>ENA-ORCS01000425-ORCS01000425.1-marine-metagenome-genome-assembly--contig:-NODE-425-length-31131-cov-9.063051_pt1 | contig 31131 bp, 32 predicted proteins | sample MGYA00237781_ERZ508513 | MGnify/ENA primary metagenome ERZ508513 (study PRJEB26184, sample SAMN06268793) | marine metagenome | isolation source: Eden Landing Ponds, San Francisco, CA, USA | place...
GAAGCCCACTCCGATACGTAGAGCTTCGGAGATGCCATCAATCATCGTCGCTACCATAGGTATCAGTTCGAAGGGATCATCTATTGCAGTTTTCCTTCAGATAGTTCGGGTCAGAGCCGTGGTGAGTAGGTATTCAAAAGAATTGTGTCGGGTGGAACGGTAGTGTTCAGATAAGGATTGAAAGGTGAGGCGGAGCGTTTTCTGAGGGATCTATGCCCGAAAACACCCGCCTTAGCGGTTGTTTAGACCAGATCGAGTTAGAGTTTGTTGAACGAGAAGCGACACCGCAACTGCTGATGAAGCTCAGTATTCAGCGCCATCTTGCTGAAGTCTATATTTCGAATACTGTGTTAATTCTTTAGATATTCGATGTCGAACGCGCACGCTCCACCGTTCATAACTGGGTTCATAAGGCTGACCTACAGCCCGAGTCTGGACGGACTCCGGATCACGTCGCGGTTGACGAAACTGTGATTCGACTCGATAACGAACAGTACTAGCTGTACGCTGCTGTCGATCCAGAAACGAACGAATTACTCCATACAGAGCTTGAACCGACGCGTACGAACGTGATTGCTCGCTCGTTTTCGCCAAACTCCGCGAGAAACATGACATCGATGATGCTCTGTTTCTCGTTGATGGCGCACCCACGCTGAAAGACGCCTGTCAACGACACGGTCTCCGGTTCCAGTATGAAAAACATGGGAATCGGAATGCTGTCGAACGTGTCTTTCGAAAAATAAAACGACGTACTTCCTCGTTCTCAAACTGTTTCAGCAACGCCGCAGCAAGCACCGCCGACGATTGGCTCAGATCGTTCAGCTTCGCATGGAATCAGCTTATCTGAACACTACCCACTACCGTCAAAGGCACAACCGCATTAAATAGTTATTGCGTAGTATAATCTGAGAACCCAAACTCACGGAGGAATCACAATATGCCGACAAATTCAGACGACACGCAACTTATTACGCTCCTCCTCGTTATCATCGGCGCCGTATTCATCTTCCCGTTGTTCTTCATGGGCTTCGGAATGATGGGATTCGGTCCGATGATGAGCGGGATGTGGGGTGGTCACATGTGGGGCGACGGGACGATACCTGGCTGGATGTTCATCGTGGGCATCCTGATGCAGCTGCTGTTCCTCGCCGCCCTCGTCGGTGGTGGGTACCTCGTCTATCGCGCGGTCACGGGGGGTGCAAGTGACTCAGACCAAGCACTGGAAGAGCTTCGGCTCGCCTACGCCCGCGGGGAGCTGACCGACGAGGAATACGAACAGCGACGCGAAGCACTCGAACGAGATACCTGATTACCCTCGATGCACGATTGCCAAGTCGCAGTCAACCGCCTGAATTCGTTCGAACGTCGGTGTGGAAACGAAACGTGAGACAGCACTTCGATCGGTACTCGCTCCGATCACGGCCAGATCGTAGAGAGACGTATTTCGTTCGAGGAACTTTTCGACTGAGCCGGTGGCAACCCGCGTCTCGATTGGATTTGGGAACGACTCGATGAGATTCTCCAGGGTTATCTCGGCCATCCGTCGGTCACGTTGCTGTGTCACACAGGTACACGCACTTACTGTTCCGTCGCCGGGGATGAGTCGGTGGGCAAAGTCAAGCATCGCGTTAGCGAGTTCGCCCGACGTGCGGACCATCACCAAGATGCGTTCCCATTCTGTGCGGCCGTTCGATGACCGAAAGACAACAGCATCCGTGTTGCCGTTCAAAATCGTCCGCACGAACGGGCTGGGATCCTCCTCCTCAGTTTCGTATCCACAGACGATCAAATCACAATTCTCTGCTTTCGCAGTCGAGAGAACGGTCTCACCGGCAGACTCATCCTCAACGGCGACGACGAACTCGCAGGGGACGTCGACGACGGAAGTAATTCGGTCCTGAAGCCGCTCAAGGTCTTGGAGTTGCTCTTCGGTGAGGTGTTCTTCAGCTAGTTCAGTGACGGGCTCTGATGACTCTTCACGGTCTTCGGTGATTGCCTCCCCATCGGTAGCTTCTAGTGCTGCTGCCGTTTCCTCTATCGCCTCCGAACGTACTGTTCTCATGAGGACGATTTTCCCGGCGTCGTGAGCGGATGCTAGGCGTGCCGCGAACAGAACGACCGACTCATCGGTATCGTCGCGAACGGGGACGAGAATCTGGTCGTCACTCTGGGTTGAACGGAACAGATAGCGCGCGCGTTCGTGATAGACATTCCGTCGCCAGAGCAGGAATACGCCGGCGATAAGCAGGCTCGATACCACGATTCCGCCGACGTAAGTCAACCGCTCGGCACCGGTGACGAGTACGAGAAGTGCCGTCGAGAATGCCGTTGGCTCTTCCAGCGACAGTCCCCACGTTGCGACCCCAGTGAGAAAGATCCCCAGCGCGGCTGCCCCCGCGTGAACGTGGAACTGTCCGGGCGTCGTTGGATACCAGACGCGCGCACTCACCTCGAGGGCGATCCAGCCACAGATCGCTCCTGCGGTCATCCCGCCGACGAACTTACGTGGCGACGAGTAGCGTCCCTCGGGGTCAGCAAACAAGGTGTACGCACCCGAAGCAAGCGGCGGATACACCAGAAAGGAGACGATCGGTGAGACGTTCGAGAGCCACGTCACGACGCCGATGAGAAACGGAACGATAACGAGTGCAGTCAGATGCAGGAGGTTTTCGGTATCTTCCAGCCAGCTGCGGAGGTCCCGTACTTCCCGGCGCTCGATTCGACGCACACGACGACGAATCGAGTGATACCGGTAGCGTACCGAATCGAGCATACTTCATCGTACTTGCGAGGAATAATTTGTGTGTCGCCTTCGCGTCGGCGTGAGACAGAAGGAGAGGAAGAAAATCCAGCGATGAAGCGTAAGGTTAGTCCGTCTGGTTTGAGAAACGCCACCAGATGACTGACAATAGCGACGTATCGGCGACGGGTGACTCGGGGGACACGAGCGGCGAGGTCGAAACGGAACTGTCCCGAGACATGAGCCTGTTCGATATCACGTTCATCGGTGTAGGTGCGATGATCGGCGCTGGGGTCTTCGCCCTCACCGGCTTCGCTGCTGGACTCGCTGGTCCAGCACTCACGATCGCATTCCTGCTGAATGGATTCGTCGCGGTGTTCACGGCGGTATCATACGCCGAACTCGGCGCTGCCTTCCCGGAAGCAGGCGGAGGGTATCTCTGGGTAAAGGAAGCGCTCGTCGATCCGAACGGCTTCTACGCTGGCTGGATGAGCTGGTTCGCCCACGCCGTTGCGTGTTCACTCTATGCAGTGACCTTCGGTGTATTCCTTACCGAGTTCTTAGTCTACGGTGGTGTCCTCGCGGAAGGATTCCAGCTCTTCGGGTTCCTCGGACGAGGACTCCTCGATAAGGTACTCGCGGTACTGATGGTGAGTCTGTTCGCCTACATCAATTATCGCGGTGCCGAAGAGACCGGGAAGGCAGGTGTGATCGTGACTGCCATCAAGGTAGCCATTCTCGGTATTTTCGTCGCATTCGGTATCCTTGCGACGGTCAATACCCCGAACTGGCCGGCGAAGTTCCTCAGCAGTCCGAGATTCGCCCCAAATGGAGCTATTGGAATTATCGGCGCAATGGGGTTCACGTATATCGCATTCGAGGGCTACGAGATCATCGTCCAGTCCGGCGAGGAAGTCGTTAACCCCGGCGAGAACATCCCGAAAGCCGTCTTCTATTCGTTAGCAATCGTCGTTCCCATCTACATTCTCGTCGCCTTCGCTGCGATCGGCGGCATTAGCGTCGTTCCCGAGCTTGCACAGCGCGCAGGACTTGCCGCTGACGCACCTACTTGGCAGCTGCTTGGGAATCTCGGCGAGCTAGGTATCATCGAAGCGGCGGGGCAGTTCGTCCCGTACGGGGTGCCGCTGTTGCTGATTGCTGGCCTTACAGCCACGATGAGCGCCCTGAACGCGACCGTGTACTCCTCCTCGCGGGTGTCCTTCGCGATGGGTCGTGATCGGGCGCTACCCGGGATCTTCGACCGGATTCATCCCGAGAAACGGACGCCCCACTGGGCGATTCTCCTGTCTGCGATACTCATCATCGTGATGGCAGTGACGTTACCGATCGAATCCGTCGCCGCCTCTGCGGACATCATGTTCATTCTGCTGTTCGTGCAGGTCAACTGGACGGTCATCAAGATGCGCAAGACCCATCCAGATCTACCGCGCACCTTCAAAGTCCCCTATATGCCGTGGCCGCCACTGATCGGCATCGTCCTCCAGTTCCTGCTGACGCCGTTTCTCCTCTCGGCACTGGGAATGGAGATCGGTCTCGGACCGGATTCCCACGGGTTCATTGCGCTCGTTACAACTGTGCTGTGGATGGGTCTTGGAATCGCCGTCTACTACGGCTACTCTGAGCGTAAAGAGGAGGAGAAACTTGAGGAGGAAGCCCCCACGGTCGTCGCCGAACAGGCACCGGCGTCTGAGCGGTCTTCCCGGGACCAACGGCTCCTCGTGCCGATTGCGAACCCCGAGAGCGTCGAGCAACTGATGCGGACAGCATTCGATCTTGCCGAAGAACGCAATGCGGATATCGAAGTCGTGAGTGTTGTCGCGGTCCCACCGCAAACCCCGGTTTCGGAAGGCCGACAGTTCGCTTCTGAGGAACGAGAGGTTATCGATTCGGCACTTGAGTTTGCGAAGGAAGAGCGGCCAGAGATTCCGGTCAGTGGGAAGATTCGTATCGGTCACGACGTTTCGAAGGCGATTCTGAACACCATCGAGCAGGATGACATCGATATCGTCCTGCTGGGGTGGCGTGGCCGTGGACGGCGGGCCGATTATGTCCTCGGGAGTAATGTCGACCAGATTGTCACGGAGGCACGGTGTGACGTCCTAGTCGAACGCATGGGCCCGACCGGGGAGGTCAGCTCGATTCTGGTACCGACGGCTGGCGGCCCACATGCCGAGTTTGCCGCCGAGATTGCCCACGCGATCGCTGTGCCAAATGATGCACGCGTTGAGGTGTTATACATCTCTACCGCGACGGACGAAAATGGCGACACTGTATTGGAAGAGACTGCAGCAATACTCGACGGGGTCGACACGGACACAACCCTCGTTGAGAACGGCGACATCGTCGAGGAGATCGTCGACCGCTCTGGTGTACACGATATCACGGTTATCGGTGCCTCTCGGGAAAGCCTCTTGGAGCAGCTCGTTTTCGGGGCGATTCCCGAAGAGGTCGGTCGACGAGCGAAAAATACAGTCATTATGGCCAAGCGCGATCTGGGGATTACGTCTCGCGTGACGCGGTGGTTCCGAGGGTACCGACGCAGTTGAAGAAATCATTTCACGTGGCCGTCAACTCTACAGGCATTTGATCTCAGTTGTCGTCAGATAGTTTTCGACCAATGAGTACCCAATGGAGGTTTTCCTGACCGTTCGGCAACGGCTCCCGACTCACGTGATAGATGTATGGTCCATGGGGGCAGTCATCACAGTCTTCCCCGCATGGCTGCCGTTTCACCACTTCCGTATAGCCGGTGTGTTCGGTCATTTCGACGATTTCTTCGCCAGGTGCGGGCTCTATCTGGTCAGTTGGAACGTGACGGTACTGGAGGAGTTCCTGTGCGTAGATTATCGTTTCTCGAAGATCGTGAACATTCAATTGCTGCAACGTCGACGCGACCGCCTCTGGAAAGTCTGCTGGCGGAGCTGGCATATCCACTGGATTTCCCATACTCAACCTCTGTCGAGGCACCACATATATGTCCCGCTCAAGAGAAACTCGCACTAATCTCGGCCAGTGAGCTGGGACTATTAGCACTTGAAACAACGACTAAGGCATTGTTTCTAATGGAGACTGAGGCACGGGAAATGATTAGGCCGATAACCAGTACGGCTCCGCACATTTGAGGGTGGACGGTAGTAGGAGAGGTAACATCGTACTCAATATCGATGGATAGTAAACAGAAGGCCTATAGCACCGCCACAAGCCAATTACCTCATGGAGAAGTTGCGTTCCCTCTACCGATGGGTAGCGGGAAAGCGTACGTTTGAATGTCCAAACTGTGGAGAAGAAGTAGATCCGCGATATGAAGAGTGCGAGAACTGCGGGCGGCAGCTATTATAACTACACATTCGCGACCAAAGAAATAGTAAATCGGATATTCGGACGAGTCGGTAGACGTCAACCGAAGAGCTGGCGCATCATCGGGTGCATTTCCATGAGTTGTTCCTCTGCAATCTCCTCATAGAGTTTGTACGTAATGCTCACGGTGAGCAGAAGCGACGTTCCGGAGACTCCGCCAATGGTTCCGAGCATATTGGCGAGCACAGCCAATAAGCCGACGAGAACACCACCAAGAACGGCCAACTGGGGGATGTACCGCTCAAGAACTTTTTCCATTACCTGAGGACTCTGCCTGAAGCCAGGGATTTGCATCCCGGAATTCAGAATCTGTTGCGCGGTCGCTTCGGGCCCCATATCGGCGGTCTCCACCCAGAAGATCGAGAAAATCGCACCGCCGACGAGCATGAATACGAGATCGATGAATACCCGGAGCAAGATCTGCCACGGGTGATGGCCGCCAGCACCGGCCGTCCACCACATCCACTGCCGGGGACTATGGATGGGGTTGAGGTAGTAAAAGAGCCCGTCGACGGGTTGCCCATTCGAATTATAGACACCTAGCCAAGCGGGCAACCCGTCTCTCAGTTGGCTGTGCAGAATCCGTCCGAGGAATTGGATATTGGATTGGATCGCCCGAACGAAGATCATTGGCAAGACGCTCGCATAGATGAGTTTGACTGGGAACTTCCCACGAGCACCTTTGACTCGAGCATGGGAAAGCGGAATTTCAACGCGGACGCTCTCGGCATAGACCACGATGCCAAAGATCAGTAGCGTCGTAAATAGTGGAAGGAGGCTCCCAACTCCGAATACCAGCGTCTGCATACCTGCTGCCGTAAACGGAGAGCCAACTGGAAGATCACCCAGCAAGATCTCGATCCACGCGGTCAGAATCCCGGTTTGCTGTCCAGCGACGCCGGGGATAGCGATCAGTCCACCGATGAGTTTCTGGCTCACGCCAGCAACGATGAAGAGGCCGACGCCACTCCCGACTCCCCACTTGCTGATGACCTCATCCATGAACAGAATGAGGACGCCGCCGACGGCGATCTGGAAGAAAATCAACCACTTGATGACGCTCAGCGGGACACCGAAAGCTTGGGCGAGTTGCGGATCTGCCGGGAGGAACCCACCGGCGAACACCATCGGAAGCCCGGTGAGACAGATCATAACCAAGACGAGGAACTTCTGTAGGCCCTGGTAGAGCGCCTGATCGCGTGGATCGTCTGTGTCAAGCCCTAGTAGATTGGCCCCACCGAGTAATTGCAAGACGATACTCGCGGTCACGATCGGCCCAATCCCGAGCTGGAGGATAGTACCTTGCCCACCCGCCAAAATCGAGCGGAACTGCCCGAAGACGTCGCTCCCTTGGTTCGCACCGAAGAGAATGACGTTAGAGAGGAAGAAATACAAGACGAGCGTCCCGGCTGTCCACGCGAGTTTGCGGCGGAATGGAACGTGTTTCTCGGGTCGCCGAACAGACGGCATCCGGGTGAGGACCGGTGCAGCTGTTTCTTTCCAGCTCATGGAATCAACTCCCAAGATGGGTTTGATACACGCCGATACACGTCCTGGAGACAACCAGTGCCAGTGATATGTGCGCTCATAGTCGTTGGTGGTGTCGCCACTCGCGACGTGCCACCCACGGAAACACAGAGACAGAGCTATTCGCTCCGCGTTACTGTGGCTGGCACGGCCGAGTGGTGTTCAAACTCTTCTTGGATAGTAGGGGGCAAAAATACTATTGATTCAGCGATGGGAGCGACTCATCTGGTGGTGTTCCTTCAACCACTCGAATCGAATGTCGACGACCAGCCCGATCGAACGCTGCGATAGTGGTCTCATCCCATGGGGGAACGGCAACGAAGACGACCGCGTGTAGGTCGTCGCGTTTTGTCAACCGAAGCTCGGAGAACGGGTGGGTTACGAACCGGCCATGCGTTCGCCCCACCGGCGTGTGGAGATCCATACCAAAGACGGAGCTGACTGAATTCGGCTGTTCTGGCAGATACAGATGCGTGAAGACTGGTATCGTATCAGAAAGTCCCTCAGCATCGCTGAGTTGTCCGGCAGGGGTCGTTGCGAGCCCAATAGAAAGCGACTCCGGCTCCGAGCGCCGGGCAAATTGGAGAAGTGTCTCAAGCAGCGGTCGTGAGATATACACATCCCAGTGGCAGTCACTATTGCGATGGGTATCTGGTAACGGAGACGGCGGGTGCTGAATGCGCTCACCGAGGACAGCCCCTGTTATAGCGACGATTCCCAGGAGTTCGAGGTCTAGATCGATCTGCATTCCCCAGCCAGCCATAGGGCCCTCAGGCAAAACGTCGAGGATGATCCCAATAGCACCCGCGATGAATAGAATCGCCCCCAGTGCGAAAGCAGTACCCGAGAACGGTGACTCAAAGCGATCGCTGACAGCGCGCATATCGGAGCCAACTGACTAGTCCGAGTTATGCGTTCTGTTTGAAGGCGCACTAGAAACCGAAGGGGACGAAATCGTTACGAAGCCGGAAATAAAGTTCCCGATGACACCGGGAGTCTGTAATGGGCCGACTACAGAGAGGGGGGATTCGGGAACGGGTGGGTGCCTCTGACTGTCATCGGGAGGGCACGCTATTCTTCACGCGTGCCAACCGTACGGTAGAGTTCCACCGTGATACAGATTACGATACCTGACAGACGAAAGCACGTGTCTCGGTTGCGGATGCTCGGATGCCTTTCGATGGCTTTTTTCTCGGCTTCGTTCAATCCACTGCTGTGGCGCTTAGCTTCGAGTTTGTCCTGATCCTCGTGATCATCTACGGAACGAGTTACCTGCTCAAGTTCCTCGAACAGTACGATATCCCTGTTCTCGCTGTCGAAATCCTTGCAGGGGTTGTCTTCGGATCGTTTCTCGGTATCATCGGGCCTCAGACAAACGGTTACGAATTCCTCCTCAGTATGGCGGCGTTTGGGCTCCTCGTGATCATGTTCGACGCCGGGCTAGAACTAGATCCCGTACTGATTCGCGAGAACCCCCGTACGGTTAGCCTTCTCGGGGTTTCGACGTTTGCCATTCCTTTTCTCTTCGGTGTCGGGCTGGGACTTGGAGTCGGGCTTACGATCTTCGCTTCATTTTTGGTCGGCGTGACGGTTTCGACGACTTCGCTTGGCCTCGTCTATCCACTCCTCGAGGACTTCGGCTACTTGGATACCGATCGGGGGCAACTCATCCTCTCAGTGGCCGTATTGAACGATATACTCAGTGTCGTTGCACTGGCCTACGGAATCGCATTCACCTCTGGACATCCGCTCACAGGGTCGACCATGGTCACTATCACCATGGGGTTCTTCTTCGTCGTCGTCCCGAATATCCTTGTCGACGAACTCGATGAGGTAGTCCCAGACTCGATCGCCACGAACCCGACGAAATTCGCGGTGTTCCTCACGGTATTGCTCGCGCTGGTAATGGAATTCGTCGGCGTACACGCTGTTCTTGGTGGCTTTTTCGCCGGCCTGTTCATCGCCGAGATTACACACGAAGGGTACGAGGTCGAACAAGCCATGAAGCCGGTGGTTGACCTCACTGCCCCTGTTTTCTTCTTCTTCGTCGGGATGCAGTTCCAGATCCGGGGATTAGGAACGGCGGATCTTTTGCTTGTTGCCGCCGTCGTCCTGCTCGGGATAGGGACGAAAGTGGGTGGATCGCTACTCGGCGGCAGACTAGTTGGACTCGATCGTCGGACATCGCTCTTACTGGCGACGGCAATGCCTGGACGATTGGCGATTAGTGTTGCCGCCGCCGAGATCGGGCTCGGACGTGGCATCGTTTCACCCACACTCTACAATTCGTTTCTCGTCCTCTCGACGCTCTCGGTGTTTGTGGCAAGCGTCGCGTTCCGCCATATTGCACTAGATGCCAAGTCGATGGCGGACTCAGAGCAACCCGCGTGATAGTCGCGAGATATCCTGCGTTGGAGAAAGACAGCCAGATAGCCTAGTAACAACCCCTAAGCCGTTGTCACGAGGACGACGAGGGAGATGTCTGGATGTTGAGCGTCTTCTGGATGATCTGCCGCGACGCCATCGAACAGAGGAAATACCAGACGATCCACGTCGACATCGGCCCGAGCAGTGGTTCTTGCCACGAAACAGCGCCGGCAAGCGGGACGATCAATCCGGTCTCACCGACACCGAGGTGACCGCCACGAACCTTCCAGCGAAGCCAGAGGAACACGGGGATCGTCAGCAGCATGATCCAGACCATCGGTCGGAACTGCAGTTTGAACATCCCAAGCTGGTCGCCGGCCGCCTCCATCTGTTCCTCCTGGATCTGTTCGAGCGCCTCGTCATCGCCGCGTTCTTTGGCTGCCTCTTTCCGCTCGTTCAGTTCCTTCATGCGCTCCTGATACGCCTGCATCTTCTCGTGGTCCATCAGCCGCGCCTGCAGAACGGTCGAATACAGTCCGGTAACGATTGCGAGGACGATGATGACCGCGTAGAACGGGAGCATCTCGACAATCGGTGCGAGAAGAATATTGTCGAAGGATGCGATGATGTCCCGGATGCCAGTGTTCCAGTACCCCGCAAAGAGAGCGAGTGCCGTTACACCAGCTGCTTTGTCGTACCAGGCCCACGACTCAGATTCGATCTCAGTAACACCGTCAGTCGCATCCGAGAGATAGCCATGTTCCTCAAGTGTCTGCTCGACGCGTTCCGGGTTCGCAAAGGTAAATCCGGCCCCCCCACTCACCAGAACGCCGGTTTCGATCAAGCGTCCCCACTGGCCACTCGACAGCGCGTCCTCAACGTCGGCCCACTGGAGTTCCTCACTACCCCGGTCACTCCGTTCGAACACGACTGAGACAGCCTCACGCATCGCGGGGTTATCGAGAAACGACTCTAACTGCTCTGCTGGCATGCCATTATCTGGGGATTGAACTAGATAGTTATCAACCCTTCTGTTCGGGTACTGTCGTTGTCTTCAGACATCGTCAAGCCGGGGGCGAAGTCCCACCCGCTGATGATGAGAGTAGACCCTGAAGTCGGTAGGGCTCGGGTTCACATCGCCATGGGCGATTCGTCTAACAACCGCTAAGTGATTGTTAGCCGTCCCACGGTGCCATTCCGAGTCCGGTTGTCCGAGGAACAGAAATGCCAGCTATTTAGACTGCAGTTCGTGCCAAAATCGAACGGCTTACCTCAAGTCATTCCAATTCTCCAGTATGACCGCGGCAGTTACTGCCGAAGGTATCTCCAAGCGATACGGCGATACCATCGCACTCGAAGACGTTTCACTGTCAGTCGATAACGGGGACGTTTTTGCCCTCGTAGGGCCGAATGGAGCCGGAAAAACGACACTCGTTCGCACACTCACAGGGACCACGATGCCAGACGTGGGATCGGTTACTGTGTTAGGGCGGTCACCGAACCAGGTCAAAAAAGAACGGATCGGACTCCTCCCGCAATCGTTTACACCACCGGAGCGGTTGTCAGCACGTGAGTTGCTGGGCTATTATGCAGGACTCTATGACGATCCCCGACCCGTCGACGACGTACTTACTGACGTCGGGCTGGAAACAGCCGACGAAACGTGGTATACGAACCTGTCCGGTGGCCAGCAACGGCGCGTTTGTGTGGGCATCGCTCTGATCAACAACCCCGATCTCCTCTTTCTCGACGAACCGACGACAGGGATCGATCCAGCTGGGCGGCAATCACTCTGGTCGCTCATCACTGACCTTGCAGACGACGGAACGACGGTCTTCCTCACGACCCATTATATGGAAGAAGCCGAACAGCTGGCGGATCAAGTAGCTCTACTCGATTCTGGTTCACTTGTCGAAGTCGGCCGGCCGACTGCCCTCATCGAGCGATATGGCGGCGGAACACACCTCCGCATCGAAACAGAGCATTCTCTACACCAAATCGAGTCGCTCGGTGTCGACGGCGAGACAACTGAGACGGGACTGCGAATACCAGACGTTGCACCGGCGGAGATCGGAGAAGTAGTCAGTCGGCTGGAAGCACAGGGAATCGACTACGAGACGCTTACCTGGACCGAGCCGTCGCTTGAAGACGTCTATTTGCACCTCACCAGCGAAACGATCGACGAACAACAGCCATCAGAACCTGCTGTGAATCCCGTGGGGGAATCACGATGACCTGGATCACGCGTGTCGGTGCCGAGGCTGGGACGGCTTGGCGGTCGTTCCTCCGGCGGCGGACGGCGGTCTTCTTCACGTTTGGCTTCCCGCTCATCCTCGTCGGGATCTTCGGGGCTGTCGTCCAGACGAATCCCACCGGCGGCGGCCTCTTCGGACATCCGACCGGATTTTACGTCCCAGGCTATCTCGCAATCATTGTACTGTTTACTCCCCTCTCCCGGATCGGGAGTTCTATCGCCCGGTATCGAGAGGGGAATCGATTCGAGAAGCTGGCGACGACACCTCTCAATCGGGGCGAATGGCTGGCAGCACACACACTGGTAAACATCGGGATCATCCTGCTCGCCAGCGCGATCGTACTGGGTGTACTTGAGCTTGTGACTGGCGGAAGTTTCAGTCTCTCCCCGTTCCTACTCCCGTTCATCGTACTGGCTGTCGTGGTGTTCTGTGGGATTGGGGCACTGATAGGCCGGGTCGCTGACTCACAGGATGGCGTTATCGCCGCGAGCAACGCAGTTGCCCTCCCGCTCGTGTTCCTGTCCGAGACGTTCATTACCCCGGATATGCTCCCGGGATGGTTCCGACCGGCTATCGGCCTCTCACCACTCACGTACTTCGCTCGCGGCGTTCGAAACGCAACCTATCTGCACCAGTCAGCAGGAAGCGAGTTAGTCGTCCTGGCAGTGTTAGCAGTGGTATTCTTCGGTCTCGGTGCCTATGCCGTCCCTCAAACAGAGTAGGAAGTACGGCCCACACTCTCGCTCGATATCTCCGTGATAATCGCTCGACTGGGGTCGAAACAGATATTATCGAGTGTAGACCACGAGTGACTATGGGCCACAACATGAGACTCGACTATGCAAAGTACGCCAAACGTGGGTTCTTGCTGGGGCTAGGGCTCTTTCTTCTCGGTGCTCTCGGAGCTGCTGCTGGTCCAAGCCTCGCAGGGGAACTCCCCGGATGGGAACGAACGGTCTTGTTCGATTCTATGGTGCTCGGGATTGCAGTTGGGTTCTTCTCTGTCTTCGGCTTCGGTATCTTCCTCCCGCTCACAGACTGAGCGGTCGTAGCCGATTGATAGTATCAAGTAGCCATCTTAGGAATTGAGCTCATCGCAACCCTCATGGAAGACCGATAGCTCCGCCGGACGGATATCGACCAGTATTTTATCATTCGTGGGAACATTCGAGCAGAGAGATGAGCAGTCCATCAGATACGCTTGTGGTTGAGAACGTTGTCGCATCTACCAGTATCGGCCAAGAACTCGACCTCGAAACACTCGCCGACGACCTTCCGACAACCGATTATGCACCCGACCATTTCCCAGGTTTGGTCTATCGAACACAGAGCCCGCAGGCCGCGGCACTCATCTTCCGGTCGGGAAAAGTCGTCTGTACCGGGGCCCAAAGTGCGACCGCTGTCGAGGACGCACTCGAGATCTTCTTTCAAGAATTGCGTCATCTCGGAATCCACGTCGACGAATCACCGGAGATCACCATCGAGAACATGGTGACCAGTGGCGATCTTGACGAACGACTGAATCTCAATGCAATCGCAATTGGTCTCGGCCTGGCGAACATCGAGTACGAACCAGAACAGTTCCCCGGACTCGTCTACCGACTCGAAGACCCACCTGTCGTCGTCCTGCTCTTCGGGAGTGGCAAACTGGTGATTACAGGTGCACAGACAGTTGAGGACGCTGAGACAGCGCTCGGCACAGTTCAGTCACGGCTCAAAAATCTCGACCTGCTTGAACAGAGGTAATCAAATATCGATTTCGACGATTTCAGTCGAGTCGCAATCCGGGCACGTGAGTTTGTATTTGATATGGCCGGACTTCGGCGTCGTCTCGACGTGCGTCTTCCACTCACTATGAAGAACACTATCCTCAAATCCACAGCTGGTACACGTCTTCTGCTTGTGTTCCAGACTCTCGGTAAATGCACGGACTCCCTTCTCGTGCTGCTCGGTAAACCGACTCATCACAATCTCCATAGATGAACTCTGTACTTAACTCTGGCGAGAGATTGTCACAATGTACCACAGTAATATAAGTGGTGCAAGGGTTCGATACGGGCTGGAGGTCAGGAGACCGAGACGACTAAAGAACGACCGGGCGATGTTCCGCCTACGCTGCACCGACGTCCGGTTCGTGCGACACCACCTGCCACTCAGACGGCGACAGTTCGTTTCCGTCGAAGCCCTCGTTTTCGGGATACGCCGTGAGGACGAGGTACTCCGTTCGCGCAGCCAGATATTCAACCAAGACTTGTAGATTGTCGCTGGCGAGTCCGCCAAGGCCATCGAGAAGCATCACTGGGACACGCTGGCTCACCTCGAAGGCCTCATAGCCCGCAAGTGCTGCGACGATGCCAAGAAGCTCTCGTTCGCCTTCACTCAATGCGTCCAACTGGGCTTCGCGCCCCTCACGTGCGACGACGAGATCGAACGTACTCGTGAGACGGGCCGTCTCGAATCCCGTGTCGAACTGTTCGAGCAGATCAGCGAGTGCTGACGAAAATGCCTCGCGCGTTCGTTGCTTGACGTCCTCTTTCCGAGTGCGGAGGTCCGTGATTTCGTCAGTCAGTGAGTCGTACTCCTCTTCGAGCATCTCGCGTTGCTCTGCGAGGGTCTCGGTTTCCTCGAGTTCCTCACGCGCGTCTGCCAACTCTGCCTCGGTGTATTTGATCTCGCTTTCGAGATCCGTAACCCGGTCTTCAGTCGAATCGACTTCTGCTTCGAGGTCAGCAATACGAGATTCGAGCTCGTCTCGGCGGTCGCGCGCTGTCTCAAGGCTCTCCTCAGTCTCTGCGAAGCGGGATTCCAGATCGCCGATGCGATCGGTCAAGTCTGTTTCTTTTCGGCGTGCCTGCTTGATCTCATCGCGCCGCGCTTCGAGGTCCTCCACACGATCACGGGTCTCGGCAGCCTGCGATCGGAGGTCTGCAATCCGGTCATCGAGCGCCGTCAGCTGTGCCTCGATATCGTCACGTGTCGCATCGTTCCCACAGAGCCAACACGTCACCGAATCCGACAGCATATCGTGCGAGACCTCGGTCAGCAGTTCCACACGCCCTTCGTCGAGTACCCGTTTGTTGGCTTCGTAGACCGACTGCAATAGCTCCTTGTCGCGCTCAATGTCACGGAGGTCGGCATGAAGATTCTCGAGTTCGTCCTCGACGTCAGCATCCGATGGAACGGTAAGCGACTCCAGTTCGGCCCGCTTTTCGGCCAACGTCTCCCGAACGCGCTCGGCAGTCGCCTCCAAGCGCTCGATTTTCGTGGTTACCTGGTCACGTTCCGCGCGAAGGTCACTCAGCTGGTCGCGAGCGTCGCTCTCACCACCGCTGTCGTCATCGATAGCGTCCCGTTCTGCACGCAGCTCCTCGAGATCGTCTTCGAGACTCGTGACCCGTTGCTGGAGTTGTGGGAGGCGTTCGGCCGCCTGATCGGCTCGTTCGAGTTCGCGCTCGACTTGCTCACGTTCGGTCCGTAAGTCCGCAATCTGCTCGTCGATGTTCTCGAAATCAAGCGGCCGGGTGAGCAATGTCTCCAGGTTCTCGCCGGTTCGCACCGCCTGGCGGATGTCGTTGTCCTCGTCGAGGAACGCAAACAACTCCGCACAGATACGATCGTATTCGTCCTCCAGGTACGGCTGTCCGGAGCGCGACACGGACCCGTTGGTCCGTTCTAATTCGACTGTGATCTCCTCATCATCCGTTTGCAAGACAACTCGACCGGTCGACTGCCCTTCGGTCAGCGGCATCGCAGTTCCGAACGCGGTCTTGATGCCCGCGAGGAAACTTGATTTTCCCTGCCAGTTGCTCGCCCGGACAGCATTGACGCCCGGCTCGATATCAGCGTCACCTTGCCGAATGCCTGCAATATTCTCGAGAGAGAGGTGCCACGTCATACTTAGAGAGCGGCAATCGTGGCGGCTTCGAGGAGGAACGGTTCACCGAAGAAAGCAGTCTGGACTGCATCGACAACCACGTACGGAAGGGCGATAGCGGACGACTGGTTGCCAACGCGTTCGAGCACCGGGTCCTCGGACTCGGTCTCGGCGTGTGTCTCACAAACGTAGCCCCGTTCGACGGCATCCTCGAACGGCACCCGGACTGAACAGTCTGGGCAACTTAGTTTGACTTGCACATCCACCTGTGCGCGATCCGCGTCCCGAAGTCGGCCCTTCGATGTAAGCGACGACAGGACCGATCGGGCTTTTTCTGCGGCCCGTTCTCGGGTCATCTGGACGGTATTGGTTTCCCAGTCCGTTTCCGCGGGGGTCGTGTCCTTCTCGGCGTCGAGACAGCCCTTGAGGTGATGGCGCATCGTACTCCACGACACCAGCTCGTCAGCAATGTCATCGATATCGAGCCCATCAGTCGCAAGGTCGGCGGCGAGTTCGTCACGCTGGATATCCTGGTCGCCAGTGATAATCTCGTACTCTCGCTCTAGGTGGACGTTCACCGTGCCACGATCGTGTTCGTCGTAGATTCGTTTCAGCAGCCGTTTGTTGAACCATTCAGTGAGTGCCTTGTAGCCAACGGCTGAGCGACCGTCCGAGCCGGTCCACCGCGCCACGAGATACTCATCGACCGACTCATACCCGGCGTCGGGCACGGTCAGGGCGTGGCGTTCGATGAGGGAATCGACCTTGCATCCCATTGTTTTGTTCTACTGGGAAGGTGGGTCTGCCCGCTAATAAACGTGATTACTGGCGCGCACACCGACGGCACGAGAATTGTCACCGCCGTCTCGGCACCCAATAGACCGAGAGGACCACCGCCCAGATGACAGCCACAGTCACGAGAACGTCCGGATCAGTTCGGTGCAGGTTCCATCCAAGTGCGAGCAGTGCCGATACAGAACCAACGACACCTACCGTAGGGACGATCGTACTCACCAGCGAGTTACGCTTCGTGAACGCGAGCCAACTCACGAGTCCAAAGATCGTCATGAACGCACCAGAGGCGAACGAGGTGATGCTGTTCAGATTCCCGTACAGCGTGAAAATCGAGGTGAGCGTGCCGATTACCACGATAGTTCGCACAGGCGGGGCTGACTCGGCCGTGGCACCGGGCGAACGGTGCGTCGGCGTCGATACACCGTATCCCGACAGGGTACGCCCGCCATCCGTGGTCGCTGATTCAGTCTGTTGCTGTCCGTCGCCGGCGGTTGTCTGAGATATTTGGGCCGACAAGCGCGATGCGCTGAACAGGGTCGCGTTCAGTGCGCTCGCCGTCGAGAGGACCGCGGCGATCGCGATGAGAGTGAATCCGAGGTGGCCGAGGAGCGGCTCTGCCGCGATTGCCAGCGCTGTCTCGGGGTGGTCCTTGATCGTCGCGAGGGAGACGAGGTTCGTCGTGACGACGGCGACGAGTGCATAGAGTATCGTCGTTCCGACGAGCGAGATGTAGATCGCGTTGGCGACTGTCTCTGACGGGTTGTGGATGCTATCCTGGTCGAACATCAGGAGTTCCCAGCCTTCGAAGGCGACGAACGCGATGGCCGCAGCAGTAAGCGCGTTGATGCTGATAGCGTCAAAGCCCGATGCGATCGTGTTGTGGACGGTACCGTAGTAGAGGCCGCCCCCGGCAAACAACAGGAGAAGGACAACCTTTGCAGCGACGAGTGCATCCTCGGATTTACCGGACGCATGCGCACCGAGGAGATTCAGACCGCCAAAGAGGACAACACCACCGACTGAAAAAACGGGACGAGCCGGGAGGGTGAGCACGTGCTGAACGCCAACCAGTTCAGCCAGATAACTCCCGAACGCGAAGGCGTACATCGCCATGGTGCCCACGTAGCCGAACGTCAACAGCCACCCGACAAGTCCGGCGAGCTGCCGGCTGTCGGAGATCTCCTCGATCTGCCCGATCGGGCTACGCAGCTCCGAACACAGGGTATTCAGCCGAACGAACGAATAGCCCGCACACAGTGCGATCAGGCCGGATAGCGTAAACGCGATCCACGCCGCGGTTCCAGCTCCGGCGGCAACGACACCCAGAACCGCGAAAATACCGCCCCCGACCATTCCACCGACAGCGATAGAAACTGCTTCGGGAAGACCGATTTTCTCACTCATGACCAGCAAGCCGGGGAGCAAGCTCGGTCATCCTGTGTCTCATACAGGTGCCCTACGAACAGATGCTATAAAAATACGGCTACCGGGGGTTCGACAGTGACGAAGAAGAGAATCCGCCGTAGGCCAGAGCGGGCGTCAGTTCAGTGAGTGCCACCGACGCTAACACCGAGATAGAAGACATGATATAAAACAACGACGATGAACAATACGTACAAGAGGCCACCAATGAGAAACGGAAGCGGATTCATATCCGTCTCTCCGGCCGACCGAGCGCGAATGTAGAGTATCCCGCCACCGACGAGTGCTAATACTGTCGATAACGCGTTCAGAAATCCCGTCGTTCCCCACGTTAGCGAGAGGTTCCACGATGTGAACAGAATTCCGAGCGTCACCGGAACCGTACTCTGAAAGGCCATTGCGCCCGTGATATTACCGATCGCAAGCGTATCTTTATCCCGCGAAATCCAGATGATACTGTTGAACTTCTCGGGCAACTCCGTCGCCAGAGGAGCAATCAGCAATGCAAGCACAGCCGTCGGAAAATGCAGTACTTCCACCGAAAAATACCGAACCTCGGTAACGAAGAGCTGCGCACCCCCAACGATGAATACGAGCGCGACCACGGTCTGCAGAAATACGAGCCCACGATGTGGATCGCCACCATGATTGCTGTTTGATGTGGCCGACGATAGAGCGGCTTCACCACGTTCGAGGAGCAACCCTATGTACAGCGATTCAAGGCCCTCGTCTTCGATAAGTTGGCCGGTCTGTAGTGAGCGATAGACGTATACGAGATAGAGTCCGACAAGCGCAGCCCCGAACACGTAATCCACGGGAAGAGGGCCAATTGAGAGATGTGGCGGAAGCAGTGCTGCACCCAGCGCCAAGGAGTATCCGACGAGAAAGATTCCGAGATCACGACGGGTTGCCGCTGCGTTGAAGGAAAACTGTCGCCCATGCAACCGGCGGTCAGAAAAGTAGAGAACACTTGCACCAACTAAAAATAACGCTATTGTTGCAAGCATAAACGGAGCCCCCAGAATTGCGCCGACGCCTACATGCTCGGCAGCGGCTTGAGACCCCGTCAGGATACCCTGCACGATCGCGATGACTGGAATCATGGTCTCGGGGAGGGCAGTCCCGACCGCGGCGAGGATCGACCCCGTGGCACTCTCCGAGACACCCAGCCGATGCCCGAGCCATTCGACACCGTTCGTGAAGACCTCGGCACCGAGTAATAACAGGAGAAACGACGCGGTAAGCAATCCAAGATTTTCGATAAGCCGAAAACTGACCAACAGTGGCAGCTCGAGCGATCCACCGATCATCACCTCTGCGTTCTGTTCCCCGTCAATTAAGCGGTTCTATATCGATAGTTCGCGAGTGCCCACATCCACTCAGGGAACGACAGTGACAGGAACAGAACCAGCCTCAAGGACAGTTTTCGCTGCACTGCCAAGAATGAGTTCCCCCACGGCACCAGTCCCATGATGACCCATGATCACCTGGTCGTACTCGCGGTCATCGACGAGCTGCAGAATACGCTTCCCGATGTGCGTCGAGGACCGTGGTTCACTTACCCGAGTATCTGTGATGACCTCTGTCTGGCTCTCAACCCCGGCCGTCGTGAGAATCTCTTCCGCAGCCTCAATAACGTCGTTTGTCGCCTCGGTTCGAACATCCGTGAAATGAACCACATCAATCTTCCCAGTGCGGGCTGTGACAACATCGACTGCGTGTCTGAGTGCACGACGGCTACATTCGGACCCGTCTATCGGTACTAACACATGCATAACCGAGCAGAGAACCCGACCAACTAAAAACGATGGCACCTAGAATCTCGGTACATCGTCTGTGAACCGGGGCTCTGCGGTCGTCTCTCATCGGGGTCCACTCGTACCGCGTGTAGGGTATCAGGCCCGTTCGTGCTGGACACAACCCTTTCCTCGCGGGCTCGTCTACGTTCTCGCATGAGTCTTGATGATGGGATTCATGAGCGTGTTATCTTGCTCGGCGGGAAGGTCGCTGGAGTTGATTGCCCGCACTGTGAGTTCACGAGTCGCGACATCGATCTGTCCCCATTCGCAACTACGGACGTTGACTGTCCCGAATGCGGAGCGACTATCCTCACTGAGAGTGAAAAACAACAACTCCAGAGCGCTCACAAACTCTGAATCGAAGTCATCCTCGGTACTCTTAGGTGCCCCCAGATGTAGTCTTCGGTCGGGGGTTGACCAGGCATCACACCCGAAACTTCGTAGTGAGGTATTCAACCGGTCAACCCTCATTACTGACGAGAGCCAGTACCGACCATCCGAAGTTCGGTAGGTTCGTCACCGCAGTGATTATCTTTGATATCCCAACCCTTTTGACTAACTAGTTAGTAAGTTTGGGTAGTGAATGAGTACAGACGCGTCTGATGAGATTATGGAGGCGACCTACCGGGCACTCTGTAAGCACGGCAACGCCGACTTGACGATGCAACGAATCGCAAATGAATCGTCGATGTCGACGGCTGCGTTCCACTACCACTTCGAGACCAAAGAGGAGCTACTGAACGCGTTTCTCGACCATCTGCTCAGTCGATTCGAGGAGCGACTGGCCTGTGAAGCCGGCGACCCACGTGAGCGACTCGCGGCGTTTCTGGATGCGGTCTTCGAACCCGCTGCAACCGCCGACAGTGACTTCCCAATTGCACTGTTCGAAATCAAAGCACAGGCACCGTATCAGGACACCTATCGAGAGCGGCTCATCGAGATGGACGAGCGGATGCGAGACGTCGTCGCGAACGCTGTTCGTGACGGTATCGAGGCCAGCCACTTCGACACCGTCGACCCGGCCACTGTCGCCCGCTTCGTCATCACGGCAATCAACGGTGCGCACTCACGCCAGGTCGCACTCGACGAGGATCCGACCGAAACGCGACAGCTCGTCGAAGACTATCTCGAACAGCAGCTCGGATGGACGCCAGGGGTGGTCGCGTGAGTCTCTTCAAGGGCCAAGAGGAGCTTGATCTGACAGAGGGTGGCATTATCAAACCACTCATCTTCCTCTCGCTACCCATCGTCATTACGAACCTGATGCAGACGGCGTATAACCTCGCGGATACCTTCTGGCTCGGCCAGTACTCGACGGAGGCGCTTGCGGCCATTTCATTCGGCTTCCCGATGGTGTTCCTACTCATCTCACTCGGCATGGGATTGTCGGTGGCTGGCAGCGTCCTCGTCGCCCAGCATACCGGCGCCGACGAGACCGAGAAGGCCGAGTACGCTGCCTCTCAGACCGTCACATTCGCGTTCCTCGCCTCGGTGATTCTCGGCGCGGTCGGTTACCCGTTCGTTCGACCGTTCTTGGATTTCCTCGGAGCGTCGCCAGACGTCCTCCCGGGCGCGACCGCCTATATGCAGGTTGTTGCGCTTGGTCTCCCATTTATGTTCGGGTTCTTCGTCTTCATCTCGCTCATGCGCGGGGCCGGAGACACGCTCACCCCGATGTTCGTCATGTTCGGGACCGTCGTCCTCAACGTCATCCTCGATCCCTTCCTCATCAACGGGTGGACCGTTATACAACACGCCCCGGTCGTCGGGACAATCGGGTTCCCCGAACTCGGGATTCAGGGAGCAGCCATCGCGACGGTCTTCTCCCGAAGTCTCGCAATGCTCGTTGGCGTCGCGATCATGGTGTCCGGCACCCGAGGCATCCAGATCCACGTGAGCGATATGAAACCCGACTTCCGCTATCTGCGGAAGATCCTCCGAATCGGTGTGCCGGCGAGTATCGAAGGCACGGGACGGGCGCTGTCGATCAACGCCTTGTTGCTCGTCGTTGGACTGTTTTCGACGCCCGTCGTCGCAGCGTTTGGAATCGGAACCCGTGTCTTCTCGGTGATCTTCCTCCCCGCCATCGCTGTCGCACGCGGGGTCGAGACGATGACCGGCCAGAATATCGGGGCTGGCAAGTACGACCGGGCAGAGCAAGCGAACTACGCTGCCGCGAAAGGACTATTCGCCATCCTCGCTATCGTTGGCGTTCTTATCTTCCTCGTTCCGACACCGATTGTCAGCGTGTTTACTGATGATCCTGCCGTCCTGAGAGAGGGTGCGACTTTCCTGCGGTACGTCGCGCTCTCGTTCGGCTTCATCGGTATTATGCGGGCGTTTACCGGCGGCTTCCGGGGAGCAGGTAAAACCATGGTCGCCGCAGCGATCTCCATCCTCACGCTCGCCGGGATTCGTCTGCCGATTGCGTACATTGCCTCGCAGTTTCAGCTCTCGCTGCCGTACATCCCCTCGCAGTACATTTTCGGCGTGCGTGGAATTTGGGTCGCGTTCTTTATCTCGAATATCGCCGGTGCGGCTATCGCATGGGTCTGGTTCAATCGCGGGACGTGGCGTGAAGGCGATGTCCGTGGCACTCCAGGTCCAGGCGGACTCGGCTCCGAAGACACTGATCCAACAGTTTCAGACGACTGAGAAAGAGCAGTCTCATGGATTGCCGGTCGAGCATCCTCGGCCGTGAAAGCCCTTCCAAGTCCTCAAAACGGCACGGTTTTGTGACGGTGACGGGTACATTCGGCTATGTCACTCCTCGTCCCGTGGGACTCCGTCGATTGGCAGGTTGAACGATTCACCTCTGACTGTACTGGTTCGATGCCAAGCCAAGGGAGATCAGCCCCCACGAGCGGTATCCGTCCACCTAAGAATAGATCACACGCGACCGGAGAACGTTCCTAACAGATGGTGGAGTTCGCCTTCGCGGCCGCACGAATTGTAGTTGCCCTGTTTCTCGTGTTTCTGAACGGGTTCTTTGTAGCCGCTGAGTTCGCATTCGTGCGGTTGCGGTCGGCATCGGTCGAAACGCTCGTCCAAGAAGGTCACCGTTCGGCATCCGTCGTCCAGGAGGCAACCCAAAACCTCGATGACTATCTCGCCGTCTCTCAACTCGGGATCACCATCTCGTCGCTCGGACTGGGCTGGATCGGAGAACCTGCGGTTGCAGTGCTCGTCGATCCCATCCTCACGCCGCTTCTTCCGGCCAGTGCAGTCCATGTCGTGTCCGTCGCAGTCGGGTTTGGCATTATCACGTTCCTCCACGTCGTCTACGGGGAACTAGCGCCGAAAACACTCGCCATCCAGGAAGCAGAACGGATTGCGCTTGTGGTTGCACCGCCGATGAAAGTCTTCTATTATATCTTCATCCCCGGGATTATCCTGTTCAACGGTACCGCAAATCTCTCGACCCGACTCATCGGCGTCGAGCCGGCGTCAGAGACTGACGAGACCCATACCGAAGAAGATATCCTGACAATCCTCTCGGAGGCGGGGGAAGCAGGCCGGGTCGACATGGAGGAAGTGGAGATGATCGAACACGTGTTCGACCTGGACGACACGTCGGTACGTGAAATCATGCAGCCCCGTCCAGATGTAACGAGTATTCCTGCGGATACACTACTGGCTGATCTTCGCTCCATAGCCATCGAAGCCGAGTACACCCGCTACCCTGTCGTCGACGAGAGTGAGCAGGTGATCGGATTCATCGATGTCAAGGATATTCTGCGAATCAGTGAATCCATCGATGAAACCGAAACGATCACAGCTCGTGACCTCGCTCGCGATATCGTCGTCGTCCCGGAGTCGCTCTATGTCGATGAGCTCCTGGCGAAATTCCAATCAGAACAGCGGCAGATGGCGGTGGTGATCGATGAGTGGGGCGCGTTCGAAGGGTTGGTCACCATCGAAGACGTCGTCGAGGAGATCGTCGGCGACATCCGTGACCAGTTCGATCTCGAGGAACCAGATCCCTCAATCGAACCTCTCGATACCGGCGGGTACACGATCGACGGGGATGTCCCGCTGACAGCGGTGAACGAAGCGCTAAACACGTCGTTCGAAAGTGCTGACTTCGACACTATCGGTGGGTTCGTGCTGAGTCGGTTGGGGCGTGCCCCCGAACTCGGCGATACCATCGAAGAGGGAGACTATCAATTGCGCGTGACTGAGATAGATGGAGCGAGGATCGCAACAGTGACTGCAGCCGTCAAGAAATGAGGAAGGCGAATTGCTGTTCGTGGCCTTTACTGAGTTCAAGCACCGATATCCGTTATGGACCTTCAGGTTGCTGGGCTGGAGGATCTACAGGACCGAGTCGAGAGGGCACTCGATAGAATCGGCGAATTACAGGCGGGGACGCGAGTCCAGTCGGATGCACTCTTCTCACACCCATTCATGGACAACCACACAGAATTCACCTCGTTCGCTGCCTTCTGCGAGGAAAGTCCCTGGGTGCTCGACAACAGAAGTGACATCCAGAACGTGCCTCGCGAGCAACTCAACGACTACGTCGCCACCACAACCGACTTCGAATCGTGGGAGGGAATGAAAACACAGGCCGCCGAAGAGGAGATAATTGATCAGATTATCTCGTAAGTTACCCGAATCCGGGAAGCGCGTTCAAGAGGTGATAGAGCATATAGCTAAGAAGACCCGCTCCGAACATCGAGCCCACCCACGAGCCGACCGTGTAGCCCACCTTCCGAGGCGAGATACCATTTCCACTCGACGATTTCGCCGCGAGACCGCTTCCAACGATGCTCGCGATCATGACTTTATTAAACGAAATCGGGATGCCGAGAACGATTGCAAGCTGCGCAATTAGGAATGCCGGAATGAGCGAGGCAATAGAGCGTCTCGGCCCTAACGAGGCGTACTCGTTCGAGACAGCTTGGACGAGTCGCGGCCCCCGAATCCACGCTCCCAAGAGAATACCCCCACCCCCCAGGGCGAGCAGATAGATCGAAGGAAGTTGAAGATCCGATTCAAAAATCGTTTCCAGGGGGCCGGTTGCCAGTCCGACTTGCGTACCACCACTTGTGAAAACGACGATGAGCCCCAGTGCGATGAGGAATTGTTTGATACCTGCGGTCTCATCACGGTGGAGGAGCGCCCAGGTAACGAGAAGCGCGACGAGACCGCCGATCACGCTCACGAGGACCATTCCAAGCGTGTACGTCCCGCCAATCGTCAGTGGCAGAAGCTGCGACTGCGTCGCAATGTATCGCGAGACTGACCCCTGGCTGCCGGTTGCCGTTGGAATAATCGTGAGCTGGATATTGGCGAGTGCATACCCGACCGCTCCACCGAGGAGCGGAATTCCTACGGTTTCGGGCACGGATTCGCTTCGAAGGCCACGTGCGAGCCCGTAGGCGAGAACGCCTTCGACAACTGGAATCGCAAACCAGAACCCGAGAATGACGACGTACTCATGGTAAGCAAAGCCGCCGCCTAATGCGATTCCGGCGCCGATCATCGCTCCGGTAACAGTGAACGCGGACGGGATCGGATAACCGTATGAGTTCCCGATCGTGATGAGCGTCGCCGCTGTAAGTAGGGCAGCTGCCGCTGCAAGCGGCGTGATCGTGACACCTGTAACGAGATCCTTTCCGATGGTCTCGGAAATGCTCCCCCCCTGGAGGATCGCACCTAGACCAGCGACGATCCCAACCAGCAGGGCAGCTCGGAGAACGGAAAGTGCGTTCGCACCGACGGCTGGAGCCACAGGCGCGGAGTTACTGTTGGCCCCGACTGTGAACGACATAAACAGGGCCGCCAAGAGAGCGATACTCAGCACCAAGAGTACTGAAGCCATTAATGAAATCTACCTCGTAACCGTTGTTTGATGAATCCCGTAGTCGGGAGTCCGCACTTGGATCTGAGTCAGAATCGCATCATGAAACGGATGAAAGCTTCGTTTTTGACCATATATACTCCTTCTGTGCTGATGTTCGATATAAGTTATACGGATAGGACAGTACCGTCGTTGAACAGATACTGTCGCACGAGAAGATAGATGAACGGGTGAGTCATTCGGTAAGCGGAAGGATGATACCAAAAATAAACGGTGAGAGTAGAGCAATTAGCACGCCGGTTCCAGCCGCGTACATCAACATCGTGTGCTCCCATTCCGGGACTGGCATTCCGGCAGCAGTACTCACGAACTCACCGAGTTCGCCGACTACGAATAGTCCGATTCCGAACAAAAAGCTCCGTTTTGTGAGCGTGGGATAGTCCAAGTCACCGTAACGTCCTGCCATGGTCGTAAGGAGAGAACGGAGAACAAAATACGTTCTCATCCGAAGAACCGAAAGAGCTTCAACATCGAATTCGGAATGAATGACCATGACAACGGAATTCATAGAGCTCCTTCCCGAGCTGGTCATCGTGGCTGTTTTCGGGCTGGGTTCAGCTGGACTCGCGCTCGCTGGTGCGTATATTGAGCAGTTTGCACTAACAACAATCCAGAGCGGTGAAATGATGCTGGGTTTGTGGGCGGGTGGTATCGGTGCTGTGGTGCTGGTATTCGCATACCTTATGGCCACTGATAAGTTTGCGACGAAATTAAAGAGCATCAGGGCCGCTGCCTCTCCTACCTCCAAATAACCCAGCATTCATCTGCAACAGTGTATACTTCATTGTGAGTGAAGCTCGTTACTGGTTCAAAATCGTCAGGAGAGAGTTACTAGACCAGGCGGATTCAACGCTGTGGGATGTAGCTGGCCAGTGTGTTTCTGATGCGAGCAAGAAGTCCGGGCTGTTTGGACGGTGTTTCATCTCTACCGGATAGCCCGTTAGACTCGCCCGATTCCCCATCAGAAACGGCATCGAACCCTAACTCTGGTATGAGACCCGTCTCGACCGTCGACGGCGTTGTCCGATAGAGTCCTGTCTTCGCTATTGGAACCCCACGATCGCCGGCAGCTGTGAACGCCCCATTACAGAACTGGCAGTCGGGAGTAGCCTCTGCGTCGCTCACAAGGCGGTCAGACGTTGCGCTGTACGTGCCGGTTCGGAATCCGTGCCGGTCTGCGAGGAGTCCCGTGAGGAACCGGTGCAGCGCGAACGTCAACCGTTGTACCGGTTCCTGATTGATTGTGATAACCGACGGTTGCTCTCCGGCAACGAGTTCAAGCCCGTACTCGAGATTGTCTTCGTCTTCGCCTTCGGCATCAATTCGATCTTCGTTGATCGCATCCAAGCAGTCCAGACACGCCCGGTTCGCGCCGGACACCTGGAAGCTGGTCGCGATGCTTCGGAGTCCAGCGTCGTCGTCAACATCGATATCCGTGCCAGCGTTGAACAGGGGCCGAAGATACTGCTGGGCGGCCTCCGACACGAATCGACGTGACGTGGCGGTATCGGTGCCAGTAACAATCACGTCCGCAGCAACGACCTGCTCCAGCGCTTTCGGAGCCTGTACTTCCTCGTGGATGCCATGATAGTAGATCGACGGATCAATATCGGAGACAACACGGCCCAGGACCTCCGCCTTGGGCGTTCCACATCCGTCGATGGCCTCGGCCCACGCAGCTGGGACGACACCATCCCCGTCGGGCGTCCGCTCGGGATCACCAGCATCGGCTGGTCGCGCACCGACGATTCGCGAGCGGTTGGATTCCTCCACGACGTCGGGATCGACGACCGTGATCGCGCCAACCCCGAGGTGAGCGAGCGTCTGGACGATCGGGGCACCGAGTCCACCAGCACCGACTACGGCGACGTGAGCGTCCCGTAGCCGAGTGTTACCGCCGGCTCCGTGGAGCAACGCCTGCCGGTCGCGCATCTCGTCGCCGTCGTTTGAAACCGGAGGGAGTCGTGAATCCGTCGTCCGAATCCGCTCTAGTTCACGGTCGTGAATGACAACGAGTTCATCAATCGGCGACGCGGCGGCCGTGATCGGCTCATGCCTGATCATCGGGACGTCCGAGAGCCACGCCCGGCCGGTCAGACCCCCTTGACCAAAGATGAGGCTTCCATGCGGACCAGCAGTTCGACCGGTCAGCGACGCCATATGGGCCGGCTCGTTCTCGTCGTCGGTGCCCGAGTAACACGGCTGGCTCGAACGGGGATGGCTATGGCACATCAGAAGCGCCATGTCGTCGAGATATCGATGGTCCGTCTCACTCGCCCGCATCATCGACCGGATCGTCGTGTGATCGAATCGGACGATACCGGTCGACTGATCGAGATATTCCTCCCGATCCAGCAGGTGAACCTCACGAATGAGGTACTCGAAGACCCGCTGCCCTCGATGAGTGTACTCCTGTGTACCGGCAACGAGATAGGCGGCATGCTCTTTCGGACATTTCTGCTCCGGACGCACGAGATGCTCGCGTAGCCGCTGGTAGTCGGAGCCTCGGATCCGAACCCGTATCCGGTCAGCGACCGGCCACTCGTGATCAGGGTCTTCTAACACGGAGCGAAGCCAGTGAGATACCCGTGACTTGCTCCCAGTCGCTCGCTCTCGGCTGCCGTCAGTCTCATGTCCCTGCATAGATGTAGTGTGGGAGGGTTGATCGCCAGCGGGAGGGCTCGCGTCAGTCACCCTGTCGGAGTCGTCCGTTCGCGACGGTCTCCAGATACCACTCGAGATCGGTCTCGTAGGGTTCCCACTCGATGCCGTCCAGTTTGTTGATGTGCCAGGAAAGAGCCAACCAGCCCCGGACTTGGTCGTCGCGAGATTTCCGAAGCTCGCCGCCTCCTTCAAGCCGGAGATCCTCGTCGACGTAGACCCAGTCCGGAGCCTTCTGGGGGTAGTTCTCATGGACGCGGATCATCACGTCCGTCGTGTCCGCATTGTAGGCATCCGACGGGATCTGGTAGTCCCGAACGATGACGTGGACGAACTGCGCCTCGGCCTCAGGATCGACATCGACCTCGTGGTTTTCTCGAAGGGCTTCGATGTCCGCTGCGAGCACGTCGTCGAGCTGGGTGCTCCCGTAGGCAGTGTCAACGGGGATTGCGTCGAAGACGTTCTCTTCGGCGAGGTTGATTTCGCTGTCTTTGGGGACTCGCTCGTCCTCGTCGGGTGGGTAGAGGACGTACTGGTTGGGATCGTACTCGAACGTGCGCAGCAGTTCGATCGGCTCGATGTACTGCTGGTCGAGTACTTTCGATTCCCCACTGACGGTCACCTCGTAGCCGTCAGTCTCCTCGTCGTCCTCATCACCGTCACCTTCATCAACATCTTCTAGCGCCTCATCAAGGCCGTCTTCGACCTCTTCGACGGCCTCTTCGAGTGCTTCGAGTTCTTCAGCGTAGCTGACATCGAACCCGGCCGCGTCCTGGAGGGTGTCGATGTCCTCTTGTGCTGACTGAATGTAGTCGGCCGCCCGATTGAGCGCGTCGTAGCGGGATTGATCCTCGTCGGTGTCTTGAGCCTCGTCGACGGCGTCCTCTGCGGCTTCGAGTGCGGCACGGAGATCGTCGGCCGTCTCTTCGTCGAGAGACTCGAGCTGATCGCTCAGTCCTCGGTAGCGGTCTTGGGCATGCTGGGTTGCTTCCTCGAGATCAGTTGGTTGCATGCACATTCGCATAACAGCGTCATTCCCTTAAGCACCACGCGGTCTCTAACACCAGTAGCGACATTAAGCGCACAATCCGCACCAAACGCATAAACCACAGAATCCCCAACAACGAGACATGCGCCCCAGTGAACGAGTCCATATCGCGCCGCTCGGGTTCGAGCGCGATCGTGTCGTCGAAGCCGCGGAGCAATTGAAAGCTGATCGATTAATCTTACTTGAATGGGGTGAGGGGGAACGTCCGCCATTTATCGAGGAGCTGTATGAGGATATCGAGGCAGCCGGGATTGACCGAGAGATCCGATCCTGCAACATTTTCGACCTGTATGAGGTTGTCCGGGTGACGGCACGAGAAATCCAACAGCACGCAGACGATGACGTGTTCGTTAACATTGCAACCGGGAGTAAAATATCCGCAATCGGCGGGATGATCGCGTGTATGGTAACCGACGCGGTGCCGTATTACGTCGAGCCAGAACGATATGGTGAAAAAGATGCTCAGCGGGTCAAACCGGTTTCACACGGGGTGAAGAACATCAAGGAACTGCCGGCATACCCAATAGATGCCCCTGAGACACAGCTCATCTACGTGATGGAGTACATTTACCGAAATGGCCCGGTCACGAAGAAGGAGCTAATCGAATTCGGCCAAGGGAACGGTAAACCAATTCAAGCAGGAACACCACCAGAGGGATTGCCCTTCATTACCGACCATGAGGCTGATTCGGACCGAGCCCGCTACCGATTACTCGAAACGCACGTACTAGAACCACTGACCGAGAAAGGGTTCATACAAACCAAAGAGGTGGGACGAAGGACTGACGTAGATCTGACCGAGGAAGGGGAAAATACACTTTCTGCGTTCAGACACCTCATTGAAACGTGAACGATTCGCTCAGCCATCTACCGAATCGACATCTGCGAGGGCTTCTGTAGCGACATCACCTAACTCGCCAGCTTCGATATGCGAATATCGTTCTCGTACCATCTCCTCTGAATTGTCGAGATATCGGGCCGCCACCGTATACCCAAACGCACGGACAAGTACCTCCCCCATCCCACGTCGACCACCGTGCGGAGCAAGATAATCGTGTTTCGGATGGTCGATGTCGATCTCAGCAGCCTCTGAAAGCCGTTGGAGAATCGACCGTGCGCCGTCCGTCGTGATTGACGGCGGCCGGATATCCTCATCGAGCGCCAGCAGTAGGTCGCGAGCGTACTCCTCACGCCGCTCAGTAATTGCTTCTGGGCGTTCCCCTCGGTCGGCGAGCTCGTCCGGGACGAGTCCCGCGAGCGTCCGTTGGTCGAACGTCGGAAACACCGGCCAGCGCTCTGTCGGCGGGTTCATCAGCTGGTGGTAGCTCCGTAGCGGCGAGATCACCGGGTCGGGGAGACTGGCGGCGTCCCACTGCTGTTTCTTCCGGTAGACGTCCAT
>ENA-ORCS01000426-ORCS01000426.1-marine-metagenome-genome-assembly--contig:-NODE-426-length-31076-cov-4.061034_pt1 | contig 31076 bp, 28 predicted proteins | sample MGYA00237781_ERZ508513 | MGnify/ENA primary metagenome ERZ508513 (study PRJEB26184, sample SAMN06268793) | marine metagenome | isolation source: Eden Landing Ponds, San Francisco, CA, USA | place...
AGGACGTACACTTCTTCCTGGCCCTCCTCGGCGTGGTCGTGTTCCTTGCCGGTCCAGCCCGGTTCACACTCAAGCACCGAGACGCCCATGTTCGAACAGTCCAGTTCCTCGCGCAGGAAGTACAGACCGCCCGCCACCGGGTCGACGTCGTCGAATCGAGTTCTCGTTGGCATCGTCTGGGTGCAGGAGCGTCAGTCGCTTAGGTGTGGTGGCGAGCGGGCGCCGGTGAGTGAGCCGAACCGTTTTGCGCTTCGGGCCAAACGATCAGACGTGACCGAGATCAGCCCCGACACACTGCTCCCGAGTGAACGGATGCGCCAGCAAGCTCTCGACGGCGAGGTGACCCAGATCACCCGCGGACAGGGGTACGCCGAGACGGGCGACACCTTCGAGATCGACGGGACAGCGTTCGAAGTAGTGGCCGTCGAAGACCGCACGCTGGGGGACCTGACCGACGCGGACGCCCGTGCCGAGGGTGCTCGCGACCTCGAACACTACCGAGAGATCCTCGCACACGCTCACGACCACTTCGAGTGGGACGACAGCTCCGAGGTCGTCTGTCACCGCTTCGAGCGCGTCGCGTGACCTTCGACGGGAACCGCGGTCTGCGACAGAACTGACCGACAGTTCTAACCCGGTCGAAACTGGAGTGGTGACATGGCACGTCTCGAAAACGTCCCGGTCGAAGACCTGGAGGCCGCACTCGAGGGCGCGACCGGGAAGCGCGAGACCAAGCGATTGCTCGTGGCGATCATCTACAAGCGGGGGCCGTCCGCGCCGATGATCGCGGAGTGGCTGGATACGCGCGAACAGACGATCTACCGGTGGTTCGACCGTCTCGAATCGGAGCCTATCGACCGGGCGGTCCAGGATAGACAGCGGTCCGGTCGGCCGCCCAAACTCGACGATGCGGACATGGAGTCGTTCCGGGAGATACTCGAAAGGCCCCCGTCCGAGGCCGGATACGACGGGTCGGAGTGGACGCCCGACCTCGCCAGGCAGTTGCTGGCCGACGAGTTCGACGTGGAGTACTCCCGGCGTCACGTCCAGCGGCTGCTGAACGACGCCGACGTTCCCGAGTGAATCCCCGCCAGACCCGACCGCCCGTCGGGTGAGATCTGTTCCGATTTTCTATATCCGGATATTTCCGTCGTCATACTGGCACTAACGCGATTCGACAGCGACAGTCTCCACCATCGCGTCCGGGCGTTCGTGACTAGTTATCACACCAGTAGTATTGAACCTTCGAACGGCTATTCGTCCGATATCGGTGGTTCGGGTCGGTAACGGAGGGATATCGCAACGTGTGGGTATCGTAGCCGAGGATCTCGTAACGAGGCGATATCGCAACGAGACGATATCGTCTGGAAAGCGTCGCTTTCGACGAGCGGCGCTCGGCGGGCAGTGACGGCGCAGTCGGCCGATACTGGAGAGGTAAGTCACGTCCCATCCCAGACGACCCATGGAGATCACGGACGTCCGGGGGTACGCGCTCTCGTCGCCGATCGACCCGCCACAGGAGCGGCCGTTCCACGGCGGGATTCGCCGCCTGCGAAAGCGGGACGTGGTGCTCGCTGTCGTCGAGACCGCCACCGGGTATCGAGGCGTCGCGACGGCCGGTGCGAGCAGTTCCGCGATGACCGAGTATTTCCGGGGCGAATCCCAGGGCACCTTCGCCGACGTCCTCGACGGCCCGGTCGCCGACGCGCTGGTGGGCGAGACGGTCGAGGACGTGGTCGACGCACACGAACTGATCAGGGCGGCCGACGTGCCACCGGGGGACGTGACCGAGGCCATCTCCGCGATCGACGTCGCACTCTACGACGTCCGCGGGAGAGAACGGGGCGTGCCGGTCTACGAATTACTCGCCGAGGAGTTCGGGAGCGACCCCACGACCGACCTCCCGCTCTACGCGAGTGCGGGGATGTGAGGGGTACGTCGAACAGGCCGAGGTGATCGAGCACCTGGGCTTTTTCGGCTACAAGTACCGGCCGGGTATCGGGCCCGAGGATGACCGGCGAACGGTCGAGTTGCTTACCGACGCACTCGGCGAGTGTGCGGTCATGCTCGACGTCCACACGTGGTGGAAACTCGGCGAGCGCTACGGCCGGGGGAGGGTCCGTGACCTCGTCGCCCACGCTGGCGAGCGGGGCGCGTACTGGGTCGAGGAACCGGTCGAACCCGACGACCACGAGGGCTACGTCGAGTTGACGGCGACTGGCACGCCACTCGCAGGCGGTGAGAGCGAGGAGACCCCCGAGGGCCTCGTCGAACTCGGTGAGACGGGCGCCGTCGAGTTCCTCCAGGGGGACGTCCGCCACCACGAGGGCTTTACCGGCTGTCGGGAGGCCGTCGAGTTCTGTCGCGGCCGCCCGGTCGAGTTCGTCCCGCACAACTTCGGAACCTGGATCGGGCTGGCGGCCAACGCCCACCTCGTCGCGGCCGCTCCCGGATCGACGCTCGTCGAGTACCCCGTCTTCGAGGCCGACCCGGTGCTGGACGGCGACCCCGACCCCGGCATGTACCCCTTCGACCTCGCGTTCGACCTGACCGAAGGGCGACCCGCTATCGAGGACGGCGTCCTCTCTGTCCCCGACGACCCCGGACTCGGGATCGAGGTAAATCTCGACGTCGTCGAGGAGTATCCGTTCGTCGACGGTCCCTGGACCGAGTTCCACTACGACGAGGAGTGACCGCGGTTCGAGCGGTGGTCCCGCGCCGGTAGGGTCGATTTCGGGGGCGCTGCCGTCGTCGGCCCCGCGTTCCCCTGGCCGGTTGTAGTCGTCCGGGCCAGATCCGCCCCAGTCTCAAAATATAGTATGTGTGGAAAAAGTTTATGACCACTGACAGCATAGCGCACGCTAATGGGCGCAACTCGAGGGACCGAGGACACGATCGCTGCCTCGTTACGAGACCACGTTTCGGGGCCAGTTTCGACGGCACGGGAGGTCGTCGCTGCGGAGTTCGAGGAGGTCGACGCGGAACGCCGGGCGTTCGAACAGTTCCGTGACCGCGTCGCAGGGATAGAGACAGTATCGATGTCCCAGTCGCTCCCCGCGAGCCAGCGTTCGGGGTTCGTCCAGACGCGCCCGCAGTGTGTCGAACGGGTCCGGAACGCGTTCCGCGAGACGGTCATGAGCGTCGACCACTACGACGAGGTCTACGGGGAGACGCTGGCGGAACACTTCGCGGCCGAACTGTCGGCGGAACTGCTCGCGGGGCTTCGGCCGGCGGGGCAGTCACAGTTCACAGACCTGTACAAACGGACGCTGCTCGCCGGGATCGACTCCGCCATCGAACAGCGCGAGACGTTCTGTGACCTGCTCGACAACGAGCGAGCGTCGCTCGAAACCAGCGCCGACGAACTCGCGGCGGCCGTCGACGAACTGGACGGCACTCGCGTCCCCGCTCACGTCCGGGCCGACTTCGCGGAAACCCTCGACGACGTCGCACGCCGCCGCCAGGAGACCTTCGCCGGTCGGACCTCCTCGCCCCGGACAGATGGCCACGACCTCTGTAGCTACCTCTACGAGGACTGTGGATGGACCTACCCCGTCCTGACCGCGGTCACGCGACTCCGTGGCGGCGTCAACGGACTGGTCGCCTGACGGTCGGCGACCTGGTTTTCCCCAGACCTATCTTTCGACGTCGACCCAGGCGTCGCGCCCGGCGGAGTCGTAGGCCGCGTCGAGCACCCGCAGGAGCTGGACGGCGTCGTCGACGCCAGCCTCGGCGACGAGTTCGTGAGGGTCCTCGTAGGCCGTCGCGCCGGCGACAAGATCCGACGCGTCCTGGCCCTCGGTCGTTATCTCGTCGGGCCGGTCGTCCATCGCGGCGATGTTCGCGACGTCGATCGACTCGCCCGGCTCACAGACGGCGGTGATGTCGACGTCGAGGCCACTCGCGACCGCGAAGTACGGGTCCCGGTGGTGGTGGTCGACGCCGACGTACCCGACTGTCTTCGTCATGTGCGGGACTCAGCCACCAGCGGATAGAAGATTCGAGTGGCGGAAATCGTTGCTGTGTGTCTGCTGGGACCACATCTTCGCTCGCCCCGGAGACCCGCTTCCTCGCGGTGATCCCCGGGAAGCTATGTAGCCGCGCACCCGAATCTCGACGTATGGACCCGACAGTTCCCGAATCCGAGATACGGCGGGCCTGCGGCGAGACCGACTTCCCGGAACTGGGGGTCGTCGAACAGGTGTGGGACGTCGACCCGATCCCGGCTGACGAGGTCACGGACCGCGCAGCAACCGCCGTCACGGCGCTCGATTTCGAGGGTGTGCCCGACGGTGGCGAGGTCGCCGTGGGCGCCGGAAGTCGAGGGATCGCGAACCTCCCCGAGATCGTGGCTGGCGTCGTCCGCGGCGTCCGCGAACGGGGCTACGACCCGTTCGTCTTCCCGGCGATGGGGAGCCACGGGGGCGCAACAGCGGAGGGGCAACGCGAGAAGCTCGCGACGCTCGGTGTTACCGAGGAATCGGTCGACTGCGAGATACGGGCGACGATGGACGTCGAACAGGTGGGGACGACCCCCGAGCGCGACGTCGCCGTCTACGCGGACGCCCACGCGGCGGCGGCCGACGCCATCGTCGTGGCCAACCGGATCAAACCTCACACGGACTTCACCGGCGAGGTCGAGAGCGGGCTCTCGAAGATGCTCGTCATCGGCATGGGCAAACAGCGCGGGGCGAAGATGGCCCACGACTGGGCCGTCGACTGGAGTCTCCGGAACATGATCCCCGAGATCACGACCCAACTCCTCGACGGACTCCCCGTCGCGGGTGGGGTCGCGATCGTCGAGGACGAGCACGACGACACGACACTGATAGAGGGGGTGCCCCCCTCGGGCTTTCTCGACCGCGAACGGGACCTCCTCGAACTGGCGAGAGAGCGGATGCCGACGCTCCCGTTCGAGGAACTGGACGTGCTCGTCGTCGACCAGCTCGGCAAGGACGTCAGCGGCCAGGGGATGGACACCAACGTCACCGGTCGTCGCCACTTCACCATCGCCGAACCCGAACCGGAATCGCCCGAAATCAAGCGAGTGTACGCCCGCTCGCTCACGTCGAAGACCCACGGGAACGCGATGGGGATGGGCGCAGCCGATTTCGTCCACCAGGACATCGCGGAGACCGTCGACACCGCCAAATCGCTCATCAACGCGATCACCGCGAGCACGGTCCGGGGGGTCAGGCTCCCGCCGGTGGTCGAGACGGACCGCGCCGGACTGGTCGCCGCGCTCGGGACGATCGGTCCAGTTGCAGGCCCCGACGCTCGCGTCCTCAGGGTGACCGATACGATGCGCTTACAGCGGTGTTATGCCTCGAAACCTCTCGTCGAGGAAGCGCGAGAGCGCGACGACCTCCGGGTAGTCGAAGCGGCGACCCCGGTCGAATTCGACGAGGACGGGCGGTTCGCGGCGGCTTCTCCGGACTAAGTTGTCGGCTAGATCTCCAGTTCGGGGACGTCGAGTCGCTCGCCGCGGTCCCAGGACCGGTAGCCGAGTTCGGCCAGCTGGACGCCTTTCGCACCGGCTTCGAAGTCGTAGGGGAACGGTTCGTCGGCGACGACGTGCCGGAGGAACCCCGCCCACTCCTGTTTGAACGCGTTCTCGAAGACCTGATTGTCGGGGACTTCTGCCCAGTCCTCGCTGAATTCGTGGTCTTTGGGCTGGTCAGGATTCCAGACTGGCTTGGGCGTGTTCGCCAGTCCCTGCGCGTGACATTCGCGGAGTCCGGCGACGGCACTCCCTTCCGTGCCGTCGACCTGGACTTCGAGCAGGTCGTCGCGGTTGACCCGCGTCGCCCACGAGGAGTTGACCTGGGCGACGACGTCGTCTTCGAGTTCGAATATCGCGTAGGCGGCGTCCTCGGCGGTCGCTTCGTACTCGTCGCCGTTTTCGTCGACTCGCTCGGGGATGTGGGTCTTGCCGAGACAGGAGACCGTCTCGACGGTACCGAAGAGGTTCTCGAGGACGTAGCTGTAGTGGGCGAACATGTCGTCGATGATGCCGCCGCCGTCCTCGGCGCGGTAGTTCCACGATGGGCGGTTGGCCGGCTGGCCGTGGCCGGTGAACACCCAGTAGCCGAATTCGATACGCACCGAGAGGAGGTCGCCGAAGAACCCCTGGTCGAGCAGTCGCTTTAGTTTCACGATGCCGGGCAGCCAGAGTTTGTCCTGGACGATGCCGTGTTTGATGCCGGCGTCTTCGGCCGTGCGAGCGACCGCTAGCGCCGAATCGAGGTCCGAGGCGAGGGGCTTCTCGCAGTAGACGTGCTTGCCGGCGTCGATGGCTTTCTCGAGGGCCTCGGCCCGACGGGGTGTGACCTGAGAGTCGAAGTAGATCTCCTCGTCGCCGTCGAGACAGTACTCCAGGTCGGGGTCGGCTTCCCAGCGCTCGACGCCGTGTTCCTCGGCCAGTCGCCGGAGTTTGTCCTCGTTTCGACCCACGAGGACGGGTTTCGGGACCACGCGTTCGCCGTCCGGCAGTTCGACGCCGCCCTCGTCCTGCAGTGCCAGGATCGAACGGATCAGGTGTTGGTTCGTCCCCATGCGCCCCGTCACGCCGTTCATGATGATACCGATCTCTCTCATGATTGGTCGTCGACCGGGGATTGAGTAACGCAGTATATAAAAGTGGGGATAAGTGTTCGTCCGGCCCCATCAGGTAGCGAGCATTGGGAATTTATGTACGTATTTCGGTGGTTAGACGCAATGTACTGATTTCATATATGTTCGAGTGATATCCGTACTGACGGAGTCAGGTATACTCCCGATCTCTACTCTCTTTCTCGAGGAGAGACAATATACTGCCGCTATATGAGAAATACAGGAGTATGGGCAGCGGTACAGCAGTGACCGCGGCTGCTTGATCAGCCCGGCCCGAGACATGAACGAACAAAACGGGTTCACACTGGCGATCGAAACGAGAAGCATCAGAAGCCGCATTCGAGCCGTAAAACGACGGATAACCACGCTCTCCAAGTGACCGTCGCGTCGAGCGAAGACACGAACACATCGAAACCCGATACTGACATTATTTCGTCATTCGAAAATACACTAAATATAACGATAGAACTTTACACTGATTTCGCACATAGTGGCGTTCGATTCGACTCGTTCGTAGATTCTGCTCTTTTGGGACTTTGTACGGCCTTTATTCGCGTTCTTTCATTCGAAATCGAACCAGTCATATTTTATATATTCTGTCACCTAAATTCGTCGAGTCCGTGTAACTTCGGATGATAAAGCCGCTCTACAGACTATAATGTGTAGTAAATATCAGAAAACACGTACTACATACAAAAATTCGCAGTAATACAATCAAATCTGGTAGTACTGTGGTTCAGTGACGACCGGGAGCGGTGTCTGGCGCGTCGCGGTGTCGCCGGAGATCCGGGGCCTGCGGGTCGAACAGAAGACCTTTGCGAGAGACACGATTACAGTGGGCCAATGGCACAGGACAGCGGCAACGAACCGGACAACAAGGTCGAGCGGGTGATCCGGAACTACGGGCTCGAGGACATGGGGTCGGAACTCGAACGCCGCTGGCTGGGAGAGGGCTACGAGCGACAGAGTCTGCGCGACCTCGCGGACCATTTCAACCGACAAGTGCTGGAGAGCGCGCTGAACGAGGCGGGGGTCGTCACGCTCCAGGGTGAACTGTCGAACACGTACGAATTGCTGACGGGGGACGACGTCACCGAGGGCGCACGGATCCAGGCACGCAACCGGCTAGAACGGGACGGCGTCGACGTCGAGGCGCTGCTCGACGACTTCGTGAGCCACTACGCCATCCACACGTACCTGCGGGACTACCGCGAGGTGGAGTACCCAACGGGCGACGACGAAGACCAGCTCGAGAAGTCCACCGAGACGATCCAGCGACTTACCAGTCGACTGACGGCCGTCACTCGCCGAAACGTGGAGAACCTCCGCTCGACCGAACGGCTCGACGTCGGTCCCGTCGACGTGATCACCGACGTGCAGGTGGTCTGTGAGGACTGCGGGCGCCAGTACGACGCCGTCGAACTCGTCGAGCGCGGCGCCTGTGAGTGCAAGCGGCCCGAATCTGACGACGAGTGACGGTCTCACTGGGTACGACCGGATCCGTTCTGCCGTCGCTACCGCCGCTCCGGCCGCTAACGTTCTCTGGATCCCGCTGTTTGTACCGAGAGATCCGGCGGAGACTGCTGGGGTAGACACGTTTATCATGGCGGAGGCCCGCTCCCGGCGTATGCCGAAGATCGCCTTCGTCGGAGCCGGTAGTATGGTGTTCGCGACGACACTCGTGGGGGACGTCCTCTCGTTCGAAACGCTGGAGGACAGTCACATCGCGCTGATGGACATCGACGAACACCGTCTCGACCAGACCCGCCGGGTCGCCGAGGCCATCGTCGACAACGAGGGGCTGGACGCGACGGTCGAAGCGACGACGGACCGCCGCGAGGCGCTCGACGGGGCCGACTACGTCCTCAACATGATCAACGTCGGCGGGACCGAACCGTTCGAAAACGAGATCCGCATCCCCGAGTCCTACGGCGTCGAGCAGGCCATCGGTGACACCATCGGCCCCGGCGGGATCTTCCGTGGCCTGCGGACGATCCCGACGCTACTCGACATCGCGCGGGACATGGAGGAGTTGTGTCCCGACGCGCTCTTGCTCAACTACACCAACCCGATGTCGATCCTCTGTACGACGCTGTTCGAGGCGACCGACATCGACGTCGTGGGCCTCTGTCACTCGGTGCCCCACACGGCCGAGGCCATCGCCGATTACGTGGGCGTCCCGGCCGAGGAACTGGAGTACTGGGTCGCCGGCATCAATCACGTGGCGTGGTTCCTCGAAGCCGAACACGACGGCGAGAGCGTCTATCCCGCCCTCCGCGAGGCGATGGACGACCCCGACACCTACGAGCGTGATACGGTCCGCTTCGAGATGTTGCGTCACTTCGGCTACTTCCCGACCGAGTCCTCCCATCACATGTCCGAGTACGTCCCGTACTTCCGGACCGAGGAGGAGACTATCGAGGAGTTGACCGGGACGGACTACGCCGAGCGGATGCCGACCGCGACCTACCTGGAGGGGTGGCAGGAACGCTCCGAGAAGCGCGACGACCCCGACCTCGACGTGGACCTGGAGTCGGTCGGCGCCGAGCGCTCCGAGGAGTACGCCTCGCGGTTGATCCACTCGATGGAGACCGACACGCCGCGCCGACTGAACCTCAACGTCTCCAACGAAACCGACGCGATCACGAACCTGCCGACCGACGCCTGCGTCGAGGTGCCCTGTCTGGTCGACGGGACGGGCGTCCACCCCTGTTCGGTGGGCGAGCTGCCGGCCTCGGTCGCCCCGTTCCCACAGCGTCACGCGAGCGTCAACCGCCTGGCCGTCGAGGGGGCACTGGAGAACGACCGCGACAAGGTCCACCAGGCCGTGAAACTCGACCCGCTGACCGGCGCCGCGTGTACGCTCGAAGAGGCCCACGAGATGACGGAGGAACTCATCGAGGCCAACGCGGCGTACCTGCCCGATCTCCACTGACCGAATCGAGGACCACAGCCCCCACCCGGGCTGGACCGCTCGGGTGAGCGAAGCCGGACTGTCGCGTGACTGAAGCCGGACTGTTCGAGTGTCCGAAACCAGACCGTTCGAGTGACCGAAACGTCTCCGGCGCGCCGTTGGGTGAACTATTTACCGTGGGAAATCATACGACGATTTCATGGTGAAGATAGCGTTTATCGGCGCCGGTAGCATCGTCTTTGCGCGGAATCTGATGGGAGACATCCTCTCGTATCCGGAACTGGAGGGGAGCACGCTGACACTGATGGACATCGACGAGGAGCGTCTCGACCGCACGGCGACCGCGGGAGAGGCGATGCTCGAACACAACGACGTCGAGGCGACGATCGAGGCGACGACGGACCGCCGGGCGGCGCTGGACGGCGCGGACTACGTGATCAACACGATCCACGTCGGCGGCCGGGAACCGTTCGAAAACGAGATCCGGATCCCCCAGGAGTACGGCGTCAACCAGGCCGTCGGTGACACGCTCGGGCCGGGTGGGGTCTTCCGGTTCCTCCGGACAGCGCCGGTGATGCTCGACATCGCGCGGGACATGGAGGAGTTGTGTCCCGACGCGCTCATGCTCAACTACACCAACCCGATGGCGATGCTCTGCTGGGCGGTCGACGAGGCGACGGATATCGACGTCGTCGGCCTCTGTCACAGCGTCCAGCACACCGCCGAGGCGATCTCGAACTACGTCGACGTCCCGAAAGAGGAACTGAACCACTGGGTCGCCGGTATCAACCACGTGGCGTGGTTCCTCGAAGCCGAACACGACGGCGAGAGCGTCTATCCCGCACTCTACGAGGCGATGGACGACCCCGATATCTACGACCGGGACAACGTCCGCTTCGAGATGCTCCGCCATTTCGACGCGTTCGTCACCGAGTCGAGCAACCACATGTCCGAGTACGTCCCCTACTTCCGGACCGAGGAGGAGACCATCGAGGAGTTCGTCGTCGAGGAAGACTTCGAGGAGTACTTCGTCGACTGGATGCCGACGGGCACCTACTTCGAACACTGGTGTGAGTACCAGCAGGAGGCCGCGGAGATGGACCCCGACGACATCGACCCGACCATCGAGCGCTCCGAGGAGTACGGCTCGCGTATCATCCACTCGATGGAGACCGGCGAGACCCGGCGGATGAACATCAACGTCCGCAACACCACCGACGCGATCACGAACCTCGCGACCGACGCCTGCGTCGAGGTGCCCTGCCTGGTCGACGCCACGGGCGTCCGCCCCTGTTCGGTGGGCGAGCTCCCGCCCCAGTTGGCGGCGATCGACCGCTCGAATATCGAGGTCCAGCGCCTCGCCGTCGAGGCTGCCCTCGAACACGACGAGGACGCGCTCCGCCAGGCGATCAAGCTCGACCCGCTCACCGGGGCAGCCTGTACGCTCGCCGAGATCGACGACATGGTCGACGACCTGCTGGCGGCCAACGCGGCGTATCTCCCGGACGAACTCACGGGCTGAGCGCTTCCGACTCCGGACCAGATCCCGATACGGCGGACGGACCAGTCAGCGTCGTCACAGGACTCGTGGAAAGATTTAACACACGAATTGCCGACCAATTGGGCATGGGAAAACTCGATATCCAGAACCTCACAAAGGAGTTTCATGACAGCGACATGGGGAAGATCGTCGCGGTCGACGATTTCGACGTCGAGATCGAGGACGGCGAGTTCGTGGTGCTCGTCGGGCCATCGGGGTGTGGCAAGTCGACCACGTTACGCTGTATCGCGGGTCTGGAAACGCCGACGTCGGGCGACATCGTCCTCGACGGCAAGACGGTCACGGACCGGAAACCCCGCGACCGGAACATGGCGATGGTGTTCCAGAACTACGCGCTGTACCCCCACAAGACGGCACGGGGGAACATGTCCTTCGGCCTGAAGATGACGACGGACCTCTCGAAGGCCGAGATACACGACCGCGTCGAGTCCGTCGCCGAGATGATGGGGATCAAGGACCTCCTCGACAAGAAGCCGGGTGACCTCTCGGGCGGCCAGCAACAGCGGGTCGCGCTCGGCCGGGCCATCGTCCGCGAGCCCGAGGTGTTCCTCATGGACGAACCCCTGTCGAATCTCGACGCCAAACTGCGGACACAGATGCGGACCGAACTCCAGTCCCTCCAGCAGGAGTTCGACGTGACGACGGTCTACGTCACCCACGACCAGACCGAGGCGATGACGATGTCCGACCGTATCATCGTACTGGACGACGGGGAGATCCAGCAGTTCGGCACGCCGCTGGAGTGTTACCACGAACCCGCCAACCGCTTCGTCGCGGGCTTTATCGGCTCGCCGTCGATGAACTTCCTCGAGATGGAACTCCAGCGGTCCGGACAGCCGATGCTCGTCAACGACACCTTCGAGTACGAACTCGACGACGACGTCTACGCCGACGTCGAGGAGTACGGCGACAGGTACACCCTCGGGATCCGTCCGGAGGACGTCGAGATGGTCCCCAGTGACGCGCGCAACGCCGTCCCCGCCGAGGTCGAAGTGACCGAACCGCTCGGCGACGTTACCTACGTCTACATCCAGATCGGTGGCCAGCAGTACACCGCCACGCTGAACGGCGACGTCGCCCTCGAATCCGGCCGAACGATCCACGTCGAGTTCCCGCAGGACCGCATCCACCTCTTCGACGGGCAGACCGGCGAAGCCCGCCGGAACCGGACCCCGCCGGACATCGACGACGTCGACTCCCTCGTCGGTGTCGACGCCGGTACCGGTGCGGACATCGGCGCCGACTGACCTGCGACTCTCCAGACCGTCTCGACCGACCCGACACCGACCGGCTTTGGCCTCGTACGTGGCGGCGAATCAATACTTTACCACCGAGTATCAGCGATCGATAAAAAACTATTATAATCGTTCGGGTTTCTTGTACGGTAGAGGTATACAATGGCAGACAAGGAAAATAAGGCGATCAGTAGGCGGCGTATTCTCCGTGGACTGGGTGTCGGTGCTGGAGTAACTCTCGCAGGATGCAGTGGAAACGGCGACGGTGGCGACGGTGGCGACGGCGGCGACGGTGGCGACGGCGGCGACGGCGGCGACGGCAGCGGGAGCGACGGCGGCGACGGTGGCGGAACCCCGACGCCGACCGAGGCGATGATGGGTGGTGACGACGGCGGGGACGGTAGTTCGGACGCGGAAGTCCTCCACTGGGACGCCGGGCTGCCCTCGGACGAGCAGGAGATCGAACAGACGATCACGACGCTCCAGGAGTATTTCAACGAGCGGACGGGTGCCCAGGTCCAGATCACGGACTTCACCTACGAGGACCTGCGCTCGGGCTATCTCACCGGCGCGCGCTCGGGTGATCCCGACTCCGCCGAGGGTGTCCTCTCACACCTCACGGAGTACGCCAAGGCTGGCCTCATCGAGCCCATCACCGAGGAGGCCCAGAACCTGGAGTGGTTCGACGGCTACGTCGACAGTACCATCGACGCGATGCGCTACGACGGGGAGATCTACGCGTTGCCCTACACCGGGAACGGACGCGCGTTCGTCTACCGGATCGACATCTTCGAGGACCTCGGTCTGGAGGTCCCGGAGACCGCCGAGGAGTTCCTCGAGGTCGGCCGGACGATCAAAGCCGAGACGGACGTGACCCCCTTCCACAACTGCACCAAAGACGGAGGCGTCCGGGCGTTCCAGGAGTGGATGTCCCACGTCTACCAGCACACGGACAACCTCTACGTCCTGGAGGACGACAGCTGGACGCTCAACATCGACGCCGAGACGCTCGGGCTCATCTTCGACAAGTTCTACTACGAGGTCTGGGCCAGCGACAACCCGATCGCCAACACCGACCAGCTGGGGACCGGCTGGCAGGTCAACGACCCCGAGTACATCAACGGCAACGTCGCGATGATCGAGTGTGGGCCCTGGATCCGCAACTGGACCAGCGGTCCGGAGATATCCGACTCCGACGCGGCGACGGACATCCTCGACAACAAGACCGGCATCGCACAGCTTCCCTACGCGGAGGGGGGCGACTTCGGGACCTACCTGGAGGTCAAGCCGGTGATGGTCAACTCGAACTCCGACGACAAGGACCTCGCGTTCGACATGGTCGCCACGCGATGTGCGCCGGAAGTCATGAACAGCTATAGCGACATCGACCCCGGCGGAAACATCACCCCGGTCCACGAGGACGTCGAGTCGACGCTGGAAAACGAGAACTGGCAGTCGTTCACGGAGGTGTTCAAAAACGGCCGGGCGCTCGCCAAGATCGCCTGGGGCCCCGTCCGCCAGGAGTTCTACCCGGCGATGCAGAACGTGGCCTACGGCGAAAAAGACCCCTACACGGCCGGCGAGGACCTCCACTCGCGCCTGACGGACCTGGAAAGCGAACTCTAAGACGCCATGGCGACAGAAACAGGCCGTTCGCGGGTCGGACGCTACGGCGAGGAGTTCCGCGAGCTGTTCTCCGAGACGTGGCTCGGGTACGCGCTGATACTCCCGGCGACGATCCTGCTGGCGGCCATCATCGTCTACCCGACCCTGCGGGGGATACAGCTCGCCTTCTTCGAGGCGTCGCTGTTGAACCCCAACCAGCAGACGTTCGTGGGTCTGGAACACTTCACGACGATGCTATCCGACAGCGTGTTCCGGACGGCGCTGTGGCAGACCGTACTCCTGACGTCCGTCGCGGTGACGATCCAGTACTTCCTGGGGCTCAGCCTGGCGGTCGTCCTCAAAGAGAAAGTCCCGGGGATCAGCTTCTTCCGGAGCATCTCCATGGTGAGCTGGGTGTTGCCGATCGTCGTGATGGTGATCCTCTTTCGGTTCCTCGTCCAGGTCGGGTTCGGCCCGGTCAACGTCGTGTTCGGTCAACTCGGACTCCCGACGAAGTACTGGTTCGGCGACCCGGACATGGCCTTCCCGATGATCGTGCTCATGCACGTCTGGCGGAACGTCCCCTTCTACGCCATCGCGCTGATGGCGTCGATGAACTCCATCCCGGAGACCCAGTACGAGGCCGCACAGCTCGACGGCGCCGGGCCGCTCCAGCGGTTCCGTCACGTCACGCTCCCGCAGATCTCCTACGTGTCGATGATCATGATAGTGTTGCACGTCATCTTCACGTTCAACAACTTCGACATCGTTTACCTCTCGACGGGCGGGGGCCCGCTGGGCAACACCGAGGTGCTCGCCACCTACGTCTACAAGACCGCCTTCGAGACCTACGCGCTGGGCTACGCCGCGAGCATGGGCGTCGTGATGCTCGTCATCATGCTCGTGTTCACGACCGTCTACGTGAAACTGGAGGATACTGGCTAATGACGACCGACACGATGCGAACGCGACCGCTGGAGGGAACGCATGGCGACTGAGACCGACGCCGCGACGCGGTCCGGGACCGGGATGTCCCTTTCCGACCGCGTCGACGCCTGGCTGGACGAGGACATGTCCGTCCGTCGCGCGATAGCGGTCTACGCGGTGCTGGGCGTGTTCATGTCGTTCCTGCTGTTGCCCGTCATCTACATGGTGCTGGTGACGTTCACCGGCCGGGAGTTCCTCTACTCCTCGCAACTGGTCCCGGCGCTGTCGGACCTGACGATCGAGAACTACGAGCAGGTCCTCTCGCGCGGGGCCTTCCAGTCGTACTTCGTCAACTCGGTTATCATCGCGACGGCGACGACCGTGCTGACACTCACTGTCGGGACGTTTGCCGGTTACTCGCTGAGTCGGTTTGACTACCCCGGCCACGACTCGCTGCTCGTCGCCTTCCTGGGCACCCAGATGCTCCCGTACGTGTTGATCCTCATTCCGTTCTTCCTGCTGATGTTCACGCTGAACCTGATCAACACGCACATCGGGATCGTCATCGCCCACTCGGTCATCGCGACGCCGCTGGCGACGTGGCTGCTCAAGGGGTACTTCGACGACATCCCCGAGTCACTGGACGAGGCCGCGAAGATGGACGGCTGCTCGCAACTGGACATCCTGGCCCGGGTGATCCTGCCGCTGTCGATCCCCGGCATCGCCGTCGCCGGCTTCTACACCTTCACGGTCTCCTGGAACGACTTCCTGCTCGTCTCGGTGCTCTCACAGACCTCGGCGACCCGGACGCTCCCGCTGGGACTCCAGCTGTTCCAGTCCCAGAACCAGGTCGCCTGGCACCTCGTCCTCACGGCCGCCGTCGTCACGATGGCGCCGGTCATCCTCCTGTTCGCGCTGGTCCAGAAGTGGGTCGTCGAAGGACTCGGGAGCGGCGGGATGAAAGGCGTCTAGCGGTCGCTCCCTGTTCTCCTGTGTTTCCTGTTTTCTGTTTTCCGCGCTATTAGGGTAGTGTTCAGATAAGCTGGTTCCATGCGAAAGCGAAAGATCTGAGCCAGTCGTCGGAGGTTGCTGGGTCGACGTGGCTGAAACAGTTTGAGAAGCAGCCGGTTCGTCGTTTTACCTCACGAAGGACACGTTCGACACTATTTCGATTTCCGTGGCGTTCGTATTTGAAATCGAGGCCGTGTCGGCGGCACGCTTCTTTCAGCGGGGTAGCGTCATCGACGAGAAAGACGGTGTTGCCGACATCGTGTTTTTGTTTGAGTTCGCCGAAAAACATCTCTGCAAGAGCGTTTGTTCTGGTCGATTCGAGCTTTGTATGGAGTAATTCGTTCGACTCGGGATCGACGGCGGCGTACAGCCAGTATTGCTCGCCATCGATCCGGATCACGGTTTCGTCAACGGCGAGCTGATCCGGAGCCCGTCCAGACTCCGGCTGTAGATCAGCTTTGTGAACCCAGTTGTGAACAGTGGAACGAGCCCGATCGACACCGAATACATCGAGAAATAAAACAGTATTCGAAAGCGACAGTCCAGCGAGATGCAACTGAATACTGAGCTTCATTAGCAACTGCGGTGTCGCTTCGCGTTCAACAAACTCTAAGTCGATCTGGTCGAGACTTCCGCCGAGGCGTGCGTTTTCGGGCATGGACACTCAGAAAACGCTACGCCTCACCTTTCAATCCTTATCTGAACACCGCCGATAGAGGGGGCCGTGCGTTTATATATTGGCACGACCAAATGTCCTGAATATCAGTCGATATGAGCTATCTGTTGACGGAGCCACGTGCCGTGCTCGTAGTCGGCGGCGGGGAGCGACGAGACGAGGTCGTCCGGGCGGTCGAAACCGGCAGTGTCGGGCAGACTGGCACTGTCGAGACCGGCACTGTCGAAACCGTCACCGTCGAGACTGGCACTGTCGAAACCGTCACCGTCGAGACCGTCGAAGCATCGCGTGAGGTCCTCGACGACCGGGCGGACGTGGGCTGTGTCGTCGTCCCCGGGAGTGACGCGGAGCGACTCACAGCGGTCTGTAGGGCGGCGGCCGACGCGGAGCCGAGCGGCCTCTTGCCGGTGGTGGCCTGGGGGACCGAGTCGGTCGCGACGACCGCGGCTTGCCACGAAGCCTGCCGATATCTCCCCGAGTCCGCCGGGGCGGACGACCTGCGGGCAGTCGTCGACGACGCGCTGTCGGCCTACGAGCGTCGCCGGGCGGAGGCGGCCGACAGTTCCATTCTACAGACGTTGCTGACCGAGGGGAACATGACGATGTTCGCCAAGGACGAAGCGGCGCGGTACGTCAGGATGGCCGACATCCCCTACACCCCCGACCCGGACGAGTCGCGGGGCAAGACAGACCGTGAAGTGTTCGGGGAACGCTATCCGGAGTCCTCTCTCGAAGCCTACAAGGACGACCGGCAGGTGGTCGAGACGGGCGAACCGATCCGTGAGCGACTCGAACAGTACACGGGACGGGGCGGGGACCACTGGTCGGAAGCGACGAAGCTCCCCTGGCGCGTCGACGGTGAGCTACTGGGACTGGTCGGCTACGCGGTGGACGTGACCGAGCGCGTGCGCTACGAGAACGAACTGGCCGAACAGCGTCGCCGGTTCGACCAGTTCGCGAGTTACGTCTCCCACGACCTGCGGACGCCACTCCAGGTGTCGGTCGGCGCACTCGAACACGCTCGCGAGAGCGAGGGCGTGGACGAGGACCTGTCGTCGGCGCTCGACCGGATCGAACGGGCCAATCAGCGTATCGAAGAGATCCTCGCGGACCTCAGCGCCCTCTCGAAGGGCGACCAGTCGGGTGGAACGCTCCCCGACGAGGTGCTCGACGCACTCGACGTCGGCGTGTCCTCGACGGAACTCGAGCCGCTGGTCGAGAACGTCTGGCGGGTCGACGGTACCGAAGCAGCGACGCTCGAGGTGGCCGTCCCCGACGGGACCGAACTGCGCGCAGAGACCGAAACCGTTCGGCCGCTCGTCGAGAACCTGCTGAAAAACGCCATCGACCACGGAGGCGAGGACGTCACAGTACGGGTCGGGACGACCGGTCGGGGGTTCTACGTCGCCGACGACGGCCCGGGCATCGCCGACGCCGAGCGCGAGAAAGTCCTCGAACCCGGCTACACTACCTCCGAGGAGGGAACCGGGACTGGCCTGTCGATCGTCCGCGAGACCGTCGAGCAACAGGACTGGGGCCTCGAGATCGGCGAGAGCGACCTGGGTGGGGCCCGCTTCGACGTCACGGACGCACCCATCGTCGTACCGACGGCGGCGACGCCCGCGGACACGGTCGAACTCACCGAGAACCGGGACGTCGGGGAGGTCTCGATCCCCGGCGAGGCGACCTACGACGAGTTTCGGGACGCCTGGACCGTCGTCGGTGACGGCCGCGACATATGGCAGGATATCGACGAGTTCCACTTCGTCTACGGGGAGACGTCGGGACCGGTCAGGATCGAGGGGCGACTCGGCCAGTTCGAAGGAGTCCACGAGTACAGCAAGGCCGGGCTGATGGTCCGTGACGGACTCGACGACGACGCCGCGTTCGCGTTCGTCGGGGCCACCAGCGATTTCGGCAGCGAGGCGCTCTGGCGCGAGCGAGACGGCGCCGAGGCCGCGAGCGAGCAGTTCGGGGAACCGTACGAGGCCTACCAGTGGTACCGCATCGACGCCGTCGACGGCGAGGTGACGCTCTCGTTTTCGACCGACGCCGAGGAGTGGCAACCGCTCGACCAGCGCCCGGTCGCACTCGAGGACCCGGTCTGTGTCGGTCTCGCCGTCTGTAGCCACTCCAGCGACGAAACTATCGAGGCTCGCTTCGAGAACGTCACTGTGACCGAACTCGACGTCGAGTAGACTGACTCGCCGACGTGGGACACAGCGGTTCGCTACCCGTCGTCGTCGACGAAGGCGTTGACTTCCTCGACGCTCGGGACGTCACCCTCGCGGGTCCGGGCCACCGCGCCGTCGACGAACAGCAGGAGTTTCGGCACGCTACGGACGTCGTACTCCCCGATCAGGTCGGGGTCGTCGCGCGGATTCATCGTCGCCACGACGACCTCGGCCGTCCGCGCGACACCCCCGAGTACCGGCTCCATCGCCGCGCACTTGCCACACCCCTCGGTGTGGAACTCGACGAGGACGCGCCGGTGCTCGGCGACCAGGTCCTGGAGCTCCGTGCGAGTCGACAGCGAGACGGGGCGGTCGTGTGTCGTCGCCATTATCCCCGATAGGTGCCCCCGACGGGTAAATGTCGCGCGTGTGCTGTTCACACAATTCTGTTCGATTCGCCGTTCACAGAATCCTGTCCAACACGGGTTGTCTCCGATACGCGAGTCGATAGCGGTCGGACCAGCAAATATATCCTGCCGCGAGTGCTGGCACTCGGGCATGGACGGGGCGCTGGGGCCGCCGGCGAAGATGGCCGACCGCGAGGACGACCTGACGCCGATGATGGCCCAGTACTTCGAGCTGTGTCGTGCCTACGACGACTCGCTCGTGCTCTTCCAGGTGGGGGATTTCTACGAGGCGTTCTGCGAGGCCGCCGAGCGGGTCGCGCGGCTCTGTGAGGTGACACTCACCAGACGCGAGGACAACACCGGCGAGTACGCGATGGCCGGTGTCCCCATGGACAACGCCGAATCGTACATCGAGCAGTTGCTCGACGCGGGGTATCGGGTCGCCGTCGCCGACCAGGTCGAGGACCCCGACCAGACGACCGGCGTCGTCGAACGCCGCGTGACGCGCGTCGTCACGCCCGGCACGCTCACCGAGGACGAACTCCTGGGGAGTGCCGACAACAACTTCGTCGCCTGTCTGACCGCCGACGGAACGGGGACGGACGGGGAGTCCGAGGCCGACGGAGTGGGGAGAGACAGGGACGCCGAGTCCGACGGGGACGGTCGGGAGCGCTACGGCCTGGCGCTGCTCGACGTCTCGACCGGCGACTTCTACGCGACGAGTACGTCTCGCCGGGGGACGGTCCGGGACGAACTCGGTCGGTTCGGACCGGCGGAAGCGATCGTCGCACCTGACGCCCCGACGGACGTCTTCGCGGACGATTGCATGGTCTCACCCTACGAACCCCGCGCCTTCGAAAGGGGTCCCGCCCGCGAACGGGTCGGCGCCTACTTCGGCGACCCCGACCGGGTGCTGGCCGACGATGTCCAGGTCCGGGCCTGTGGTGCGTTGCTCGCCTACGCCGAGTACACGCGCGGTGGCCTCGCACCCGAGGACGCCCGCTCGGGGCTCGTCGACCCCGAGGAGGTCGACAGCAATACTGCGGAGCGTGACCACGACGCCCGCCTGGACTACATCAACCACCTGACGCGCTACGACCCCAGAGAGTACCTCCTGCTGGACCGGGTCGCGCTGGAGAGTCTGGAGATCTTCGACGCGCGGGCGGTCCACGGCCACGAGAGCCGGACGCTCGTCGAGGTGGTCGACGAGACGGCCTGTGCGCTGGGTCGGCGGAAACTCGACGACTGGCTCCGGCGCCCGCTCCTGGACGAGGGGCGCATCGCGGCCCGGCACGACGCCGTCGAGGAACTCGTCGCCGCGCCGCAGGTCCGCGAGCGCCTCGCCGACCTGCTCTCGTCGGTGTACGACCTCGAACGGCTGGTCTCGCGGGTCTCTCGGGGTCGGGCGACCGCCCGCGACCTGCGCTCGCTCCACGACACACTCGCGGTCATCCCCGAGGTGAAAGCGACGCTGGCCGACGCGAGCGTGGATACTGACGCCAGTGCCGACCGGCTCGACCGGTTGCGCGAACGCCTGGACCCGCTGGAAGACGTCCGTGAACTGGTCGACGACGCGGTCCGGGAGCAACCGGCGGCGGAACTCACCGAGGGGGGCATTCTCAAGCCGGACTGGGACGACGAACTCGCCGACCTGCGAGCGACAGAGCGTGACGGGAAATCGTGGATCGACGACCTCGAAGCCAGCGAGCGCGAGCGGACGGGGATCGATTCGCTGAAAGTCGGTCACAACACGGTTCACGGCTACTACATCGAGGTGACCGACCCCAACCTCGACAGCGTGCCCGATTCCTACCAGCGCCGCCAGACGCTCAAAAACTCCGAGCGGTTCGTCACGCCCGAACTCAAAGAGCGGGAAGACGAGATCATCCGTGCCGAGCGCCGGGCCGACGACCTGGAGTACGAACTGTTCTGTGAGGTGCGCCGTTCGGTGGCCGACGAATCCGAGCGTATCCAGGCGCTGGCCGACAGACTGGCTCGTCTGGACGCGTTCGTCTCCTTCGCGTCGGTCGCCGCCAAGTTCGACTACACCCGGCCCGACGTCGGCGCCGACGGGTTCGACGTCGTGGACGGGCGCCACCCGGTCGTCGAGCGGACCGAACAGCGGTTCGTCCCCAACGACGCCCGTTTCGACGACGACGCGTTCTTCGCGGTGATCACTGGCCCGAACATGAGCGGGAAGTCGACGTACATGCGCCAGGTCGCCCTGATATCGGTGCTGGCCCAGGCGGGGAGTTTCGTCCCCGCGGCCGAAGCGCGTCTGCCCGTCGTCGACCGGGTGTTCACGCGGGTCGGCGCGAGCGACGACATCGCCGGCGGGCGCTCGACGTTCATGGTGGAGATGACCGAACTCGCGACGATCTGTCGGCACGCCACCGAGGACTCGCTCGTGTTGCTGGACGAGGTCGGCAGAGGCACGAGCACCGCCGACGGGTTCGCGATCGCCCGCGCGGTCACGGAACACCTCCACGACGAGGTGGGCGCGACGACGCTCTTTGCGACCCACCACCACGACCTGACGAGCGTCGCCGAGGACCTGCCAGGCGTCGTCAATCTCCACTTCGAGACCGACCCCTCTGGCGACGGTGTCGAATTCGACCACGCGGTCGCGCCGGGCGCCGCCAGTGCCTCCTACGGCGTCGAGGTGGCGAAGATGGCCGGCGTTCCCGAGTCCGTCGTCGAGCGCTCCCGGGCCGTACTCGACGCCGACAGGGCCGCCGACGAGGGTGAGAGGGCGTCAGTCGACGCTGGCGGGGCGTCGGACGACGCTGACGGCGTTTCGGACACGGCGTCCCGGACGAACGGGCACGCCGAGGAAGCCGCCACAGACGGACAACGGGGAGACGCGGCCGACGACGGGTCGGCCGGTGGTGTGAGCGACGACCGGAGGGTCGAACTCGACGATGAGACGGCCAGCCGACTCGTCGCGGAACTCGACGACCTCGACGTGGCGACGATGACACCACTGGAGGCGATGAACGCGCTGGCCGAACTCAAGGCGAGAGTCGACGACTGACTGTCGCGGCCGGAGTCACTCGTCGTCGACCGTCCCGGCGCTCTCGCCGGCCTCGGTGGTGTCGGCGGTCGGTTCGAGTGCGACGAACTCCAGGCCCCGTTCGGCGAGCAGGCGACGCGCCCGGTCAGTCACGGAGGGTGCGACGAGGATCCCCCGAACCTCGGTCTCGGCGTGCATGTCGCGTTCGAGCGCGTCGACGTAGCGGCCGAGCTGGCCGACGGCGTCGGGACCGACCCGCCGGCGTTTCAACTCGACGACCACCGTCCGGCCGTCGCGGTCCTCGCCGTAGACGTCGACGGCGCCCGCGGGCGTCGAGCGCTCGGTCGCCAGCGGCGAGAAGCCGTCCTCGACCAGGTCGGGGTCGTCGAGCACTCGCTCGCGGAGGTCTGCTTCCGTGCCCGAAAGCGAGAGGTCGCGCTCGTCGGTCAGGTCGAACGCGCCGACGTGGAGCACCGACTCGAACCGAACCACGAGGTGCTCGTCGGGAGTCTCGCGCTGGCTCTCGACGACGAGTCGCTCTCCGCCCGCATCGTCGTCACCCTCGTCGCCGTCGGCGAGTCGGACCTCGTGTTCGCAGTCGGGCGGTTGCCAGTTCACGGGCTGTTGCCCTTCGTCGGTGTGGACGAGCGCCGACCCGTCGGGTTTGAGCATGAGGTGGCGCTCACCGCTCCCCAGGGTACTCGCCGCTCGCCCCTCGTAGTCGACGGTACACGACCCGACTACCGTGACGACCGCAGCCGCTGCGATCCCGCGGGTGACGAGGTCGCGAGCGGCCGCGTGGTCGGGACGGGTCAGTGTCTCGACGGCCGGCTGTTCCTCTGACACACCAGCGGATTGACCACCGACGCCTAAAAACCGCCCGTCACGGGGGCGGCTTGCCATCGCACTCGGTGGACCGGTCCACCAGGTACCAGACCGCTCCCCTGGCGTCCGGATGCCGCGCGAGGAAGGCCCGCAGATAGCCCTCGGCTATCGGTCGGGTGATGAGTTCGGCGTCGACGGCGTCCCCGAGTATGCCCTTGGCAGTCGCGACGTCCCTGTCGAGCAGTCGGGCACTGTCGGCGTCTGTCACGGGGACCAGCACCTGTCCTCCTCGTCCGGTCTGTCCGCCGCTGTCAGCGGTCGGGACAGCGAGCGACCACACGAGATAGACGGTCCCCTGCCCGTGGACGAATAGCGCTTCGTCGGCGTCCCGGAGGGTCCGGAGAACCCCGACGGCGTCGACACCCTCGACGACGGGATGCGAGTCCGGCGGGTCCGGGAACCCCGCTTCGAAGACGGCGAGGGAATCCCAGTGTGTGCGAACGCAGTCGTATCTGCCCCCGGTGGTCGGGACGGCGTGGAGTGCGCGGTGTCCCACGGTGGCCCGGAGTGGACGCACCCTGTCGGATAAACCTGTGCCGCGACCCGGGCCTGCGGGTGAAACAGCGCGTGCTCAGACCAGCGGTCCCAGCACCGCGAAGACGACCAGCAGGTAGTACAGCGAGATCGCGAGGAGGACCACGCCGGTGACGACGTTGACGAGTCGGCGGTTGGCCGTCAGTGCCCCGAGCACGCGGTCGCGGGCGGGTTCGGAGGCGACGGCAAACGCGAGCAGCGGCGTCGCCATCCCGACGCCGAAGACGCCGAAGTTGGCCAGGCTGGAGACGGGGTCGGCGAAGAGAAACGACCGGGCGAAGAAGACGGCGACGAACCCCGGGTTACAGGGCAGGACGATGGCACCGAAGAAGGCGCCGTAGGCAAAGGCCGACAGCGAGGGATAGCGCGTCTGTGGCGGTTCGGCCGTCGGCAGTCGCTCCCACGGGTGAACGCCGGCGACGAGCGCCGCGCCCAGCACCGCCAGCAGCGCGAACGCGACCGGCGAGACGACTTCGACGACGCCGGTCAGTGAGGTCTCCAGTACGGTGGAGAAGACGACCCCGACCGCGCCCATGAACGCGACGACCCCGAGCGCGACGAGGACGCCCAGGGCCGCGACCGAGGGGGCGTTCTCGTCCTGATTCGAGAGGAAAGCCAGAAAGCCGGGGTAGAGTGGTATGACACATACCGCCGTCAGCGGCGTCGCCAGGCCGTTGAGATACGTCACCCAGAGCGTCGCGAGCAACCCCATGTCAGCAGTTACCGGCCGCCGTCTCGATGGTGGGGACGTCCGTGATCTGGCGCCCGGAGAAGAAACTCGACCCGCCCCCCGGACAGGCGACGATAACGGGGGTGCTCGGTGCGTTCGTCACGGCCGTACCGAAAGCGTCGACCAGCGACTGTACCATCTCGGACGGCGCGACGACGTAGCGCCAGTCGAAGTCGTTGTCGTCGGCGTGTGTGCGCACCCGGTCGGCGTCCTCGTTGGGGTCGACGTTGACACTGATCTTCACGACCGAGTCGTCGAGTCCCTGGAGTTCCTGCTGCTGTTCCGTACAGCGTGGACACCAGACAGCGAACGTCTCCAGCACGACCGGCCGGTCGAAGCCATCGACGGTGAGCGTCTCGTCACGACGGACCGGCGAGAACTCGACCGAGCGCCAGGCCGTATCGCTCGCTGCCGTGGGCTCTGGGCCCTGTACAGGCGAGGCCACCGTCGTTTCCCCGGGCATCGGCGTCTGCCCCTCGGTCGCACTGTTCCCCGTCGTCACTCGCGAATCCCCCGCCATTCCCTCGGAGGTCGTTATGGTTTCGCTCCCGCCACTGTCACCGGTGGGCGCCCTGTCGTCTCCCGATCCCAGGCACCCGGCGACGACCGCCGCTCCCAGTCCGCCGGCGGCGGCGAGCACCTGCCGGCGCGACCGGCGAGGTGAATGGTCGTCCTTCGCGCGTTCGTTCATCGTGTGTTCGTTCGCGTTTCCCATGTCACGAACGTCACAGGAGCTACGGTTAACCGTTGTTCAAAATTCGATCGGTATTCGTTCGATTTCCGTCCGAAATCGCTTCTCGATGGCGATATTGCACATTGAACGGACAACCGGCAGTCGCGCACGACCGCCAGTGGATCGGCGTCGGCTGGCTCTCAACGTGATCGTTGCAGATTATTTCCGGATAGCGCCGACCTTGGGGCCAGCGCGTACCGGTAAATCGCTACAACAATCACTATCAGTCGCTGTCGACGAGTTTCTGGAGCGGGACGAGGCGGTGCTCTACCTCGGGTTTGGTGTAGCCCGCGGACTCTTCGGTGACGCCGGCGGTGTAGACGGTCACCCGCTGCTGGAGGACGTGGGGTTCGCCCTCGTTGTTGTGGATGACGTCCACGGAGCGCCAGGCCTGGTCTTGCATGCACGGGCGAAGACCTGCCGTCGGCTTAGGCGTTTTGCGGGTGGAGACCACTGGTTGGTGCCAGCGGTCGGCGCCGAGAGGTATCGACAGTGTATCGTCGCCGGCGAGCGACGATCGCAATGAAGCGTGGTCACTCGGCGACTTCGACGCCAGTTACTTCGAAGCGGGCGCCACCGTCGTCGCTCTCACAGACGTCGACGTCCCAGCCGTGGGCGTCGGCGATCTCCCGAACTATCGCGAGCCCGAACCCGGTGCCGTCCTCGGACGTGGAGTAGCCGCTCTCGAAGACGTGTTCGCGGTCCTCGGGTGAGATACCGGGACCGTCGTCAGCGACGTAGAATCCGTCTTCGAGCGGGCCGACCCGTACCGTGACGTCGTTGCCTCCGTGTTCCACGGCGTTCCGAAAGAGGTTCTCCAGGAGCTGTCTGAGGCGGGTTTCGTCGGCCAGTACGGACGCGTGGACGTCGACCAGCAGGGTCGCGTCGCCGGTCTCGACGGTATCCCAGCTCCCCTGGATCACGTCGGGGAGCGCGACGGCTTCGAGGTCGGTCACGCGGTCGCCCTGTCTGGCGAGTGTTCGCAGGTCGGTGACGAGACGCTCCATGCGGTCGACCGCACGCTGTCCACGCTCGAAGTGTTCGGCCTCGCCCGTGCGCTCGGCCAGTTCGAGGGCGCCCCGCAGGACGGTCAGCGGGTTGCGGAGATCGTGGCTGACGACGTTCGTGAACTCTTCTAAGCGCTCGTTCTGGCGTTCGAGCTCTCGCTGGTGTTCCTTGCGTTCGGTCACGTCCTGGGAGACGGCCATCCCCGCGGTGACGTCGTCTTCGCCGATAGGCAGCGTGTGGATCCGGTAGTGGTTACCGTCCAGACGCTGCTCGAACGTATGCTGTTCGCCGTCGAGTGCCGCGCGGTAGTACGTCTCGATCTCTTCGGCGATGTCTTCGGGAAAGATATCGCGTGGCATCGCGCCTTCGAGGTCCTCGGGAGTCAGCCCGACCTCGGATAGCCCTTCGCCGCCGGCGAGCGTGTATCGCAGGTTCTCGTCGAACGTGAAGACGCCGCCGTTGGGGAAGTTGTCGATCAGCGTCCGGTAGCGCTCGGTGGTCCGCTGGAGCTTCTCCTCGCGTTCGAGCCGGTCGCTCACGTCCCGGGTCGTCCCCAGGACGAGGTGCTCACCGTCGACAGTCATCCGGGTCAGCCGGAGTTCGACCACGTCTGCCTCGGGGACGACCCCCGGTTCGAGGTCGATGCGGACCTCGTCGGCGTCACCGTCTCCGATAGTGTCGACCCCCGCCTCGATCGCCGTCACCTCGGTTTCCGAGAGTACTCCCGTCTCCGCAAGATACGAGAGCGGCTGGTCGACCCAGTCGCCGGCCGACACCACGTCGGCGTTACCGATACGGTAGTTGACGAACCGCATCCGGTAGTCGGCGTCGATCACGTAGACCCCCTCGGCCATCGTCTCGACGACCACGCGGTGCCAGTCTACCTCGGTCTCGTCGGGCCGGCCGGCGCCGTCTGGTGCCGCTGTCGACCCCTGGGCAGTCGCTCGCTCGCCTGCTGCCCGCTGGGCGGTCACCCGCTCGACCGCCCTGCGAACGCGATTTGCCAGCAACACGTACTGTTCGGTCCCGGCCCCTTTTTGCACGTAATCAGTAACGCCGGCCGAGATCGCATCCGCGGCGACTTCCTCGGAGCCCTCACCGGTGAACAGGACGAAGGGGAGGTCGGGATACTCGTCGCGAACGGCGTCGAGAAACCGCAACCCGTCCAGCTGGGGCATCTGATAGTCGCTGACGACGCAGTCGACGTCCGTGAGCCGGTCGAGCGCCGCTATGGGGTCGTCCTCGGTCGCGACCGACAGTCCCTCGTCTGCACGTTCGAGTCGCTCGCTCGCGACCGCGAGGAACTCGGGCTCGTCGTCGACGTGTAGCACGCTGATCTCGTCAGTCGACTCTTCCATGTGGGTCCGTTCTATCTCCGTATTCGCGAGACGTAATAAAAACGTGACGGGGGATACCACCCGTCACTGCTCCCGCTCGGACACAGCTGGCCGCGGTCGTCAGTTCCGCGGCCGGAGCGTGAACGACCTCGTCTCCCGTCCAGCCCCGTAGTAGGCCCGGGCGAGCGCCGACGAGTCACCGCCTGTCGACTCGTCAGCGGACGCCCCGTCGACGACCGCCCTGTCGACGGTCCGCATCGGGACGGTGACCGTCAGTGGTGCGGTGTCGAACGGGTAGGGGTCGACGGTGAACACGTCCCTGTCGTCGCGGTCCTGGCTGTCGGCTCCACTGGTTCGCGTTATCGAGAGCGTCACGCTGCCGTCGACCGTCGGTACCGCCCCGATCTGGCCGTAACCGGGCGGTGAGTCGGTGATACAGAACGAAAGCGACAGCGCGTCCCACGCCTGGAGGCGACAGTAGTCGTCCCAGAGCCGCCCGTCCGGGTCCTCGGGCACGCGGTCGGGGTCGTGCATCGCCGAGAGCGTCGCGTCGTCGGCCGCCGACAGGGCCTGGGCGGGGTCGCTTTCGTCTCCGTTTCCCCCACGTTCGTCGTCGTCGGCTGCCAGGATCCCGTCGAGCAACTGCTGCTGGCGTCGCTGTTCGCGCTCGACGAAGCGCTCGAACGCGGGCGGTGTCTCGGGCCACTCCGGGGAGAGACCGTACCGCTGGTTTCGGAGGCCGGCACCGTGGAGCGAGACGAGCAAGCCGGCGTAGGGGTCGAGGTCGACGACAGCGTCGATCCCGTCCTCGTAGAGTGGAATCCACGGGTCGGCAGCCATTCCGCGGAAGTCCACCGGTTCGCCGTCCTCGAGTCGCGGTCGACGGTCGTAGGCCTCCCAGCCGACGTCGTGGCGGTAGGCGGCGACGACCAGCGACTCGAAGGGCTCCGGGCGAGTGACTGCTCCGCCCCAGTGGTCGGCGAACTGTCCCGCCAGGTCGGCGTGGTCGGGCTGGGTGACGAACTGGTAGCGGTCTCCGAGGTCGGCGACGATCACGACCGACCGTTCGCCCCCGGTCCCGAAAGGTTCACCGGCCGTCGTACTGGCTGACAGACTGGGCGTCGTACTGGCGGGTGACCAGTGAGCGCTGACAACGGTGGTCGTTCACACCAGCGAGAGAAAACAGTGCTGCCGGTCGGGGTCGAGGCGACGGACTGAGACGAGATCCAAGTGTGCCCCGGAAGACTGTGTTCAGTTTTCCTCGTCACCGTCGCTACCGGCGGACTCCGTCCCGTCCTCGCCGTCGGTGTTCGACCGCCGTTCCTGTGTCAGTTCACGCGCCTCGGCCAGCACGTCCGAGGGGACGGACTCGCTGTCGCCATCGGTGCTGTCGAACGACGCTGCGGGGTCGGCGATGTCGTCGGGCGTGACGCCCCGGTCGAACCCGCCCTGCAGGTCACTCTGGCCGTGTCCGTGGCTGTCGTGCTCGTGGTCGTGCCCGTCACCGGTCGTATCTTCGAAGACCTGCGGGAACTCCCGCTGGTCGGCGTGGTCGGTGACGCGGGTGGCCAGTTCGGCGGGGTCGGTGTCGCCCCACTCCGGCGCGTGTTCGTCGAGCCAGTCCTCGTGGTCGGCGTCGCCGAGCATCGCGGTGAAAGCGAGGTGATTCGCGAGGTGCTCGCCGTCTGACTGCGGGTCGCCACAGACGGGACAGGCATAACCCATACTCGTGCATACGTCCCGACCGGGATAGGCCTTTCAGAACGGCACGACACCGCGACTCGAACGCTCAGAACTCCCGGACCAACACGAGGGCGTCCTCGCCGTTGTCGTAGTAGCGGGGGACGGTCCCCGAATGCTCGAAGCCGAAATCGGCGTAGAGTTCGCGCGCGACGTCGTTCGAGCGTCGGACTTCCAGTTTGACCGAGGCCGCGCCGCCGTCGGCCAGCACCCGGAGCGCCCCCCCGAGGAGGCGTTTGCCCAGCCCGTCCCCGCGACACTCGCTGGCGACGGCGATGTCCTTGACGTGGCCGATGGCCTCACCGTGGTTGGGAACGGTGTCGGCGACGACGTACCCGAGGACCCGGCCGTCGTCGCCGACCGTCGCCGTCTCTCGGGGACTCGTGTCCGTCGCCTGCGCGACCAGGAATCCCGGCTCACCGAGAAACCCCTCGAACGCCGAGAACGGCCACGGCTGGGGAAACGCCTCCTGCTCGATGTGAAACACCGCGAGCAGGTCGGCCCGCTCGGCCTGCCGGACGGTCACGCCCGTCTCCGGGTCGCCCGACGGTGCGGTGGTTGTCACTACCACGAGTACGTGACGACCACACTAATAATTGTCCGGGATATCGGGTGCGGGCCGTCACTGGTCGGCACCGCTGTCCATCGACGGGCGGCTCCCGACACTGGCAGACAGTTTCCGAGGGACCTGTAGACAAAAGATACATAAACGTGACCCCCTCACCACCGAATGCACCCGATTCGGGTGCCACCCCAACCCTCTCCCCACCCTACCCCTTTCAGGGGTTTTTCGAAGACCGTGTTCCCGAATCCGGAGTCCTGACAGTGTTCAGTCGGGCGAACAGGCACCTGCGGTAGTGTACACAGCACCGGTCGTCCTCGATGGACGGCGAAAAGAAAACAGAAATTACCGTCGAACGGCAGGAAAAAGAGATCGCCGTCGAACGGCAGGCGACAGCGCCGTCAGTCGTCGGCGGGTGCGGCGTCGCCGGACTCGTGTTGCTGTTTGACGTGGCTGAGCTTACCGCCGGCAGCGAGGATGTCGCGCTCTCGGGGGGACGCGTCGAGGTTCGCGGTGGTCTCCCAGTCGTCGTTGATCCGGACGGTGAACTCCTCTTTGCCCGAAGTGATCGAGTCGTCGAGGTCGTCGACGATCTCGACCTCGTCGCCCTGGTCGATCTCCTCGTAATCGTCGGCGTCGACGGTTAGCGGGACGATCCCGAAGTTGAAGAGGTTCGCCTTGTGGATGCGAGCGAAACTCTGTGCGAGGACGGCCTCGATGCCCAGATACATCGGACAGAGGGCGGCGTGTTCACGCGAGGACCCCTGGCCGTAGTTCTCGCCGGCGAGCAGGACGCCGCCGTCGGCCTCGATCGCGCGGTCGGGGAACGTCTCGTCGACCCGAGTGAGCGTGAACTCCGAGAGTTTGGGGATGTTCGACCGGTACATCAGCACGTCGGCGTTCGCGGGGCTGATGTGGTCGGTCGTGATGTTGTCGGGCATCTTCAGCAGGACCTCGCCCGCCAGATCGGCCGGGAGCGGGTCCTTCAGGGGCACGTCGCCGATGTTCGGCCCCTTGATGAGTTCGTCGTCGACGGCCTCGTCGGGCGTGATGAGGTCCGACCCGCTCACGCCGACGTAGTTGTCGCCGAGTTCGAAGCCGGGGTCTTCCAGGTCGCCGAGTTCGTCGGCCAGGTCGCGCGGGTCGACGATCTCGCCTTTGAGCGCGGCCGCGGTCGCGACCTCGGGGCTACAGAGGTACACCGAGTCGTCCTCGATGCCCGAGCGGCCCTCGAAGTTGCGGTTGAACGTCCGCAGCGAGACCGAGTCGGAGGCGGGCACGTGCCCGTTGCCGATACACGCGCCGCAGGTCGCCTCGGAGAAGTTGACGCCGGCGGCCATCATCTCGGCCGTCCAGCCCTCGCGGGCGAGCATCTCGGAGGCCTGCTTCGAACCGGGCGCGACGATCATCTC
>ENA-ORCS01000427-ORCS01000427.1-marine-metagenome-genome-assembly--contig:-NODE-427-length-30977-cov-36.634304_pt1 | contig 30977 bp, 48 predicted proteins | sample MGYA00237781_ERZ508513 | MGnify/ENA primary metagenome ERZ508513 (study PRJEB26184, sample SAMN06268793) | marine metagenome | isolation source: Eden Landing Ponds, San Francisco, CA, USA | place...
CACTTCACGAGTCGCCTGCCGCGACCATCACTGTCAGCGATGACCCAGTCGATGGGATGCGCGCAGTCTCGCTGTTCGGGTCTGCACTGAAGACCACCAGCCCCGAGCGTTCGTTTCCGACACTACGGGGCCACCCGCCGCTCGTTGAGCTGGGAGACCGTTTCGATGCGCCCGACGCTCTCTCGCGGCCGGAGGCGGAGATCGCGATCGAACTCCCCCGGAACTGGGGAGATGTCTACCGGGCGAGTTCGCTAGCGTTCTACCTCGGCGCAGACGTCCGTCCGGGCGACGAGCACGCCCTCGTCGTCGACGGTGACCGCCACTCGCTGGATACTCCTCAGGGGTTCGAACGGGAGGTAAACGCGCTCCTCAAACACGTGTTCTTCCTCGACTGCGTCGTTCGAACGGAGGGCATCTACGACGTGCCGCTCCACGAGCGCCAGACCGTCGAGTCGCGGACGGACATCGGCGTCGAGGGGTTGTACGACGCGTCGCTCGGCGAACGGCTCTCGGCGTACTTCGAGATACCGTACGAGGAGGTCGCCGACCTCCTCCCGGAGTGGAAGCTGACGACGCACGTCGCGCCGCGGGCCGACAACATCGAGCTTCTCCCCTTCGTCACGAACGACCTCGCGGTCGTCCGGACGCCGTCGGGGACCGAAGTACACCACTCAGAGGTGCAGGCGGCGGTCGTCGACGACTTCCTCCGGGGCGACGTCGACGCCGGCACCGTCAGGAGCGCGGGCACGACGACGCCGAGCGAGACGTACGTCAAACCCAGTTCGACCGACTCGGTCGAGCAGGCGTGGATCAGCGACGGGACGCCCGTCGGCGCGAGCAAGACCACGCCCGCCGCCTACCGGAATCGGCTCCAGCGGGAGCCGACACAGGGTGACATCGGCATCACCGTCGTCTGTAACGACCCCGAGATGCTCGCCGAGACGGACATCGTCGACGAGGTGTACGGCTCGCGCGACGGGCTCTCGTTCGACGTCGACGCCCACTACGACCTCAGCAGGGCGGAGCTTCGGGAGACGCTCGCGGAGCCGACTGACTTCCTCCACTACATCGGCCACATCGATGACGACGGCTTCCAGTGTCGCGACGGCAAGGTCGACGCGGAGACGCTCGACACCGTCGGAACGGGGGCGTTTTTCCTCAACGCGTGTCAGTCGTACGACCAGGGGCTGGCGCTCGTCGAGGCCGGCGCAATCGGCGGCATCGTCACGTTCAGCGAGGTCATCAACAGTCAGGCCGTCGGCGTGGGGCGCACGTTGGCTCGACTCCTCAACGGGGGGTTCCCGCTACAGGCGTCGCTGGAGGTTGTCCGCATCGACAGCGACGTGGCACACCAGTACGGCGTCGTCGGGGACGGGAGCCTCTCTGTGGTACAGTCTGAGAGCGGCGTCGCGGTATACTGCGAAGTGTTTGACAAACCGGGCGAGCAGTTCGAAGTTTCGTACCACGCATTCAACACTTCGAGAGCAGGAATCGGGTCGCTGATTAGGCCCGCACTCACCGACAGTATGCCGTATTACCTCTCTTCTTCCGGCGTCTCGAATACAGACCTGACTGCGGACGAACTCCGGGAGTTCCTCGCGCTAGAACAAATTCCGGTCATCTATGACGATACCGTCTACTGGGACCGCGAGTTCCTTTCGTGATTACGGCCCGTAGATGACGCTGGTGTTTCCGGCCGCCACGCTTCCCGCCTGTGAGAGCAGGAGTGCGAGCGTGAACAGGACGCCCATCATGCGGGGGTTCTGACGGAGGTACGCTACCATCTGGTTGCTGTCATCGGACATGTGCACTTACCCCAAGGGCCGAGCCCAAAATATAATTTTTCGTGTATATCTGATATGAAATTAAATGAATTAACTGACCGAAACTCGCAAGTAATCGTCAGTCAGACGAACGGTACCCCTACGAGTGCGAGAGCGACCGTTAGGTGCGAGAACTACCGTTAGGTGCGAGAACTATCCGTTACCCAACGAAAACGGAGAACAGAGAGAACGGTTGGCGTCCGAAACGGGCGGGCTCGTTCAGGAGTTGTCGATGTCGGCTCCGTCGCCGATATCCCGGTACACCGCGGAGATTCCTTCGGTCTCGTCGAGCTGGCCGAGCGTCTCGTCGAGCTCACGCCGGAGCTCGGTCAGGCGGGCGGTGAGCCGCTGGTACTCCTCGTTTTCTTCGAGCGCCGCCTCGTCCTTTTCGGACTCCAACAGCGCCTTCTTCGAGGCGAGGGAAAACAGGTCCTGAATACCCACGTCGTACGCGTTTCGCAGGATGAGGTTAGAGACCGTCTCGGTCAGCGCTTCGCGCGAGACGGGCTTGACGAGGTAGTCGTCGAAGCCCATCGCGATGATGTCGAAGTCGGGTTCGACCGCGGTCACCATCGCGACGCGGCACTCGAAGCCACGGTCCCGAATCTCCGAGAGCGCCTCGTCGCCCGAGAGGTCGGGCATTCGACGGTCGAGGAGAACAACGTCAACCTCGTCGTCGAGCTTATCGAGCGCCTCGCGGCCGCCGTAGGCGACACGAACGCTGTAGTCGTTCCTAAGCCAGGTTGCGTACAGGTCGGCGAGGTCAGGCTCATCTTCAACGATGAGCACCAGTGGCTGTTCTGCGCTCATTGGTATTGTAGTGGTGTTCCGGGGACGCTCACGAAATTCAATGTCGTGCAGTGGTATATCAAAATACCTCTTGTCTAACGCCGTCCGAAACCGCGCTTGTGGGCACTAATTACCCCCCGGAGTTGTTATACATTCCGGCGAACCGAACAGATGCTACCCGTCAGGCGTCTCCGAAATCGACTTGATAGTGATGCGGTTCGCCTCGACGTCTTCTAACACCGCTCCCCACCCGCCGACGGTGTAGGTCTCGCCGTCGGCCTCGACGGTCAGACAGACCTGTCCCGCGAGTTCGGAAAACGACAACGTGTCCGTCGGCGTAGAAACGGCCGTGTAGTACACGTCAGTCACCTCACCGGTGAACTCGATGGGGTCGCGCTCGTCGGTCTCGTAGCCCTCAATGTGCGCGACGATTCGGTTCCCGTCGCGGACGAGCGGTTCCGCGTCCTGAACGAAGTGTCTGATATCGGAGTACACGAGCGGCAGTTCGTCGGTCTGGGCGTCGTAGACGACGTCCCAGACCTCCCAGAGCGCCGTCTGGAAGTACCAGTGGAAGACGTACGTAAGCGTGTAGTCGTCGACGAGGACGCCGTACTGGTTCACCGAGTTGTCGTGCGGCGCGAAACACGCGCCCGTCCGGTCGACGATGGCGACGAACGGTGTCGGCAGTGTCCGATGTCTGACTTCCGTGGCGACCCCGCGATACTCCCGCTGTGCGAGCGATTCGAGGTCGTCGGTCCGCTCGGGGTGGAGCACGACCTTCACCAGCGCGCCGTTCTCGTACGCCTCCGAGAGCGCCGGCTTGAGCTCGTCGAACTGCTCGGGGGTGACGGAGAGTTGGACCTCGCCGTCCGCCTCCCGAATCATCTCTTCGGCCCGATTGAACACCGTCTCGAAGCGCTTGACGATGCTCAGCATGTGCCGGTCGACCGCGGGCTGTTGCCAGCGCGCCTCGATTTCCTCTGCCGCTTCGTCCAGTTGGACGGCGCGGCTCTTGAGGTCCTCCATCACCGAATTCGGGTCGCACGCCCGCGCGTGAAGACTGTCCTGCTCGTAGGTCTCGATGTAGCCCTTCGATTCGAGGTCGCGGAGAACATCGTAGATGCGGGCGGTCGGTACGGCGCAGGCGTCGGCGAGTTCGGTCGCACTCGCCGCTCCGAGTTGGAGGAGCGCGACGTACGCCTCGGCCTGATACTGTGACAACCCGGCGTTCCGAAGTGCGGTGCGTAGCTCCGCGGTATCCATCGCTTGTGGATGGAGGATGTACATCCCTATTAATTATCGCATGTCCTCGTCTCGCGGCCGTTCTGGGAGCCGAGCCATCAAATTGCGACTGCGACGCGAGGGTGTGCGCGCCGTGGACCCGAGCGACCCCGAAAAAACGCGGGCGTTCGAGCGTCGCACCGGGGGCGACGAAATCGAGCGGCGCAGATACGGGAGAGATGGAGAAAATCCGAAACAGAAGAACCGACAGACGAGAGAAACGGCGGAGTCGGGAGAACGCGTTACTCGTTCGGGCTGTAGTTCGGCGCTTCGTCGGTAATCATCACGTCGTGGGGGTGGCCCTCGGTCTGGCCGGCAGATGAGACCCGGACGAAGCGAGCGCGCTCTTTGACCTCGGAGATGGTCTCCGCGCCGACGTAGCCCATACCGGACTGCATGCCGCCGACGAGCTGGTGGAGTTCGGACGCGAGCGAGCCCTTGTACGGCGTTGCGGCCTCGACGCCCTCGGGGACGTACTCCTCGTCTTCGTTGTCCTCTTTGAGGTAGCGGTCGGCACCGCCGGACTGCATCGCGCCGACCGAGCCCATGCCGCGGTACTGCTTGTACTTCTTGCCGTTCATCGTGATGACGCGGCCGGGGGCCTCGTCGGTGCCGGCGAAGTACGAGCCCAGCATCACGGCGTCGGCGCCCGCGGCGATGGCCTTCGCGGCGTCGCCGGAGTACCGGATGCCGCCGTCCGCGATGACGGGCACGTCCTCGGGGTGGGCGACGTCAGCGACCTCGGAGACGGCCGTAATCTGGGGCATGCCGGCGCCCGTGACGACGCGCGTCGTGCAGATGGAGCCCGGGCCGATGCCGACCTTGATGCCGTCCGCGAAGTCGACGATTTCCGCGGCGGCCTCGCTGGTGCCGACGTTGCCGACGACCACGTCCGCGTCGACGGTGCCGGTGATGTCGCGCGCGGACTCGATGACGTTCTCGTTGTGGGCGTGCGCGCAGTCGATGAACAGCACGTCCGCGCCGGCGTCGTCGGCGGCGGTCGCGCGGTCCTCCTCGAACGGGCCGACGGCGACGCCGACGCGCAGGTGGCCGTCGTCGTCGCGGGCGGCGTTCTCGTGCTCGCGGCGTTCGAGGATGCCCTGCATCGTGACGAGGCCGACGAGGCGGTCGTCGGCGTCCACGAGCGGGACGCGCTCGATCTTGTGCTCGTACATGAGTTCGAGGGCGTCGCGGGCGTCGACGTCCTCGTCGGCGGTGATGACCTCGTCGGTCATCGCCTCGCGGACGGTGTCGGACTCGCCGACTTCGAGGTACGGGCGGATGTCCGTGCCGGAGATGATGCCGAGCACGCGGTCGTCGTCGTCGACGACGGGCGCGCCGGAGACGCCCTCGTAGTTCATCATCTCGTCGACCTCGCTGACCGTCTGCTCGGGGCGGGCGGTGACGACGCTCTCGCGGTCGATGACGAGCTCGTCGGCCTGCTTGACGCGCTCGACTTCCGCGGCGGTCTCCTCGACGTCCATGTTGCGGTGGAGGACGCCGAGACCGCCCTCGCGGGCCATCGCGATGGCGAGGTCGGACTCCGTGACGGTGTCCATCGCCGCGGAGAGAATCGGCGTGTTGAGTTCGACGTTCCGGGAGACGCGCGTGGAGACGTCGGCGTCGTCGGGCTCGACGCGGCTCTCGGCGGGCCGCAGGAGCACGTCGTCGAAGGTCAGCGCCTCTGGTACGCGGAGTTTCTCGGAGAATCGGCCGTCAGTCGAAGGGTCGTGCGCCATGTAAATCGTCGCGTCGCCGCCGGCAAAAACGTTCCGAGATTGGGCGAACGTGCGTCAACGAGTCCCGTGGGTCCGGTGGTGTCGGCACGTCCGTGCAACGGGGACGCGCGTTCCGCGTCGAGCGGGCGCTCACAGTCGTTTCCGCCGACAAACGCGAGCTGTTCCGCCGCCCGCACCGTCGATTCCTCGGCTATCGTTCACGCGCCCCGACGGACGGTAGCCCGATACTTAAACGAGGGTTTTGGTCAGCCATCACGTGGGGGCGCGTCTCACGCAATCTTTATGCGTGCCACCCTAATGATTGTACATATGGACTCCATCAGTCCCGAGGCAGTGCGTACCGCCGGTGACCACACCGTCGACTCCGCCGCACGCACATTTTTCGGCAAACTGATGGACACATTCTGGCTCGGAACGCCGGCACTCCCGCGACGCAATCCCGCGCCGTCTCCGTCGCGGGCGTCCTCGCATAGCCGGGCCGACCGAACGCCGTCCAGATTAAGCCGGTAGTACATGAGTAGCTCACGCCACCCCGTCGCCCTCCGCCTAGAGCAGTATGTGGGCGGCGACACGCGGCTGCTCGCCACGGTAATGCTGCTCCCGCTGGTGGACGGCATCTTCGCCGCCCTCGTGCTCGCCGGCGGGCTCGAAACCTACGTCGGTATCGCCCAGATCGGCCTGCTGGTCTTCGGCGGCAGCGCGACGCTCGCGGTCATCCTCGCGGAGATGGAGGAAGACCAGCGCTCGCAGGCGACCACCGTTCTCGTGGTCGGGACGCCGCTGGTGCTGGTCGCCGCCGCCGAAGCGGCGCTGGCGCCGACCATCGCCACCATCGTCGACATCCCGACGTTCGAGCGCTTCGCCGCCATCGTCATCCTCGCTATCGCCGCGAAGACCGCCAGCTCCACCATCGGCGATTACCTCCCGTCGCCCGGCATCATCATCGGGCTCGGGTTCGTCGCGTCCGTCCAGCCGGCCGGCGCCCACCTCGAACTCGCCGCCGACCCCGCGCTGATGCTGCGCGCCGCGGCCGCCGGCGGCGTCGCCGTCGGCTTCGCGCTCGCGGTCGTCGCGCTCCAGCCGTACCTCCGCACGGTCGTCGACATCGACCGCTTCCGCTTCGGGAGCGCCGTCGCGCTCGGTACGCTCGCGCTCTCCGTGTTCGGGCTCGTGCCCTCGCAGTCCCCACTGGTCGTGTTCGCGGTCGCCGGCCTGCTCGCGTTCGACCCCGAGGAGGCCGACGTGGAAACCCCGGACGTGCCGTCGGCCGTCGACGACGGCCCCGACGGCGCCGCCCCGGCCACGCCCGACGGCGGCAGCGACCCCGACGACGACGAAGGCGCGTACGGCTACCCCGGTGAGGACGGCGCCGAAGAACGCGCGCCGTGGCTGTAAGTCGGCGAGGAGAAGCCTTTAGCCGCCCGCGGCCGTCCCGCCGGTATGTCCGACAACCGCGTCGTCGAAGGCCGCATGGTCACCCCGAAGAAGCTCGCGGAGCTCGTCGAGGGCGAATCCGTGATGGACGCCGAACCCATCGAGGACGCCGACCGCGACTGCCCCGACTGCGGCGGTGACGTCATTTCCGTCGGCTACATGCCCTCCGTGACGGAGTTCGTCACCGGCTACAAGTGCCAAGACTGCGAGTGGAGCGCCCGCGAGGACTAACGCGCCCAGCGCACGTCCTCGACGTCGTCGCCGCTCGCCACCACGTGTCCGACCACCTCTCCGTCCTCGCAGTCCTGCACGTCCACCCGGTCGTAGGCCGTCGCCACGACATCGCGTAGGTCCGCGTCCAGCGCTTGTGCTTCCTCGACGCCGAGCCGCATCTTCCCGCCGATTTCGCGCACCACGATGGGGTACTCGGTCATGCGCTCGGGTTCGCTCTCGGCCCGGAAAGGCCAATCGCTACGCGCGAACCTCGTAGTGTGTGACCGACTCCTCGTAGCGCGCGAGCAGCTCCTCCGCGCGCTCGGGAACGTGCGCGTTCTCGTAGTCCTCGCCCGCGAACGCCGCCACGGCGTCCCACGACGCGAACCGCGAAATCGTCACGAACGCCACCTCGTCGCCGGCGTCCCGGCGCAGCACCTCGAAGCTCTCCAAGCCCTCGACGTCGCGCTGTGCCTCCGGGAACACCGTCTCGGTCACGAACGCCTCGTACTCGTCGGCGTCGGCGGGCTCGGTCCACCCGCGCCACACGCGTGCAATCACGCCCGGGCGTACGAGTGGCCGGCCCTTGTCGATGACGGAGCCCGGGCGCCGAATCGAAACGCACTTAGGACAAATCGCCGTACGAACGGACGCGAGGGGCTGTGGCCAAGCCAGGAATGGCGACTGACTCCAGAGGCCACGCGCCCGGGACGAAATTCCAGACTGGTATACCGAGCGGCCGACTGATCATCGGTCCGCAACGACGACCCTCTGGAGTTCCGAGGCGCACCGGAGATATCAGTCGATCGGGGGTTCAAATCCCTCCGGCCCCACTCCATTTATAAGTAAAGCGGCACCGATTGCCGCTTTCTTCCACCCTCAGACCACCACCAGCACCGGCCTCGTCAACGGGGGTGGTCGCGTTGAGTAGCCAGCAAGACACCTCCGAGAGGGCCATCTGTCGCTTCTGCGGCGGCTTCATCGAGTACGAAGGACAGCTCTGCCCCGCCAAGGACTCGGGGGTGTGCCGCCCATGAGCCGCCGGTTCTGCGGCGACTGCGGCACGCGTCTGAAGGTCACGGAGACTCGCGGCGGCATCCCGCACAAGACGTGTCCGAACTGCGGCGACGGTCCTTCGGGGGTGTTCGCGGGGCCATGACCGCGGACCCGCTCCGCGACGTGCTGACCGACACTCAGCGCGCCGCCTACCGCGCCTGCCACGCTCCCGGCGAGATGCCCATCGAGGAGTTCGCCGACGAGACCAACCGCGTGAAAGGCACCGTCGGCAACCACCTCGTCCGCGCCAAACGCAAGCTCGCCACCGCCGCCGACGCCTTCGCCGACGCCGCCACGCCCGTCGACTTCGAGACCGAAGCGCGGACGCGCTCGACGAGCTGGCAGCGCGCCGACGAAGCCACCCGCCCTGAGAACATCGGTGACACCGAGATAGAGGCGGTCAACCGCTTCGCGTGGACCGTCCGCCTCCCCGGCGGCAAGCGCCACCTCACGGCGCTCCTACACCGGGAAGACTGGTTCGAGGGTTACTGCGACTGCAAGGGCTTCGAGTACAACGACGGCCCCTGCGCGCACCTCTGCACGCTCCGCCAAGCCGCCTTCGTCCACGTCGAGACCGCCGACGGCGACCGCGTCCGCATCCCCGAACAGCCCGCCAACCGCACACCCGCGACCGACGGCGGCCGCGTCGTCGAGCCCGCCGCCGGCCACGACGGCCGCGAGTTCGGCCGCCCGGAGGACCGACTATGAGCCCGCAGACCACCCACACCGACGACGAACGGACGGACGAGCAGCCGGCCTCACGCGCGGACCCGCCCGAGCGCGCGATACTCTCGCAGACCCCCACAGGGGCGTCCTACATACTGCAACCGCGACCCGGAATCGCCGCGCCGTGTGGGGATTCTGCGGCGTATGACAGCACCGACCTGCGTCATGCGGAGGTGGCCTAAGATGGGACGGATGGAAAGCGACGAGTCCAACACCAAGCGCGTCACCATCCGCGCACCGAAGCAGCTCGTCGAGGACTACGACGACACGCTCGACGAACAGGGCCGCAACCGGAGTCAGGCCGTCCGCGAGCACATGCGCGAGACCGTCTCGCGGCCGGCCACCGACGGCGGCCTCGTCCCACCGCAGGACGACGAAAAGCTCGGGGACGCCTACCGTGCGCTCCGCGAGTTGGCCGAGAACGGCGGCGACATCCCGCTCGACGAGGCGCGCAGCGTCCTCGCCTCGAAGGCGAACGTCCCGAAGGAAAGCGTCTCGCGGCGAATCCTGAAGCCGCTCGACGAACGCGGATACATCCGGCGCACCGGCGACCCCATCAACGACCCGTACATCTCCGTGAACCTCGGGAGGGCACAGCCATGACGCCGAGTGACGACGACCGCGAGACTAGTTGCGCTATCGCCCGCGAACACCTGCTCGGCGCGACCGTCTGGGCCTTCGGTGGTGGCGGCGCCGGCGTCCGCCCATGGACCCAGCGTCACCAGTTCACGCGCCTGAAGACCGCCCGCTGAAAACGGTATCCGCTTTTCTCGCCGTCTTAGGCCGTTACCGTCGGCTCCGCTGCTTTGCAGAACGCGGGCTGCTCCATGTACGCCGGGAAGTCGTGGACGTCGGTGCGCACGACCTGCCACGCGCCCCGGTCGAAGCGCTCGACCCGCAACATCGTCTCCTCGATTTCCAAGGGTTCGCCGCCTTTCCCGCCCGACACAACTCCTTCATCGCGTAGTTCATCGAGCGGCAGCGAAACGCCCGCCGACGTGCCGCCGATGGACACCAACTGATTCATCGCCATGACTACAGCAGTAGTGTAGGACAGTAGCCGGTTAAGAGTTACCGAGACTTTAGTCCGAATAGAGTTTTCCGGGCGGCTTTGCGCCTCTCGCGCCTGTTTCTGCGGCGAGGTATGAGACTCACTATAACTGACGCAACCGAAGGAAACCCCGGCTGCACAGGCTACTACACCGTCGAAATCGAGCGGAACGGCAAACTCGACGCGACTGTAGAGGTCTCGCCGCAGTTCCTCGCCGAACTCGCGCCGAACGTTGATGACCCCGAAGACCTCGCAGAGTTCTTCGAGGAGGCCGCTGCCGGCGCTCGTGCGATGACCGACGCCGTGGACGACCTCGAATGACACCAGAACTCGAACCGCACTGGTGCCCGGTCGACGGCTGCGAGTTCGGTGTCGGCGAGGACCGCAGCCTCGCGTCGGTGCGCTCGCACGTCAACTCGGACACCAGCGAGGGCCACGACTGGGGCGACCTCCGCGAGCAGGTCGAAGAGCAAGAGCCAGAAGCCGCGGTAGACCAGACCGAAGGCGGCGAATCCTCGCCTTCAGACCAACCGGAAAGCGACCCAGAAGGCGCGGGTGCCGACGGGTCGGAGGACAGAGGCCCAGAACAGGGCGGAGAGCAACCTGAAGGCGGCGAATCTTCGCCTTCGGAGGAGGGGGAAAACGGCTCTGACATGGCTACACAAGAGGAGTACGAGCAACAGCAACAGGTACAGCAGTCCGGCAGCGGCGGTGAAGGCGACGGTGAAGGCGAGCCGTCGGGCGAATCGGGTACCGACGAGGAGGCGTCGACTACCGGCGCGGGTAGCAGCAACGAGGGCGGCGGTCTACCCACTCTGAGCACCCGGACAGTCGTGCTCGTCGTCGGCGCGGTCGCCGTCGGCGTCGCCATCTACTGGGTTGTGCTCCGTGACGAGAACGCCGAGCCAGCCGTCGAGACTGCCACGGCGGACGCGCCCACCGACGACGGTGGCGACGAACAGACCGGTGACGAGGAAGCGGAGGAACTCTGGGATGAGTGAGCAGGCAGCGGTAGAACCGGAGGAAGAGCAGCGCCAACCAGCGGAGAACGAGGAGAACGGTGGCGACGAGCAACCGGACATCGAGCCCGACGAACAGGCCGACATGGGCGAGCTTGCGGACCTCGCCGAGCAGGTCGAGGAGGAAGCCGGCGCCGACGTCGACGACGACAACGAAGACACCGAAGACGAGAGCGACAGCGAGGCGTCGGCGTCCGGGTCGCCGTCACCGGCCGATGCTGGCGAGACAGCAGACTGGGGCGACCTCTACTGCTCGACAGTCACCACCGGCCTGAACGCGGTCATCGAGGAGTACGGCCGCGACGACGCCGAGAAGATCGACGAGTCGCTGGCGCGCGACCTCCACCTCGACGACTACGTGAACAAGTGGATGGCCGAGCAGGACCGCGGCGAGATGGACCCCGCGCAGGGGATGCTGATTGCCACGGCGACGCTCGCCATCACCGTCCTCGTCTCGCGCACCGACATCCCGAGTAAGGTACTGAACAAGGCGAAATCCGACGACTAAGATGTTCGACTCAATTCAAGACGAAGTGACGAAGCAGACCGGCGCACAGATATTCCAGCAGTTCCGCCCGCAGATGCAGGCGCTCTCGCAGGTGGTCGCGCAGCGGGAGCGCGCCCAGCTGGAACTCGCGCAGCGACTCGCTGACGCCAGCGACGCCGAGGTGTCCGTCGAGGAACTGCCGGACGTCGAGGAGCGCGCACGGCAGCTCGAAACGATGGCCGAGCGCGCCAGTCAGACCGACCTCGTGGGCTGGTACTTCGAGGAGTTCGCGCCCGACCACCTCGACAGCCCGGAGCGTGCGGCGGCCTACGCCGGGCTCAACGACGACGAGTGGCAGGCGCAAAAGCAGGCGTGGGCGGAGAACTACCGGAAGACGAGCCCGGAAGCGGAGACGTACAGCGACGACGACCTCGCTGGCCTCCACGTCGAGAACACGTTCGGCGTCCCCCTCGAAGAGTTCGAGGCGAACGTCGTAGACTTCCGCCCCAGCGAGGCGATTCAGGACGTGCTCACGACGAACCTGCGCACCGTCGAGGCCGTGATGGCCGCGGTCGCCGCCGACATGGAGGCCAGCGAATGACGTACACGGACTTCGACAGCGACGGACTCGCCGACGAGTTCGCATTCGCGTTCGCGCTGTTCCTGACGCTGATGGCCGTCTGGGAGGTAATTCAGTCGGTCACGTCGAGCAGTGAGCCCGCGCCGCGCACCGAGCAGTCGGTGACGCTCAACGAGGACGCGCTCCGCCACCTCGAAGATGGGGAACCGATGACGGTGCGCCGGTGGCACGGCCGCGACCTCGAACTCTCCGGGACGCAGGTCATCGACGTGGAGACTGCCGAGGACACGGAGGACTGAGCCGTGAACGGGTTGCTTGCGGCGAAATCAGGATGGGGAAAGTCGTGGTACACGCAGGCGTGGACGGAGGCGAACGTCAACGAGTACGACCGGCTCGCCGTCCTCGACTTCAAAGACGAGTACCGCGGATTGGTGAAATCCGGGTACGCGAAACACTGCATCGTCGGTCCCCGAGAAGCGGCCGCGTTCGGCGTCGAGGAGTGGATGCAGTTCCTCCAGCAGAACCCGCGCGTGGTGTTGTGCCGGCACGGACTCGACGAGGAGACGTGGCGCGAGGAGGTTGCCGACCCGGTTGTGAAGGCGAATCGCCGGCTCACAGGGTCGTCGCTGACGGTCATTGACGAAGCCCACTTCGTCGCGCCCCAGCGCGGCTCGGTCCCGGACGGCGTGAAGGGGCTGGCGACGACCGGGCGCGGTGAGAACGCCAGTAGTCTCTGGGTCACGCAGCGGCTCACGGAGATGGACGAGACCGTGCTGGCGCAGATGATGTTCACCATCCTCGGCGGGTTCAGCTCCTCGGGCGACCTCGCAAAGGTCGAGAACATCGTCGAGTACCCGGTGGACCTGCACAACCCGCAAGCGGGGAAGGTCCCGAACTCGCCAGAAGGCCTCCAGCGCGTCGATGCGAGCGGCACGAAGGCGAAGGGAGGCCTCGTTCCGGCGCTGGAGAAGTTCACCGATGAGGACGGGAACACAGTCGGGAGCGAGTGGATTTACGCCGACGAGAGCGGCGAGATGGACCGAAAAGACACGCGGGAAGTCTCGATGGAGAGCACGCACTGGGGCGCGCAGGGCAAGCAACTGAAGTCCCCAGAGGGAGCCTAACGATGGCGAGACCAAGCGAGAGCGTCACGCTCTACGGCGATAAGGCAGAGTTGTTCCGCGAGATAAAGGCGGAGATGGCCGAACAGAAGGGCTGGGAGCCCGGCAACGCGGAGGCTGTCGCGGAGATGATGGCCGACTGGCACGCAGAGAATCGGCGCTGAGTCCCAGCGGGACCGCGCGCCTCCCGTCGCTTCCTCGCGCTTTCTCGCGCTTTCTAAGCCGCATTCGTACAAACGGGCCGGGGATTGGTCGGGGTGCATCATGGCAGCTACCGCAGACGCGATGGACGCGCTCGACGAACTCGCGGACCCCGAGTTCTGGTCGCAGGCCGGGGCCGTATTCGCGGGCTTCGTCGGTCCGACCGTCGCCCGGAACCTCATCGAACCGAACACCAGCTACGACATCCCCGACGAAGCGTACGGCGCGCTCGTCGTCGCTGGCGCACAGTATTCGCCCGCGTACAGCCGAGAACTGATGCTCGGCGGCGGCCTCTACAGCGTGGACAAGCTCGCGGAGCGATTCGGGCTGAAGCAGCACATCACGGAGGTCGGTAACTGATGGCGAAGTCCGCGAACATCTTCCTCGACGAGGGCGCAACCGGCCCCGGCGTCGAGGCGCAGGCCAACGACGCCGGCCACGAGAGTCAGGTCCTCACCTACTCGCCCGACCGCGGCACCGCCATCCGCATCCTGAACGCCGTCAGCGCCGGAATGATGTCCGGCGTCCCGGTGGCGATGAAACTCCGGGACACCGACGGCAACCTCATCCCGACGAACTCCACGGTGTTCTTCGCCGTCAAGCGTGCCGGCCAGAGTTCGTTCCACCGAATCAGCGAGGAGGTGAACGGCCTCGGGCACTGGCACCGCACCGACCTCACCACACAACTGAACAGCGACAACATCGACAACTCGAAGGTCGAGCTTCAGTACCCCGAGGCATCCGGGCAAACTGGCTCGCCCAACTCGGTCACGGTCCGCGACATCGACGAGTTCGCTGTCGTCGTCATCTCGCCGGTCGAAATCGACCCGGCGGAGACCGTCATCCAGCTCGACACGGACGCGCTCGAAGGCCCCTTCAGCCGGTGACATCCATGAGTGACATCAAGCAGCGGCTCAAGGAGACGCCGCGCCGGAAGCGCAACCTCGACCCGCGGGCCTTCGACTGGTCTGTGAACCAGAACGGCGTGCGGAGTCGGGTGGCCCGGCTTCGTGCGGACGTGGCGCACAAGATTCTCGCCCGCAGCGACAACGAGAGTCTGGAACTCGCGCTCCCCGCCTACGAGTCGTTCACCACCGACGGGAGCGCGGGCGACCAAGAGAGCTTCAGCCTCTCGCACGGCGTCATCGAGTCGCCGAACACCGACCCCGTCGTGGTGTGGCTGGACGGCGACTACTACGGCAGCCCGGACAACGACGACTACGCGAGTACGGGGAGCATCAGCGTCACCGACGACGGGACGAACTCGACGGTTCACGTCTTCTACATCCCGAACAAGGCGGGTACCGTGGAGATCGAGAAGGCCGTGGATGGCTCGACGTCGAAGAGTCAGAACCTCAAGACGGTCTCGGTGAAGAACATCCACCGGAAGAACCTCAGCGAGGAGGGCGTGTTCTTCGAGTTCAACGGCCCCGAGGAGTACGAGGCGTTCATCGCGGGGGACATGACCCTCGACGTGTACGCCGACGTGCCGTACATCGTTCGCTACGAGGACCCGGACGGGGACGGCGCGGTGGCGACGAACGCGCTCCTGAACTTCTCGACGCTTCAGGCACAGGACACCGTGACCGGCTTCAAGGCCGCCGTTACGGGCGAGATGTAGCCCCGCGGGGTTCACCATGAGTACCAATCTTTGGGACGAAACAGAGACCGAGAGCGACAGCACCCACGCGACTGGGACGGCGACGGCCTCGACGGCGGGCGAGCAGTCGCCGCTGGCGGCCGCCATCGAGGCGTCGTCGTGGAGCCGCGCGGACATCGAGATGGCACTGGATGTCGTGCAGACGGTGCTGCTCGTCGTCTGGGTCTACCACACCTACAGCAATGACTGACAGCAACAGCGACGACAAGACGACGTGGAAGGAACCACGGGAGACCGCGACCATCCACGGCGAGAAGAAGCCAATCGACGAGGCGACGCGGCGGCAGGCCGAGCGCCGCCGGGAGGGCCAGTAATGCCGGACCTCATCCCGTCGCCGAGCAAGACGGACCGGCCGTTCTGCGAGCCGACGAGCGTGCTGCTCGCGGCCGGCGAGGAGGCGACGCTGACGTTCGTTCCGGTGCAGAATGACGCCGAGTTTCGCATCGGGACGGTCGCCATGTCGAAGCGGCCCGAATCCGAGTACCTCGTGCGGATGGACGACGAGGTGGTGTTCGGCCCCGCGCCGATTCCGCCCACCGACATCGACGACCTCGAAATCACGTTCACGCCGGCTCGTGGGTTCAGCCAGCGCCTTCAGCTCACCGTGCGGAATCTCTCGGATACAACGGGGACACGGCGGTACAGCGTCCAGCCGGTCGGCTACGAGGTGATGAGCTGATGCCGCAGGAGAGTTTCGGCGACTACACCGTTCGGAAGCGCGCAGCGGCAGAGTCCGGTCTGACCGACGGCGAGGAAGACCTGAGCAACGGGGTCGAGGTGGACGTGGACGACGTGACCGCGTTCACGCTCTACCTCGGCGTGAGCGAGTCGGCCGCCGTTGACGTGACGGTGTTCCTCTCGCCGGATGGTGAGAACTTCTACGAGCCCGACGAGTCGCCGGTCTCGTTCGCGTCCGGCGACGCCTCGAAGGTCGAGCACATCCCGTACAACGCGACGCGGATTCGCCTGAAGACGAACAACTCGACGCCCGTGCAGGCGCAGATTCGGGAGGTGGTCTGACCGTGGGCATCTGGGGACAGGGCGGCAGCACGCAGTTCCAAGGCTACGACTACGTGCAGACTGCCCAGCCGGCCGACCCGAAGGAGGGCCAGACGTGGTACGACCTCGACGCGGACAGCGCGCGCGTCTTCGACGGCGCGGCGTGGGTCGAGATGACCGTGACCGACCACGGCCAACTCTCCGGCGTCGTCAGCGACGCACACCACGCGCGCTACTCGGATTCGGAGGCGAAGGTCGTCGCGGATACCGAAATCGCCTCGCACGTCGATGTGAGCGACGCCCATCACAGTAAGACTGCGAGCGCTGCCGAGCTGTCGGACGTGTCCGCGGACATCGTTGTGGACGCCCATCACGCCCGCTACACGGACTCGGAGGCGATTCAGGCAACGGACGGGATAATCGATGCCGAGACCGTGGACAGCCAGCACGCGGACGACCTGATGCCTCCCGGTGCCGTTGTTGAGTGGCCGAAGCTGGAGCCGGCCCCGGCCGGGTGGACCGCATACGGGTCGGAATCGACCACCACGTTAGACACCCAAATCGACCAGAACAACGGGGTATCGAACGCGAGTAATATGCTTGACGGGGATAGCGGTACGATAGCCGGCTTCGACGCAGGCGAGTCCGTCTTGCTGTCCGCTGTCAACGGGCAAGACTTCAACTCGGTCAATCTGTCTGGTTTGGGGCCCGACGACCGATATGAAATCCGCAAAAACGGGCAGACACTCGTAGACGTGAGCACGGCGGGTTCACAGCGTCTTGGAGGCTATTACAGCCAAATCGAGCTTTACAAAACGGACACATATGGCAGCGTGGAGGAGGTCCGGCTTGAAGAGATAACGCCTGATAAAATCCAACGAGAATGATTCAGAGTGCGATTACAGCCCTCAATGGGCCACAGAACGGGGGTATCGACTGATGGACCGTAAGCGGAAGGCGCAGGTCGCGTGGGCTATCCTGCTCGGGCTGCTGGGCCTGCTCACGGTCGGCGCGACCTCGCCGGGCTCGTCGAATCCGTCACCTTCGCCGTCGCCGGACCCGACCCCCGAGCCGAACCCCGGCCCGAATCCGAGCCCGGAACCGGGGACGAACCCGAACGAAGACCCGACGACCGACCCCGACCCGGAACCCGAACCGGAGCCGGACACGCCCGGCGACGGCTGGCTCCCGCCGGATGAAGACGAGACCGGCGAGGGCGATGGCGCGACGCCGCCAGCGCCCGACGACTCGCCGACGACCGGCGACGACGGCACGACCTACGACAACGACGAGGACCTGCCGACGGACCCGACCGACGAGTATCCCACGACCGACGACGGCGACAGCTCGCAGGACTCGGACCCCGAACCCGAGCCGGTAGTGGACCCAGTACCGGACTACGTGACGGACCCGACCGAGCCCATCGAGGACATCGCAGGCGAGGGAGACTCCTCCGAGGATGGCTCCTCGGATGGTGGCGACGGCGCGACGCCGCCGCCCGACAATGGCGACGAGACCGACGGCAACGACTCGCCGACGAGCGACTGGGGGCTCATCGGGGACCCCAACGACCTCCCGGACAGCACCGGCAGCGGCGGCCTACCGGCGGCGCTGGATGGCCTCCCGGACGGCCTCGCCAACGACTTCGAGACCGCCGCCAGCGTGCTCGCGCTCCCTGCGGCGGAACTCTACGACGCGGCAAAGGACCCGGTGACGGACATGGGCCACGACGTGGTCTCCTACGCGAAGGAACACCCCGAGCAGGCCGTCGTTATCGTCGGCGTGAGCGCGCTCACCGGCGGCGCGGTCATCTACGCAACGACGGGCTGGACGGTCGTCGGCAGCTCGGTGGCGTCGTCGCTGGCGGTCGTGGGCGTCCCGCGGATGAGCCCGCAGGCCGCGAAGTCCCGCATCGAGGAGCTGACCGGCACCGGCTCGTCGAGCGACCCGTGGGACGGCGAAGAAGAGAACAACCCGGACTCGACGAGCGGCGGCGCGGGCGGCAAGCCGCCGTCGCAGGTGCCCGACCCGAGCGGTGCAGGCGATGACGACGGCGACGGCGGGAGCGATGTGCCGAATCCCGACCCCGACGAACCGGAGACTGCGCCCTCCGCGACGCCGCCGCCGACCTCTGACGACGACAGCAGCGACCCGTGGGACGGCGACGAGGAGAACGACCCCGACACCACGAGCGGCGGCGGTGGAGGTAAGCCGCCGTCGCAGATGCCCGACCCGGACGGCGTCAACGACGGTTCGGGCTACGAGAGCGACGACAACGACGACGACGACGGCGGCGACCCGTGGGATGGTGACGAGGAGAACAACCCGGACATGACCAGCGGCGGCGGTGGTGGTAAGCCGCCGTCGATGGTCCCGGACCCCGACGGCGTTGACGACGGCAGCGGTTACGAGAGTGACAACGATGATGACGACGAAAGCAGCGACGGCGGTGGCATCGACGACCTGCCTCTCTTTGGCGCGCCAGACCCGACTCCCGGCGAGACGGACAACGGCACGCCGCTGTTCGGGGGTGGTCTCTGATGGATACTGACCCCGTTTCGGCGGTCGAGGCGGTCGTGTTCATCTGCCTGATGCTGGCCATCGTGAAGCTCGCGGTGGACGCGCTGGAAGCCGCGCCCATCGGCTTCGACACGCAGGCAGACGACTACATCGAGGACGCTTACGACGGCGCCGCGGGCGTCTGGGAGGAATACAACTGATGGCGTGGACGCAGGTCGTGATGGCCGTCTGCGCAGTCGTGACGGCGCTGGCTGCCGTCGGCGCGTTCGGCTACGTCCGGCAAGCGGCGGAAGACGCTCGGTGGAGTCGGCGCGCGCTCGAAGGCGAGGCGCACTCGGACGGCCTGATTCAGGCGGTCGCGGAGAATCGGCAGCGTAGCCGGCGGAACAAGCGCGTGCTCCGCCGTGAAGGACTGCGGACCGACGGAGGCCCCAAGGATGAGCAAGAGTGAGACGACGGACAACGTAGACGTGCGGCATCGACTGACGAACGACGGGCTGGCGTACGTGGTGATCCTGGCGAACGTCGGCCTGCTGGCGGCCGCGCTGGCCTTCGACGTCGAGGTGCCGCAGCTGCTCTGGCAGGTGTTCGCGCTCTCGGTCGCCGCGGCGTCGGCGTGGGCGTTCGGCAAGGGCGCGCTGAAGACGGTGCTGGGCCTGCGCGACCAGAACAGCGGCGGCGGAGGCGGTCAGTCGTGACGTTCCCCGTCGAAGCGGTGCCTGACGGCCATATCGGCGCGCCCCATCACCTCTACGTGGGCGTGCTCGTCGTCGCGCTCGCCGTCGCGGTGGTCGCGGACGACTACCGACGCCGCGAGCCGCTGCTGGCGCTCACGGGCGCGCTGACGGCGGTGTTCGCGTTCGCTACGGTGTGGCCGTACTACCACGGGACGGGCGCGCTGTTGACGCTGGCGGGCCTGCTCGTCGCGTTCGCGGGCGTCGTGTCGCCCGGCGGGATGTGGAGCGGCTACCCGCTCGTCTGGCGCGCGGTCGCGGTCGTCGGCGTCCTCGTCGGCCTCGACGACGCGGTGAACCACGCGCTCGGCTGGCCGACGCCGTTGGACGGCATCTGGATGCAGTACCTCTACCCCGTGGTGTCCAATCTATGACCCGCAGCGACGTCGAGGTCGCGCAGGTTATTCACCCCATTATTGCGCGGATTCGTTTCGCTTTCCAACGGTCCTAAGACATCGTCAATCCTCTCTCGGAATGTGCAACTTAGCAGACGGAAGTTCGCTGCAGGTGGGGCACTAGCGTTTACAGTCGGACTCGCAGGGTGCTCATCGGGCAGTGAGGAGACTGTTGTCGACGACACTCGCGAGATTAACGAAGATAGCTACGTTTACTGGGAATTCTCTATTGAGAGTTCTCGCACGATAACCTATGATTTCACAGTCCGGAGTGGCCCCGCGGTAGACTTGTTTGCCGTTAATGAGGAGGAGTTCGGGCACTACGAGAATGGGGAGCGGTTCAACTACTTCGGTGAACACCTCGACTCGGTCGGTGGTGACGGGAGTATATCGCTGGATAGCGGCGAGTACGTGTTCGTCATCGACAACACGAATGCAGGAGAGGCAGCACCCCCAACGAACGCGGTAAACGACCCGGTGGAAGTCGATATTACGATAACCGTCGAGTAGACGCCTACTTTCCTCGCAGAACACGGTCGACGGTCGGCCACGGCGAGCAAGTGACGCTGTATTAGGTCGATGAGTTGGACAACCTGATTACTGCAGCCGCTGACGACCTCATCAAGGAACTCGACGCAATCTCGATTTCCCTGATTGTCACTCTAGATTCCGTGTGGTAGGAGACATTAGAAAACCTAAGCAACTTTATTCTCACCCGGCACTAAATGCCCCTTATGGTCGAAGAAACAGCGAGACGCCTTACAAAATACGTACACGACCTTGTTGGGGTCGGTCTTCGGACAGTGGTCATCGTCCGGGAGGATGACTACACAATCCACTATCTCAACGACGACCTTCAGGAGGAATACTCGGCCGAGACCTACGCAGAAGTCATCGATACCTTCCGCCTCCAAGACCCATTTCTCTCGTCCGGACTCACAGGTACGCCAGTAGGCGAACGACGCGCGCTTATCGATTACTATGAGAATGCGTGTATAATTCAGATTCCGTATTCAGACACCGAAACGATTCTCATCAGCGTGTCGCGAGATGCCGGTCGATCTCTCATCGAATTCGTCGAAGCGTGTCGAGAAATTGTCGAAGAGCGATCCGAAGAGCAATCCGAAGAGCACACCGCGTGATTCCGAGCTCGTTCAGTCTCTTCTGACCTTATTGCTGGCGCTTTAATGGTATCCGTTGCCCGTTTCTGCCCTGACCAAGAACCAGCGTTCCCGTACAGCCCGCATGTTTTGACCTCTGTTCATCTATGCAGTACCCTGTGGGAGAACACTAGATTATTCGACACAGATTTTCCTGAAATGACCGTTAAGCAGAGTTGTACAGACATCACTGCATAATTCTATCGGGGGTAAACTATTTGACGCCCTCACACTCTGTCTCTTGTATGCCGACTGTCATAGAGTATACGAGGGTCAGTATAAAACCATCAACTGGGTCTGTCACTGATGGACCGAAATGCCACTGTGGTCGGAAAGATTGGATATTTAAGAACGAAAATCAATGGATTTGCACCTACTGTGACCGACACAGAAAAGCCCAACCTAAAGGCATCATCTTAGACGGTCCGAAGTGCCATTACGGAAGGACCGACTGGTTTGTCGGTCAAAGCGGTATCCGATGTTCATACTGTGAACGATTCCGGAAATGTGGACCTGTTCAAGGCTATGTAACTGATGGCCCAAAGTGCCACTGTGGCAGGAATGATTGGGTCGTTGGTAATTCGAAGTGGAAATGCACTTATTGCGACAGATCTCGCTGATGAACGCCAGTCCTATGATGACTATACCCTCTGTACTTAGCAAACCCGCGTGTCGGAGAAGAGGGGAATCTCCGACACTCACGACGCGAATCGAGTGCGAGTCGCCCCGAATCGGGGGAAGATTCTAGGAGTTTCGTCGCATATCTCGAAATAGGCGACACGACGATGCAGATGGAAGACCACGATGACCACGACGGTCGGAAAGTTTGGCTGAACGAAGACGAAGCCGACGCGTTCCTCGACGCTGCCGACGACACCGAGAAGCGTATCGCGTTCGGCCTCGGGCTCCGGTGCGGCCTGCGCTGTAAGGAGATCGTCGAGGCGACGCCGCGGGACGTGACCAGCGGCCCCGCGGGCACGTTCCTGCGCGTCGAGCACGGGAAGGGCGACAAGTACCGCGAGACGCCGCTCCCCAACGAGTTCGCCACGACCATCCAGACGCTCGCAGACCTGCGCGACGAGCCCGACGACGCACCGCTCGTCGACGTGAGCACGCGCACGGTGGAGCGCTGGGTCGATGCCGCCGCCGAACAGCTCGCCGACGAACACGACGACAACGGCTGGACGTACCTCACTCCACACGACCTCCGCCGGACGTGGGGCACGCTGCTGTGCGAGCGCGAGGTTGAGCCGGGATTGGTGATGACCTTCGGCGGGTGGGAGGACTGGGATACGTTCCGCGAACACTACCTCGGCCAGTATTCGGTATCAGCGCAGCAGCGGGCGAGAGAAAAGGTTCCGTGGTTATAGAACCCGATTTAGACAACCCTAAAGCCCATATTCCTGCGGGAAGTAGTATAGAGCACGAGACAGGTAGTCTTGACCTCACCGGTTATAAAGTTAATAAATTGCTAAAGTTTAAACACTGGCTGTACAATAACCGGATAACAAACCGGACTGAAGCCCGCAGATAAACCATCCAATCATGGCAGCTAAAAATCAGCAGTTGGGCCCCTTCGAATACCTGTTTAACACCACGGTCCTATTCCTGAGTCTGCTGATTCCGGTAACGGTGATGTCGATCCCCGTACTTGGATTAGCTGCATTTGTTGAGCCGTTAGCTCTGGGGTTTGCGCTTGCTTCTCTAATGGGTTTCACCTATCTGTTAGCACAACATGCCATGTTTGAGTTGCAAGGGGACAGCACCGACAGTGATGCGAGCGGCTCTTCCAAGTGGGTAGTTTTCCTCGCTGGAGGGGTGCTGTATAACTTAATTGTCGGTGCAGGCTTAGCGATTGCCCTCCTCACGAACTCGTACTTAGGTCCATCCGCTGGGCTGCTTGTCGCCCTTGTTTACCCGCTATGGGACTACGTGACGACTGAGAGAGCTATTCCGCTGAGTGTCGGCGGTTTTCTCACGTTGGTCATTAAGGGTCTGCTGATGTTGGATGCTATGGGGTCTTCAACTGCCAGTGTATTAACTAACGTAGGTGGGGCCCCTGTTCACTTCCTAAATTGGAGTGGATTCGGACGAAAGAAGCGTCTTAATTAACTATTCTGTATCTGTTGACTCGTTTGATGGGCGCAGCCATTCATCCCACGCAAATTTGAATTGAGCGATAGTGAGAACCCCGATAGAAATCGGGATCGCACGTTGAATGCCGGGCATTGTAACGAGTGGTGTGAAGACATCTACACCCGTGATTAGAGCCGTTAAGATAGTGGCGTTGATGAGATAGACGAGTAATTCAGCAGCTCCCTGTACTAGGAACCCTACGGTACGGGCAGAACCGGATTCCGAGGTTCGTTTCTTATGAATCCAGTCAGCTAAATTGTCCCAGTAGCCACGAACCCAGAGTACTCCAATTGCAAGCCACTTTAGCGCTGGATTTACAGACTCCTCCTCGACTGTATCAGCGTCGGATTCCTCTTGGGTTCGTGTCTCCTCGCTCATCTCAACAACTCGGCGATTGATTCCAACTATTTCCCATTGTCAAAAACCTTGCTAGGTACTATTCCTCACAGAGGTTGACTGCTTTTGCAGTCAACGAGTATCGGTAGGGGTTGTGGATAAAGAAGACACTGTAGTACTCTCCATTTTTGTCAACCGGAGACTCTTCAACCGCCTCAACTACATCAGACAGTTTCTCCATCCGATCGGGAACATCTCCAGTTCGAAGATGGTTTTCTACATCTGTTGGGTCTACCTCGAGTTCGTCAGCAGCTACGTCCCTAATCGTCAGCTCATCTCCCCCATCTGCCACTGCTGTTGATTCACCTCCTTCCTCGGGAGGGTCATCATCCTGCATAGCAGCGACTAGGCTCTCAATTTCATTGTTCACAATCGCTTCTAAATCCTCTCCATTAATCACCCCCCTATCCTCATGGATGATGAGAATCTGAGGTCCACGAATCCATCTACGTACAACATCAATATCTCGGAGATGTTTTAGAGATGTCCCCAGAGCAAAGCCAAGCTCAATATCGGACTCTTCGATCTTCTCGGAGAGTTCACTTTTCTTAATCCCATCACTCGTCGGGTGATATTCCTCTTCCCACAGGAATTTCGCGACTTGTATCTGGTCGTCGACAGAATCCTTACCACTCTTCCGATCATGGATGTGTTCTGCAAGTTCTGCGAGGGTCATCGTGGTAGAACGTATGCTTTCCACCCGCATAAAGTATCCAATCTACTACACTTTTCTAATGCCTCTGCTCGACTGTAGGCCATCTGGGAGATTGAGGCGTTTCTAGATTATTCTAGATCAGCACTCGCCTAGATGTATTTAGGCACGAGTGTTCTATAGTGTAACATGCCTTTAGGACGGCGGCGAATTCATATCGCTCCTATCGGATATGAGAAGGAGCGAGTATACAAGCCGCCGATTGAGAGCGGAGCTGACAAAGTAATCCTGATTGAGCATAGAAGTAATACTAAATCGAACGAGATTACGAAGGGCGAAGAGTGTAAAGCCGCCGTTCACCGGGAATTAGCCGACGAAGGAATTAGAACAAAAGTTGAAGAGTGTGATCTGTTTGATATCAACAGCTGTGTTCTCACGATTGCAGAAGCAGTCGAATCCTTCTCCAATGACGATGTCTATGTGAACCTAGCGACCGGGAGCAAACTTTCGGCGATTGGTGGGATGATAGCTTGTACTGCTACCCATGCTGTTCCATATTATGTGCATGCAGAAGGGTACGAGGGTGAAGCAATCACTACTGGTGTGGCTGATATGGAGGAACTGTCGACTTATCCATTAACTCTCCCCCACCAACAGTATCTCGAAGTACTCGCATATATCGAGGAGGAGAGTAAAGAGGAAGACACTGTAATTAAGGGCGATATTGTTAGCTACGCGCAGGATCTGCCACTTCTATCCGAATATGACCGCGATCAGGAGCGAAACATGTACGACCCAGTCGAGAAGGAAATTATTGAACCACTGGTGAACCAAGAGTACCTCAAGAGGGAGTACCGGGGCAATGAGACACGGTACTATCTCACAGAAGAGGGGAAAGAAACCCTCCAAATTCTCAAATACTTAGTTGATTAGTCCAACACGTGCCCCCGACGTCGCGGACTCGGCTGCGGCACTATCTGGTCCGCCCGCGCTTCGCCTTCGAGATACAGCCGCCCCCACGTGGTCAGTGCGTACAGCTCGTAATCACGAGTAAACGGCCGGACGTAGCCCGCTTGCGACAGCACCCGACAGCGCTCCCGAACCTTCTGCGTGCTCACGGGCCGCCTTCGAGACCGCGCGATGGTCCGCGGTGTCGCCGCGGCGTCCGTTTCGAGGTACTCCAGAATGCGGTCGTCGAGCGTCGTCATCCAGTTCCCTGTCCGACGCACGTTCATGTTCCGTTGACGCCCTCTGTTCCGTTCCCGAGGGTGTACTTGTCCTCGTTCGTCTCGTCGATGAATTGCTCGGCCTCCGCATCATACTCGCCGTCGAGGTAGGCTTCACCCTCCTCAGTAAGAGCGTACACGCCGTTGGGAAGACGATGTAGTAGCCCGTGGTCAGCTAAAGTACCGAGACGGTTCGAGATATGCCCCTTTGATACGTGGATTAAACCAGTATCTTTGATTGTTTTTGGCGAGCTGGGGCCTTCTTCCCTGATTATCTCCAACATCCGGTCATCCCACACGCTTTGCCACGACCCGCTGTATCTCATTACGACGCATTTGTACGCCCTAGTGTCTATCACCTCGGAATATCTTAATTAGAGTTTAGTAAATTCCTAAGCACCCTGTAGCCCTTCAATCATTCAGCGTTAGATATATACAACGCCCGTGTTTTAGAGATAGATGCGAAGACCGCTGGCTGGCTGTGTGAGACTCTTGTCGGGCGTAGAAGACCGGGACGTGCTGGAACACGTCCCGAGTGGCGGTTTCGCGTCCGAAGCCATGAACGCTATCGCAACCGCGCAGCCGGGGCACAACCCCGGCAACAGTCCAGACGACTCGCCCGCTCAAAAACCCACCTGTGACGACTGCGGCGAACGCCGACCTGTCGGTTTGAACGCCGACGGCCGTTCGCTGTGCCGCCCGTGCGCCCAGCGCACCGACTGCCCTGTTCTCGCCGCCGCGGACGGTGATGACGATGAGTGACGACGAGCGGAACGCGTTCGCTCGTGCGGCTGACGTGGTCGACCGCGAGTGGCTGGCAGACCAATACCGGAACAAGCGGTTCGTGAACAGCGTCGAGGCCTGCGGACCCGGCCTCTTCATCGTTCACGAAACCGAGGACAGGCCCACCACGACGTTCACCGACATGGTGGAGCAGTACGGCTGGTATCTCGCAAGCTACGACTCTCGGGACGGCCGCGACCGTCTCATCATCATGCCGCTTCCGGAGGTGCAACAGCGTTGACCCACGCGAACGCTCGGGACGAGTGGCGGGCAGCTGCACTCGCGTCGTCTAACAACTTCGTGACGGCGTCGACGGCGCTGGCGATTGCTCGTGCTCGCTGCAACCACGCTGCCGCTGAAGGCGCGAGCTACGCATGAGCCGGCAGCCCGAGAACCTCACGCCCCGCGAGGCGTGGCAGCGGTACATCGACCGTCGGCGGCCGGAGTCCACCGACCACTCGATGAAGACGTACTACTATCGGCTGAAGCAGTTCGTCGAGTGGTGCGAGCGCCAGCACATCGAGCGCGTGAGCGAACTCGACGGCTGGACGTTCGAGAACTACGAGACCTACCGCGCTGGCGAAGGGCTCGCGCCCGTCACGCTGAACGGCGAGATGAAGGACCTGCGGCTGTTCGTCCAGTACCTCGAACGCATCGAGGCAGTCGAGGACGGCCTCAGCGACCGCATCCACATCCCAAAGGTCAGCGACAACGAGGCGAGCAGCGACACGAAGCTCGCCACCGAAGACGCGAAGCCGCTCCTCGAATACTACCGGCGCTACGACAAGGGCTCGCGGAGCCACGCGCTCCTCGAAGTGTTCTGGAACACGGGCGCCCGCCTCGGCGCGCTCCGCTCGCTCGACGTCCGCGACTATCACCCGGACGAACAGTACCTCGAGTTCGTCCACCGACCGGAGAGCGACACGCCACTGAAGAAGAAGGTGAACGGCGAGCGCCCGGTCGCGCTCTCCGACGCCGCAGCGGACGCCCTCGACGCCTACCTCGTGAGCAGCGACCGCTGGGAGAAGCACGACGACCACGGCCGCGAGCCGCTGTTCACCAGTCGCCTCGGCCGTCCCGGACAGAACACCGTCCGCTGCTGGACGTACATGGCGACGCTCCCGTGTCTCTACGGTGAGTGTCCGCACGGGCGGAAGCGTGAGACCTGCAAGTTCACGGAACGCGATAAGGCCAGCCAGTGCCCGAGTTCGCGGAGCCCGCACCAGATTCGCACGGGCTCGATCACCTACCAGCTCGACTCCGGCCTGCCGCCGGAGGTCGTGGCGACGCGGGTGAACGCGAGCGTCGAGACCATCAAGAAGCACTACGACAAGGCGACCCCGCGCCAGCGGATGCAGCGGCGCCGTCGCCGGTACATCGACCGCCTCCAATTCGACTCATGAGCGACCCCAGTACACACAGTCAGAGCCGGACGTATCACCCTACCAAGACACGCAAAATCGCAAGAGGGCGAAGGCCCTCCGGCCCCACTCTTTCGTCGACTCGAACCGCCGAGCCTCGGCTATCACCGCGTTGTAGCCTACTCGACGCGACGGAGCGCTCTCGACACTATTCCGCCTCGGCCTCCCGAACGGACAGAGGCCCGCCACAGTCTCGACACCGGTACGCGTCGGGCTGTTTCACGAGCTTCGATTTCCGGTAGCGCGCCAGTTCGGTCCCGCAGTCCTCGCAGACCACCCACCAGTCGGGGTCAGCGAAGCGCTCGTAGTGCACGGGCGTCCGTAGTTCTGCCGCGAGTTCGCGGAAGGCGTCGCCGTGGGTGGGGTCGTCGGCTTCGTTGAGGCGGTGGACGTGAATCAGTTCGTGGCGGACAACCGCGGCAGCCGCTGTCCACCCGCGCTCCCGGAAGTGCTCGAACGTCAGCGAGACTGTCTGGGGGTCGCCGTCACGGTACTGGACCGCGCCGGCGCGGCGTTTCGCGCGCTTGCTCACCTCCCAGTCGAGCGTGCTCACGTCCGCCGAGAGGTCGTGGGCGTCGACGACGGCGCGGCCGTAGACTTTCGCGGCGGCGAGGAACTCCGCCGCGGTGGCGTCCCGGTCGACGGCGTAGAAGTCCGCGTTGGGTGTCGGTAGCGCGGGCATCGATGTCGTGTGTTCGCGGCTTCGAGCGGACGGGTGGTAACGCTGTGGGTCAGCGCTGCGTTCGGGATGCGTCGGCCGAGCGAGTCAGAGATTTGACCGGCCTGTGGAGCTCTCGGAAGCGGACGGGTAGCGGTCAGTCTCGCGCACCCATTGACACAGATTTGGAACGCAATCCACAACCGATATACCTCCGTGGGGCCGAGTGTCGGTAACCGTGACGAACACGCAGGTCACCCTAGTGCAGCTGGACAACTACGGGCCGTGGACCGTGACGCCGTCGCCGCGGCGCGAAGTCGACCTCCAGACGATGCAGTCCCGCCTCTACGCCGACCTCTCGCAGGCGTTCGGGATGCGGGACGGCTACGTCTTCTTCACGCGCTTCGACAACATGATCGCGGTGAGCAACGGTCTCGACCTCGAAGACCACGCCCGCATTCAGGAGTCCGTGCGGAACCGCTACCCCGTCACCGTCAGCCTCTCCATCGGCACCGGCGCGTCGCCCGCGGACGCGCTCGTGGAGGCGACCGCCGCGCTCCAAGCGCAGGGGAGCGCGCAGGACGCCGACCGCCGCGAGACGCTGCTCGGCCAGCCCATCGACGAGAGCGACCGCACCGACGACGACGTGCAAATCGCGCACTTCGACGTGGTCGACGCCACCGGCACGTACACCGACGAGCTCGACGCGTACTCGTCGTTCATCAACATCGAGCAGGGGTACGCCGCGCTCATGCAGCACATGCACGACGCCCACGACTCCCTCTCGTTTTTCGTCGGCGGCGACAACATCATCGCGGTGTGCCCGTCGCTGACGCCCGCCGACTACGAGGAGGCCATCGACTACGTCCACGACACCGCGGGCGTCGACGTCCGCGTCGGGGTCGGGCACGGCGTCTCCCCGCACGATGCCGGCATGGGCGCCAAGCACGCGCTCGAAGACGCCCGCGAACACGAGACCGACGTGGAAGTCGTTCCCGAGCCCTGACCGGACCGGCCGTTTTTTGCTCGCCGCGCCCGAACTGCGCGTGATGGTCGACGGCGAGCGACTCCCCGGCGCGCCCGACCGCGAGGAGCGCATCGTCTTGCACGTCGACATGGACTGCTTCTACGCGAGCTGCGAGCGCCGCCGCGAGCCCGAACTGCGCGGCGAGCCGGTAGTCGTCGGGATGGGCTACGAGCCCGGCGAGACCGTGGGAGCGGTCGCGACCGCAAGCTACGAGGCCCGCGAGTACGGCGTCGAGAGCGCGCAGGCCATCGGCGCGGCGTTGGAGCGGCTCCCTCGGAAGGCCGACGAGCCAGAGAACCCCGATGCGGGTCACTATCGGCCCGTGGACCTCGACTTCTATCAGGACGTGGGCGGCGACGTCAAGGAGATACTGTACGAACTCGGGGACACCGTCCGCGAGGTGAGCATCGACGAGGCGTACCTCGACGTGACCGACCGGACCGCGTGGGAGGTCGCCGAGGGGTTCGCGCGCCACGTCAAACAGCGCATCGCCCGCGAGGTCGGCGTGCCCGCGAGCGTCGGCGTCGCGCCGGACATGAGCACCGCGAAGCTCGCCAGCGACTACGACAAGCCGGACGGCCTCGTGGTGGTCGAGCCCGACGAGGTCCGAGAGTTTCTCGCGCCCATCGAGGTGGCGGACGTGCACGGCATCGGTCCCGTTCGCGCGCGCGAACTCCGCGAGATGGGCATCGAGACGGCGGGCGACCTCGCGGACGCGGACCCCTACGAGCTCACCGACCGGTTCGGCGACCGCGGCCGCGACCTCTACCGGCGCGCCCGCGGCGAGGACGACCGCCCGGTCGAGCCCCGCGGGAAGCCAAAGAGCCTCTCCCGCGAGTCCGCCTTCGACGGCGCGACCGACGACTTCGAGCGCGTGCGCGAGCAGGTCGCCACGCTCGCCGAAGCCGTCGCGGACCGCGCCACGCGCGAGGACGCCTTCTACCGCACTATCGGCGTGAAGGTGGTGACGCCGCCGTACGACGTGCACACGCGCGCCGAGTCCCTGCCCGGACCGGTCGACGACCCCGGGCTCGTGGACGACCGGACGCAGGACCTCCTCGGAGAGTTCGAGGGCGAGTCGGTGCGGAAGGTCGGGGTGCGTGTCTCGAATCTGGACTTCTCGGAGCGCGAGCAGGCGAGCCTCGACGGCTTCGCGGGCGATGCCGACGGCGCGGCGACCGACCGCTCGCTGCGGGACCGTCGGACCAGAACAGAGGGCGGCCGCGACGGCCAGATTTCGCTGGACGAGTTCGAGTGACGAGCGTCCAACTTCACGCTCGTATTCGACAGTAGAATACAACGATGTAATAATTAATCGCAATTCTAATAAAAACTTTTTTGAAGTGGTGAAATCGCCTGATAAATTGCAACATATGGCAATCGAGTTCGCACACAGTCCGCTGCTCACGTTCGCGGTCGGACTGGCCGTGGTCGTGTTGCTGTTGGTCGTGCTCGACCTCCCCGCGTTCGTCGGGCTGACGATTGCGGCGTTCACCGTCGGCCTCGTCAACGCCGTCTTCGTCCCCGACTTCGCCGTCGCCGACGCCGCCTCACAGACGGCGACGGCCTTCGGGAACGGGATGGCCGGCATCGGTATCCCCATCCTGATGGCAGCCATCATCGGGAAGTCGATGCTGGAGAGCGGGGCCGCCCAGCGCATCGTCCGCGGGTTCCAAGGCCTCGTCGGCGA
>ENA-ORCS01000428-ORCS01000428.1-marine-metagenome-genome-assembly--contig:-NODE-428-length-30886-cov-3.269077_pt1 | contig 30886 bp, 33 predicted proteins | sample MGYA00237781_ERZ508513 | MGnify/ENA primary metagenome ERZ508513 (study PRJEB26184, sample SAMN06268793) | marine metagenome | isolation source: Eden Landing Ponds, San Francisco, CA, USA | place...
CGTGTCAGCGTTCAGCCGGTCGATCTCGTCGAACAGTTCCCCGGCGGGCGCCTCGGGTTCGATCTCGACGTCGAGGGCTTCGATGCCGACCTCCGCGCAGTCGTCCTGTTTCATCGAGACGTACGTCTCGCTGGCCGGATCCGTACTCATCAGCACGGTCGCCAGGGTCGGGGTAACACCTTCGGCTTCGAGCGCCGAGATGGCGTCGCCGAGGTCGTCCCGTATGGCCGCTGCGACCGCGTTGCCGTCGATGATCTCGGTCATCGGGTGGTCCGACGGGGGGACGTCCCTTGAACGTCCCGGAACGGGTGCCCAACCGGCCGGTCTCACGGCCCGGTCGGGACGAGTCCCGCCGCCGCCTCGAGGTAGGGAAACACCATGAGGACTATTTGAAAGAGCGCGATCGTCAGCACCGGGATCCAGACTGATCGTGTCCGCTCGTGTCCCCACGCGGCAATCGCGAAGACGACGAACCAGGTGCCGGCAGTTAGTAGCTCTCCCGCCGTCGTCGCCCCCGAGAGCACGTCGACCGCGACGGTGAACGAGAGAAAGGCGGCGAAGACGAGCGCGACCGCGCTCGTCGGTGAGACGGCGTCGCGTATCGATACGGCGTCGCGCATCCGGGACAGTTCGACGACGGCGAGTGCCGTCCCGACGACGAAGACGAGTGCGACGACTAGGTGGCCGTTCGAGCGGGCGAGGCGCCAGATCGGGTCGACGAACCAGTGATACAGCCCCGCGAGTGCAGTGACGGCGAGCAGCGCCTCGCGGGGCCCGAGCGTCTCGCGGAGCCCGGACCAGATTGCCCCGTAGAACAGGATGCCGTATCCGAGACCGACCAGGACTCCGGGCACGACGGCGTTCCACCAGAGGAAGCCGGCCGAGAGGTCCGGGATCGCGGCCCACGACCCGGCCTCGGCGACCGAGGTTCCGATGGCGTGAACGACGAGGAGGTATCCGGCGGCCACGAGCAGGGGGCCGACGATAGCGGCGCTGACGGCATCGAGGTCCATACGGGTCGGCTCCGTCCGGAGATAGCGACCGCGCACCCCGGCGTATCCGGAACCGACGACGATCATACCGACCGCGAGCCAGAACCACGACCGACCCACGACGGTCCCCTGGGAGGGACCGGGTAGCCAGGACGGTACCAGATTCTGCGCGTAAAAGGCGATCTCCGAGGCAACCAGGTCCAACAGCGGCATCGTCGCGAGGACGACGAACGCCACGCCGAATTCGAACACCTCGCGATGACGGTCGAACGTCCTGTTCAGGGCGGACCGAGGGAGGGACATATCCGTGTTATCCACAGAGGGAGAAATAATAGTTCGGACTGGCGAGGACGGATCCACCCTCATACGGATTATTGTAGATTATTTCCGGATGACGCCGACCCGGGGGTCGACGGATACCGGTAAATCACTACAATAATCCGTATCAATCGTCACCCCGAGCCAGTTCTGCCAGACGTTCGCGAGCCCGTTCCAGCGTCGTGGCTTCCTCGATCAGATAGGTTCCGACAGCCCGGGTCGCATCGAGGAGCGCTTCGGCTGTTTCGGGCGTGACTGCCCCGTCGAGCGCCTCCAGGCGGGTGCGGTGGTCCTCGATGTGTCCGAGAACGCGCCGGGCGTCCGGCTCGGGATTGTCAGCCAGATATTGCCGGACATCGCGACGGTAGTCCGCAACTGCCGCGGCCGCAGCGAGTCCACGAACGGCCGTCATCGACTCCGGGACATCATCGGGTGCCGGTCGGTCTCCGGATTCGGCGCCGTCGAGCAGGGTTAGAAAATACGCCTCCTCCGCGTCGTCTATCCGGAGCGAACGTGCGAGTTCAGCGCCAGCGTGGCGTAATTCCGTCGCCGCGACGAACGTCGCATCGAGCGGTCGCAACTCCCCGGCGTGGACAAACCCGTGTTCACGGACGAACGCCGCCGCAGTCTCGCTCGCCCGTCGCGCGACGGTGCCGAGCGGTTCCGATCCCAGATCGGCTCTGGCGGCCGTCAGATCCAGTTCAACGGGGCTCGCGGTATGGAACTTGCGGTCCTCGACGCCGACGCTGTGGAGACTCCCGCAATCGGGACACGTGACCGACCCCGTCTCGTAGTACGACCACCGGGCGCCACAATCCGTACACTCCCGCTCGCCGCGTATCTTCATAGTCGGTGTGAACGGCCGAACGCTTTTAATCCATCTGCTGACAGCGATGGAATCGCGGCGTCGACGGCGCTTTGCGCCGTTCCGCCGCAGCGTCGGAAGCGTCACGCTGTCGTCGGGCGCCGTTCGACTACTTGAGAGAGCTTGTTCCCTCGCTGTTTCGGACGACCATTGGTGACGGGGGAGCTGATCCGACCGAATTGGCCGTCTGCGTCGCTTCCCTTTCGGTCGGTTGACTGGTCGGCTCGTGGAACGGATAGAGGCCGGTAGGTTTAAGTAAAACCACCTGCCATATCCTGATGACGCTTCGCTTGGAGGGCCGAAGCGTCAGCGGGGACCAATTCAGGGCGGCAAGCGTCCACGCGGGCTTTTCCCCGCGGGACTGCTTTCCACTCTTTCGTAGCAAACTGCGTACTGACTGGACCACGCACAATCGGAGCTGTCTGTGACGGCCACAACGGTTCGAGTTCATCGAACGAACAGACCTCGGCAATTGCGACCCATCTGACTTGATGATTACAACTCACTCAGAGATTACTAACAACTCCTGTGTGAAATCGCCGATCCTGTGTACCACTTCACGAACATTCGAGGAGTATTTCTCATTCCCGTTATTTTTCGGTGTTCCCGTTCGACCGTTCCAGCGTTCGGTTCGTGGGAAGCCTGCCGTCGCGAGTCGACATATTTAAGATATCTTCACAGTAATTTATATGTGGACATTACCGATGTACGACCTGACAGGATTTCAGCGAGACCTCCTATATGTCATCGCTGGGGAGGAGGAACCGCACGGCCTGGCGATCAAAGAAGAGCTCGAAAATTACTACGAAAAGGAGATCCATCACGGACGGCTGTATCCCAACCTGGATACGCTCGTCGACAAGGGCCTCGTCGAGAAGGGGCAACGCGACCGGCGGACGAATTACTACACCCTGACGCGTCGCGGGCGTCGCGAGATCGAGGCGCGTAGCGATTGGGAGCAGCAGTACGTCGAACTGTAACCGACGCGGTCGATGCTGAAGCGCCTTTTTGGAGCGATCAGAACTGGTAGCGACGGTCATCCGGATCGCCGCTGTTCTGATACTGTCCGCCACCGGTCATCTCGTCGAAAGTCATCCCCGAGAGGTATTCGTCGTAGGTGACGTCGTACCCGTTTCTGAGGTGGAAGTCGAGCGATCCCGTTTCGACCGTGCTCTGAAAGAGCATATGGACCGCACGCCGGAGTAGTTCGTCCGTCGTCTCCGGATCGAGTGCCGTCTCCAGCATCGCGAGTTCGTTTCGCGTTTCCCGATCGAGAGTGACGGCGAGTTCCTCGCCGAGCGCACCGTACGACTCGGTCACGTCCTCTGACAATGCGTCGAGTCCCATACTGAAATCTGACGACGGGGGCGCAAACTCCTTTCGACTCGGTACTCGCCGGGACATATTTCGACATCCGGCAACCGGGACGGAGACGCGTCGATCGCTGCCGGGGGCGCCAGAGGTAAACTGCCGACCGGCCTACGCCGCGACGATGAGCGAGGCCGCCGTCAACCTTCCCGAGGATCGCGAAGCCATTCGAAAGTCGCTGATCGAGTGGTACGAGCACGACCACCGGGAGTATCCCTGGCGCGGGACGGACGACCCCTATGCGATCCTCGTCTCGGAAGTGATGAGCCAGCAGACCCAGCTCGACCGCGTCATCGACGCCTGGACGGACTTCCTCGATCGCTGGCCGGCAGTCGAGGCCCTCGCGGCGGCCGACCGGGCGGACGTGGTCGCGTTCTGGTCAGGACACAGCCTCGGGTACAACAACCGTGCGAAGTACCTCCACGAGGCGTCGACCCGGGTCGTCTCCGAATACGACGGCGAGTTCCCGAAGTCGCCCGACGAATTATCCGAACTCATGGGCGTCGGTCCCTACACCGCCAACGCGGTCGCGAGTTTCGCGTTCAACAACGGCGACGCCGTCGTGGACACCAACGTCAAACGCGTCCTGTATCGCGCCTTTTCGGTACCTGACGAGGACGCCGCATTCGAGGATGCTGCGGGGACGCTCATGCCCGAAGGAGCGTCCCGGGTCTGGAACAACGCCATCATGGAACTCGGCGGCGTTGCCTGTGAGAAGACGCCCGCGTGTGACGCGACGGGCTGTCCCTGGCGGGAGTGGTGTGACGCCTACGAGACCGGCGACTTCACCGCGCCGGACGTCCCGACCCAGCCGAGTTTCGAGGGGAGTCGCCGGCAGATGCGAGGGCGCGTGATCGGCGCACTGAAGGAACACGATCACCTGGCGATCGACGATCTCGGGCCGAAAGTGCGGGTCGATTACGCGCCGGAGGGCGAGTACGGCCGCGAGTGGCTTCGGGACCTTCTCAAAGACCTGAATAACGACGGACTCGTCGAGACGAATCAACGAAACGGCGAGACTGTGGCTTCCCTCAGACAGTAGGCGGGACGAAACGTACCCAACCCACCGAAAACCAGTATACTATTCCACAAATTATTATACTTGTCTACCGTAGTGTTGGGTACAATGACTGACGAGTCACGCGACCCGGACAGGCACCGCACGGACGGCGGTGGTCAACCACCAGACGTGAACGAAGCGGTCGTAGCGGAGTGGGTCGATGACACGACACCGTTCGAGCGCATCCACGCGATCGTCCGCCGGACGTACGACCCGGAGTCCGCCGGCTCGATCGCCGAGCGAGCGCGAGTGTCCCCGACGACTGCACGGAAACACCTCCGCACACTCGTGGATGCCGGGGAAGTGTCGACCACCCAGGACGGAGGAACCACGCTGTATCGTCGATCGGAGACCGCGATCGTTACCGAACACGCACAGACACTCCTCGACGAACGGACTCCCGAGGAGATCACGTCGGGCATCGCCGAGATGAAGGCGACGATCCGGGAGTGGCGACGCGAGTACGACGTCGAGTCCCCGGAGGAGTTCGCCCGGACACTGAATATAGCAGACGCCGACAGCGAGCACGCCGCGGTGCTCACCGAGTGGCGGACGACCCGGCGAAACCTCGCGCTCGCGGAGGCCGCACTCGCCATCGAGGAGGCCAGCCGGACGGGGCGCCTCTCGGGCACGGACACGGACGACGAAGGGCCCAACAGCGACGCGTCCGCCGTCGTATGACCGAGGGTGGTAACGGCTGTTCCCGCCAGCCGCAGGCTGATCACCGCGAGGTGTTCGGTCCGATCGACGCCGGGGCGTTGCGGGAGATCCGCGATCTGTTCGTCGACGCCGAACCGCTGGTCGAATCGGCGACACTGGACGATCCGTTGAACCCCCAGACGCTGTCGGTCGAGTTGTCCGACGGGGTGGGTTCGGCCTCGAGCAGCCGGTTCGACATTCGGTGGAGCCTTTCGGGCAACTACGCGTTCCACTACACGGACGAACAAAACCGAGATTTCAGGTTCGACTGTCACCCCAAGCCCGACGCACCGACCAGACATTTCCACTCCCCGCCCGACGCGTCGAGTCGCCCCGTCGAGCCGTCGTGTATCGCTGTCCGAGAAGTACCGCTTGTCGCGCGTGCCTTCCTCCAGCGCTTTCGGGACGCATACGACCGGGAGACATTCGGTGGCATCAACGAAGCCGAGAACCCGCCCTGAGACGATCGACTCCGATCACTCGCCGTCCAGCCCCTGCTGGGCGACGCGCTGGCTCGCCTCCTCAACGAACTCCTCGGGCAGCGCGCCGATCTCGCCGGCCTGGACCCGCCAGAGGTTGGCGTAGAGCCCGTCCGCGTCGATCAGGTCGTCGTGGGTCCCGCGCTCGACGATCCGGCCGTCCTCGACGACGAGGATCGTATCGGCGTCCCGGACTGTCGAGAGGCGGTGGGCGATGACGAACGTCGTCCGGTCGGCCGCGACATCGTCGATGGACTGCTGGATGAGCAACTCGGTCTCGGTGTCGACGGCGCTGGTCGCCTCGTCGAAGACTGTGATCGCCGGGCCCTGCAGCAAGGTCCGGGCGATTGCGACGCGCTGGCGCTGGCCGCCCGAAAGTTTCACGCCGCGTTCGCCGACCTCCGTGTCGTAGCCCTCGGGCATGTTGGTGACGAACTCGTGGGCCTGGGCGCGTTTCGCGGCCTCGATCACGGTCTCGCGGTCGGCGTCGAACGCGCCGTACTTGATGTTCTCCGCGACCGTGCCGTCGAACAGGAAGTTCTCCTGGCCGACGTAGCCGATGGACTCCCGGAGACTCGACAGCGTCACGTCCCGGACATCGTGGCCATCGATCCGGACCGCACCCTCGTCGACATCGTAAAGCCGGAGCAACAGCTTGACGAACGTCGTTTTCCCGGCACCCGTTGGACCGACGAGGCCCACAGTTTTGCCCGGCTTGACGTCGATGTCGATGTCCTCGAGAACACTTTGCTCCTCGTAGCCGAAGGTCACATCGTCGAACGTGACGTGTCCTTCGACGTCTTCGAGTTCGATCGCGTCCTCGCTATCTTGGACGTGGACGGGCAGGTTCATGATCCCCAGGATCCGCTTGGTCGACGCCCGGGCGTCCTCGTAACGGTCGATGATGTTGCTCATCTGGGCGAGGGGTTCGACCAGCCGCTGGGTTAGTAAGAGGAAGATCACGAGTGTCCCCTCCGAAAGCTCGCCGGTCAGCGGCCCCGGCGGTCCCTCCAGGATCCAGACACCGCCGACGATGAACGTCGCGATGAACGAAAGCGAAGTCAGCGCCTGGAGTCCGGGCCGGTAGATGAAGTTCAGACGAAGTGCCAGCCAGTCAAGCCGGAAGTATGTATAGGAGTGTTCGCGGACGCGCTCGTCCTCGTAGTCCTCGGTATTGGCGGACTTGATGACCTCGATGCCGTTGAGGTTGTTCTCCAAGCGGCTGTTGAGGTCGCCGACCGACTGACGGACGTCAGTGTAGCGTTCCTCGGCCAGTCGCATGAACCAGTAAGTGAACACCGCCGCAACCGGGATAACTCCGAGCGTGACCACGGCGAGTTGCGGATTGAACCAGAAGAGGATCACCGAGATGCCGACGATGAGGACGCCGAGCTGGATCGACTCGCCGAACATGTTGTCGAGGAACCGCTCTAGACGATTGGTGTCGTTCGAGAGGATCGACATCAGTTCGCCGGTCTGAACCTCGTTGAAGAAGTCCATGTCCAGGCGCTGCATCCGCTGGTAGGTCGCGGTCCGGACCTCGTGTTTCACGCGATGGGAGAAGAGGTTCAGCGAGGACTGCCGGACGAAATTGAGAAAGGCCTGGCCGATCATGAACACGGCCATCAGTCCGATCACGAACCAGAACTGCGCCATTGTCTCGTTCGGGAGCCACGCACCCGGGACCAGGGGCAACTCGAAGGGCTGGTCCCCGAAGATGGCATCGATCGCCACGCCGAGGAGGACGGGTGGAACGAGCGAGGCGAACCGGGATCCGATCGACGCCAGAATGCCGACGAGAAACCACCGTCGACTCCCGTGTCCATATCGCTGGAACAGCTGCCACAGCGGACGTTCGACGGCGTCACGATACCGTTCGATGTACTCGATGTCGACGTGGTCATCTGTGCTCATTCTGGGTCCGAGAGACGCCCCTGCCTCGGAGCAGCGGCCCGTTAACGCTTTCGCGACGCCTCACCCAGGAATCACGAGCGATCAACCGATTTACGGTCGGCATCGAATACATTCACATCGACATGAAGTCGACGCCGTCGATGTCGGGACCCGTCCCCTCTGTCTCACTGTCCCACTCGTAATCGGCCTCGATGATGGCACAGAGCGTCTTTCGGGGCCGATCGCTGTCCTCGACCTCCGTTCGGGGTCTTTCGAGGTACTTCCGTACTGTCGTCCGGGAGACACCGACCGTCTGTGCGATCTCCGAACGGGTGAATCCCTGCGCCGCCCGAAAGACGATATCGGCGCGCGTCGCGTCGTCGATCGCTGCGGGCATGCGACTATCTTTTCAATACGAACAGATAACGTCGTCGATTTCGGCTATTGATCGATCATTCCCGGTATTTTCTCGCCATATTTAATCAATATGGATAAATAGCCGGAATTACTTTCACCCCTTCGGGATTCGGACCGGGCATGTCCGACGGGACAACGCCGACAGGGTTCGAAGCAAAGCGCGAGACGAACGAGGCGCTGGACACGATCTGGATGGATGGGGAGTTCATGCCGTGGGAGGAGGCGACGATCCACGTGCTCTCCCACGCACTCCATTACGGGACGAGCGTCTTCGAGGGCGTCCGGTGCTACGAGACAGCCGACGGACCGGCGCTGTTCCGCTGGGACGCCCACCTGGATCGTCTCTATGACTCGGCAGCCGTCTACGACCTGGGGATCGAGTACGATCGCGAGGAGTTGACGGCGGCGACACTGGACCTGATTCGACGTCAGGACCTCGAGTCGTGTTACGTCCGGCCGATCGCCTTCTACGGGTACGACCGGTTAGGCGTGAGTCCGACGACGCCGACGAAAGTCCCCGAACGGGTCGCGATCGCGTCCTGGCCCTGGGAATCGTACCTCGGGGACTCCGCGCTGGAGCAGGGCATCGACGCGGGCGTCTCGTCCTGGCGAAAGTATGGCCACGACCAGATCCCGCCGACGGCGAAGACCACTGGCGCGTACGTCAACGGCGTCCTCGCGACCGACGAGGCAGCGCGAAACGGCTACGACGAGGCGATCATCCTCAACGGCGAGGGCAACGTCGCCGAGGGGCCAGGCGAGAACCTCTTTCTCGTCGACGACGGGGAGATCTATACCCCTGGCCTCGCCGAGGATGCACTCGACGGCATCACGCGCCGGACAGTCATCGAACTCGCTCGCGAGAAGGGGTATACGGTCCATGACGACGCCCGGATCGGTCGCGGAGCACTCTATACGGCTGAGGAACTCTTCTTCACCGGGACCGCCGCGGAAGTGACGCCGATCCGGTCGGTCGACGGCGTCGAGATCGGTTCTGGATCGAAAGGCCGCGTGACCGACGATCTGCAAACCCGCTTTTTCGACCTCGTTTCGGAACCGATCGACGAACACGAGGAATGGTTTACGCCCGTGTGGTGATCACGATCGCATTCCTCGTCCAATAACGACTCTGACGACCCAGTTCACGATCGCGCTCCTCGTCCGATAACGGCTCCGGCAACCCAGCTCGACAACCGCGTGTGATAACCGCGAAAACTTTCACCCGCGCGTCAGTGTACTCCCCCATGACCGAGACGCACGTCGTCGCGATCTGTGGGAGCCAGAGAGACGGCAGCTACACCCGGAAATCCCTCCGAATCGCCCTCGATGCCGCCGCGGACGCTGGCGCGAGTACCGAACTACTCGACCTCCGTGAGTGGGAACTACCCGTTTACGACGCCGACGACGACAGTGCGGGCGACGCCGGGTCGTTCCGCGAACGCGTCCGAACGGCGGATTCTGTTCTTCTTGGGACGCCGGTCTATCACGGCTCGTTCAGCGCGCCGCTGAAGAACGCCCTGGACTATTGTGGTTTCGACGAATTCGAGCAGACGACGATCGGGTTGCTCGCGGTCGCCGGCGGGCGTTTCCCGATCACCGCCCTCGAACAGCTCCGGACGGTCGGACGGTCGCTCGACGCCTGGGTCATCCCGCATCAGGTCGCGATCCCGCGCGCCTCGGGCGTCTATCAGGATGGTGAGCTGGTTGAGCCGGAACTCCGCGAACTGATCGAGGTGCTCGGGCAGGAGGCCGTCCAGTACGCCCACATCGAACCGGATCCCGCGTCCTTCGAGAGCGGCGAGAACGTCGGTGCCGACGACTGATCATCCCCCGATCCTCCTGTGGCCGGACATCGAGGTCGGGCCGGCGTCAGCGAGTTCCACCCGTTTCGTGCGGGTAACCGCTTTCCAAACCGACAAGCCGCCGGCACGCCAACCGCCGACCGTGACGCAGTGGGTCAAGCCGGCCGGGAAGGGACGCGAGCGAGGGCCAGTCGGTCTCGTCCGTGCATGGCTGGCCGTCCTATTCGCACCGCGGCAGTTCTTCCGCTCGGCCGTGGCACCCGGCGATCAGGCCCCTGGACTGGTCTTTCTGGCCGTCGTCGTCGGAATCGAGGAAGTCAGTCGGTACGCTCTCGTCGATGGAGCGGCGCCCGTCTTCGACGGCCGACCCATAGCGACAGTCGCGTTCGTCCTGCTTTTGACCGTTGTCCTGGTAGCTCCGATCGGCCTGCACCTGCTCGGGGCCATCCAGACGATCCTCCTGTGGCCGATCACCGAGGATCGGGCCGGCGTCAGCGAGACCGTCCAGGTGCTCGCGTACGCGACCGCGCCGTGTGTGTTCGCCGGCGTCCCGGTACCCTCGATCAGAGTGGCCTGTGCCGTCTACGGATCGGCATTGCTGGTGATCGGCCTCTCGGAAGTTCACAGGATCGACTACCGCAGGGGGGCGATCGCCGGGGTAATCCCGGCGATACTGCTGTATGGCGTCGCCTTCCGTGGATTCGAGGCCGCTTCCATGCTCCTGTGAGTGGTCGGGCTGGCCGAACTCCCCCGGCGACGATTCGACAACCGTTTTAGGCGGGACCCGCTTGCTTGAATCAATGGGTTCGTGTATCATTTGCGGTACGTCTGTCGACGGGCACATCTGTGACGTCCACGAAGAGGATGCAGTCTTCGAGTTCCGCGGTGACTCCGCCGAGCAACTCACGCCGGGACGGTACTACCGCGGTTCGGTGGACGGGTTCGCGGAGTTCGGCGTGTTCATCGACATCGGCGACGAAGTGACTGGATTGCTCCATCAGAGCGAACTGGACAGCCGCCTCGAGAGTCTCGACTGGCAGCCGGGCGAGACGGTCTACGTCCGCGTCACGAACGTCCGTGACAACGGCAACGTCGACCTCAGCTGGTCGATCCGTCAGTCCGACGAGGAGTTCCGCGGCGTGTTGATCGACGACCCGGACGCCGATCACGAGTTGCTCCCTGAGGAGACCAAGGAGGGAGACAAACGCGGGGGCGAAACGACCGACGACAACGGAGCAGCCGAATCCGTGGCCGACGAACCGACCGGGAAGTCATCAGAGGAGACACCCGATCGACCGTCAACCGGTTCCGTCCGCACGCGATCGGATCCAGACGCGACTGTCGGCGCAGTCGGGGATACCGACACGGGGGCCCCGGCCGGAGAGGAATTCTCGGACGATGTCCCCACGGCTGATTCCCCCGATGCCGAACGGGAACCCGAACCACCCGCCGTCGACGTCGGCGAGTTGGACGACTGGATCGGCGATGACGTCCGCCTGACGGGCGAGATTGTCGTCGCACGCCAGACCAGCGGCCCGACGGTCTTCGAACTCCGGGACGGGACCGGAACGGTCGACTGTGCGGCATTCGTCGAGGCCGGCGTCCGAGCCTATCCGAGCGTCGGAGAGGGCGACGTCGTCGAGATCGACGGCGAGGTCCGGGAACGACGCGGCGACCTGCAGGTCGAAACCGAGGGGCTGACGTTGCTTGCAGACGACGAGCGCGAAAGCGTCCTCGAAGAGATCGAAGCGGCGATCCGGGAACGGGCTCGTCCCGAGAAGATCGAGCCGCTGGTCGACGACGAGGCGGTGGCGGCCGAGGACGAAACGATCGCGGATGCCGTCGAGGAGATCCGCCGGGCCGTCCTCGAAGATCGACCGGTGATCGTCCGCCATAGCGCCACGGCCGACGGCTACGTCGGCGGCGCGGCGATCGAGCGTGCGGTCCTCCCGCTGGTTCGCGAGCGCCACGACCGCGACGACGCCGAATATCACTACATCGACCGCCGGCCGATCGAGGGCGATGTCTACGGTCTCGACGACGCGACCACCGACATTACGCGGATGCTCTCCGATCGCGAGCGCCACGACGAGAAGCTTCCACTGCTCGTGTTCGTTGCCGCCGGTGGCACCGCCGAATCCGCCGACGGGTTCGAACTGCTTGACGTCTATGACGTCCCACGGATCGTGATCGACACGGTCGTCGAGCCAGCCATTGCCGACATCGTCGAGACGGCACTCGCACCGACCGCGGACGCGACGGCTATCGACGTCGCCGATGGGACGACACGCGGACCGACGGCGACGGTCATGGCCGCGACGGTCGCCACCCACGTCTCGGACGTCCGCGAGGACCTCGTCCACCTCCCCGCAGTGAGCTATTGGGGCGAGGTTCCGGAATCCTACGCGGAAGCGGCCGCCGACGCGGGATACGACGCCACGACGATCGGGGAGATCCGCGAAGCGATCGCGCTGGGTGCGTACTACCAGTCTTACGAGGACAAGCGCGAACTCGTCGCGGACCTGCTGTTCGGCGAGCGGGACGTGACCGACGAGGACATCCGCGGGCTCGCGAGTCACGTCAGCGAGCAGTTCCGCGAGAACCTCGGCGTGGCCGTCGAAACTGCCGAGGCGAACCTCGAACGTCGCACTGTCGAGGAGACGACCATCGGCGTGCTGGACCTCGAACAGTTCACCCACGGTTACGACTTCCCGCCGGCGACGTTGTTGCTCGACGAACTCTATCGCCGACTGGGCGAGGATCTGGACGCGATCGTCGGACTCGACGCCGACGAACTCCACGTCCGGAGCAAGCACAGCGTGGACGTCCGGGATCTCGCGGCCTCGGCCGACGAGGCCGTCGGGAATGCGGACCTGGAGGCGCTGAGCACGCGCAGCCACCGCGTCGAGTTCCTCGCTGGCCAGCGCGAAAGTGTCCGCGAGGCCGTCCTCGAAGCGCTCGCCGCGTCGCTGTAATCTTCCCTCCGCGAACCGTTGTCGCGTCGCTGTACCTTTCAGCGAGACACTGCACGCTATGTGCTGCCACGAACGACACGCTTATTCGCCCGAGACAGCGATTTGAGACAACCTGATGAGTGCTGACGCCACGGACGCGACCGACGCCTTCGAGGATGCATGCGCTGAGTTGATCGAGCGTATCTTGGAGGGGGACCTCGACCGGGACGGTCTGGAGGCCGCAAAGCGGGACGTCTGTTCGGCGTTCGGCGCGCGGAAGGTGCCCAAGAATTCGGATCTGCTCGACCGTGCACCCGACGGTCGCCGTGAGGAGTTGGCTGCCGTCGTCCGCCGGAAACCGATGCGGACGGCCTCGGGCGTCTCGCCGGTCGCGATCATGACCTCGCCCGAGAACTGTCCCCACGGGAAGTGCCTGTACTGTCCCGGCGGCCCCGACTCGGAGTTCGAGAGTTCACAGAGCTACACCGGCCAGGAACCCGCAGCCGCCAGGGGCGTCCAGAACGACTACGACCCCTACGGACAGGTAACACTCCGGCTCCATCAGCTCAGACAGATCGGCCACCCGATCGGGAAGGTCGAACTCATTCTGATGGGCGGGACGATGACCGCCCGCAGCCACGACTACCAGGAGTGGTTCGTCAAGCGTGCGCTGCAGGCGATGAACGAGTACGATCCCGACTGTGATCCCCAACCGTCCGAGACCGAGAGTTTTGCACAGGATCCCGCGGAGTACGACTTCCGCTACCTGGAGGACGTCATCGCCGAGAACGAGAGTGGATCGATCCGGAACGTCGCGACCACTTTCGAGACCAAACCCGACTGGTGCGGACCGGAACAGGTCGACCGGATGCTCCGGCTCGGCGGAACGAAAGTCGAGGTCGGCGTTCAGACCACCTTCGAGGCGATCAACCGCGAGATGCACCGTGGGCACGGCGTTGACGCCAGTATCGAGGCCAACCGTCGCCTGCGCGACGCGGGATTCAAGGTCGGCTTCCACATGATGCCCGGCCAGCCCGGCATGTCCGAGGAGATGGTCCGGGAGGACTTCCGACGGCTCTTCGAGCGGCCCGAGTGGCGGCCGGACTACCTCAAGATCTACCCCACTCTCGTCGTCGGCGGGACCGTCACCTACGACATGCATCGCCGCGGGGAGTTCGAGCCGCTCACGAGCGAGGAAGCCGCCGAACTCGTCGCCGACATCAAGCCGGAGATCCCCGAGTACACGCGCCTCCAGCGCGTCCAGCGCGACATCCCCGCCCCGTTGATCGAGGCCGGCGTCCGGAAATCCAACCTCCGGCAACTCGCCCGACAGCGCATGGAATCCCGCGGGGAGTCGTGTTCCTGTATTCGGTGCCGGGAAGTCGGCCACAGCGACCAAGAGCCCGACGAGGTCACCCTCGACGTCGAAACCTACGAGGTTGCGGGTGGCACCGAGCACTTCGTCAGCTTCGAGGATCGCGATCGGGACCTACTCGTCGGCTTCTCGCGACTGCGCTTCCCGGGTGAAGTCGTCAGGCCGGAACTCGAAGACGCCGCCGTCGTCCGGGAGTTGCACGTTTACGGCAGCGAGATCCCGATTGGGGAGGAAGGAAACAACTGGCAACACCAGGGCTACGGTCGGACGTTGATCGAACGCGCCGAGGAACTGGCCGCTGACGCCGGCTACGGGAAGATAGCTGTCCTCAGCGGGATCGGTGCCCGGCAGTACTACCGCGAGCATCTGGACTATCGTCAGGACGGCCCATACGTGAGCAAGCGATTGGATTGAGCGGGTTGACTCACTCAAAATAGACCGTCATCGTCGCGAACACGACACCGTGGCTGATCCCATCGATGAAAAAGCCACCGCCGCTCAGTGTTTCGTAGACACTGACGGTCAACGCAGGGACCGTCACCAGAACTAGCCACCGGATCAGTGTGTGTTCCCCAAGATAGCCGTCGATTTGTTGGTACTGCTCGTATGATTTCTGGAGGACTGAAGGAAAGAACCTAGGGCCTTCATGACGGGGAAATAGGTGAATAAATTGGTGACTTATAGTCTGCATCCACCAATCGAGGACGAGCGACACGCTTACCACGCGGCCCCGACCAGTTCCGACATGGATCGCAAGCGGGAGCTCACGAGCGTCGACTGTGCCGCACTCGCCGGGGAGTTGGGTGAGTACGTCGGCGCGTACCACGAGAAATCCTATCTCTACGACGACGATTTGCTTCGTCTCAAGCTGAGCGGCCCGAACTTCGGCCGGATCGAGTTGCTGATCGAGGTCGACGACCCCAAGCGCGTACACACGGTCGCCCCGGAGCGAGTCCCCGATGCGCCCGAGCGACCGCCGAACTTCGCGATGATGCTGCGCAACCGGCTGGAAGGGGCACAGCTTGAGCGCGTCGAGCAGTTCGAGTTCGATCGCATCCTGCAGTTCCGTTTCGAGCGTGAGAACGACCACACGACGATCGTCGCGGAACTATTCGGCGACGGCAACCTCGCTGTCCTCGACGAGACCGACACCGTGATCGACTCCCTGGAAACCGTCCGCCTACAATCCCGTACCGTCACGCCGGGTTCGCGCTACGAGTTTCCCTCGGCACGGTTCAATCCGTTGACCATCGACTACGAAGGGTTTGTCGGGCGAATGGATCAGTCGGACGCCGACGTGGTGCGGACGCTGGCTACGCAACTCAACTTCGGCGGCCTCTACGGCGAGGAACTGTGCTCGCGGGCCGGCGTGCCCTACAACCAGGCCATCGAGGAGACAACCGACACGGAGTTCCAAGCGCTGTACGACGCCGTTAGCGACCTTTCGGAGCGACTCCGCGAGGGAGACCTCGATCCGCGGCTCTACTACGAGACCGAGGACCGCGAGACAGTCGTCGACGTGACGCCGGTCCCGCTGGTCGAGTACGTGGATCGTCCGGGAGAGTCCTTCGATACCTTCAACGACGCGCTCTCGGAGTACTTCCATCGCGTAGAACAGGAACCCGAAGAGGAAGAAACCGGTTCGAACCGCCCGGACTTCGAGGCGGAGATAGAGAAACAGAAACGGATTATTACCCAGCAAGAGGGGGCCATCGAGGACTTCGAGGCTGATGCCGAAGCCGAACGCGAGAAGGCCGAACTCCTGTATGCGAACTACGACCTCGTCGACGAGATCCTCTCGACGATCCGGGACGCGCGGGCGGCCGATACACCCTGGGACGAGATCGAATCGACGCTGGAAGCGGGCAAAGAACAGGGGATCCCGGCCGCCGACGCCGTCCGCGAGGTCGACGGCAGCGAGGGGACGGTCACGATCGAACTCGAGGACCACCGGATCGAACTCGAAGCCGACACAGGCGTCGAGAAGAATGCCGATCGTCTCTACCGGGAGGCAAAGCGAATCGAGGAGAAAAAGGCCGGTGCGGAGGAGGCGATCGAAAACACCCGCGAACAGCTCGAAGCCGTCAGGGAACGCCGGGAAGAGTGGGAATCCAACGACGGGGACGATGAAGGCCCGAAGGAGGATCAGGAGGACGTCGATTGGCTCGAACGGGAGTCGATCCCGGTCCGATCGGGCGAGAAGTGGTACGACCGGTTCCGGTGGTTTCATACCAGCGATGGCTTTCTCGTGATCGGCGGCCGGAACGCCGACCAGAACGAGGAACTCGTCAAGAAGTACCTCGATCGCGGTGACCTGTTCTTCCACACGCAGGCTCACGGTGCTCCGGCGACGATTCTGAAGGCTAGCGATCCCAGCGAGGCCACGCCCGACGATCTGACGATTCCCGAAACGAGCCGGGAGGAGGCCGCCCAGTTCGCGATTTCCTACTCGACGCTCTGGAAGGAGGGCAAGTACGCCGGGGACGTCTACTACGTCGAATCCGATCAGGTGACGAAAACTCCCGAGAGCGGCGAGTACTTGGAGAAAGGGAGCTTCGCCATCCGAGGTGATCGCACCTACTACGACGATACGCCGGTCGCCGTCGCCGTCGGAATTACCTGCGATCCGGAGACCCGCGTGGTCGGTGGCCCGCCGAGCGCGATAGAGGGGCAGGCCGAGACGACGATCGAAGTCGAACCCGGTCGCTTCGCACAGAACGACATCGCCAAGAAACTCTACCGGAAGTTCAAGTCCCGCTTCGCCGACGAAACCTTCGTCCGGAAGGTCGCCAGTCCCGATCTGATCCAGGAGTTTCTCCCACCCGGCGGGAGTCGAATGGTTGAGCAGTAACAGTCACGTCCGTGTTGTCGGTGACTCGACCGTTACGTTCATCCTGACCGATCGGTTACGGTCATTCATGCGCGTTCGAGACTGGCAGGACATCCTCGCGGACGTGGTCGAGAACGACAGGGACCCCGACGGGTGGCGTGCCGTCGGCGGGGATCGCGCCGGCGGGATCGGCGAGGACCTCTATCTGGGGCACCCCTCGGTAGGCGTCTATCAGCTCAAAACCTACGCGAAGAACCCCTTCGAGGTGCAGGGGGTTGGCACGGAGGTCGCTCGCAAACTCGACGACGAGATCGAGCCGCTGTTCCCCGAGGATGGCTCGGGACTGTTCGGCGTCCAGCAACCTCTCGAGGACGAGAGCGAGGCCGAACAGAAGGCCAGCGAGCTAGAGGAAGTCGTCCGAGTCCATGCCGAGGCGCCGACGACCCCCGAAGCGCTGTTCGAGGACATGATGGACGTCCTGGACAGCCCGGCCTACGGCCCGATGGAGTTCGACGCTCACGGCCGTCCCGGCGCCATGGAGGATCTCACCGACACCTTCGAGGAGGCCGAGGAGCTGCTCGACGCCGAACTCGAAGATCTGATCGACGACAGCGTCGAACGTGGCTTTTACTGAGCGACGGCGTGAGCCTAGGGCTCGACACGCCCGAGCCACTTTGAGGGCGTATCGAGTTCCTCGTCGGTCGGAAGGTTCGCCGGATCCTCCCAGACGGCGCCGGCGCCGTCGATGCCACGCTCCGCCTCGACGGCTTCGAAAAATGCCTTGCCGCGCTCGTACTGACGGCGTTTCAGACCGAGTCCCAGCAGCCGGACCAGTATCCGGGCGATCGGCCCCCGATTCTGTCGCCGTCGGTCGAGGGCGTCCCGTAGATCCGCATGCGGGCGGTCGAAGGCCCGGTCCATCAGGAGCTCGGCGTATCCCTCGACGACAGTCATCGCGGCGTCGAGTTCCCGGAACGCCTCTCGGTCAAGTGCCCCCGCCGAAAGGTCCGCTATGGTGCCTCCGAGTCGGGATTCGAGATAGTCCGGCAACCAGGGTGCAGCGCCGAACTCGGCGGCGTGGGTAACCTCGTGAAAGGCGATCCAGCGGCGGAACCGCGCGATCGGCACGTCGAGTTCGTCGGCGACACGGACGATGTTCGGGTGGACGAAGTACAGTTCGTGTGGGTCCTCGGCGAGTAGGACGGGATCGTACTGTCCGAGGACGTTCCGGCCGAGAAAGGAGAGCGTCACAGCCATCGTACCGGTGTTCAGCGTCCGAGCGATCCCCGGGATCGTCTCGGCCTGTGCTTCGACCGGGGTCATGACCCGCTCGAAGGTCTCGACGTTGGCCTCGATCCAGTGGTGGCGGTTGAGAATCCGGATCGACTCGGGTACTTCGAAACTGACGTCGGTGACGGCACCGATCGCCTCGGTGGCAGCCCGAACGTCCGCCGCGTAGGCTTCTCCTTCGGTTTCGGTGAGCGAAAGGTCCCCGGGATCCGTTGCGACCGTCGCCGCCTCGGCCGCCGCATCCCAGTCGATAGGGCCGGTCCCCGACGCGTCCAAGACGGCGCGAACGCTTTCGAAGAACTTCATACCATCGGTATCCGATCGGCGATGAAAGGGCTTCCCCTGGCCGGACCGAAGATCAGTGATCGACTGAGGGGTGACCGATCCCCTTTCACGAGTCAGATCGACGCCGCCCGGCTGTCCGGCCGCAACCGGGCCAGGACAGAACGTCAGCCCTCGGCCGTTCGAGCGCCCGTCGTAACGGTTTTACCGAAGTACCGGCAACTATTTCCTATTCGATCGATGACAGTGAGACGTCGACGGTTCCTCGGAGTACTGGTGACGGGGGCTGTTGCGGGAACGGGTGGCTGTCTCGACGCGTCGGACCCCGGGGAAACCACCGAAGACGGTGGACATCGAACGACCGTCACGATCCGTGATGGAACGTTCACGCCGACGTCCCTGGAGGCCGCCACGGGCCACGATGTGACGGTCGTCTTCGAGAACAGGGACAGTCGTGAACACGTCCTTCGGGGCGATTTCGGATCGTTCGGCGTGACTGTCCCACCGGGGGAGACCGTAAGCAGACAGGTCACCGTTCCGAACGAACCCGGCGATTACGAGGTGGTCTGTGAGGGCAGCGACGGTTCGTTCGAACTCAAATCCGTCCCTGCGGACGTGCTCCGTGGCTGTGGGTACGAAAGCGATGAGTGAACTCGCGTTCGCGCTGGTAGCCGGGATCGGGTTCGGCGTCTGCTTCCAGAAGGGACGGATCTGCTATGCGAGTGCATTGTCGGACTTCTTCCTGTTCCGGTCGTCGCGGGTCGGCGGCGGAATCCTGCTCGCCACGCTACTCACCACACTCACGTGGAGTGGCGCCTATCTGTTCGGCGGTGGAGCCGGTTTCTGGCTGCCGTCGTGGGGCTTCTACGGCCTGCTCGGCGGTGCGATCTTCGGCGTCGGGATGATCCTCGCGGGTGCGTGTCTGACGAGCACGCTCTGGCGGGTCGCCAGCGGCAGCGGCCAGTACGCGCTTGTCCTCGCGGGCGTCGTCGTCGGGTTCGCCCTCACAGGACTGATTCATCCCTGGCTCGGGGAGTGGTACTTTGCGCCGCTGTGGCTCGGAACAGGCACCACCGCCTTCGCGCTCCCCGTCCCGGCACCTGTCGTCGCCATCGCGTTCGTCGGAGTCGCCGTCCTCGCGTACGCTGCTCTCACCGGATCCACCCGTCGGCACTTCGAAGGCGAGATCGACGAAGACGAGGGGCGGATCGCCGGCCTTCGGGCGTCGGTCGCCACCGGACTGGTGGGCCTTCTCGAGGGAACACGACAGTACGTCGAGGCACGCACGTCCGGGATCGATCCCGGCCGGGCACTCCGTCGACCGTGGGATCCGCGCACCAGTGGCATCGGGATCGCACTCACGGCGACCGTCTGGATCGGCGTCTCGGGGGTCTGGACCGTCTCCGGCCCACTGGAGGGATGGATCGCACTCGCGTTCGGCACGGTCGGTACCGGCGCTGTGAACGCCGTTCCCGGCCTCGCGGCCGCGTTCCCCGGCGGCGTCTCCCCAGGGATGGGAGTCATCGCCGGGTTCCTCGCGGGTGCGTTTCTCGCGGCAGTCGCCGGTGGCGAGTTCAACCTCGACGCGCCGACGCGCTCGGTGGGTGTAGCTCCCGTCGCCGGCGGCGTGTTGATGGGGATCGGCGCGAAGCTCGCGCCGGGGTGTAACGTGACGAACCTCTACACCGGCGTCGCGTCGCTGAGCGTTCACGGGATCGTCGCCGGAATCGGGATCGTGCTCGGCGCCTACGTCGGTACGCGACTGCTCTTCCGTCCGCAGAGGTGAGACGGCCCCTCACCCTTCACCACTGGTGTCCGGTCGGATCACGTCCTCGGCTTCGAGCGGCCCCGGTGTCGGCCGAGAACAGAGGGCCGACGACCGCCATTCACTCCTCGTCTCCGTCGCCTCGTAGTTTGCGGGCGAGTACGACAGCGAGCAACAGGACTACGAAACCGAAAACGATTGTTCCGAGGCCCGGACCACATGATCCGTCGTCCTGATCGTCGCTTGCATCGTTGTCAGGCGTTTCGAGCCCGTCGACTGCGGGGATCGAGCCTTCTTCGAAGTGTAGCTCGAAAAACGTGAACTCCGTCATACCAGCGGGATCGGAGGGCGAGACCATAGAAGTTCCGCCGGTAGCAGGCGTGATGTTCTTGGTGACGTCTCACGGAGTAGTCGTATGCAGGATCCACAGCGGGAGTTCCTCGAGTCGCTCCTCGAAACCTCGAGCCCCTCGGGGTTCGAGACACCGAGCCAGCGCGTCTGGATCGAGTACGTCTCGGAGTTCGCCGACGAGGTGCGAACTGACGAGTACGGCAACGCCGTGGCAGTCCACGAGGGCGGCGAGACAGAGGTCGCGATCGCAGGACACGGCGACGAGATCGGATTCATGGTCAGAGACGTCACCGAGGATGGGTACCTCCGATTGTCCCGGATCGGCGGCTCCGACCGGACCGTCACCCGCGGGCAACACGTCACCGTCCACACTGACGACGGCCCCGTTGCCGGCGTCGTCGGCCAGACGGCGATCCACCTACGCGATCGCGAGGACGACGACGTCGAAGACGTGGCCGAACAGTACGTCGACGTCGGTGTCGTTGACGGCGACGCCGCCCGCGATCTCGTCGAGATCGGCGATCCGGTGACGTTCGCCTCCGGACTGGAATCACTTGCGGGGACGCGACTGGCAGCCCGAGGGATGGACAACCGCGTCGGGATCTGGACGGCCGCCGAGGCGCTCCGGCGGGCGAGTGAAGCTGACGTCGACGCGACGATCTATGCGGTGAGTACCGTTCAGGAGGAACTCGGCACGCAGGGCGCGAAGATGGTGGGATTCGACCTGGACCCGGACGCGATCATCGCTGTGGACGTCACGCACGCGACTGATACGCCCGACGTGCCCGGCAAACGAACGAACGGGATCGATCTCGGCGGGGGACCAGTCGTCGCCCGCGGGAGCGCGAACCACCCTCGTCTCGTCGAGGCACTCCGATCCGTGGGCGACGGAGAGGGGATCGCCCTCCAGTTGGAGGCGACCGGTAGCTCGACCGGCACTGACGCAGACGCCTTTTACACCCAGCGGGGCGGTGTCCCGACGGTGAACCTGGGGCTTCCAAACAGGTACATGCATACCCCCGTCGAGGTGATCGACACCGACGACCTGGACGCGGCCGCCGATCTGCTCGCCGCGTTCGCCGCGTCTGTTCGATCGTACGCGCCGTTTGCGGTCACCCCGACGGGGAATGATCAATAGAGCGGTACGTTTATGCCGACGTCGCCCGGTTCCTTTCGTATGAGCGAGAAACCGCTCGACGTGCTGGAGGCGTCGCTGGGAACCGAAGTGATCGTCGCCCTCAAGGACGGGACCGAGCGCGTCGGCGAACTCTCCGGCTACGACCAGCACATGAACCTGGTGCTCGCAGACGGCCAAGACACAACGATTATACGCGGCGACAACGTCGTCTCGATACGTCCATGACCGGGAAAGGAACGCCGAGTCAGGGGAAGAAGAACAAGACGACACACGTCAAGTGTCGGCGCTGTGGTGAGAAGTCCTATCACGTCTCGAAAGGCGTCTGCTCGTCGTGTGGCTTCGGCAAGTCGGCCAAGCGACGCGACTACGAGTGGCAGGACAAAGCCGGCGAATAGGCCTATGGAAGAGAAGTGCGGCGTCGTCGGCGTCTCACTCGCCGACCGCGAGGCCGCCCGACCGCTTTACTACTCGCTGTACGCTCTCCAGCACCGCGGCCAGGAGTCGGCCGGGATCGTCACCCACGACGGCTTCCAGCAACACAGCCACGTCGAGATGGGGCTGGTCGGCGACGCCTTCGACGCCGAGGACATCGCCGGGCTGGCCGGCTCGGTGGGGATCGGCCACGTCCGGTATCCGACCGCCGGCAGCGTCGACAAGGACTGTGCTCAGCCGTTTACCGTCTCGTTCAAGAGTGGCTCGCTCGGTCTGAGCCACAATGGCAATCTGGTAAACGCCGACGCCGTCCGGGAAGAACTCGCCGAGCTGGGGCACGCGTTCACCTCGGACGGTGACACCGAAGTCATCGCCCACGATCTGGCACGAAACCTCCTCGAGTCGGACCTCGTCAGAGCGGTCAAACGCACGATGGAACGTATCCACGGCTCCTATGCGTTGACGATCACTCACGACGACACCGTGCTGGGTGTCCGGGACCCCCAGGGCAATCGCCCGCTTTGCATCGGCGAACTCGAGGACGGCTACGTCCTCGCCTCGGAGTCCGTCGCAATCGACACGCTGGGCGGGGAGTTGATCCGGGACGTCCGACCGGGCGAACTGGTCGTCCTTCATCCGGACGGCGAGGGCTATGACACCTACCAACTCGTCGAGACGGACCGGACGGCTCACTGTTTCTTCGAGTACGTTTACTTCGCCCGCCCGGACTCGGTCGTCGACGGTCAACTCGTCTACGACGCCCGCCGCGACCTCGGACGGAAGCTCTACGAGGAGTCCGGCATCGACACTGACGTCGTGTTGCCGGTCCCCGACTCGGGGCGTGCGTTCGCCTCGGGGTACGCGGCGGCCGCCGAGGACGTCGAGTTCGCAGAAGGGCTAATGAAGAACCGCTACGTCGGGCGCACGTTCATCATGCCGACCCAGGACGAACGCGAACAGGCTGTCCGATTGAAACTCAATCCGATCAAGAACACGATCGAGGGCAAGAGCGTTACCCTGATCGACGACTCGATCGTCCGTGGGACGACCTCGACACAGTTGATCGACCTGCTGCGGGAGGCCGGCGCGGAGGAAATTCACATGCGGATCGGCGCACCGCCGATCGTCGCCCCCTGCTACATGGGTATCGACATGGCCTCCCGAGAGGAACTGATGGCCGCCGACCGCTCGATCGAGGAGATCCGCGAGGAGATCGGAGCCGACAGTCTCGCATACCTCCCGATCGACGCGATTGCCGAGACGCTCGATACCGACCGTTCCGATCTCTGTCTGGGCTGTGTGACCGGCGAGTACCCCTACGACATCGACGGCGAGACTGCCGACCGGGAAATCGACAACCCCGCAGTCGGCGTCCCGGAAATCGCCGACGACTGATACGGATTACTCTAACTGTTTACCGCTGCGACCGCCCGAAAGAGGACGGTCGATGCGGAAATGACTTAGAGTAATCCGTATCAAGGAACGAACCGCCTCAGCGGTGGGCGAGTAGGGTGGGGAGGAAGTCACGCCGGAAAGACCACGTACAGCGCGAGGTAGACGACGATTCCGAGTGCGAAGGAAATCGCCCACAGCGGCGCGGCAATCCGTCCGACTCGGGGATGGTTAGTCGCGGAAAGTTCTCGCGTCTCGTATCCGTAGGCGAGCAGCAGGACGTAGTACAGCAGGGGAAGACAGACGATTGCCAGCGAGACGTGGATCGCGAGCACGAGATAATAGGCCGGTTCGATTACTGTAGGGCCCGTGAAGGGAGTCGGACCTTCGATCGCGATCCGATATAGGTAGCTACACAGAAACCCCACGAAAAGGGCAAACGCGACTCCCATTCGGCGTCGATGTGTGCGCACGTCACCGCGGCGGATCGCACGCATCCCGGCCACGATCGCGCCCAGAGCAAGAGCGCTGAGAACGGCGTTGGCGTGAGGGAGTGCGGAGAGCAATGCGTCCGGCGCGGCCGGCAGTGCGCTCGACGGGATCACCTCGGCGACGACACCGACTACGAGCGCCAGAGAAACTATCGAGAGTACCGCTGTCAGGAGTCGGACATGTTCACGGACCGTCGTTCGCATGCGTAGAACTGTCCGGCCGGAGACAAGGACGTTACGCTCGGATCCTCCAGTCGGGATCGGACGGACTGCTGTATCGATGTCCGGTTGGACCGCTCAACAGCGTGGGACCGATATCAGTCCCTTCGGCTCACAACTAGTTGCCAGCGAAGTTTCGTGTCGGACGCACCGATCACAGCCGTCCGTGTCGAACCCGGGACGTTCGTTTCGACAGAATTCGACGCGTGCGATCAACGCCAGCCGGCGCGATCGACGTGGTAATCGGACTGGATCCAGGCGTCGAAGTTCGCTCGGTCGTAGATGATGTAAAACTGTTCGTCGGTGTGTTCCGCGTCGATTCGCGGCCCCTCAGAGTCCGGTGTGTCACCCGATGAGTCCATTCTTTGATTTCCCCCTCGTCGTATTCTCCCGCAAGTCGTGTCCCGAAGGACGCTACAACACACCGGTTCGTATGTGTAAGGAAAAAACTATCGTCTTGTGTCTGAAAGAAACTGTGTTTTTCAGCGATGGATGCCGGACGGAATTGGTATCCCCGGACGGTCACGGGGACCCGACAAGATCAGCGTAGATCCCGGTCATCGACGTATCCTGTTCGTCTAGATACTCCCGGGAGCGATCGAGGACAACCTGTCCCGCTTCCAGAACAATCAATCGATCGAGTACGGAAGCGAAATCCTCGATGCGATGAGAGGAGACGAGGATCGCGTTCCCCGCTTTGGCGTATTCCGAGAGGAACTCTAGAAGTCGCTCCTGTGTGACGTCGTCCAGGTCCGACAGTGGTTCATCGAGCAACAGGAATCGTGGTCGCTTGAGGACTGCCAGTGCGAGGTCCAGTTTCTTCCTGAACCCGCCCGAGAGAGCACCGGCCCGGCGGTGACCGACCCGTTCCAACCCGAACACGGAGGTCACGTGGTCACGCCATTGGCCCCCCGGCGAATCCATCAGCCGACCGAACACGTCGAGGTTCTCCTCGACAGTCAGATCGGGATAGTACACGGGTCGCTGGAATCCGACTCCAACAGTCGTTTCGGGACGGCGCACACGTCCGTCAGTGGGGGTCGTGAGCCCCAGTAGCGTTCGGAACAGCGTCGTCTTTCCCGACCCGTTCGGCCCCGCCAGACAGTGAATCTTTCCCGGACGAACAGCCATCGAGACGCCGTCTAAGGCAGTGATCGGGCCGTACTCCTGCCGGAGGTCCTCGACCGCGAGGGGTGATTCCCCGTCGCTGTGTGTCGAATTCGTCTTTTCCGCTCTATCGGGTCGATCGTCAGTCATGCGCTCCTCCGTCTGTATACCACGATCGTCAGTTCCAGACCGATCCCGGCGAGGGCAACCAACACCGCGAGGCCGCCCAGCCACTCGGCGAACAGGCCCGGAGGGACGTCCTTGAGCATCGCGCTCCGCGCGACGATCATGCCGTAGTGGACGGGGATCAATCGGGCGATCGCGCGCCGGATTGACGAGAAAAAGCCGACCGGGTAAATCAACCCCCCGAACGCGAACAGTCCGAACAGCAGGATGACGTTGACGAACCGACCGCTTGTCGAGAACCGGGTCAGAAACATGATCGCCATTGCCACGGTCGCCATGAGCAGAAACGAGAGCAACAAGGCGGCGATAGCTCCCGGGGAGAGAACGGCGATGTCGTACCCGAAGTGACCGGTCGCGAGTCGAAAGATGGCAAGAGGAACAACCATCAACGCCGTGAAAAACACGAGTTTCGCCATCACCAACGCCTCCAGCGAGGATTCGGTTCGGATTCGATCGAGTGCAGTCCGTTCGCTCGCCAGATTGTACGGGACGAACGTGAACGCGAACAGCGCCACGACCCCGAACAGAAGCAGCGGGATCAGGTACTCCGGAAGCGAGTGTGTCGGTTCGACGACCGTTCTGGAGACCTGGACATCCATCGGAAGTGATGAGGACAGTCGCGAGTTGACGTTGGTAGTGATCACCTTAGACGTTTCCCGGAACGGAACCAGGCTGCCGTCGACATACAGTGTGAAGTCCAGTCTCCCGTCGGATTGCGTGCCGACGTTCGGCGGCACTTCGAGGACTGCATACACCTGTTCCCGTCGAAGGGCGTCCATCGCCGCCGTCTTCGACCCGTATCTGACGGGATCGGAGAAGAACGTGACGGCACCCTCGACGATCGTCAGGTCGTCGTCGGTGACGCCCGCGTCGGCACCGACGACCCCGACCGGCATATCAGTGGGAATCACAGTCTGAAACCCGACGCTCGCGCCGGCGAACACCGCCGGGATCGCTACCAACAACACGAGGAGGGCAAGGACGTTTCGCTTGCTCCAGACGAACTCTTTGACGAGGAGTGGACGAATGCGCATAGAGAGCGAGAAACTATCGAAATAGAACGGTTCAGGCTGCCATACCTGTTCCGGACAACTGCTCCATGACGCTTACGAGCTCCTCGGCGGCGTACTCGAAGGAAATGGTGACCTGTCGTCCGTCTTGGCTGACCGTCACGGCGTCGATCAGGTCTGCCGTCGGACTGTCCTGGGAGCCGACTGTCGCGAACGAGAGCAGCCCGTCGATCGATTCTTTGACCGAGTCCGCGCTACTCTGGTCGGTGCCGGTCAGGTGTAATTCCATCCCGACGTCACTCCCGCTCGTGTAGTAGACACCGGAGGCAGCTCGGACGTTCCGGGCCATCTGCCCGCCCTGCGGGACCCCGGTTTGCTCGGTAACGTCCTCGGGGAGGGTCGCCGCGAACTTCACGTAGCCGTCCCGCAGGTCGCCGAACGAATCCCGGAGATCACCGCTCAACGTACTCATATCGCCGTTCTCGACGTCGATGGCGTCGGAGACCGCCGTCTCGGATCCCACGGCGAAGGTGCCGTCGCCGAGCGGTGCAAGCCAGGTATCTGTCCCGAATTCGGACGGCTGGACGTACACTGTCGTCCCGGCGTAGGTCCGCTCCTGTACGGTCCCGCTGTTTTGCTCGATCGAGTTCACGATATCTGCTTTCGACCAGTCGGACTCGACGACGAATCCGACGTACTCGGTCGTCGCCGCCGGCCCCTCCGGATACGTCGCGAACATCGTCGCGGAGTCGAAAGCGTCGACGTCGAGGTCAGTTTCGCCGTTGGCTTCCGCCAGCAACTCGTCGTAACTGCTCGGCCCCGAATACGTGGGGTTCTGACTGCTCAATTCGAGGGCCCCGTTCATCATCGTCTCGGTCGTTTCGTCGTCGACGATCCTTCCGTCGGCGTATACCACCACGTCGACATCGTCCGGGACGGCGTCGAGCGATGCCGACCCTCCGCTGTCGCCGAGTATCGGGACGTCCGCACCGGTAGCGACGAACACGCCGGCAGCCGCGACGCCGCCGACGAGCACGACGACGGCCAGAATCGTCAGGGGCGTCCACCGGGTACTCCGAGGGAGCCAGGAGCCGCCGTCACCGCCGCCGCTCCGTTGCCCGGGTTGACCCTGGATCGGCTGATCACCCCCCAGTCGCTCCGTGGCCCCGTTCGGGCCGGATTGTCCACTCGACGCTACGTTCTCGCTCCCGCGTTCGTCTCTGCCGGTATCGTTGTCTTCGACCATTTGATTCACCCCACACCGACGACGTCACCGCCCGTCGGCACTGAGACGCTGTTAGATGCCTCGCCCATCTCCCATTAATACTTTTCGTGGTCGGAACACGTCGAAGGACGGGACCGTCGGGGACAGTTCTTTTGCCGGGGAGCACGATTCCCCGGTATGGACTGGCCTCACGATCCCGACAGCGAGGACGGGAGCGAGGGACGGCGAAAGTACGGACAGGCGATCGTCGCCAAGAAGGTCGACGCCGAAGATTTCCCGGTCTCGTCCGAGACGTTCGTCGACGAGTACGGGGACCATCCGGTTCGTATCGATCACGAGCGTGTCGTCAGCGTCGCGGACATCTTCGAACACGTCGATGACACGGAATTCGAGGACTTTCCGGCCTTTCACACGGCCGTCGGCGAAGCGATGCGCAAAGCGGGATATTGGCCGCTCGAACTCGAGCACGCCTGATACGGATTATTGTAGATTATTTTCGGATGACGCCGACCCGGGGGTCGACGGATACCGGTAAATCACTACAATAATCCGTATGAGGTGATTGCTGTAACTCTGTGTCGGGACGATCTCGGAGTGCGGGCAGCCGGTGTGGCATTGACTGATAACAGTCACTGTGAGAGCAGTCGGGTCCTGCGGTGAACCGCTTCGGTGTCAAGTGCTTCGCGACGGGGAGCGTCTCGTCATCTGCTCACGGCGCTTGTGCCGTTCGCAGGTTCGTGGAACTTGGTCCTACGCTTATCACGGAAATCGAAGATTTCCGAACGACCCCGAGAGACTCGTCCGCGCTGCCTGTGGATCTTCGATAGTTACGACTGCAATCCATACATTTGGACACATCGACCCTTAAGCGTGGCGGAGGTATCTTTTAGAGTGGACACGACGTAAGATGGGATATGAGTATGAGCAACACGATCAGGGAGGTGATGAATAGGGAGTACGTGGGCGTCAGTGAGTCCGACGACCCGCTAGAGGCAGGCCGGCTCCTCCGCGATGAGGGAGCCGACGGCGCAGTCGTTCTGCGAGGCAACGAACCAGTAGGAACCCTCGAAATCGACGCCGTATTCGATCACGTCCTCGAAGACGGAGGGGCCGAGACTGTGAGCGACGTGATGGCCGATTCCGTCGAGCGGGTCGAGGCCGATCAGCCGATCGAAGTTGCGGCCGATCGACTCGTCGGCGTCGAGGGTTCCTTGCTGGTGGTGACTGACAACGCTGGTGACACTATCGGCGTCGTGACGGCCACGGACCTGGTACGTGCGATGGCCCTCGGCCGCGAACCGGAACAGGGAGCCGCCGGTAACCTCGAACCGAGCCGAACGGAAGGAACAGCCACCGCCGAGGAGAGTTACTCCAATCAGGGGATCTGTGAGCGCTGTGGCGCCCTGACAAGCGATCTTGTCTCGTTCAACGGACAACTACTCTGCAGTGACTGTCGGGACATCTGACCGAGTTGGAGCGATATCTCGGGTCGTTCTCCGGTCGACGACCCCGAGCGCGTGCCCGAAGTCACCGGGACTGTAAGCGATACTCCTAGATCGCCGAGGCTGCAAACGATACCCTTAGGTCGTTGCTCCCGAAGGATAGGCGTGCGCATCGAAACGCCCTCGATGAGTGCCGTAGACGAGCTCGCGGACATGTGGGTCGACCTTGCTGCCGACCAGCGTCGCCACGGCTCACACCTCGCTGCCGAGGGCAATCGGGCAACAATCCGGTCGGCGATCGGCCGTCACGCCGTCAGCGGTCGGATTCGCATCGCCCGCGAGGACGACCGACTGCTCGGGTTCGTCATGTACACTGTCGAATCGGGGACGCTCGAACGAGTAGCCACTCGCGGATTGATCGAAAACCTGTACGTGATACCCGACCGTCGCCGGGAGGGGATCGCGACGCGGTTGCTCGAACGTGCCGAGAGGGATCTCCGGGAGATCGGCGTCGAAACGATTTCCCTGGACGTGCTTGCGGATAACGACGCCGCGCGGGCGTTCTACACCGAGCATGGGTACGAATCCCATCGACTCACGGTCGAGAAAGCGATCGAAAGCGATACGCACTCAAGGGGCGACGACTAATCCCCGTCTGCGCCAGGGGAGCTTGGGCGGTTCAAGCACTCGACTTGTAATCGAGAATTCGTGGGTTCGAATCCCACCCTTGGCTTACACACTCGGGGCGGATCCCACAACGCCATCGAACGCGTCCTCCCGACGTCCGTTCTGGACCTGTCCCTCGACGGTTCTCATCCGTCTGACGACGGAACCGCGTGTCTAGTTCTCTGAATCGCCTGCAACAGAACCCGAATATCGATGGCGTTCAGCAGGAGTCACGTCCCGCAAGCCGCCGCACAGGCCGCTCCCGAACTGCCGGGACCATCGGTCTCAGTATCTAGAGGTAGTACTTCGAGCACGCGTTGCAGTACTGAGCACCTCTCTCCATCGAGTACCCCGTCCTGCATCCATTCGTGATGAAGGCACTGACCCACATCACGGCTGGACGCACAGCCATCCGAGCACTCCTGGTCGCGGTCGTGTTGACGGCCGGAATCGCTGGTGCTGCCGGTACGGCAGCAGCCGAGCCCATGGACGGGAAGGGCAACGACGTACCCACCCTTCCGCCGAGCCTGTACTCGTTTGATGGAATGGGGAACGATGTTCTCTACGAGTCACTCGACGGGAAGGGCAACGATGTGGTGACCGAGTCGCTCGGCTGGCTAGAAGGCGATACCGTGACCGCTTCGTTCCCGATCGACGACGTCACCGACTTCGCCGCAACGTACGTGGGGAGAGGCGGTGGCTCGGGAAAGCCCAGTTTCTGACGGACACGGCCACGGAGGGGCCCTCGCACTGGCGGTGGGGTTTACGCTCCAGCCACTCGGGGGTCCGGACATGGAGATCGAGGTAGACCCCGGGCGGCTCCGCGAGGACGTCGAGG
>ENA-ORCS01000432-ORCS01000432.1-marine-metagenome-genome-assembly--contig:-NODE-432-length-30470-cov-4.839766_pt1 | contig 30470 bp, 44 predicted proteins | sample MGYA00237781_ERZ508513 | MGnify/ENA primary metagenome ERZ508513 (study PRJEB26184, sample SAMN06268793) | marine metagenome | isolation source: Eden Landing Ponds, San Francisco, CA, USA | place...
TGCTCGACAGTTGCAGCACCCCTACCATGTGGGGGTTCTGCGTTGACTTGTTGGCAGAACCAGCATAGCCAGGGCAGAGCTTTGAGCCAAAGGGTTAACAGCCAACGGTTAAACATGGGAATATGCGCAACCCCGAGCGCGAGGTCGCCACGCTGCGCGAGAAGATCCAGAACGGCGACCGTGACATCGACGACGAGCGCGACCGCGAGATCCTCATGGAGTTCAGCGACGAGCTGAAGCTCCTCCGGGAGACGTACGGTCACCACCGGCATGTGAAGCTCCTGCGGCACTGTGTCCGCATCGCCGAGAACGCCCCGGTGTCGCTCGTTGACGCGCTCGAAGACCGCGACGCCACCGAAGAGATCGTCCGCTGGATCCACGACACCTACGACCTGGAAGCGTCGGCCGAGACCAACCAGAACTACCGCGTCGCCCTCCGCGTGTTCGGGCGACGAGCGACCGACGTTGCCGGCGAAGAACCGCCGCCGAGCATCGACTGGGTCAACGCCACGCTCCCGCGAGACTACGACCCCAGTCCGGACCCCAGCGAGATGCTCCGCTGGGAGGACGACGTCGAACCGATGCTCGACGCCTGCCGGAACAGTCGCGACGAGGCGGCCATCGCGCTCCAGTTCGACGCCGGACTCCGTGGCGGCGAACTCTACGACCTGACCATCGGCGACATCTCGGACACGGCTCACGGGCTGTCCGTGTCCGTCGACGGGAAGACCGGCCAGCGGTCGGTCGACCTGATCCCGTCGACGCCCCACGTCAACCGGTGGCTCTCCGACCACCCAGGTGGCGACCCCGACGACCCGCTCTGGACGAAACTCACCGCGAACGACCAGCTGTCGTATAACTCCTACCTCGACATGTTCAAGCGCCCCGCTGGGCGCGCCGACATCGAGAAGACCGTCACGCCGACGAACTTCCGGAAGTCGAACCTCGCTTGGCTCTGCCGGCAGGGGATGAACGCCCGCCACATCGAGCGCCGGCAGGGTCGGTCGCACGGGTCGGATGCTGTCTCCCGCTACACGGCCATCTTCGACGAGGACATCGGCGACGAGTACGCCCGGATCATGGGCCTCGAGGTCGCCGAGGAAGACGAGACTGACGAGTTCGCCCCCGTCGTCTGCCCGCGCTGTGACAAGGAGACGCCGGCGCGGGAAGAGCGGTGCATGTGGTGCGGGTTCGGGTTCAGCGCCAAGGCGGCCGAGACGGCGTCGGAGCAAGACCAGGACCTCATGCGATTCATCCGCGACCATCCGGAACTCGCCGAACAGGCGATGAGCTTCAAGGAGGCATCCGACGACGTCCCCGGCGTCCGATTCACGATGGAGTACGAGTAAACTACTCGTCATCGTCACCCTCCCGGTAGTCGGCAAGCCAGTCGAGTGATGACTGAGCGCGCTCACCTGCCGCCGTGTCCGTGGCCGCGATGGCTTCGAGATCGTCTTCGATCTCTTCGAGTTTCTCCGCGATACGCTGTCGATAGTCTGGTTGCTCCGATTGGATACTCATGCAGAATCACCATCCTCGAAACCGCTCGCGTGGCAGTACAACCGCCACCCACCGCCGTAGCCCTCGCCGAGACGCTCCTCGTGAACCACGCCGTCGACGGGGCCGTAACCGTCGTCGCCGACCGCCTGGACGTCGACGATCGTCGCTGCGGGTCGGCCACACTCCGGGCAGACCTGGCGTTCGTCGACGTCGGGGTCGAACGCCAGCAGTTCGTTCTCAAGCCGGTCCGTCAGGACCTCAAGCGTCGTCTCCTCGGGGGTGTCGAGGTAGATGGCCGGACCGATCGAGTCGCGGATCGTCTCGTGACGGCCGCTATCGTAGTACAGTCCCCAGCCGTTGGCACGGCCGACGAGTTCGCCCTCGCGCTCTTCGGTGTGGACGAGGTCCTTGCGGTCGTCCTGGGCCGGGTCCAGTGGGTCGCGGTCGTCGACCTCCTGAAGGACGCGGACGTAGGCACCCTGGATAAGCGACCACGGCAGCTGGTGGAGGTCCTCGAGGGCGATGTCGTCAGTCATGGTCACCCTCCAGTTCCGCGGAACACTCCAGGCAGACGCGCTTGTACTCCGCGTTCATCATCCCGCGAATCTTCTCCAGCGTGGTCGTCTCGTCGGGTCCGAGGTCGTCAAGCGGGAAGTCGAGCTTCTCGCAGGGGTATCGGCCACAGTTCTCGCCGCAGCGGTCGCAGATGTTGTCGTGGCGTCGGCGACCGAGTCGAAGCTGGGGCTCGCAGATCGCAACGCCGATCGCCTGCCCGAGGAGCACGAGTCCGCGGCCGACCAGCCCGTGTTCGTCAGTCATCGTCACCCTCCAGATGCTGGCCCTGGTCGCGACGGAGGCGGACCTCGCTCCCATCCCGGACCTTGTCCTCGCAGTTGGGACAGACGCGGGGGCCGACGTCCTCCTGGTCCTCGGGCGCGAAGGTCCGTGCGTACTGGCGGGTGACCTGCGACCCGCAGTTCTGACAGGTCACCGATGCTGCCGTGTCAGTCGAGACAGCGGTCTGAACCGCGACGCCGCCGTCGGCGGTCGCGGCCTCGGCGCTGCCGGTCTGTTCCCCACCTTCTGCAGGATCGTCGACGAGTTCGAGGCGGACGCCCTCGCCATCGCGAACGGCGCGGACGTCCTGGTCGGGCGCGGCACCGACCGCCTTCCGGCCGGGGTTCCCGAGCTGAACGTTGTGGTCCTGGACGGCGTAGTCCGGACCCTCGACGTTGGTCCCCGGGACGAGGTCGCCGCCGTAGGGCCGGTCGACGACAGTCACCCGGTCGGCGTCGATGTGCGACGCGACCGACGACAGCGAAAGCCCGTAGTCGCGGGCCGTGTAGACGCCGATCTCCTCCTCGATGGGTTCGTCCTCGCCATCGTCCGGGTCGGCTTCGACGTCGGCGTCAGAGTGATCGACGCGAGCGTCGGCACCCTCGCCGTGAAACGGGTCGCCACTCGTCGTGGGATTGGGGAGATCAGACACGTCGGGACCCCCCCCGTTATCGATGTGTACGTCGGACCCCTCGCTTTCGTCTCCGGTATCTGACTCGTCGGCGACGTCGGTAGCCTCCTGAACGCGCTGGCCAAACTCCCGAATGGCCGCCTCGGCGCCGTCCAGGTCGAGGCGCTCGACGTTGAACCGGACGCGGTCGAGTTCGAAGGCTCGGTCACCCCAGCGCTCGACGAGCGTCTCGAGGGCGGCGACGAGGTCCTCGCCGGCGTAACACCCACCGGGCGTCCCATCGGCGTCGGTCTGCCCACGATCGGGGATGTGGTCGGCGACGAACCGTCGGGCGGCCGCCCAGTCGTCGACGTCGACGACGCGAAACGGGTGGGTCGTGACGCCGGCCTGGCGGCAGGCCCAGACGCGCTTGTGCCCCTCGACGACCTCGAAGCCCTCGGCGCCGGGATGGTCAAGGTCGCCGTCGATGGGTCGGACCACGGGGTAGGAGCCGACATAGCCCGTATCCCGGACGTCGGCGACGTAGCCGCGGTTCTCGCTTTCCTCGAACTCCCGCTGGTGGTACGGACTCGGCTGGATGGCGCGAAGCGACAGGCGCTCGATGCGGGACTGGGGATCGACGGCCGCCACCTCGACGGCGTTGTGGACCATCGTGGTGCCGAAGTCGGCCACGTCCCCGTCGTCGCTGATGAGACTCGCGTCGTGGAGGAGGACCGTGCGCTGGGAGTGATGAATCCGGTCGACCCAGCCGCTGTAAACGCGGTCCTGGGCTGTGATGACCTCGACGCGCCGGCCGCGTAGCGAGTCGTCCATCGCGTCGTAGAAGGGGTTACTCATCGCTGTCACCCCCAGACAGACACTCGAAACACGGGAGATCTCCGTCGGCACCCCGCGAACACTCGCGGTTCCCGTTGGGGCAGAGGCCCTGGTCGCCGGCGCCGGCGAGTGTCCGAGCACTCTCGGCGTCGCGACGTCGGAGCCGTCGGCGCTGCCGGGTCACCCCACCGTCAGTTCGGAGGTCGTCATCACCGTCAGATCGTTCAGTCCCCGTGCGTACATTGCACGTACCTCGAACGCCACCGAGTCCCGTTTTGTTGCACTTCTGGCAGCGGTACTCAGTGTTCCCGCCCTGGTAGGTCACGAGCGGCACCAAGACGTGCTGTCCAGTCACGTGGGGTCACCTCCGCTATTCTGGCGATGCTGTTCGAGCGCGTTCGCGGCGCGCTCGTTGACTTCCTTCTGGGATTCGATAACGCCGTCTTCGCGAAGTTCAACGAGCTGCGAGGCTGGATACGTAATTCGAGTTTTCGGCCACTCGCCCCTGACGATGAAGGTGATCTTCGGTTCAACCTCTGGTTCTTCGATGAGGCCGATTCGGTCGGCGAGAAGCCAGTCCTCCCGTTTGTCGTGCCAGATCTTGGTGTTCTGTCGAATTTCGATCTCACCGATTTCGACTGGTGCGAGACGTCCCCACAACAGTCCCTCCCCCTCACCGACTTTCTGAAGTCCACGGCGGACGAATCGGTTTTCTACATCGCCGTCTTCGTTGATGATTAGCGGTCCGTACGAGTTCTGCTGTGGGTTATAGACGAGGTCTGAGTCCTTCGAATAGAACCAGCCGTATCTGGATCCCCAGCCGTCCGTGTCTCCGACGGACATCTGCCGATCGTCGGATCCTTCAGTGTCCGACATCAGGCGCCACCTCCTTTCAAAACTGCACCAGGACCGTGGGAGTGGGGACACCACAGGTCGGTGCCGTCTGTTTTCATGAAGCGCCCACAGTGGCCCCACCGCTGGTCCGTGGTTCGTTCAGTGCCGTGTGAGGACATAACATCGCGGCCGCCGTCGGTCGCGGCATCTGGATCATCGTCGAAGTGCGTGAACCGCTCGTCGTCTTCGTCGACGACGTCCAGTGGGTCGCCGTGACCGTCGAGGGCGGCCTCGAGTTGCTGGGCAAGCGCAACCAGCCCGTTCCGAGAAACACCGAAGCGCTGACCGTAGACGCGGTCTTCGCCGAACTGCTTGAGTGCGGCGTAGTTCTTCCGCATCGACGACTCGATCTGCGAGGCGTTGACCGCGACCGCCACGGCCAGGTCGGGCTCGTCGGGTTCGACCCGGACCTGCTTGGTGGTCGGTTCCGGAGCTCGATGCAGCTGGGCCAGGCCCTTGGTGAGCGAGGCGTAGGCGGGGTAGTCAAGGATGATGACGAGTTCGACCAAGCCGTCGGGTTGGGCCGGCGCCGCGTCGATCGTCTCCTCCACGTTCTCGAGAAGCGCCTCACCGCGGTCGGTGGTCATCTCGAACCGAAGCATCCCCGCCGGGTCTGCCGTCGCGACGATCCGGCACTCGGGCAGGTCCGAGAGTTCGTCGATATGTAAGTACTCCCCCGGGATGTCGTCGAGGTCCTCTCCGCCGTCGGTCGCGACGCGGACCAGCGAGAGCTCGCTGCGGTCGTGGCCGACCCGGGCCCCGTCGTCGAACTCGACCATGATGTGGCGGCCGTGCAGTTCGCGGATGCGGCCCTCCTCGCTGGCGCGGGGGCTCGACGAGGACTCGTCAACGCGAACGACGTCGCCGACCGCCCAGCCGCCGTCCGTCGCGACGGTCTTCTCGATCCGGACGTCGTGGAACTCCGTGCGTTCGTGGTCCTCGGCCCACTCGGAGACCTTCAGCAGGTCGGGATCGGTGAACTCCTCGTGACAGTCTTCGCAGGTGGCGCGGTGGGTCGCCATCTCACTCGGCCTCCCATTCGAGAGTCACGCTGTCGTCCTCGTCGAGGTGGTAGTCGTGCTCGGTGTGGTCGCTCCGAACCGTGAGGACGCCGTCCTCGGGCGCGACGAAGTCGCGGACCTCGGGTTCCGGCATGTCAAAGCACCCCCTCGACGGTCTGGCGTTCGCGACGGCGCTCGTCCTCACGTCGCTTTCGGGCGAGCATCTCGGCCTGCTCAGGTTGGATCTGAGCCCATTCGCGCCACCAGCGCTGGACCTCGCGGATGCAGCCGTTGGTGTAGCACAACTCGAACGACTGCCCGTCCGGGACGTTCACCGACGACGTCCGCACGTCCTCGGCGCCGCAGGACTCGCAGGTCCCGTCGTGGGAGACCATCAGTCGTCCCCCCTCCAGGCTTCCTCGACCGGGACGTGCGCAAGCCGGCCCTCGGGGAAGTCGTAGGTCTTCGCGTCGCCGAAGTTCGCCAGCGACTCCGCGGTGACGTCCGACAGGTAGACGCACTCGTAGACGGCGTCGTCGACGGTCACCGGCAGGTACGGATGGACGCCGTACGAGAGCAGCGAGTAGCCCTCGGCCTCGTAGTGGGCCGCCAGGTCCTCGTAGGACCCCCGGCGGACCAACAGCAGTTGCCGGGTCACGAGGTCGAGCGCGACACTCCCCGGGAGCGGCGCCGTGCGGACGTCGGCAACCTCGTCCAGGAGGACCTCGCGGGTGGACCGCTCGGCCTCGTCGAACGAGTGGTCGACGGCGCCTTTCGGTTCGGGCTCGCCGGGGATCGTCCCCCCGTCGGGCATGACCTCGGGAAGGTCGAGGCTGTAGTGGCGGGCGAGCTTCTCAACGAGGCCGTTGACCGGTGCGACCATGTCCTCGGGCACACGGACGCTCGCGATGCCGTCGGTCCCCTGGAGTGCGAGGACTGCCTCGCCGTCGGCGTCGAAGGTGCTCCCGCCGGTGACAGTGCCGAGTTTGACGTGGCCGCCGTCCGCGACGGGTTCGGGGTCGTCTTCGTCGAGGACCTTCCGGAGCTCGCTGCGGGCCTGGAACACGCTGTCGGTCAGCGGGTCGGCGTCGGAGATCTCGACCTCCCGCTCCTCCGCGACCTGCCGGATCGTTTCGAGGACGTAGCCTTCGGCCTCGCCACGGACCGTCTCGCTCTGGTGAATTTGCTCCCAGACCTCCCGCAGGGGAGAGTTCGCTTCGCCGGCGCCGACGTCGTCGCCACCCGACCGTTCGATGACGGCCTCGATTTCCAGGAGCGAGGCGCGGGCCGTCGCCCGAGAGACTTGGACCGTGTCGCGCTCGGGGTGCTCGGCGGTGCCGCCGTCCGTGGCGGGGTCGTTGCCCGCGGTCTGCTCGATCTCGTCGGCGAGCTGGCGTAGTCGAGTCGCGCGGTCCATCGGGCCCTGCCCGCCGTCGGCGGCGACCTCCCGCTCGGGTAGGGCGTCGACGTCGACGATCTCCCAGACCGTCCTCCCACCACCGCGGCCGGCCGACCACTGCTCCAGCGCGCCGCGGTCGACCAGCGTCGAACACCGCTTGCCGATGGCGCGAGCGACGCCCGTCTCGTCGCGGCCGTAGTCGTCGAGACGCGCCGCGATGTGGCGGACCTTGACGTGGGTCAGGCCGTCAGCGTCACAGGCGCGGATCTCCCGGGCGACCTCGGCGACGGTCGGGAGGTCGCTGCCGCCGTCGGTCATGGCCTCGGGAGCGTCGTCGGTGACGAACTGGTAGGTCTTCCGTCGCCCGCCGGCACTCCAGACGCCGACGTCGTCACGCTCGTCGGCGATGTCCTCTAGGTGGTAACCAGCTGCGCGGTTGTCAGCGTCGTCGGGATCGTCGCAGACCTCGTCGACGATCGTCCGCGCGCTGAAGAACTGTCGTGAGGAGGCGGCCAGGTCCGTGACGACGCTGGCGACGGTCTCTCGGTCGACGTCGGAGTCCGTCATGCCGCCCTCCCGGGAAGTTCATAGGTCGGCCGTCGGGACGATCCAATTGCCGAGTCCGACGTAGCTCCAACCCGTGCACAACCGATACTCGGCGTGGCCGCCCGCGCATCCTGCGGGCGGTCGTTCAGAACCGGTGAGTCGCTACTATCTTGGACCGCTACCGGTCCAACTATTCCGCTCTCAATGGCCCTATTCTTAAGGGTCGGGTGTACGTTCTGTCGCATGCTCGGAAACTCCCTGGTAGGGGGTGCCCGGGCCCGGCGTGTCTCCAGCACGTCGGCCTTTCTGGCCGAAAGGCCCGGGTCGTTCAGGGTTTCTGCCCCCTGTCACTAAAGCTTTACCAAGAGTTAAGCGGTCGTTACCAATAGATTGGCGGTAAATTTAAACCATCGGCCTGCATAAGTCAGAATACCGATACTGCTATGGTTTCGACTGCACATGCGCGTGGCGTGGCCCGTGATAGAGCCGACTGGATGAAACCGAAGGACGAGGAGTTGCTGGAGACCCTTCGAGATCGCCAGACGGCAGAGGATAAGGGCGGACTCACTCCCAAGGCGTTCGACAATCTCGGCGTCACCGGACAGAGTTATGCATCCGACCGATTGTCCAAGCTCGCTGAATACGGTCTCGTTGGCCGTATTGCACCCGGCCTGTACTACATCACGGACCGCGGCCATGACTGGCTCAACGAGGAACTCGACACCACTACGCTCGAACCCCGCGACTAAGTTGGCCTGACGCTTTTCGCCCACGCCACCGAACTTCGACCGCCCGGGAGACGCTTCAGGCCCCGCGCGCCCCGGGCGTCCAACAGCCACCATCAGAATTGCCCCTCCAGCCCGAGATGCCGGACCACCGCGTCGATCCAGGCGGGCGCGTCGTCGACGACGCGGCCCTTTTTCCAGGCCCTTTCGGCGGGGATCGGCTCCTGGCGGACCTCAGTACCGTCGAGGACGAACGTCGTCGTCGGGCAGCGGATCCGCAGGAAGGGGTCGTCGAGAGCGACCAGGTCCCCGGCGACGCGGCCGGGGACGTCCTCGCCGGCAACGTTCAGATCCTCCAGCGTGATCTCGAACGTGGTCGCGACGCTCGGCGACTCGCCCGCGGGCGGCCGCGGCGTCTCGTGCGTCCAGTCCGGCCGGTCGGGGGTGGGGAGGTCGCCGCCCACGCATCGTTTGTCGTCGTGGTAGGCCATCGTCACGCCGGCGCCGCCAGCTGGGAGAGGCCGTCAGTCAACCACTCCGGGACGTCCAGGTCGACAGGCGTTCCGTCGCGCCGACTCACCTCGACGGCGACCTCGCCTTCGGGGAGCGTTAGCGCGACGATCCACTCGCGGTCGTCGGGGTGCGTGACTTTCAGTCGGCGCCCCTCGTCGGTATTCTCCAGATGGCGGACCGTCGCTTGCGCGCCGTCGTAGGTCGTGATGCTCGTTTTTCGGGACATCGCAGTCCAATCGACGCCGCGTGGGACGGAAAAACCCCCCTTCGTTTCCAAAACTATCGGGGTTTAAGTACCGCTGGTGGGCTGGTCGACTTCTGCCGGCACGTCGACCAGGGGTTGGACGGCCTTGTCGACCACGCGAACGCGGCCGTGCTCCCAGTCGACGAGGTCGTAGCGGTCAAGTTTCCGAAGTTTGTCGCGGCGCCGGCGCTCGCCGATAGGCATCTGGTCACGCTCGCGATAGACGACGTCTTTGACCGCGTCGTAACGCTCCTGGAGGTCCGTGGTCGCGGCCTGGTCGAAGTGCCAGGCGAGAGCGTAGAGAACCTGATGGTGGTGGGGCATCGAGGCAAGCGTCTCTCGCCGGATGCGCGTCCGGGCCTTTTCGAGCGCGACGCGGACGTTCACCGACTCGATCGGCCGCCCCTCGCCGGCGGCGATCTCGGCGGCGGTCCGGAGCGTCTGGATGGCAGGGCGCGCCTCGCCGCCGGCCTGGTCGGCGATCCGCTGGAGGTAGCCGTCGGCGACACTCACGTCGAGGCCGGCCTGGACACGTGGTCGGAGGATGTCCGCGAGTTCGTCGGTCCCGTAGCGGTCGAGCCCGAGTTCCGAGCCGATGAGTCGCGACCGCACGCGGTCGTCGGAGAGCCGTGCGAGCAGGTCCTCGGGGTCGTGGACGATGGGCACGACGCCGACCAGCGAGACGTCGATGAGCCGCGAGAGGGCGGTCTCCGGGAGGTCGTCGCCCTCGTCGAGGACGACGATCGTCGGCTGGTCGACTCGCTCACGGAGCTGGAGGCAGAGGTCGTGTTCCGACGTCGTCGGTGACGGGTCGGCGCCGAGTGCCTGGAGGACGGCGCGGACGATCCCGGCAGTCGAGAGTCCCATCGTCTCGACGTGGACCCAGTCGACGTCGGCGCGGGCCTGCAAACGGTCGAAGGTGTGACGCGCGAGGACGGTCTTGCCCACTCCATGCGGCCCGTGGATAAGGACGTCGCCCGGCCGCTCGCCGTCGAGTGCCGGCTCGAACGCCCGCGCCAGCACACCCTCTTCGTCACCCCGGTGGAGCAGTGTCTCCGGGACGTGGCCGTCCGCGAAGACCTCCGGATCCGCTATCATGGTTCAACGGTGACGCGATACTAATACTTAAACGGGGGTTACATTTCCGGGTGGGCCGTCGGTGTGTTTATGTGACAGTCTGCAATGAATAGCCATATGACGGATTCCAAGGCACCGGTGTGGCCGCTCGCGGTGGTGCTCGTCCTGTGGGTAGGGTGGTTCGCGGTCTGGCCTGGCACCGAGAGCGGCGAGTCGGCGATGATCGCACTCGCGGGATTGCTCGTACTGGCGTCGTTGCCGGTCCTCTGGTACGACGCTCGGAAAGCAAAAGCGAGTGGACAGTTGGAGGTTTCCTACCCAGTACTCGTTCCGGTCGCGATACTTCTGTTATGGTTCCTGACCGCGCCGGTGTACGTGCTCTACCGGGCGTACACGCACTACAATTACGAGTCCGGGGCAAGCGCAACGGGATGAGCGTTACTCCAGCGTAACGAACTGGGAGTCGGCGCCGGAGAACGCCCCTGCTGGGTCGATTCGCAACTCACGCGAAGACTGGTCTTCCGGGACGTCGAAGACCAACACGCCCGATTTCGTCACGCCGGGGTCGAGTTGCTCGAATACGATATTATTGTCGACGGCGATGATCGCGTCGCTGTCAGTCTCGTACTCGCGGTCCTGCCCGTCAACGAGGGCGAAGATGTTGCTTGATATCGAGGTTGACTCATCGGCAACGTTGGTCATCTCCAACTCGACGATGACGAACTGGCCGTCTGCCTCTTCGCTGGTAACCCCGCTCCCGACGACCTGTCTGGTATTGGACCTGGTCACCGTGTACTCGATCGCCTGCCCACCGGATCCCACAGTGAACGTGTCTCCGATGTCGTGGGTCGTCACAGGCGTCGGTGTCGACGCACCACCGCCGTCTGCGTTACTGGCGCCGCCACCACCGTCTACGGTACTGGCGCCGCTGTTCGACCCGCCCGAGTCCCCGGAGGCTGCGAGTAATGCGATACCACCCACCCCCACGAGGGCGACTGCCCCGACGATGAGGATCATCACCAGACCGACCGCAAGATTCGTCTTCGAAATGCCGCGCCTATCCGTCACCCCTGGTGTCATGTCCCACCTATTGCACGTTCGGTGGTATAATTCTACTCCCTGGACCTGTCAACGTGGGGTACCGCTTAAGTACTCGAAAAGGAGAACGCGGTTACTCGGCGCGCGAGTTGTCGCAGTCTGGGGCGTGTGAGATGTGTTCGATGTGCCAGGCGCCGCGGCCGCAGTCCTCGCAGACCACCTCGCCCGTCGCCTCGCCGATCTTGAAGCCGTCGACGTCGACCGGCGTCCCACTGCGGACGAGCCGGTAGTGCGTGTCGGGCCTGGCCCAGGAGGGATGGCGCCCTGTCACGGTCCACTCACCGACTCGCCCGCCGGCTCAGGTTCGTAGTTGTACTGACGGACTTCGATAGCGGCCTCTTCGAGGGCATCGGCGATCTCATCCGCGTCGACATCACCGAACTCGACGGCATCGTGAGCGAGATCGGCCACCGTGTCCAGGACGTACGCCCGTGATCCACGCGGCGAGATGATGCCATCCAGCCGAGGTTCCTCACGCTGCATCGTCGCAGGCCTCCCGGGCGTCGTTCAGGTTCTCGATAAGGTCGTCCAGATCGCGACCGTCCAACTCGATGGTGGCGCGGAAACCATCGCCTTCGACACGGAGCGTTGCGTGCGTCTCCTCAAGCGACAGCGGCGGGTGGTCGCGACCGTCGATGTAGAGGTCCGCCTCGCCGTCGGCGCTCATCGCGACACGCCCGTCGACGATCCCGACCGTCGTGGCGACCTCCCCGAGCTTGGGCATCTACCGACCCTCCGTGCAGCCGTCGCGATGGGCGAGTCGGTCGGGGTTGGCCGGGACGCACTCGGCGCCGCAGCGCTCGCAGCGAACGAACCGCGCGCCGCCCTGCTCGTAGGGTTCCCAGCCGTAGGTGTAGACGTCGCGGACGACGTCGACGTCGCTCTCGGCGTCGCGGTCGTCGACGATGACGCCGTCGTCGCCGGTGTCGATGATACCGGCGCCGTCGGTCATGACCGGGCCGTCGACGTGCGCGCCCAGGTCGGGGTCGATCGCGTCGGAGTCCACCCAGTCGGGGATGGGGCGAGCGCCCGTCGCGAAGGCCGCCCGGCGCTGGTGCTTGCACCGCCGGTCGCGGTGCATCGCGTCGGGGCAGGTGCAGCTGCCGCCGCGCAGGTCAACGAAGTACTCACTGCCGGACTCGGTCGTGACGGTGTAGCAGTCGTCGGCGTGACGGGCCTGGCCCTGGTCGGCGAGGACGGTCATGTACTCGGTGAGCGCCCGCGCGTCGAGCTCGTCGAGAGGTTCAGAATCGGTACGGTCTTGGGTTTTGCGTGCGTCAGTCGACATTGCTTGGTTCTCCAAGCAGGTCGGGGGCGTGCCACCGCCCGCCGGCCAGTTTCTACACGGCCGAGCTCCCTGCTTAGTAACAACTCATACCGGCAGTCACTTAGTTGTTACGGACTGTAATAGAATACGTAATTATAGACGTAACCACTAAGTGTATACCGAACCGAACTGTGAAGTGTGACATGGCTATAGCAACAACCGACATGGTCAACGAGTCGTTCGAACCCGACGACCGGCAGGAGGCCGTCCTTCGGCACCTCAAAGACGGTCGCGACGAGGGCAGGCCGTGGGGCTACACGTCGGCGTCGATCGCCGGCGCCGCGCTTGATATGCCCCGACAGTACACTTCCGACGCGCTGTCGTCTCTGCATGACGCCGGGTGGGTCGAGAAGGTCGAACCAACCGGGACGGGCGTCTACCGGTTCGTCGAGGATCCCCGGGAGGACGGCGATGGCTGACGGTGAGGTACCGGTCCATCTCCTGTCGATCTCGGATCCGCTTCCAGAAGAAGATATGCGACTGCTGAGCGACGAGATCGGAAATGCGTTCGACCGTGCGGGCGTTGATGGCGAGGTCCTTCTCGTGGCCGGAGCGGTCGAAACTATCGCCCGGGACGAACTCCTGCGGGCACTGGAGGACAGCGATGGCGATGAGTGAAACTGCCGATCCTGAGGACACGGCGCCGGAGATCGTCGTCGGCGAGACAGTCGACGGCAAGCCCTACCGGCTGCCCGTTGAGGACGTGCTCACCGGTCGGGCGTTCGTCACCGGGAAGTCCGGCTCGGGCAAGTCGAACACTGCCTCGGTCGTCGCCGAGGAACTTCTCGAACGCGGCCACCCGTTTCTCGTCGTCGACGTCGACGGCGAGTACCATGGCCTGAAACAGGAGTACGAACTGCTCCACGTCGGGGCGACCGAGCGCTGTGACCTCCAGGTCGGCCCCGAGCACGCCGAGAAGATCGCCGAGCTCGCACTCGACCAGGACGTCCCCATCGTGCTGGACGTCTCGGGGTTCGTCGACGGCGCCGTCGCGGACGCCCTCGTCGAGAACGTCGCCGAGGCACTGTTCCGGCGCGAGCAGGAGGCCCGCCGCCCGTTCCTGCTCGTCGTCGAGGAAGTCCACGAGTACATCCCCCAACAGGGCGGACTCGACGACGTCGGCGAGACGCTCATCCGCATCGCGAAGCGCGGTCGCAAGCGCGGGCTCGGCGTCGCGGGCATCAGCCAGCGCCCCGCCGACGTGAAGAAGGACTTCATTACGCAGTGTGACTGGCTGGTCTGGCACCGGCTCACCTGGGAGAACGACACCGACGTCGTCAAACGCGTGGTCGGGGGCGACTACGCCGCCGCCGTCGAGGACCTCGGCGACGGCGAGGCGTTCGTCCAGGCCGACTGGAGCGAGGCCGACGTCGAGCGCGTCCAGATGCGCCGCAAGCGGACGGTCGACCTCGGCGCGACGCCGGGCCTCGACGACTTCGAGCGCCCCGAACTCAAGAGCATCGGCGAGGATCTGGTCGCCGAGTTGGAGGAGATCTCCGCCGAGGAGGAGCGCCGGCGCGACCGGATCGCCGAACTCGAAGCGACGATCGACGAGAAAGACGAGCGCATCGCCGAGCTCGAAGACGAGGTCGAACGCCTGCGGACGGCCGACGAGACGATCGACCTATTGACCAGCCGGATCAAAGCCACCGCGGATGGCGAGGGCGTCGAGACGGCGCCCGACGAACTGCAAGAGCGCCTTGAGGAGAAGAACGAGCGGATCCGCGACCTCGAAGCGGAGGTCGATGACCTGCAGGCCGAGCGCGACACCCTCCAGGAGCGCGTGGACGAACTGGAAGCCGAGGTCGAACGCCTCGGAGGGATCGAGGACCGTGTCGCCGAAGCCGAGCAGATCGAACAGCAACTCGACGAAGCGCGGGAGGTCCTCGGCGTGGACGCCCAAGAAACGGCGCCCCGTAACGCCCCCGACGACGTCGAAGACCTGCGAGCCGACCTCGCGACTGCTCAGGAGACGATTCAGGACCTCAAAGCCGAGAACGAACGCCTGCGGGAGCGAGCGGAGCAGTCCGGCGATGAACTGCAGCCGCTCTCTGACTACCAGGCGTTCCTTGAGGACGACGACGTCCAGGCGGTTGTCGAGGAGGCGAAAGATGAGGAGTACCCGGCAGCGAAGTACCACAAGGGCATCCTTGCGGCGATCCTCGACGAGGGCGGCCCGGTTCCCTACGAGGAGATTGCCGATCGACTCGGCGCCTCACGGACGAACGAGGTGTCGAGCGCGGCGACGACGCTCGAATCGCTCAAGGTCGTCACCAAAGAGAAACGTGACGGCCAGACCTACGTCGATCTCAACGTCGACGGCCTGAACGAGGTCCGCGAGGCCGCGGCGCGGCGGCGGAAGACCGAGGAACTGATGGACTCACTGTAGCTATGACTGACGAGCCGGAGCATCGGCGTTACACGGTGGCGAGCGAGTGCTCCGCGTCGACGACGGTGGGCGACACATTGAGGACTGACCGGCGCCCCGCCACTGTCGAACGCAAGACGGCGGCCGGGACCGGCCTCGGGGGGTTCGAGTCCCGGCCGCCGGCAAGATGACATCGGGGGTACGATGTCGGATCGCCACCCATCACCACAGGGGTGGGGTCAAACAGGGTGCGGTAGGTGGCACCGATTTTTTTCTGCCACGTTTACATAAAGTTCACGGCGCCTCCAATGGGTGCCCTCCGCGGTGGGTGCCGACACTCCGATCAGTTCGCTTCGTTGATGATGTCCTGGATCTGGGACTGTGACAGCGCCGTGTCGTAGAAGCGGACGTCGTCGACCAACCCGTCGTAGGCGTCCGCACTCCCCCCAGTCGACCGGCCGATTGCGTCCCCCACGCCCTGCGCGTCCATACTGCTGATGCTCGTCGAGTCGACTTGCCCGCCGCCGATGTAGAGTCGTGCCGTCGCCCCGTCCCACGTCCCAGCAACGTGGGTCCACGTGTCGTTCGAGACGCCCCCGCTCAGGAAGATGGTGTTCGCACTCTCGTCAGCGATTTTGAGGTTGACGCTTGGGCCGTTGTCCCGCTCGAACTGAAATTCGTTACCGTCGGCGCTCTCGACGATGGTCGTGTCGGTCTGATTCGGCGCTTTGGTCCAGAACGTGCAAGTGAACGCCGAGGCCATTCGCGGGAGCCCGATCGAAACTGAATCGGTGTCCGACGAATTAAACGACAGTGCCTGACCGCCCGTTTTGGCATCTGTGACCCACGACGCGCCGTTGATGCTCCCGTCGCGGCCGTTGCCCGAGTAGTCGGTTGCGGTCGTCCCGCTCCCCGCGTCGAGTTTGTACCACGCGACGAGGTCGTCGCCGGCAACAGTATCAGTCTCAGTCGTGAACGTCTCTGGCGTCCCGGTCACAGTCTGGCCGCCGGCCTCGGCGGTGATCCGATACTCGTACTCGGTCCCGGAGGGGAGGCTGTCGAGTTCGTAACTGAATGATTCCGGCGCCGAAAACGCGATCCCGACGTCGCGATCGCGCCAGAAACTCTCGCCGGTCTGGCGGAACTCGAATCGGATGTCGGCGTCCCCGTTAGCCCCCAGGTCGTCGAGTGTCCCGTGCATCGTCGCCCCCGACTTGGACACGCCCGATGCGGGGTCGGTTGTGACTGCCAGCTGGCCGTCGGTCGCGCGGAAGGTCCGCGTGGCGCCGACGTCCGACGTGCCGTTGTCCCCGTCGGCAACGGCCCGCCAATCGACGACCCCACCATCGATCAACAGGTTGATCGTCGCGGTGAACTCCCCCGTCGACGAGATGGTCTGGACCGACGTCGTTTGCCAGGTGAACGACCCCGAGGCGGTCTTGCGCCACTGGACGTAGACGTCGGCCTGGGTAGCGGTCCCGAGGTTGGTCAGGTCACCGGTCACGTCGGCGCCGCTTGCGGTCACGTTCTGCTCGTCGACACTCTCGACAGCGACGGACTCTGCGACACCGGATTCCCCGCCCACTGCGATGAAGTTCCCTGTCATGGTCGTAATTCGTAGCTGGTTATCTCGGTTATCTGAATCGTCAGGTGGTGCCGACGTAGACGGTGCCATCGCGGACAGCCGGGCTCGTCGGCACGGACCCGGCACCGGTGTCGTAACTCCAAAGTTCGCTCCCGTCGCCGACGTCGTGGCCGCGGACGGTGCCGTCCGACCACGCGGCGACGACCTGGCCGCCGAGGACCGCCGGAGCAGCGGAGACACCGCCACTATCGCGATGGTCCCACTCCAGTTGGCCCGACCCCGCAGCGACCGCGTAGAGCCCGCCCGGCTCGCCCCCAGACTGTGCGGGGACGTAGACGGTGCCGTCGACGATCGCGACGGCACCGCCGACGTCGGTCCCGAGCACGAACGTCCATACTTCGGTCCCGTCGGCGGGGTCAAGAGCGGCGACGACGGGCCCGGCGCCGACGACGACCAAGTCGCTCGCGACCGTGGGTGGGTGAGTGACCGCCGCAGTCGCGCCGTACGTCCACACTTCCGAGCCGTCACCGGCGTCGAGTGCGTAGACGGTGGCGTCGTCACTCCCGATGTAGACCGTCCCATCGATCGCTGCTGGCGACGAGCGCACCTGTCCGGCGGTGCTGTAGGTCCAGACCTCACTCCCGTCGGCGGGGTCAAGCGCGTAGACCGTGTTGTCATCGCTCCCGACGTAGACGGTGCCGTTCGCGATGGCCGGCGACGAGCGGACGTTCCCTCCAGTCGAGTACCGCCACCGTTCGCTCCCGTCCTCGACGTCGAGGGCGTAGACGTTGCCGTCGTCGCTTCCCACGTAGAGGGTTCCGTTGTGGACAGCGGGCGACGAGCGGACGGGCGACCCGGTGTCGAACGACCACTCCTGGGACCCATCACTGGTAGCGAGTGCGCGGACGTCGCCGTCGTCGGTCCCGACGTAGACGGTGTCCGGGGCGACGTACGCCGACGACTGGACGGCGCCGCTGGGCGACACCGACCACGACTCTCCAGGCGTCGAATCGAACGCCTCGGTGACGCGTTTGGTGCCGAGGTTGCGGGGCCCGACCTGGAACATCCACGTCGACGGGTCGAACAGGTCGGCGATGCGATACACCCACCGCGCCGACACACCGGACTGCGAGTTGCCGGTCGCGTTCTCGAGCGCGAATTGCAGGTCGACGGGGCCCGTGCGCTGGGCGAGGGGCCGCCCGTCCTCGCGCTTGGCCTCGGTCGCGAACAGCGTCGATCCTGCGTTTTCGTCGTCGACGCGTGCCGTCAGATCGGTGACCGGTTCCAGACCGTCGGTGCTGACCCCGACCGACAACAACTCGAAGCGCTGGCCCTGGCGGACGAACTCCCGGAAGGTGCGCTCGTCGCCGGCGCTCATGTCCTGGGCCTCGAGGACGGCCGGCGTGTTGACGCCCTCCGGGAGGAATGCGGACTCATCTTCGGTCGGTTCGCCGGTAGCCGCGCCGGCGTTCTTGTGGTCGATTCGCGTCGTTTCCTCGCGCGAGCGCTTGATGAAATCGAGGATCCCCTCGTCGTTCTCGACGAGGCGGATTTGGGTCGTCCCGAACCAATCGTAGCTGATGCTCGCGACGACGTAGTCGCCAGCGATGTCCGCCTCGGGGATCTCGACGGTCGTCTCCTGGTTCGGGCGGACCTCGTGGGCACCCCACGTTTCGAGTTCGATAGCCCGCAAACTCTCGTTGCGGTCCCGGAGTGCTTGCGCTCGTTCGCGAGCGATGTCCTCGTCGGAGATCTCGGGGTAGTACTTCGAGAGGACCGTCTGGACGCCACCGCCGACACCCATGTTCGATCCGTAGGTCTGCTGGGAGGTCTGGTCCTCGGCGACCACCTGGCTGCGGTTCTCGCCACGGCCGTAGTAGACGACGACGCGGTTGACCTCCTCGCGGTGGTTCTCGTCGGCGTTGTGGTCCAGGTACTCCCCGTCGGTGAAGTCTCGTGGGGCCGTCTCGGCACGCTCGGGCTCGAAAAAGAAGACGTTGTCCTGTGTGACGCCGAACTGCTCGCCGCCCGATAGCTGGGCGAGTTCGGCGACCGCTTCGGCGACGGTGATCCCGCTCCACTCACGGGAGACAGTGCGGTTGTTCACGATGGTCACCTGGCCCGACCCCCACGTGATCGGCGTGTACTCCGTGATGAGTGCACGGAGGACCGCCGAGATGGACTGGTTGTCGACGGTCCGCGTGAACGTCTGGTAGAGCCAGAAGTCGAAGGCGTTGAACTCCAGTGTGAGTTGACCGTCCGACCGGGAGTTCCCGGCCACGAATCCCGCGAATCGCCGGTGGTCGGTGACGGTGTCGGCCGTCACCTGCAGTTCGATGGTCGTCCCCTTGGGGTAGTCATCGAGCGTCGTCCCGTCGACGTCGTCGAGGACGACCGTCGCGGCCTTGTCCTGCTTGTTGATGGAGTCGTCGACCTCGACGTCGAGCAGCGGCGCGTCGATATCGGGACTCGACCACTCGGTCACGACGACCACCCAACCTGCATGATGAGCGTGTACTCCAGGCGGAGCTCCTTGTTCCGCCCGCGCGTCCGAAACTGTGACAGCTGGACCGTCGGGAAGGCCGTGTCCCAGTCAACGGTGCCCCCGGGCTCGACGTCGTAGTGCTCGTCGCCGTGGTAGAAGTAGTAGGGGCCGCCACCCTCGCCGCCCGCCATGAAGTACTGGATCCGGCGGGCCTGGTCCTGTGGCGTCGCGATGCCGCCGCCAATCAGCGACTCGACGTCGTTTGCGTGGGTGCCGGGAAGGTTTCGGGAGTGTTCGAGGACACCCTGGGCGCGGAGCTCGGTCGTCACGAGCAGTGTGTCGGCGACCGTCGGCGCCGCGAGCGCCTCCGAGTCACGCGTCGTCGTGAGGTCGGCCCCCAGTGTCGGCTGGACAGTCACCGCCGGCGCAAGGTAGGCGATGACGGTCCCGTCAGTAGTCTCCAGGCGCGTCGTCGTGTGGTCGCTCACGGCGTCACCCCCTCGGGCGTCCCGACCTGGAAGGACAGCGTGTACTGCCACCGCGTCGCGCCCGGTTCGTCCGCGGGCTGGACCTGTTTTGGCGTGACCGGCGGGTATCGACCCGCGCTCCAGTCGATCTGGTCAGCACCCGTGTAGGCGTACTCGTCGCCGTCGTCGTAGAGGTGGAGCGGCTCGGCGCGGATCCCGTTGATGAGCGAGCGGTCGACGGTAAACCGGCGGATACGCGCCACCTGCTCGCGAGCTGTGATCGGCGCCGCGTGACCGAACACGGTCTCGAGGTCGCTCACGTGCCCCGCGGGCAGGTTGTCCGAGTGTTCGAACTGCCCCTGGACGTCCACCTCGAAGCTAAGCCGTTCGTAGTCCCGGACGATCGACGGCTTCCCACGGGGGCGTGGTTCGTTGAACAGGTCGTTGTCGAGCACAGTCGTCACCTCGAAACTGGGGGCGAGGTAGGCGATGACGGTTTCGTCGGGTGTCTCCAGCCGCGTCGTCGTATGGGCGCTCACAGTCGCCCCCGGCCGGACGTGCGGCCGTCGAACGCCTTCGAGACGCCCTCGGCGACGTCGTCAGACGTAACCCGTCCGTCGCCGCCGGAGCCGTGGATGACGATGGCGCCCCGCTCGAACGTGATGTCGTTCGTGGTCCCGCCGCCCCCGCCACCACCGCCGCCCGCTGCGAGACCAGTGGTCTGGCCGACGTCGGGGGCGCCGGTCTCGAGCGTCGGTCGCGCTGACTGCATCCCCGCCGAGAACTCCTGGACCATGTCACGACCCCAGCGCCGGGCCATGCGGTCGTTGGCCACCTGGTCGAACGAGAGGTGTTTGGCGATCGCCGACTTCGCACCCTGGACGACGTCGTCAAGCCCGGGCGTCTTCTGCTGGATGCCCCGGATGAGGTTGTCGACGATGTCCTTGCCCCATTTGAGGGCCTTTTCGGCAGTGTCCTCGAAGGCCGACCGGAGCGTATCATCGACGTTCCCCACAGCCCCCGCGAAGTCCTGGACGTCGGAGACGGTGTTCCGAATTCCATCCTGGAACTTGCCGATCGCGGGGTGGAGGTTCCTGAACCGTTTGTTCCCCCGGTCGGCGAGGCCGAGCAGCGACTCCAGAGCGCCGTTGAAGTCACCACGGAGGATCGCCCCCGCCATCTGCATGGCCGTCGCGAGCGCGTCGATTGTCGAGACGAGCATCACGCCGATCGTCTTCCCGATGAACCGCGTGACGGCCATGATCTCGTCACCCCAGGCGTTCCACAGGCCGCCGACGAAGTCGACGAACCCGCCGAACAGCCCCGCGGCCGCCGATACAAATCGGGCGACCACCCCCCTGATGCCGGCGAAATCCTGTTGCCAAGCCGTGTATAAAGCGGCCGCGATCCCGATTACCGCACCGATGGCGAGCACCAAAGGCCCACTCAACAACCCAAGTACTGTAGTTACAGTGGGGGCGATGGCCGAAAAACCGACCGCCAACCCTGCAAGAACGCCGGTCAGGGCGATCGCATGGGCGATGACACTCTGGACGGGGTCGGGCAGACCTTTGAACCAGTTGGCGAACCCAACCGCCTTCTCACCAATGGTGTCGAATGTCGGCGCGAGTTCCCGCCCGAGTTCCATCGCAAGCAACGAGAACGCGAGACGTACCTCCGACAACTGCGCCGAAAGGGCGGGGGACTGGCTGATGATCGCCGCCATCGCGCCCGTGGTGGCTGCTGCAATTCCAAGGATCGCGGCCTGGTGTCGTTGCATCCACCGGTTGATTTCACCCCTAGACTCGCGTGCTGTATCCGCCGTGGTTTGGATCGACTGGCGGACGTTCTGATCTGCCCGTTGTACTCTCTGTGCCCCTTTCGCGGCGTATTTCACTGCGATTTCTGAAGCTGTAGGCACGGTGTGACCTCATTCGGTCGCGGTGGTCGCGACGCGCTCGTTCGCACGTCGGCAGTCACCCCCACTTGGTGAGCCCGGGCCTACAGTTCAGCGCAGGAATTGGCGTTTAACTTTTAAATCTTTTTATCACTGATCTTCCAGAACAGACTTCCGTTCCTCAAACGTCTGGCGGTCTATCTCACCCTCTGCATACTGCTCACGAAGTTTTTGCAACGCGGGATCGGCCCCGCCTTGGCCAGATTGTTGATTACGGTACTGATCGATCCGAGATTTCAGTTCCTCAAACTGGTGCTGCTGCTTGCTGGTGAATGTAACTGAGTTCTCATCATTGGCCGCATCAACACTGCCGCCCCCACTCTCGCTGTAGCCGGTTTGTCCGAACTGGATGTACCCATTGACCACACCCGCCGATTTGAGTTGTACACTGCTGACGTCATCAAGTTGGATCTCTTTCCGACCACTCCCCAAGTGCGTCAGTGTGGCTATGATCCCTCGCCGTGTGATCGCGATTTTACTGGGGTACAATTCCACCTGCCCGTTCCTACCCTTAGCAACGTAGTCTGGTCCACCACCGCTCATACTGATAAACTACCAACGGTGTAAAATAAAACGTTGGGGCGTTGAAGCTATCTATCGTCGCCGCAATGGTATACGTCTCGCGCCCGGCCGTAGGGCATCTCCGGTACGGGGTCGCCCCACGGCTCACATCCGGCGGGAGGGGCGACGTACTCCTCCAGCACACGGCGGCAACGATTCATCGCCATCCGCGCCTCGCGAATCTGCTCGGCCGACGGGTCGTCGTCCTGATACAACGTTTTCATCGTGAGTTCCCGCGTGATCTTTTCGACATCGAACCGGGCACCGTCAAGTTCCATCCCGACGGCCTCGCGGCCAACCTCGTTCCAGAGTTCAGCGTCACTCGGCATTACAGTAGAGTTCGTGGCCGCTGTCGGGTTCGCTCCAGTAGTGCTGTTCGACGTTGCGAAGAGTCAGGTGCGACGTTTGGGTTGCGCAGTCGGCCGTCACGGCGAGCCGGGCGTCGGCCAGAAACTCGTGTGCCCCCAGCGTCGGGCCGGTGAGCTCGGAACGCCGGCAACTTCCGCACCGGAGACTCGTGACGGTCCACTGCTGGTCGCCCACCATTTGGTAGGCATAGACGCTGACCGGGTCGCCCTCACGAACGGTGCGGTGGCACTCACAACACTGCGCCTTCCCGCCAGTCCCGACTGGGTAGCCTTCGAGAATCCGCTCGATCGTCGCGCGGAAGTCGGTGCCGGTCATAGTGTCGCCCCACATTCGACGCAGACGGCGAATCGCTCGTCGGTGTGGACGCGCCCACAGTCGGGGCAACGGATTTGAACGCTCGGTGCAACGGTAGTGCCTGAAACCTTATCAGGCGCGAATTCGTTGGTTCGCATGGGTTCTCGGTACCTTGTGAACCCGGCCCGCCTGTTGTCGCAGGCGGGCGTATTCTGAACGCCCCGAGAGGCCGGTGTTCACACCTATAGGTACACACCCCACCCACTTAACCTTACTGTATACAGAAAGACTTACCGTATGGAGAAAGGTATAGTGGGTGGGGTGTGTATTACCGAATGAAGTATGCCAGCAGCTACCGAAACGCCGGCCATGTCCCAAGGTCGTGGACTCTTGACCGAGAGTGAGCGCGAGGCACTGGCCGGCAACGCATCCGATTCGTACCGTTACAAGACTCGTTCGTTCCTCCGGGACCGGCTGGAGGAAGTCGAGCGTGACGTCGACGTGCTCGCCGAGCACGATCCCGAACTACTTGAAGAACTCCGGGAGGTCGTCTGCGATGAGCACGACGAGTGACGGTGGGGGCGTGGAGTGTCCGACGTGCGGCGACCAGTTCGGGCACACGCAGGGGATGAAAACGCACCATGCCCTTGCCCACGGGGAGAGTATCGCCGGTGTCGTCTGTGAATGTGAATACTGTGGCGAGGAGTACCGGGCCGACCCAGGCGAAGCCGAGGAACGGCAATACTGCTCACAGGAGTGTGCAGACCGTTCCCGACGAGTCGAGAGGCTCGAATTCACCTGCGAGAATTGTGGCGAGTCGTTCGGGCGCGCTCCCGGACTCGCCCAATACAACGCCAACCGATTCTGTGGACCAGACTGTTACGGCGAATGGTATTCCGAAAACCGTAGCGGTATGAACAGCCACGCCTGGCGTGGGGGTAACAGCGATCTCTACAACCACATCCGCGCAAACATCGGCCCCCTATCCTGGCCACGGGCAAGGGAGAATGCCCGAGAAAGTGGCGACGTTTGCCACCTATGTGGTGAACGGCCAGTTCGGAGAAACCTTCAGATGCACCATATCATTCCCATCCTCACCGGGGGTACGAATGGGGGGTGGAACCTTCTCCCCCTGTGCCCCACCTGCCACCGAAAGGTCGAACGAAAGACCAAGGAATTCACCGATCCAGTCATCAAGGAGTTAGCCGTATCTTTTTCCTGATCCTTCGACACCCTCAGCTTCTTCGGCCTGTTCTCTCCGTTTTTCGTTAAGCCCCCGAAGTAGGGCGAGGTGCGCCTGAAACATCGGATCGGGCAGTTCCCGAAGGTCGAATGGACACCCGTATTCCATCATCCACATATGGTCTTCGAGCACCTGCTTGTGCCACCGCTCAGTGGGAATTTCGACCGGGACGCTCCTTTCCAAACTGTCGACGTATACCCGGTCACTCCCGTACGAAACCCCCTCGAAACTGGCGCAGTGTCACCTCGTCCATCGACGAAAACTCGGTGATCGCGTCGACGAGCTCGTCCATCAGTTCGTCGGTGATGTCCTCTTGCAGGGCGCGCTTGGTGATCTCGAAGCCGTCGGGCCCGTCGACGAGGCCCTTTTTGAGGACGTCCCGTGCGAAGGCGTACTTGTCCGTGACCTCGTAGTCGTCCTCCTGACCGTTGCGGGTGGGTTTCCGGCGCGTGTGCTGGTCGGCGATCTCCTCGAGGCCCTCGACCATCTGGTACTCGAACACAGCCTGAGCGCCGTCGTCGTACTCGACGACGAACTCCTTGGTGGTCTGGCGTTTGGCCTGTTCGCGCTGCTTGAGTTCGGCGAAGTCCAGCTCCCGGGGTTCCTCGTCGGCCTGGTCGCCGACGTCGGCGGCGGTAGTGTCGTCGCTCATGTCACACCGGCTCCCGGATCTCGATTTCCACACCGTTCTGTGGCGCCAGCCCGACGGTCCCCTCGATGACACCCTCCCCGGGACGCGGGATAGGGCCCTCGGTGAGCCGGCACCCGTTCGCTCGGAGGATCACGCCATCGATGATGGTCCCGCTGCTGACCTCGCGAGCGAAGGGAATCTCGGCGTCGAGGAGCGCGCCGTTGTTGTAGGCCCGCTCGTACAGGTCCGTATCCGTGACGTTGAGGTCCAGCGAGAGGTCGTACTTGTCGGCGGCCGTCGTCTCGGCGACGGAGTAGGCGTCGCGGTCGGCGCCGCTCCCATCGCCGCCGTGGTGCTGGGCCTCGAGACCGTTCCCGATGGACCACTCCCCACCGTTGACCGTCGCGACCTCCTTGAATAACGAGCCCCCCGACGTCTCGTTGAGCGTCAGGTTGCCCTGCATGTGCGAGCGGTAGGGCGACACGTCGGTCGGGAGCGACGGGGTGATCGACGGCGCTGATTCCGACGGGTCGTAGTTCATCGCCGCCGCGACGATCGACAGCGTCATCTGGAGCGGGTCACCCAGCGACCACTCCATGGTCAGGTCGCTCTTGCACCCGACGTAGTAGGCGACGAGGTCCAGGTCGGTCTGGACGTGCCGGACCGTCATCGTCGGTAGCCGGTCGGCCTCCTCGAAGAGGTACTCCGTGTAGTCCGTCTTTGAGGTCTGGGTTCGCGAGCCCAGCGCCGTTTCGAGCGGGGCGTCGGGTGTGTGGACTACGGCCGGGACGTCGAACTCGTGGTCCTTCGGGTCGGGACTCTGGATGTAGGGCTGGCGCCCGCCCCCGCCGGTCGCCATCGCTGTCTGGGGGTTCTCGTTGGGGGGCTCGATGTCCTCGTTCGTGATGCCGACCTCGGTGTCGGTCGACGAGGCCTCGCTGTAGGCGGTGCCCTCCATCCCGTACGTGAGGACACCCTGCGAGCCCAGCCCGTAACGGACGCTACTCATCGCTGGCCTCCTGGTCCTGGCCGTCGCTGCTGGAGTCGTCGGTGGTTCCGTCGACGGGCTCCAGGACGTCGTCGTGCTCGCGGGCTTCGGCGGGGTCGAGTTCGACGGTCTCGTCGCCCTCGAGGACGAGGCCGGACCGGACGACGCGGTCAACGTCCTCCTGGAGTCGGTACGTGGTCGTATCGCTGTCTGCGTCTGTCATGCGTCAGGGTGGGTGTGGACGAGGCCCGTCGCGGACACGTCCCAGCTCTCTGTCTTCGACGTCGGGTCCCAGCTGGCGGCGTTGCCGTCGATATCGTCCGGCGTCTCGATCGCGAACCCGGCGTCTCGGAGCGTGTCGATGTTCTCGAGAAACCAGCCTCGGACCAGGCCGCGCAGGTTGAACATCTGCGTGGTCGTGGTACCGTGGACCTCGACGCCGACGGTCATCTGGTGTTGGCCGAAGTCCGTCCGGGCGTCAAGCGGGCCGCCGCTCACGTTCTCCTCGGAGACGACGACGTGCGGGTACAGCACTCGCCCGCCCTCGGGAAGCGCCGTCACGACGAGTGGCGGCCAGTCCCCGGGTTCGTTGCTGATGGCCGTTTTTCGCTTGCTGCTCTCGGGGTCGGTGAAGTTGTTGTCGAGATACGTCTCGATGCCAGGCCGGATCGTGTCCTGGATGATCGTCCGACTGAACGTCGCTGGGTCGAGCGTGGGGTTGGTCGACATTGGACCTCGTTCGGTCGCGGTGGTCGCGACGCGCTTGTTCGCGCGTCGACAGTCATCCCTCGCTTGGCGAGGCTCGGCCTACAGTACAGCGCGCCCCACAGTGGTGTACTTAAAAGCGTCAGTCGATGGCCTGCTCGTCGACGGCCTCGTCGAGGCGGCGTTCAAGTTCGGCGTCGAGATCTCGCGCCTCGCGAGCGGCGTTCTCTCCGAAGTGGTGCGCGGGAAGACCCTGCTCGTTGATAGCGCGGCCGATGATGAAGACGACGTCGTCGAAGCTCAGTTCGTGGGTGGATCCGTCGTCTGCTGCCCACGTGTCGAACGTCCATTCGACAGTCTCACCACGACTCGGGAGCCCTTCCTGTTCGTCGACCCAGTCGCCGAGGTCGTCCGGCGGTGAGAACCCGGCTCCAGGGGCACGCCCGTACTCGCCGATGAGGGCTGCCATCCGGTCGGAGCCGACCAGGCGGACGAACTCCTCGGGACGGTCAATCGTGATGGAGTTGATCGTATCGCCGGTGTTTCGGTACCCAGCCTCGTCCATGTTCTCCTGCCAGTTGCGCTGGACGTCCAGAGCGACCGCGTCCAGGGCGTCGGTGGTGATCCCGTCGATACCGAGGCCGTCGTAGACGTCGGTCTCGACGTCGAAGTTGTCGGGCATAGGTTCATTTCACGCCCGAGGGGCTTGATTTTCAGTGTTAAGTCTGTACGCCTACTGAGCGACAAACATCTCATGTGACCCGTCCCACACTGCTTGCCAGACATCGGACACGTCGTCAGCAACGGCAGGGTTTTTTACGATGCGGTAGCCGTCCGGCGCGTCCATTCCGTCGATTTGGTCGTCGTTGACGTTGCGCGCGGTTGAATACGGGCCCTCCCCGTCCTTGACCACAGCGGCCCACTCTGGCCCGGAGCCATAGACGTACGCAACCACCGTGACCGTGTTTCCGGTGCCGCTGTGCTCCCAATCGATTTTGAGTGACGAGTCATACCTGAGCGACGGGATGCAGTTAGCGACTTGGATGTTTCCTCCGCGATCCTCTCCGAAGACGGAAGTGCCGGGAAAATTACTGGTCGTGCCGTCGATGGTAAACTGCATGGAACCTGGGTTTGACCCGTCCAGTAGGTTGAACTGGTCGCCCAATCCAAAGACAGAGTCGAGAACTTTCGGACCGTCGGTCACATTCAACAGCGTATATTCGGTCGTGGATCCGGGAGATTGTTGCTGCTTGTAAACTGATACGTCGCCGAAGTCATCTGCCGTTGAATACGGCCGCCCAGTGCCATTAATCTCCTCTGTAGATAACGCTGGCCCCTCCAGCGTCCCGTCGTCTCGTTCGGTCCATTCGCGCAGTACTTCCAGCGGTCGTGAAAACACTCCCATGGTTATGATCGTCCTCCGAGGCGGTCGACGAGCACGGTCTGTTTCGCGGTGCCCGTCAGTGGATGTTCATCGTCCTGTACCTCGACGACTTCGTACCACTCGCCGTCGATCTGGAACTGGTCGCGGCGCCCGCCTCGCTCGCCGCTGACGTCCTGGTCGCTCGGCACGGTCAGCCGCAGCCCGCCGGTGGAGAGGCGACCCTCGTGGCGCTGGGTGTCCTCCTCACTCGGCTTGGAGATAACTACCGAGATCTCGTCGGTCGTGGTCACGACGCTGTTGGGGTCGACCTGGCCGTTCGCGTCCAGCGAGTAGTCGGTGACGTACTCGTGGGTGACCGTTACCCCGTGCTGGGCAACGATCGCGTCGGGGCCGGGCATCACGCGACCCCCTGGCGGGTGAGTCCCTGCAGGCGCTTGCGCTTGGACTCGTCGAGCGTGATGTAGTCCTGGACGTCGGAGTTGTCCCAGCTGACCGAGTAGCCGTCCATGGATTCGCTGGACTTCCCGGTCGACTGCCGGTCGACGGCGGCCTTCTCAAGCACTTCGACGACCATGTCCTCGACGACGGCCTTCACGACGGCCGGCGTCTCCTGGAAGCCCCAGTCGTAGTCGACGACGATTTGGCGATTCCGGGACCAGACGCGACGGTCGGTCCGCTCGATGATCCCGGCGTTCCGGTCGGGGCGGCCGGGTACCGTCTGGATCTGGTATTGGTCGGCGTTGAGCGTCGTCTGGCCGACGTCGATCGTGTTGATGCTCGTAATCGGGTAGTTGTCGACCTTGATCTGGGCCGTGTCGTTGCCGTAGAGGGTGTCAGTCTCGCCGGTGACCTCGCCGAACACGCGGCCACAGTGCTCTTCGACCTCGCTGCTGGCCTGGGCTCGGAGCTCGTCGATGAAGTTCTCGAGGGCGTCTTGCGGGTTGTTCTCGTCGTCGAAGCCAAAGAGCGCCGGCGTCGCCCCTTCTCGCGTGATGATCGTTTGTGTCGACCCGTAGGATGGCATGGTGTATCAGGTGATGCGGTGTGAGGTGATCAGGCGCCGCCGTAGAGTCGGCTCCCGAACACGACGGTCAGCGTTCCGTTGGTCGGCGCCGGGTCCGCGAGCAGTTCGACGCCCAGGTGGCCGGCCACTGTCTCGCCGTGGATGTGGACGACGTTATCCGGTGCTGACCCAGTCGACGCCGTCTCCGCCGGGCCATCCTCGGCATAATCGTCGAAGGTCGCGTCGTCGCCTGTCGTCACGCCGGCGGTGACGTCGACGTCTGCGTCGGCGTCGTTGACCACCTTCACGACCCAATCTGCTTTGAGTGACCGGCTCGGGAACTCGTAGGCGCCGATCTCGCTGAAGTCGTACCCTCGGGGAACGGTGTCGAGGTCGGTGTTGTCGATGTCCCGCGGGACGACCACGCCGTTGGCGTCGACGACCGTCGCGTCGAGCACGAGGACGTTCGGACAGCGAGAGGGCATCCGTTAGCCCTCCTCGTCGACGTCGTCCTCGTCTGGTTCGTCCGGTGGGGTGCGATCGACCACCTGGCCGTTGCACATCTCGAGCTCACGCCCCATCGCCGTCGACCTCCTCACGGCGCTGCTCGATGAGCGCCTCGGTCAGGGCATCAGCGCTGGCGCTGCCGTCGACGTCGTCGTAGTGGGTGGCGATCGACTGGAGCTTTCGATAGCCCATCTCGACCAGCTCCGACTCGGTGTAGTCGCTGGCGCGGGGCGACGCATCGCCGTCCTGGTCGACGTCGTCGCCAGCATCGTCTTCCGTCTCCGTGTCGCCGCCGGCGCTCTCGTCGCCACCCCCATCGAGGGGTTCGTGACCGATTTCGACGAGGCGTTCGTGGATGTCGTCGAAGTCCTCGCGCTCCTCGTCGACCTTGAAGACGCCTTCGTCGTCGACGCGGACGTTGTCCCGGACCGCCGTGAGCGAGACGGCGCCGGTCGCCGACTCGCCATCCCGATGCTGGTAGCGCATCGTTAGATGTCGTAGGCCTGGAGGTACTTGCCGAAGAACCCGCCAGACAGCTCCGCGTTGCCGTCGTAGGCGACGAGTCCGACCTCCTCGTGATCACCGCGGCGGGCCAGCGGGACGGACGCCAGCGGCGAGAGCTCGCGCTTGCGCCAGGTGGCGGTGTTGACGATGAACACGTCACCCTCGTCGCCGACAGCCCGCTCCTCGTAGTCGGCGTCACCCGAGTCGTACGGGTCCCAGGGATCCTGGATATCGCCATCCTCGTCCTGCGCGACGTAGGTGTGGTTGTCGACGTTGTGCGTGCCGTACACGCCGATGTCCGACTTGATGGAGATCTCCTCGCCGCCGAACTCGATGGTGTCCTGGTTGGTGTCGTGGCGGGCTCGCGGGGTGAACTCGTTCTCGAGCGTGTCCACCATCGTGTGCGACGTCCAGATCTCCAGGTCGGTCGGTCTGGTCGCGTAGGGGCCCTGCAGCAGGGAGGTGACCTCGGCCTTGAGGTCCTCCGCGAAGTCCTGCGTGACCGTCGACTTGTCGACGTAGTGGGTGGTGCTCGGGAGCTCGGAGACGTTCGACGCGGCGTTGTCGGCCAGGCGGAACCACTCCGCCAGGCCGCGGGCCGCGTAGGAACCGAGCGGGGAGCCGCCCTCGAGGACGGCGTCGGGCCCCGAGCCCTCGACGTAGTCGAACTCGGCGCCGCTTCCGACGGAGTCGTCGCGAGAGTCGAGGCGGTGGCGGCCATAGAACATCTCCTGCTCGTCGAACTGGGCGTACTCAGCCAGCCGAGCCGTCTCCGCGATGTCGGTCAGGTTCATGTAGTGGCTCGACGCCG
>ENA-ORCS01000433-ORCS01000433.1-marine-metagenome-genome-assembly--contig:-NODE-433-length-30352-cov-4.563270_pt1 | contig 30352 bp, 27 predicted proteins | sample MGYA00237781_ERZ508513 | MGnify/ENA primary metagenome ERZ508513 (study PRJEB26184, sample SAMN06268793) | marine metagenome | isolation source: Eden Landing Ponds, San Francisco, CA, USA | place...
CCGTGTGAGTCCTCGAGGGCGACCAAGTCGTCGAGGGTGTCGGCGTCGAGTCGACGGCCGAGCCAAGACTCGTCCAGTCCGCCGGCCGCCACTTGGACGATCAGTATCTCGAAGCCAGCGTCGAGCATCGCCTCGCCGAGTTCGACCGGGTCCCGCTGCCAGAGCGGAGCGAACAGGTCGATCCCCAGTCGGTCGCACATGGCCTCGATGCGACTGGTCTGGAACTCGCTCTCGACGGCGCCGGCGGTGACTCCCGACAGGCCGTCCGTTTCGGCCAACTCCCGGAGCGCCGCCTCCAGCGGTTCGAGTTCGGCGTCACCCTGTGCGCCCGCGTCGGTGGCGGCCGCGGCGCCGAGGTCACCCGGATCGACGTCGAGCAGGTCGATCCCGATGCTCTCGGCGGCCAGCGCGGCGAGGTCGGTCGCCGGGGTGTGGTACATGTAGGAATCCTCGCCGGGGTGGACGGTCACCAACCGCGTCACGTTCAACCCGTCTTCGAGCGCCCGATACAGCGCCCACGAGGAGTCTTTGCCGCCAGAAAAGAGGCTCGCCCACTGGTCGGTCATCGACAACTGCTACACGAGGTAGGCGGTTAGAAACTGCGGTTCGCCTTCGGGAGCGGGATGCCTACATGTAGCCCAAGTCGCGGAGGCGCTCCATGAGGTCCTCCTTGTCTTGGGCACGGCCGGCGCGCTCGGTCGTGTTCTCGATGTCTTGGAGCCAAGCGGGCTCTTCGTCGGACTTCTCGGTGCTGACCTCGCTCCCGAGCGAGCGGAACCCGGCGAAGTACTTGGGGCTGACCGGGATGTCGGCCTGCGTCAGGCCGTTAGGCAGGTCGTCGGCACCCTGTGGGACGTAGCCCTCTGCCGGGAAGCCCTCGACCGTGTCGGGGACGACGTAGTTCCAGAAGACGTCCCACACGTCCCGCTCCGCGAACTGGAGGATCGGCTGGATGCGGTCGTGGGGCGGGTAGATGTCCGGATCGTGACGCGGGCTGAAGAACGTCTCGTCGGCCCGGGCTTCCTGTTCGTCCCAGCGGACACCGGAGATGACGCCGTCGATGTCGTACTCCTCTAGGGCGTCGTTCAGCGCGACGGTCTTCAGCAGGTGGTTGCCGACGTAGGTGTCGAGCAGGAACGGGAAGGTGTCCTCCTCGTACTCGAGGATGTTCCGGACGTGATGCTGGTTGTGGTCCGAGAGTTCGGCGACGGGGATGTCGTCGCCCGGTTCCAAGCCGTGTTCGTCGACGTACGCACCCGCGTCCTCGTTACTGGCGTAGATGACGTCGAGGTCCCACTCTTCGGCCCAGTGGTCCACGAAGTCGTGGATGGCGTCGAAGTGCTGGAAGTGGTCGATGAACACTGCGGGCGGCGTTTCGAGGTCGAACTGCTCGGCGACCTCCTTGATGAAATAGAGCGTGAGCGTCGAGTCCTTCCCGCCGGTCCACATGACGGCGGGCGTCTCGTACTGTTCGAGACCTTGGCGGGTCACGTCGATAGCCTTCTCGATCTTGTCTTCGAGCGTCGGATAATCGTCCGGCGTCTCGCCCTCGCCGTCGGTGTAATCGACGTCGAGGTAGTCGGGGAACTCGCTCATCGTGTAATGACATATAATTAGCGGGAGTCAAATAGCTTGTGCATCCCGCCACCGGGCGGCCGGGAGACAGACGGCCTATACGATGCCCAGCCACGCCAACACGCCGCCGAGGACGAGCATGAGAATGAAGATACTCCCGCCGATATCGGCGCGGAACCTAGAGAGGAGGCTGGGATCGGCCCGGATGGCGGCGGCCCGGTCGGCGAGGCCGACAGCGGCTCGGTCGACGGCCGCGTACGTCTCGGTCACGCCGTGGACGAGCGCCCGGGTCCCGTAGAAGACGAGGGGGTTGTACCCCGCGTCCACGTCGGGGACCCGGCCGATCTTCGACAGCGGCTTTTTGAGCACCGCAAAGCCCACGACGCCCGCCGCGGCGAGGGCGAGTCCCTCGATCACGTGCGGAACGGTGTAGGTGTGGTAGACGTGGTGGACGACGGCCTCGTCGGTCACGTCGAACGGCAATAGCCCGAACAGCGCCCCATCGAAGACGCCGTAGAACACACACAGCGCCGCGACGAGGACCATCGCGACCTGCTGTGTCCGCGGTGCCGTCGTCACGGGGTCGCCCTCGTACGGCCCGTGGAGGAAGGCGTAGTAGCCGAACTTGATGAACGAGAGGAAGGTCCCGACGCCGCCGAGGAGAAGCAGCAGTTCGAGCGTGTAGAACTCGCCGATGACGAGCGGCCCCTTCACGAACGTGTAGTGGCTCGCGGAGATGACGATGCCCTTACTGACGAACCCGTTGAACCCGGGGAAGCCGGCGATAGAGAGCGCCGCAATCGTGAACGCCGCGGCGGTGACGGGCATCTTCCGTGCGAGGCCGCCGAGGTACTTCAGGTTCTCCTCGCCGGTCTGATAGAGCACGGCACCGGCGGTCATAAACAGGAGACTCTTATACAGGATGTGGTTGAAGACGTGGCCGAACGCCCCCGCCTGTGCCAGCGCACTGCCGATACCGATGCCCGCGACCATATAGCCCACCTGTGACTGGATGTGATAGGAGAGCAGGCGTCGCATGTCGTTCTGCAGGAGTGCCGCGCCGGCACCGAAGACGGCCATCGCACCACCCATGTAGGCGATCATGAGGTGTCCGTCCGGGAACGCGCGGTACATGGCGTAGACGCCGGTCTTGGTGGTGTAGACACAGAGGAAGACGCTCGCGGCGATGTGGGGGCGTGGGTAGGTGTCGGGAAGCCACGCGTGCAGGCCGATGAAGCCGACGTTGACGCCGATGCCGACGGCCGCGAGCACCTGTGGAATCGTCCCCGCCATGCCGCCGGGGGCCGCCGAGAAGAGGAACGATCCCACGGCGGCGTAGTGCCACGCGATGGCACCGAGAACGAGGCTCCCACCGATGCCGTGGAGGACGGCATATCGGAAGCCCGCCCGCACGGCCTTCCCGCCGTAGTCCCAGACGAGGATGGTGCTCGTCACCGCCATCAGCTCCCACCAGACCACCATCGTCAGCCAGTCGCCGGCGAAGACGGCGCCGAGACTGGAGCCGACGTAAGTGAGCGCGTAGGCGGTCTGGCGCTCGCTCGCGTCGGTCGCCCACGAGTAGACGATGGCGACGGTGGCGATGAACGCGAACACGAGACCGACGATCCTAGAGAAGGGGTCGATCTGGAAGAACACGGCGTCGAAGCCAAACAGGGTGCCGGTGAGGTGCGTGCCCGCGGGTGCGACCCACACCCAGACGGTGACCAAGCCGGTCGTGAGACCGGCCACGAGGTGGCCGAGGCGACGCCCCGCTATGGCCGTCACGAGCGCCGCCGCGAGAACGAGGACGGCCGGCGGGAGGGCGGTCAGCGGCGAGGTCGCCATCAGACCGCCACCCCCGTCGCCGCGGTCACGATGACCTTCACTAGCCGGAGGAAGACGGCGGTCCCCGGGATCACCCCGAGGACGACGGCGCCCGTCATCGCCGCGAGGATGGGGCCGAGCATGAACCACGTGCTCTCGCCGCCGCGCCAGCCGCGGTGCTCCCAGCCGCCGGCGGGCGGCCCACCGTGGTGGTGGTCGTCCTCGTCTTCGTGCCCGCCGTCGGTCACGGTGCCGGGGTCAGGTCCCGACTCCGCGGGGAGGATCGACCGCGACTCGCCGCCGAGCGAGAATTCGACGAGGGGCTTGGCGTCGTGGTCGTCCGCGCTCTCGAAGAAGGCTTGGTAGAAGACGGGCCAGAAGTACGCGATGTTGAGCACGCCCGAGAGGAGCAGGGCAACGGCGAAGACGGTCTGTCCCGCGCCCACGCTGCCCAAGAGGAGATACCACTTGCTGACGAAGCCGGCGACGAGTGGGATGCCAGCCATGCCCGCAGCGGCGACGCCGAAGGCCAGCATCGTCAACGGCATCCGCTTGCCGATGCCGGCCATCTCGCTGATGTCGTCGGTGTGAGTCTCGACGTGGATGGCGCCGGCGGTGAAAAAGAGGGTGAGCTTCATGAAGGCGTGCGCGGGGATATGCATGAGCCCACCCACGATAGACGTCGGATGGAGGACGGCGATACCGAGGACGATGTACGAGAGCTGGCTCACCGTCGAGAACGCCAGCCTGCGCTTGAGGTTGTCCTGACGGAGTGCGATGACGCTCGCGATCAGGAGCGTTGCGGCGGCGACGATGGCGAGCGGGAGACCCACGCCCAGCGCACTAGTGAGGTCGACGCCGTAGACGTCGAGGACGACCCGTGCGATGCCGAAGACGCCGCTTTTGACGACGGCGACGGCGTGGAGCAGCCCCGAGACGGGGGTCGGCGCCACCATCGCGTCCGGGAGCCACGAGTGCAGCGGCATGAGCGCCGCCTTGACGCCGAAGCCACCGATCAGCAGGACGAACGCGACCCGTGCGAGGACGGGATCGGCGTTCGCGAGCGCGCCGATGCCGCCGGCGGTGAAGGCCGTGGTGTCCGCCATCGTCGCGACCAGAACGGTCCCCGCGAGGACGGCCACCCCGCCGCCGAAGGTGTACGCGAGGTACTTTCGGCCGGCGGCCCGTGCCTCGGGCGTCTCGTCGTGGGTGACCAGTGGGTACGTCGCGACGGTCAGGAGTTCGTAGAAGACAAACAGGGTGACGAGGTTGGCGGCGAAGGCGACACCGAGGGCGGCCGCGACGCTCGCGGCGAAGGCCGCGAAGTAACGGGTCTGATCGTCCTCGTCTAGGCCACGCATGTAGCCGACGCTGTAGAAACTGGTCACCAGCCAGAGCAGGCTGGCGACGGTGGCAAAGAGCAGTCCCAGCGGGTCGGCCCGCAGAGAGAACTCCACACCGGCGACGAGCGGCCCGAAGTCGGCGACGTAGACCGTTCCGTCGAGGGCGCCGGGAAGCATGCTGGCGACGAGAGCGAACGATCCGACGGCCGCAAGGACGGTCCACCCTTCGCGGAGGTTCGGTCGGCGGGCGGACACGAGGATCGGTACCACGGCGGCCGCCGCGACGGCGACGGCCAGAGCCGGTCTGAGTGAGGCGATGTCGGTCATGGGGAGAGGAGCGTATCGATGGTCGGTTCCAGCGCGGTCCCGAGGTCGGTGACGACGACACCGAGGACGATGGCGACGACGGCGGCGCCGACGACGAGCGCGAGCGCCCGGCGGCTGGGGCGGGAAGCCGGTGGTGGCGAGGGGCCGAAGGCGTCGGTGTCGCCGTCGCCGTCACGCCCCCCGTCGGTCGCGGCGAGGACGCTCTCGGAGGCCGGCGCGACGAACATCCGTTCGACCAGTAGCGCGAAGTACGCCAGCGTCAGGAGGGTCGACGCGAAGATGACGACGGCGACGGGCCAAGCGCCCGCCCGGACGGCGCCGAGCGCGATGTACCACTTGCCCGCGAATCCGACGGCCGGCGGGACACCGACCATCGCGAGCATGAGGACGGCACTCGCCCCGCCGAGGACGGGGAAGCGGTCGGCGAGGCCGGCGTACTCGTCGACGGTTCGGGCGCCGGTCAGGTCGGCGACGGCGCCCGCGGCGACGAACAGGCCACCCTTCATCATCGCGTGACCGAGCAGGTGGACGACGGCGCCGAAGACCGCCGCTGGGGTGCCGATGGCGAGGCCGACGACCACTAGGCCGTACTGTGACACCGAAGAGTAGGCGAGCATCCGCTTGATCTCCGATTGGGTGACCGCCAAGACGCTCCCGACGACGATACTGACGGCCGCGAAGGCGACGAGGGCGTCGCGGGCGACCGGGACGGCCTCGAAGAAGGCCGGCGTGTAGACGGTGTAGATCAGTCGGAGAAGCGCGTAGGCCGCCACCGTCGAGACGAGCGCGGCGATGAGCGCACTCACGCTGTCCGGAGCGTCGGCGTAGGCGTCTGGCTGCCAAGTATGAAGCGGGAACAGCGCCGTCTTGGTCGCGAGGCCGACGACGATGAACCCGAACGAGGCGAGCACGAGCGGCGAGTCGTAGCCGGCGGCCGCCAGTTCCGTCGCGAGGTCGGCCATGTTGAGCGTCCCCGTCGCCATCAACGCGTAGCCGACCCCGAGCAGGTACAGTGAGGCGGCCACAGTGCCGAAGAGGAGATATTTGAGCGCCGACACGGCCGAGCGGCCGGTCCCGGCGCTCGCCACCAGCGCGTATGTCGCCAGCCCCGTGATTTCGAGGAAAACGTAGAGGTTGAACACGTCGCCGGTGACGGCCATCCCCGAGAGGCCGGTCACGAGGAGGAGATACTGGACGTAGAAGGCTGTCCCGCCGGGGTCGTCCTCCGCGACGAACGCGAGGACCGCGAGCGAGACGACGGCGACGAGGACGAGCACCGCGGCCGACAGCCCGTCGACGACGAGTTCGATGCCGTAGGGGGCGGCGAAGCCGCCAACTCCGACCGAAAGCGGGCCGTCGAGAACGGCTTGGGAGCCGAGCCAGCCCGCCAGCCCCGTCTGTGCGGCGAGGACGAGCGTCGTGACGGCCGCCGCGGCCCGCTCGGAGGCCAAGCCCGCCGCGACGGCGAGCACCGCCCCGAGCAACGGGAGGGCGACGAGGAGGGGAAGGAGGGCGTCACTCATCGGCCCGCACCTCCTCGAGCGTGCGCTCGTTGATCGTCCCGTAGCGCTCGTAGATGCGGACGACGAGACCGAGCGCGACGGCGGTCAGACTCACGCCGACGACGATGGCGGTCAGGATGAGCACCTGCGGGAGCGGCGAGACGAAGGGGCCGCCACCGCCGCCGCTCTGGACCACCGGGGACCGACCCGCCGTGTGGAAGGCCGACGAGATGAAGAACACGAAGATGCCGGTCTGGAAGATATTCATCCCGATGATCTTCTTCACGAAATTGTCACTTTCGATCATGACGTACGCGCCGATACCGAGCAGCGCAACCACGACGAGGTACGTGTACTTCGTCGTGAGGAGTTCGATCATCTACCGATCCTCCTCCGAGTCGGTGTCGGGGTCGGCGGCGTCGGCGGCGTCGATGCCCGTCCCCAAGAGGAAAAAGAGGCTGGTGATGATGCCCGACACCACGACGCCGATGCCGACTTCGACGAGTTCGATGCTGTATTTGCTTCCATGGTGGAATACCGTCTCGTATCCGGAGACCTGGAGGAAGTTGCCGCCGACGAGATACCCACCCAAGCCGACGACGAGGAAGGTCCCGACCCCCGAGAGGACGAGGAGCGCGAGGTGCTCGTTTCGCAGGCGCGAGGCGATGGGTTCGATGCCGAACGCGAACCCGAGCATGACGACGGTCGTCGCGGCGATGACCCCGCCTTGGAACCCGCCGCCCGCGGAGCTCGCCCCGTGGAACATCACGAAGAGGCCGAGGGTGAGGACGAAAGGTGCGATCACCCGGACGGTCGTCATGATGATCGTACTCTCGACGTAGGGCGGACGCTCGTCGGCGGGGCGAGAGACGGACCCCTCGCCGTCGACGGCGTCGGGCGGGCTCTCGTCCGCACCGTCGGGGCGGCCGGAATCGGCCGTCGGATCGGTGGGAGAGTCACGGTCGCTCATACGAACGCCTCCCGTCGCAGGACGAGCAACATCGCGATGCCGGCCGCGAAGACGACGGCTACCTCGCCGAGGGTGTCGAACCCACGGTAGCCGACGAGTACGGCCGTGACGACGTTCGTCACGCCGGTCTGTTCGTAGGCGTTGGTGAGGTAATACTGACTCACGTCCCCCGCGAGGATGGGCGCCGACGGATCACCGACCGCCGGGAGCGCCGGCACCGTCGCGCCGACGGTGACGACGATGGCGACGACGGCCAGCCCCGACCGGAGGCTGATCCCCTCGAACCGCTCGGAACGGGTGACCGTCGTCCGGGCGAGGGTGAGCAAGAACAGGACCGTCGTGATACCGGCGCCGACGGCCGCCTCCGTGAGCGCCACGTCCGGCGCCCGGAGAAGCGCCCAGAGGACGGCGACACCGAAGCTGTATCCCGCGAATGCGACGATGCTGCCGACCACGTCGCGGATCACGGCGGCCGCGAGCGCGCTCCCCAGCATGAACAGGAGGACGACTGCGACTGGGACCGAGAGGCTCACGGCTCACCCTCCTCGTCGCCGAGCCGGGCGTCCTCGCCGATCGGTTCGATCCCCTCCTCCTTGGCGGCGCGGGCGATAGCGTGGGCGGCCGTCGGACTCGTCACGAACAGGAACACGAGCAGGAAGACGAGCTTCAGCGACTCGGTAGTCACCCCGAGAACGAGGGCGATCCCGGCCAGCGACAGGACCGAGCCCAGCGTGTCGCTTTTCGACGCCGCGTGCAGGCGGGCGTAGAGCCCCGGGAGGCGAATGATCCCGACGGTGGCGACGAAGCCGAAGAAGGTACCCACGACCACGAAGACGGTCGCCAGAATCTCTATCGGCGTCACAGGACACCACCCCACTCGACGGTGATCTTCGAGACGGCGATACTCATCACGAAGTTGAGCAGGCCGTACACCAAGGCCACGTCGAGGTAGCCGTACTCGCCGAGGGCGACGCTCACCAGCGCGATGACGATGACGGTGTTCGTCCCGACGACGTTGATGGCGACGATGCGGTCTTGGGTGGTCGGCCCCCGGACGACTCGGTAGAGGAGGACGACCGCAAACAGCGTGAAGGCCGCGGCCGCGGCGAGGAGGATCAGCGAGAACGTCTCGGAGACGGTTACCTCGGGGCCACCCGAGGCCGCGAGGAGGACGGACGTCACGAGTCCCCCTCCTGGTGATCGTCGAGTCGTTCACGCGGCGAGGCGATGCGCGCGGACTCGCGCCCGTAGAAGACGAAGCGAACGAGGCGTTCGAGTTTCCCCCCGAGAAGGTCCGTCTCGGCGTCGGGGATCAGCGCGTGGACGAGGAAATGTCTGCGGCTCACGTCGACGGTTACCGTCCCCGGAGTTAGCGTAATCGAGTTGGCGAGTGTGGTGACGGGGAGATCACCCCACACCGCGGCGTCGAACTCGACCATCCGTGGATCGATCGGGAGCCGAGGGTGCAACACCACGTACGCGAGGGCGACGTTTGCCTTCGCAATCTCCCAGAGCAGGATCGGCGTGTACGCCGCCAGCCGGGCAACCGTGTAGCCGACGACCCGCAGATTCGGCACGTCACCTTTGAGCGCCACGCTGGCGAGTGTGAGTGTCACGACCCCAGCCGTCGCGACTCCCGTGAGCAGTTCGTACGGATCGGTGACGTGCCACCCGCCGAGCGCTAGGTAGAACAGAAACGAGGCGGAGAAGACGACGAAAAATTCGGGGAGGCCGATGTCGGTAAACGGGAGGCTCCGGCGCGTCCGGCGGGTGACCGGTGCCTCCAGCACGTCGAACCCCCGGTCGGCGAGTTCCGCCTCGAAGGAGCGCAGGATCGGGGCGCTCCCGCCGGGGCGAAAGGACGGATCGACGACGATCCGTTGGACGCCGTTCGTCGCGGCGTACCCCGCGATCACGTCGGCGAAGTCGCCGGGACTGAAGACGTACTCGTTCGTCCCGACAGTCGCCGACTCGAAGACGACAGTCTCGGGGGCGTCCTCGGGGGTGAGTTCGTCGATGTCCTCCCGCGCCCAAGCGAGGACCCGGTCGAGCAGCGACGTGGCGGCCTCGACGTCCGAGGGGTCGGCTTGGACGGTGCGCCAGCGCGCTGGCAAGACGAAATGAACCGTGACCAGCGTTCCCGTCTCGGTGGCAGACTCGTGGGCGCGTTCGACCGCGTACGTCACCGACCGCCGCAGTGTCTCGGACTCACCAACCGGGACGAGCACGTCTTGTTCGCCCTCAGCCGCCATCTGGGGGTCGACCTCCGGCGACCCGAGCGGTGGCTCTCCCGTGCATTCGTATCATGGTTAGCGTTCGCTTCCGGTTTCATAACTATTGCTATACGGCCGCCGAACGTCGCAGTGCCGCCGTCAGTCGATGACCGTAGCGAGGCGGTCGGCGACCCGACGCCCCAGCCCGGTTTTCGACCCCCTGAACCGGTCCACCTCGTCCCCGTCGACCACCAGCACTCGTGTGTCGTCGTCGCCCATCACCGACGCGTCGTTGGCGACGACGAAGGCCAGATCGACCCGGTCGCGGAGGGTGCGCGCGCGCTCGATCATCGCCGCGTCGTCGCCGCTGGTTTCGGCTTTGAACCCCACCATCGGAAGGTCGGGGTGGTCTGCACGCACCGTATCGAGGAGTTTCGGCGTCGGCTCCAGTTCGAGGGTGATGGCCTCGCCCGAGCGGATTTTGTCTGCCGCGCGCGCGACCGTGAAATCGGAGATAGCAGCAGCCGAGACGAGGGCGTCGGCCGGATCACCGTCGCCGTCGCCCGCCACCGCCGCGGAGACGACGTCGATCATCGCCGCCGCGCTCTCGACGGGGCGCACGTCGGCGTAGGGCACATCGGGGCCGTCGTGGACGAGGGTCACGTCGGCGCCGCTGACGTGACAGGCGCGGGCGACCGCTCGCCCGGTGCGCCCGGAGGCGCGGTTCGAGAGCGTCCGGACGGGATCGACCGACTCCGTGGTCGCACCGCTCGTGACGACGACGTGTCGACCCGCGAGCGGATCGGGCGTCGTCGCCCGTGCGACGGCGGTGACGATGGCGTCTTCGCTCGCGATCTTTGCCTTGCCCTCCTCGATCCGGGGGTCGACGAAGTCGACACCCCAAGACGCGACGCGGTCGATGGCGTCGAGCACCCCAGGGTGGTCGTACATCGGTTCGTGCATGGCGGGCGCGACGACGACCGGCAGCCCCGCGCCGAGGGCCGTCGTCGCACACGTCGTCACGGGTGTATCGTCGACCGCCGCCGCCACCTTCCCGACGGTGCCCGCGGTGGCCGGAGCGATCAACAGGACGTCGGCCCATCCCTCGCGTCCGCAGAGTTCAACGTGTTCGACCGCACCGGTCAGTTCCGTCACCGGCGGCGCGTCGGTGGCAAACTGGAGCGCCCAAGGGTGGATGATCCCGCGGGCGGCGTCGCTCGTCACGGCCCTGACGCTCGCACCGTGGCGGCGGAGTTCGTGGGCGAGTTCGACCGTCTTTACCGCCGCGATGCTTCCCGTCACCCCGAGCGCGACGTGTGTCCCCTCGAGCATTCGTCCGCACTTTCGTGGCGAGGGTCTTAAGCGTCGGCCGTGGATCACTGGCCGCCGGCGACGGCCGGCTTCCGAGTCTCGACGTGCTCTTCGCCCGCCGGCTTGAGTGTCGTCGCGCAGGCTCGAAAACAAACATTATAACGGAAGATTACGAACTGCCGGGTTACTGTGACAAACGAAACAGCGACTCGAAGACGGCGGTTTCTCAAAGGTATCGGTGGCTCAGCGGCTATCGTCAGCCTCGCGGGATGTATGGGCGGCGATGGCGGAGACGGAGAATCGACGACGGAGACGAGCGGCGACGACGACGAGGCGACAGAGACAGACACGGACGGGACCGCGACCAGCGGATCGGGAGACAGTGGCGGCCTCGCCAGCGAAGTCGAGATGATCTGTCCGTGGGCGTCCGGCGGCGGCACCGACCGGACCGCCCGGCAGTTGGCGTCGTTGGCCGAAGAACAGTCCGACTCGTCCTTCTTCGTGAGCAACGTCACGGGGGGAAGCGGGAGTGCGGGCTTCCGGCGGGCCGCCAACGCCGATCCGGACGGCTCGACGGTCGGCGTCCTGACCGTCGAAGTGTGTACGATCTCACACCTCGACATCTCCGACATCTCGCCGGACAACTTCAAAGCGGTCATGCAGTACAACTTCGATCCTGCGTCGCTGACCGTGCACGAGGACGAGCCCTACGACACGATCGAGGGGTTCGTAGAGCACGTCCAAGACAGCGACGAACGGGTGCGGATCTCCAACTCCGGTATCGGCGCCATCTGGCACCTGTCGGCCGCTCGGTTCGCGCAGGCGGCGGGCATCTCGGACCAAGTCAACCACATCGGCTACGACGGCGGCGCGCCGGCGACGACGGCCGTGGTAAACGGTGAGGTCGACGCGACGACTGCCAGCGCCGCGGAGGTCGCCCCCCAAGTCGAGGACGGCCCCCTCAAGGTACTCGGCGTCATGGGTGAGGAACCGGTCAACATCTTCCCGGACACCACCACGTTCCAAGACGCGGGCTACGACATCATCGTCGGCGCTTGGCGGGGACTGGGAGTGCCGGCCGACACGCCCGACGACGCGGTCGCTGCGCTCCACGAGACCTACCAGTCGGTGTACGAATCGGACGCCTTCCAAGAGTTCATGAGCAACAACGGGTTCGGACTCGTGTACCGCAGTCCGGACGAGTTCGACCAGTTCATGAACCAACAGTACGGCGAATTCGAGAACCTCATCTCGAACTTGGATCTCGAGGCGTAGTCCAGTCGTCATGCCGATCCGGATCACGCGAACCGACGAGATTGCCTCGGTCCTGCTCGTAGCCTTCGCTGCGGGTGTCTATCTCGTCAGCGAGAGCTTTCCGAGCGGCGTCGCCGGAACCCCGGGGCCGGCGCTGTTTCCGCGGTTTATCGTCGGAACCATCGCCGGACTCGCGGTGCTTCAGTTCGTCAACGCCGTGCTCTTGCAGGGGACCGACGAACGGTCTGTCACCCGTGACGACGTCCTCCGGTTCGTCGTCCCCGCCGCGTTCCTCGTCGGCTACGCGGGTCTCCTGCCCGTGATGGGGTTTCTGCTCACGACCGTCGGCTTTCTCGCCGTAGTCATGTTCTACTCGGGCGTGCGTGACCCTCGGGTGGGCCCGACGCTCGCGATTGGCATCAGTATCGTCCTTCAGAACGTGTTCGTTGGCTTCCTCCGCGTTCCCCTCCCGGAGGGACCACTCGGACTCGGCGATCTGGTAACCCTGTTTTGATGGTTACAATGCGAGGTGCCCTCGATAATGGTAGCTAGTGGAAGCGTGTGGGGCGCGGTCGGCGCCGTGGCAGAGCCGGTGACGCTGCTCCTGTTGGTCATGGGCGTGCTCATCGGAATCTTCATGGGATCGCTTCCCGGGATGACGGCGACGATGACGGTTGCCGTGTTGGTCTCGTTTACCTTCAGCATGGACCCGATCCCCGGAATGATGCTCCTCTTGGGTATCTACGGGGGCGCGCTGTACGCCGGGTCGATCCCGGCGATTCTCATCCGAACGCCCGGGACGCCCAGTGCCGCGGCCACCGTGTTCGACGGCTTCCCGCTGGCCGAACAGGGGAAAGCGGGGCAGGCCATCTCCGTCGCGACGGTCGCGTCGTTCGTCGGTGGCGCCATCAGCGTCCTGCTGCTGATGTTCGTCGCCCCGCAGATCGCCGCGTTCGCCTTGAACTTCGCCTCGCCGGAATACTTCGCGCTGGCGGTGTTCGGGTTGTCGATCATCGCCAGCGTGAGCGGGGACTCACTGATAAAGGGGCTCATCTCGGGGTTGCTCGGGATGTTCCTAGCGACGGTCGGCCTCGATCCGGTGATGGCCTCGCCACGGTTCACCTTCGGCTACGAGGTCCTCACGTCCGGCATCCAGTTTATCGCCGTGATGATCGGCCTGTTCGGCATCGCCGAGGGGCTGTATCGGTACCAGTCGGGGCTCGCCGACGACGGCGCCAGTCAAGAGATTTCGGGTATCCTGCCGGGCTGGGCGGTGCTCGAACGCATCCTCCCGGTCGCAGTGGCGTCGAGCGTCGTCGGCACGGTCGTCGGCGCGATTCCGGGCGCCGGCGGCGACATTGCCTCGTTCGTCACGTACAACGAGTCCAAGCGGTGGATCAAGGACAACACGTTCGGAGAGGGAGACACTAGGGGCGTTGCGGCCGCCGAATCGGGGAACAACTCCTCGACCGGCGGTGCGTTGATCCCGACGCTCACGCTCGGCATCCCCGGCGACTCCGTCACTGCGATCCTCATCGGGGCACTGATGGTCCACGGCATCCGCCCCGGACCGGGGCTGTTCCAAGAGGAACCCGAACTCGTCTATTCGATCTTCGTCGGCTTCTTCCTAGTGTACATCGTCATCCTGATCGTTGGCCTGTTGGGTGCACGGTTCTGGGCACGGATCGTCGACTTCCCGTCGAAATACCTCTGGCCGGTCATCCTCGTGCTCTCGCTCGTCGGTGCGTACGCGCTCAGGGGGAATCCCTTGGACATCTGGACCGCTATCGGGGCCGGTATGCTCGGATACGTCATGCGCGTCGAGGATTACCCCCTCGCTCCGATGGTGCTCGGACTGATACTCGGGCCCATCGCAGAGGTGAACCTGCGCCGGTCGCTACAGCTATCGGGCGGCGAGGTGAGCATCTTCACCGACAGCCCGCTGGCGATGGTGATCCTCGGGTTGAGCCTCGTCTCGCTTGCCTACCCCATCGTCCAGCGCGTCCGCGAGCGCCGACTCGCCGAGGGGAGTAACTGATCGAGTCGGGGCGGCGGTCGCCCACCCACAGGAGACTCGCGCGATGCCACCCACGGCGGCAGACGTCGCCGAACGAGGTAGCCGGCAGTATTAGGACGCCGGCGCGCTATGTGCTTACGTGGACCGTATCCACGTCAGTACGGTCGTCTGCCTGCCGGCCGAGGAGGTGTTCGACTTTCTCGTGGACTTCCCGCGGTACGCTAAGTACTCGGAGTATCTGACCGACGTGCGGGCCGACGGCGATGGCTCGCCGGGTACCCGGTATCGGCTCCGGTTCGCGTGGTGGAAGCTGTCCTATCCCCCCCACACCGAGGTGACCGAGGCCGCCCCGCCGACGCGGCTGGATTGGCGGGTGATCGAAGACCTCGACGCCCGGGGGCGGTGGCGGGTCGACCCTCTCGATACCGTCCCCGCGGCGGTGCCGGCCGCATCGGGCCCGGCGTGTCGCGTCCACCTCGAAGTCGAGTTCGATCCCCACTCCGTCGGCGGAGGAATCCTAGATCTGCCGCGGTTCGTCTCCTTCGACTGGGTGGTCGAGAAGGTGAAGCCGATACTCGTCGAGGAGGCCGAACAGGTGGTCGAACGGATCGTCGCCGACGTTGAGGGGCGACGGCGCGAGGTCGACCTCGTCGTTCACGAGACGCCGGGTGGAGTGGCGTGAGAAGCGAAATGGTGAAACCACGGGCGTGAGGAGGAGACGGTATGTCACTCGGGAGCGTCGAAGCGTGCACATAATCGTCGTCGGCGCGGGCCAGGTCGGATCGAGCATCGCGGCCGACCTCGCAGACTCACACGACATCGTCGTCGTGGACCGCGACGGTGACCGGACCGAGGATCTGGCGTACTCGCTCGACGTGTTGACGGTTCAGGGGGACGGCACCTCCCTGTCGACGCTAGAGGAGGCCGACATCGACGAGGCCGACATGGTCATCGCCAGCACCGACGACGACGAGACGAACATCGTCATCTGCTCGACGGTGCGCGCGGTGAGCGACTCGTTCACCATCGCTCGCGTCAAAAACACGGAGTATCTACGGACGTGGGAGCGATCACAGCGGGCCTTCGGCATCGACTTCATGGTCTGTACGAATCTGTTGGCGGCTGAATCCATCGTCCGGGTGGTCGGCATTCCCGCCGCCCGCGACGTGGACTCCTTCGCGGACGGGCACGTGCAGATGGCGGAGTTCGAGATTCCGACGGGAAGCCCGGTGACCGATCAGTCCATCGCCGAGGCCGACCGCTTCGAGAGTCTCACCTTCGCCGCCGTTCTTCGAGACGACGAGGTGGAAATCGCCCACGGCGATACCATCCTCGGGGAGGGAGACCGCGTGGTCGTGATCGGGAGTCCCGAGTCGGTCCGGGGGTTCGCGACGACCATCGCCCCGGACGAACGCCCTGGCACAGCCGAGGAAGTCGTCATCATCGGCGGGAGCGAGATCGGCTATCACGTCGCACGACTGCTCGGCGAACGCGGGTTCAAGCCACGGCTGATCGAACGCGACCCGGAGCGTGCCAGACAACTCGCGGAGGACCTCCCCAACGCCGTGGTAATGCAAAGCGACGCCACGGACGTCGACTTCCTAGAGCGCGAACACGTCGGCGATGCCGACTTCGTGGTCGCGGCGCTCGACTCCGACGAGAAGAATCTCTTGATGTCGCTGCTGGCTCGCCGTCTCGGCGTCGAGCGAACCGTAGCCGTCATCGACACCGCGGCGTACGTCGAACTGTTCGAGACCGTCGGCGTCGACGTCGGGATCAACCCCCGAGAGGTGGTGGCCGAGGAGATCACTCGATTCACCCGCGACGGCGGCGCTGAGAACGTCGCCATCATCGAGAGCGACCGAGCCGAGGTGCTCGAAGTCGAGGTGGACGAGACGAGCGTCCTCGCGGGCCGGCCGATCCACGAGTCCGTCGCCGACCTCCCCGAGGGCGTCGTCATCGGCGCCATCACCCGGAACGCGAGTCTGATCACCCCGCGCGGGGACACGGTGATCCAGTCGGGGGATCACGTCGTCGTCTTCCTCGATGCCTGCGTCGCGGACGACGTGACACCGAGGCTGTGACGGCCGGGCGGCCGTCGCGCCGTCGACGACCGTCACTCGGATTCCGAATATCACAGCTGAAAATCCTCGGCGTACACTTATTACTCGATCCGTCGTAGTGGCCGGTAGCGACTCGATCGCCCGGGTCTAATCGCCCCGTTGGAAGTGGTTCGATGAGATATATCCCCATACCCGACTGGGCGGACGGATCACACCACGACGTAGGGCTCATATAAAGTGCTTTTGTGCACCTCTCCCCGGGTTCACCCGCATGGTCGATTTGACTCGACGACGATTGATGGCAACGTCAACAGCTGCCGCGCTCGGCGCGAGCGTCTCAGGGGTCGCGAGCGCGAGCGAATCGGAGATTTCGGAGAGTGACACGCCGGGGGCGCCGAGCGTCAAGGGGAGTCTCAAACGCCTCTCGACGACGGCGTTCGGTGCCGAGGTGACGGGGCCGTTCGTCTTCGAAGACGGCTCCCTGCTGTACAGCCTCCAGCACCCGGAGGAAGCCAACACCGAGCCCTTCGACCGGGCGGCAGTCGGATACTTCAGCGGCTTCAACTTCGAGTTCGACGGAAACAACGACGACTTCTCCGAGGTCGGGATTCCCGACACCGAGGAGAAACAGCGCGAGGTTCGATCCGAGGCCGGCGACTACACGATCCTGATCCAAGGTCGCGAACCGATCAACGGCGGCGCGGAACGCCTCGGCGTCGCCCAGACGCCGGACGGCACCGACATCACGCAGGACAACTTCGCGGGCACGCAGTACGGGGCGGCGGCGACGAACCCGGACTGTAATCAGTTCGTCCCGACGGACGACGAGGGCACCGAAGGCTACCTGTACACCAACTGGGAGAACAGCCCCGGTGGCCTCTCGCGAGTCTACATCAGCCAAGACGAGAACGGCGAGTGGACCGCCGACCCCGAGGACGCGATGAACATCCCGAACACCGACGGGCTTCGCGAACTCGGCGGCACCCGGATCAACTGCTACGGCGACCTCAGCCCGTGGGAGACGCCCATCTCCTCCGAGGAGAACTACGCGCACCCCCGCGTCTCGCTGACCAACACGGTCGGCGACGTCGTCGAGGCTGGTAGCGGTGAGGGGCTGCTCGGCGGCTGTCAGTTCTGGAACCGACCGAACCCGTCCGAAATCGCCGGCGCCATCGGCACCTACGCCGAAGAGGGCGACCTCGACGAGGCTTGGGGGCCGCAGGGCTACTGGGCGCTCACCGGCGTCGAGTTCCTTGCGTACTATCTGGGCGCCGAGGTACCCGACGGCGACGAAGAGCCCGGTGAGAGCGTCGTGACGCCCATCGACGACGTCTATCCGAACCCCTACCGCTACGGCTACCACGTGGACGTCCGCGAGCCGACCGCCGAGGAGCCGGAGCCGATGAAGTACTGGGTCGCGGGCCGCGCCTCTTGGGAGGCCCCCGACTTCCAAGGCGACAACAAGACCCTCTACGGCTGCTCCGACGGCGACAGCAAGGGGATCTACAAGTTCGTCGCCGACGAGCCGATCCCGAGCTACGAGAACACGGACGACATCGCGGGCACGATCTACGCCCCGAAGATCACGAACGACGCCGCGAACGCCGAAGAAGCCGGCCAGCGCAACTCCCCGGCCAACACGAACCTCGAAGTCGAGTGGATCGAACTAGGCCACGCCACGAACGGCGAGGTCGAGGAGTGGATCGCCGAGTACGACGACGTGACGCAGGCGGACTACCTCACGACCCACACCGAGTACAGCGAGGACGAACTCGGCCTGGACGTCAGTTACAACCAAGCCATCCGCGAGGCCGACCTCGAAGTCATCGAGAACGGCAACCAGAACTACATCTCGAACGAGGAAATCGTCGAGTGGGCCGCCCAGTACGAGGAAGCGGGTCCCGACGGCGTCGACGAAGAGCTCCGCAAGGTGCCGTTCCTCGAGATGCGCGCGGCCGCCAAGGAGATCGGTGCGTCCATCGAGTTCAACAAGGCCGAGGGCGTCGACAGCGTCGACGACTCCCAGCCCGGCGACTTCGTGTACTTCGGCATCTCCGAGTTCAACGACGACCTCGCCGACGAGACGGGTGACATCCGGATGGACCGCGTCGACGGCGGCGTGGTCTTCCGCGCGGAACTCGAGCCCAACTACAACGTCTCGACGCTCGAACCGGTCATCACCGGCCCCGACTTCACCGACAGCCCACAGGACGCCGACGACGGGCTTCGCAACATCGACAACGTCTACGCGATGCGTGACGGCCGTGTCCTCTGCTGTGAGGACGGCTTCGGCGGTCCCGCCCGCTCGTACCCCAACGACGGGCTCTACGTCTTCCAGCCGAACGTCTCGCTCGACGTCGACTCTATCGCTGTCGGCTACGGCGCAACCGGCACGGCCGAGCTGACGGCCTCGTCGCTCCCGACCGGCTTCTCCGGCGCCGAGGTCACCGTCTCGGTGACGAACCCCGAGGTGGCGACCATCACCGGCGTCGAGTTCCCCGAGGAACTCGGCCTCACCGAAAGCACCGTGGGATCGGACGGCACCTCGGCGACGCTTCGGTTCGCCGACGTCGACGGCAACGTCGAGGCCGGCGGCCGCAAGATCCCTGTCGCCACGTTGACACTCCGCGGCGTCGACACCGGCACCACCGACCTCGAACTCGAAGTCACCCAGATGGACGACGAGAGCGGGAACGCCATCGACGCTCAGACCCGACGTGGCGTCCTCGTCACCGGGCCGCCGACGGTCGCCGGTGGGAGCGCCCCGACCGACGTCGACGGCGACGGCTTCTTCGAGGATCTCAACGGCAACGGACGGCTGGACTACGAGGACATCCAGATCATGTTCGATAACTTCGACGCCGACAGCGTCACGATGAACAAGTCCGCCTACGACTTCAACGAGAACGGCCGACTGGACTTCGACGACATCGTCTCCCTCTACGAAGATATCAACTGACGGCCCGTCGCTCGGGCGCCGCGCCACGCGGCCCCACCCCACCCACCCCCCAGAATAGTACCACACATGATGGCACACCCACGACACGTTTCGATACTCGCGGTCACCCTGGCGGCGCTCGCCCTCCTCGGGGCGGTGGCGACGGCGGGGACCGTCACGGCACAGAGCGAACAACCGACCGTCCGCGTCGTCGGCGACACGGTGGCCGCCGACGGGACGACGACCGTCGGGGTCGTCCTGACGAACGCTCCGAACGGCCTCGCCGGATACTACCTCGATATCACCGTCGAGAATCCCGAGGTGGCGCGAATCGAGGGGGCGAACTACCCCGACCGGTTCGCGCTGACGACCGCTCCGAGCGTCGGTTCTGAGGGGGCGACGGCCACCCTCGAAGCCGCCGACATGGAGGGGGAGATCGATCCCGGTGCGACCGACGTGACGCTCGCGGCCGTCGAGATCAGCGGCGTCGCGGCCGGCGAGACGACAGTCACCGTCACGCCGTCACAGTTCGACGACGACGACGGAAAGGCGTTCCAGCCCGCGACGGCAGCAGGCACCGTGACCGTCGACGGAAGCGGCGGCGACACCGCCCCGGCGGCCGACGACACGGCGAGCGAGACGGCCATCGACGACGACAACGGCGGATCGGCCCCCGGATCGACGACCGCGACACAGAGCGACGCGGGGGCCGACGACGCCGCCGAAACCGGCGGCTCCGGGCCGCTGTCGCCGGCGCTGGTCGTCGTCGCGATCACCGCACTCGTCGCCGTCGCGCTTGTCCGGCGCCGCCGGTAGCACCGCCTCCCGACCACCCCACACGCCAACGATGTCACGATCACCCAACGGGACGACCGACGACTCGACCGAACGAATCCACCGAGAGTACGTCCTCGACGTGCGAATCGTCGAGGTGACGACTGCGGCGGGCGACGCCGCCTACCGGTTCGAAGCACCCCACCACGACGGTCGTACGTTCACCGACGCGGAGACGGCGGAGCTGTACGCCGACGTCTACTTCGACGTGAACGGGTTCGACGAACAGCGGGTCGGCGAGCGGGGCGTGCCGCCGGAGATCATCCAAGCCGGCCGGGACACCCTCGCGGCGTACTTCGTGACCCAGCATTACGGCGACGTCGAGTGGGTTGCATCCTACTACGGCCACAAACCAGAACGAGCCCGGCGATACGTCGAGCGGGTCCGCAAGCGGGCACGGAAGATCCGCGACGGGGTCCGGAACGGCGCCGCGGACTGACCGTTCCGGCCGTCGCCCCTCGATATCAGCGATGAGAACTCGGGGCGTAACGTTATACTGTTACGCCTCTCCGTTGCAGGTGGGTCTTCCGATCACCACTGCGGTGTCGACGCTCGTCGACGCCGACGCGACGCGGCTCCGGGGGGAACGCGTCGTTGGATCGGGACGCCCATCGCGTGTGACACTCCTCAGTACCCCTACCAATTCGTTCAGTTCTCGACGGCACTCGCCGCCCGGATAATCTCACGCTCGCCGAAGGCCGGCCCGATCAACTGGAAGCCGACGGGGAGGCCGTCGGCCCGTCCCGCAGGTACGGAGACTGCCGGGAGGTTCGCCAAGTTCACCGGTACCGTGTTGGCGTCCGCGAGATACATCTGAAGCGGGTCGTCGAGGCTCTCGCCGAGTTCGAACGGCAACACGGGCATGGTCGGCGACGCGAGCACGTCCGCCTCGGCAAGCGCCTCGTCGAAGTCCTGCTTGAGCCACGCACGGGCGTCCTGTGCCTTCGCGTAGTACTTGTCGTGGTAGCCGGCCGAGAGGGCGTACGTCCCGAGCAGGATTCGCCGTTTCACCTCGTCGCCGAAGCCCTCCTCGCGGACCTGTGCGAACGAGTCGTTCCAGTTGCCGTCGACGTCGGTCTCGGGGCCGTAGCGGACGCCGTCGAACCGCGCGAGATTCGAGGACGCCTCGGACATGGCGATCACGTAGTAGGCTTGGACGGCACGCTCGACCGAGGGGAGGCTCACCTCGTGAGTCTCCGCGCCCTGTGCTCTCAGGTCGTCGAGCGTCGCCTCGAATCGCTCGACGACCCGTTCGTCGGCACCCTCGATCAACTCGGTCGGGACGCCGATAGAGAGCCCCTCGACGTCGCCGTCGGCGGCGCTCGCGTAGTCGGCGTCGGCGCCCGCCTCGCGAGTGGTGGCGTCACGGTCGTCGGGGCCGGCGATCACGTCGAGTACCTCCGCGGCCCCTTCGACGGTCGGCGCCAGCGGCCCGATCTGTTCCAGCGAGTTGGCGTAGGCGACGAGGCCGTACCGGGAGACCAGCCCGTAGGTGGGCTTGATGCCGACGACACCACAGAACGCCGCCGGGCAGCGGACCGAGCCACCGGTGTCGCTCCCGAGGGCGACGTCGGCCTCGCCGGCGGCGACGGCCGCGGCGCTCCCCCCGGATGATCCCCCGGGAACCCGCGACTCGTCGACCGGGTTCTTCGTCGGGCCGAAGGCCGACGTCTCGGTGGTCGTCCCCATCCCGAACTCGTCCATGTTGGTCTTGCCGACGAGCGTTGCGCCGGCGCGTTTGAGGCGTTCGACCACCGTCGCGTCGTACGGTGGGACGTAGTCGGCGAGCATCTCGGAGCCACAGGTGGTGCGGACACCCGCCGTCGAGATGTTGTCCTTGATCGCGACGGTCCGGTCGGCGAGGGGGCCGTCGTCGGCGCCCTGAATCGTCTCCTCGGTGATGAAGGCGTCGACGCTCATGAGACGCTCGGCCCCTTGAAGTAGCCGTCCTCGGTCTCGGGGGCGTTCCGCAGTGCCTCCTCCTGAGAGAGTCCGTCGCGCACCTCGTCGGCGCGCATGACGTTCACCAAGTCGGCCTCGGCGTCGACCTCCGGCACGTCGTCGAGGGCGTCGAAGTAGGAGAGAATGTCGGCGAACTGCACGGCGAATCGCTCCACCTCGTCCTCGTCCAAGTCGATCCGGGCCAGATCCGCAGTGTGGCGGACCTCGTCGGGGTCGACGGGCGTCTCGCTCATGTGTGTGGCCACTTTCGGGCCGGCACTAAGGGTTTCGGTCCACCCGCCGGGCGCCGGTCGCGAACCGATCCGCGGCCAGTAGCGTTTATATCCCTCCGGTGAGCATCCGACGCTCATGGCCGACGGAACCTTCGACGGCTACGGCGGTCGTCACGTCCCCGACATGCTCGAAGAGCCGCTCAAACACCTCGGACAGGCCTACGACGAGGTAGCGGAGACGGAGTCGTTTCAGGCTGATCTCCGTGACCTCCTCGAGACGTTCGCCGGACGGCCCACGCCGCTCCATTACGCTCGTAACCTGAGCGAGCGGTACGGGGCCGACATCTACCTCAAGCGAGAGGACCTGCTCCACGGCGGTGCCCACAAGATCAACAACACGCTCGGCCAAGCGCTACTCGCAAAGCGGGCGGGCAAGGACCGCCTCATCGCCGAAACCGGGGCCGGTCAGCACGGCACGGCCACGGCGATGGCCGGCGCTCTCCTCGATCTGGACACCGAGATTTACATGGGCGAAAAGGACGTCGAGCGCCAGCGGATGAACGTCTTCCGGATGCGATTGATGGGTGCGACGGTCAACGAGGTGAGCCGCGGCGGGGCCGGCCTCGCCGACGCCGTCGACGCCGCACTGGAGGATATGGCGGCGAACGTCGAGGACACCCACTATCTCGTCGGGAGCGTCGTCGGTCCCGACCCCTTCCCGCGGATGGTCCGGGACTTCCAGTCGGTCATCGGCGAGGAGGCCCGCGAGCAGATGCTCGACCGCACCGGCTCCCTGCCCGACGCGGCGGTCGCCTGCGTCGGCGGCGGGTCGAACGCCATCGGCCTCTTCCACCCCCTCCGCGACGACGACGTCGCCTTCTACGGCGCAGAGGGCGGCGGCGAGGGCGAGGGGTCGGGCCGTCACGCCGCGCCCCTCGCCGAGGGCGAAGACGAGGTCATCCACGGCATGAAGACCCGTGTGATCGACGACGACACCGAGGTCCACTCGGTGTCGGCGGGGCTGGATTACCCCGGCGTCGGCCCCGAACACGCCATGTTCCGAGCGGTCGGTCGCGCCGAGTACACCGCCGTCACCGACGACGAGGCGCTCGCCGCCTTCCGTGAACTCTCCGAGACGGAGGGGATCATCCCGGCGCTCGAAACGAGTCACGGCGTGGCGCGGGCCATCGAACTGGCGGAGACAGGCGAACACGACAGCATCCTCGTGAACCTCTCGGGTCGCGGCGACAAGGACATGGAGACGGCCGCAGAGCACTTCGACCTGTAGATCAGCTCTCGACCGCGGCCCAGATCCGCTCGGCGGTCAGCGGCATGTCGATGGTGTCGACACCGAGTGGATCGAGAGCGTCGTGGACGGCGTTGACGACGGCTGGCGGGGCAGCGATGGCGCCCGCCTCGCCGACGCCTTTCACCCCCAGCGGGTTGTGCGGGCACGGCGTGACCGTCGAGTCCCACTCGACTTCCGGCACGTCCGCGGCTTTCGGCATCGCGTAGTCCTGCAGGGAAGCGGTCAGCAGGTTGCCGTTGTCGTCGTAGACGGCCTCCTCTTGGAGCGCTTGGCCGACGCCCTGCGCGACCCCGCCGTGAATCTGCCCCTCGATGATCTTCGGGTTGATCTGCTCACCCACGTCGTCGACGGCGACGTAGCGTTCGATCTCGATCTCGCCGGTCGACGGCGCCACCTCCACGACGGCGACGTGCGTGCCGAAGGGGAAGGTGTAGTTCGCGGGGTCGAAAAATGTCGTCTCGTCGAGCCCCGGTTCCATCCCCTCGGGCAGGGCGTCGGCGCCGCCGTAGGCGACCTCCGCGACCTCCCGGAAACTCATCGACCGCTCCGGCGCGCCGGCGATGAAGAACTCGCCGTCCGCGAACTCGAGGTCCGCGTCGGCGACTTCGAGACGGTGGCTCGCGATCCGGCGGGCCTTCTCGACCACCTTCTCGGCACTTCGCTTGATCGCGCTTCCCCCGACGGCCATCGCGCGACTCCCGCCGGTGCCGTTGCCCTCCTCGATTTCGGCGGTGTCGCCCTCGCGGATCTCCACGTCGGCGGCCGGGACGCCCAGTTCGTGTGCGACGATCTGAGCGTAGCCGGTTTGGTGGCCGGTCCCGATTTCGGCGGTCCCGGTCGTGACGACCACCCGTCCGGAGGGTTTGACGTGGACAGCACCGTTCTCGTACATGCCGGGCGCGTTGCCACAGGCCTCGACGTAACACGACAGGCCGATGCCGAGATACCGGCCCTCCTCCCGGGCGGCGGCCTGTCGCTCGCGGAAGTCCTCGTAGCCGATCATCTCCAGCGCTCTGGAGAGCGTCGCGTCGTAGTCGCCGGAGTCGTAGGTGCGCCCCAGACCGGTCTCGAAGGGGAACGCGTCCGCGGGGACGAAGTTCCGCCGGCGGATGGCTGCAGGGTCCACGTCGAGTTCCCGCGCCGCCTCGTCGATCAGCCGCTCGATGAAGTAGGTGGCCTCCGGGCGACCGGCGCCACGGTAGGCCGAGAGCGGCGCCGTGTTGGTGAACACCCCCGTCGTGTGGACGTACGCACCGGACACGTCGTACTGCCCGTTGGCCATCAGCCCAAGGTTGGTCGGGACGCCGGAGCCGGCGGGGACGAGAAAGCCGCCGACCGGGGCGGTCGTCTCGGCGCGGAATCCTCGGAGCCGCCCGTCGTCGTCGACCCCCGCCTCGGCGTGGACGAGGTGGTGACGAGCGTGAATCATCGACAGGAAGTCCTCGGTTCGCGGTGCGACCCACTTCACCGGCCGCTCGACGTGCATGGCACACCACCCGGCGAGCAGATAGCCGGTGTACGGAAACAGCTTGGCGCCGAAGCCCCCGCCCACGTCCGGGGCGCGAACACGGATTCGGTGGTCCGGGACACCGAGCGTATACGAGAGGTCACCCTGCATCCCGTGTGGTTTCTGCGTCGAGAGTGCAACGTCGAGGGCGTCGTCGGACGGTCGGTACCGCGCCGCCGCCGCGCGCGGTTCCATCGCCGTCGGAATCACGCGGTTGATCTCGAGGTCCAGTTCCACGACGTTGTCGGCGGCATCGAGTGCGGCGTCGGCGGCCGCCTCGTCGCCCGTGTCCCACGTGAACGCGACGTTCCCCGGTGCGTCGTCGTGAATCGCTGGGGCGTCGTCGGCCGTCGCCTCCCGAGGGTCGATGACGGCATCGCGGCGGTCGTAAGTCACGTCGATGCCGTCGAGCGCATCTTGGGCGCGGTAGCGGTCCTCGGCGACGACAGCGGCGACCGGTTGGCCCTGGTATGCGACCCAGCCGTCGGCCAATAGCGGCTGGTTCGGTGACGTGGCGCCCGTTTCGGCGTCCGACTCGGTCGAGCCACCTGCGGGGTCGTCCGTCCGGACGTACCCCGGTGCGTCCGAGGCTTGGATGTCCGCCCACGTGAGAACGGCGAGGACGCCGTCCATCGCCTCGGCGTCGCTCGTGTCGATCGATTCGACGGTGGCGTGCCCGTACTGGCTCCCGAGTAAGGCGAGGTGTGTCTCGTTAGGATAGCCGATGTCGTCGGTGTACTCCGCGTCGCCGGTGAGGAGGTGTGGGTCCTCTCGGCGCTGCACTGCGGAGCCGAACAGATCGGCCGGATCGACGTCGTCGGCGTCGACCGTCTCGAAGTCCATCGGTTAGTGTCCTCCCCCGGTCGTCGGGAATTGTGAACGCGTGTGGTGCATCACGTCTGTATCGCTATTGCGGGTGCGAAACCAAAAACGATTCGTCGAGTTCGCACCGTGTGGCGTTTGGCCGCAAAAGAGTAACCATTGTAGGTTACTTCCTGATCGTCGGCGTCCCGGCGTCAGTCGGTGTCACACCGGACCGTCGAGTCGCTCTCTGCGACCCGTCGAGTCCCTTTGACCGCCCCCACTGTGTCGCCGCTGAGACGACGAACGAACTCGTGCGGCGGTCCCACATCTGGCGAATCGTGGGTGTAGAGCCCCGTCAGTAATCGGTTCCAGTTATCTGTTGTCGGCTCGGGTGCGCCGGTTGCCGTCGGGCACGCTCGGCCCACATTCGGAGTGTACGCATCCCAGAGACGCTGAGCGTCTCGTCTTCGTGCAGTCGTCTCGACGAACTCGATGTGTGATAGTCGTCAAGTTGGAGGAGGGTATGTAAAGGCAAATACTTATGTCGGTGTTCTCGAAAATAGATAATTGATGGTCCAATCCATTGATCTTGACACTGCGAAGGAACTGATCGACGCGGCCGAGCAGAAGGCCGAAGAAATCGACAACCCGATGGTAATTACCGTTGCGAACAGCGAGGGTAACCTCATCGCTCAGCATCGGATGGACGACGCTTGGCTGGCGTCCGTTTCCATCTCGCGGAACAAAGCGTACACGTCGGCTGCGCTGGACATGCCGACACACGAGCTCGCCGAACCCTCCGAGCCCGGCAACTCCCTGTACGGCCTCCAGACGACCGACGAAGGTCGTATGGTGATCTTCGGCGGCGGATATCCGCTGCTCGACGAGGACGGGGACGTCGTCGGGGCATTCGGCGTCTCGGGCGGTGCGGTCGAACAGGACATGGAAGTCGCGGAAGCCGGCGTCAGCCACTGGGAAGAGATCCGAGGTGAGTAACGAATGTCAATGAACGCCGTGGTCTACAAGGGACCACACGAAGTCGCCGTCGAAGAGGTCGACGAACCGGAGATCGAACACCCGAACGACGTCGTCATCGACATCACGACGACGTGTATCTGTGGCTCCGACCTCCACATGTACGAGGGGCGGACGGCCGCGGAGCCGGGGATCGTCTTCGGCCACGAGAACATGGGTGTCGTCAGCGAAGTCGGCGAGGCGGTATCGAGTCTCGAAGTGGGCGACCGAGTCGTCGCCCCCTTCAACGTCGCCTGTGGCCACTGTGAGAACTGCGAGAACGGCTACACCGGCTTCTGTACGAACGTCAACCCCGGCTTCGCCGGCGGCGCGTACGGCTACGTCGCGATGGGGCCGTACAAGGGCGGCCAAGCGGAGAAGCTCCGCATCCCCTACGCCGACTTCAACGCGCTGAAGCTGCCCGAGGGCGACGCACACGAGGACTCGTTCTCGCTGCTTGCGGACATCTTCCCGACCGGGTGGCACGGCACCGAACTCGCCAACGTCGAAGCCGGCGACTCGGTGGCCGTCTACGGCGCCGGTCCGGTCGGCCTGATGGCCGCCTACAGCGCGAAGCTGAAAGGCGCCTCCGACATCTACATCGTCGACCGCGTGCCCAGCCGTCTCGAACTCGCCGAGGAGCACTGCGACGCGACGCCGATCAACTTCGAGGAGGGCGATCCGGTCGAGCAGATCAAGGATCTGAACGACGGTGGCGTCGACAAGGGCGTCGACGCCGTCGGCTATCAGGCCGTCGACCCCGACAAGGAAGCCGACGGCGCGTACGACCCGGCCCGCGAGAACCCCGCGGTCGTCATCAACAACCTGATCCGGACGGTTCGACCGACGGGTGAACTCGGCATCCCGGGACTCTACGTCCCGGAAGACCCGGGTGCGCCCGACGACATGGCCGCGCAGGGCCGAATCGGCATCGACTTCGGCCTCCTCTTCGAGAAGGGACAGGCCCTCGGTACCGGTCAGTGTAACGTCAAGGAGTACAACCGCGAGCTCCGCGACATGATCATCGCGGGCCGTGCCGACCCCAGCTGGGTCGTCTCGCACCGCGTCGACCTCGAGGAAGCTCCGGAGATGTACGAGGCGTTCGACAACCGCGAAGAGGGCGTGACGAAGGTCCTGCTGGATCCGTAAGCGCGCCACTCGCCGCGACACGCCTATTACCACGCCGCGACGTTTTCATCATATGTGCCAGTACTGTAGCTACCGACTCCACGACGGGTGGACGCAGTTGCTCTCGTACGACGAGACGTACCGAACGACGATGCAGGCCGACTCCGAGTCGACCTACGGCTTCCACGAGTCGTGGGACGACCTCCGCGAGGACGTCGGTCTCGGCGCGTAGTCGCCGACAGGCGTCGAACAGGACGGTCCCCCTGACCGGGAGCGAGGCGAGTCCCGCTAGGACTCTCGCGGGAAGGGATCGGTCGCCGCCGCCTCGTCCGCCTCGTCCGACAGACAGTCGTCGAGCGCCGCTGTCATGCCGTCGGTATCGAGGTCACGCCCGATGACGACGAGTCGCGTCGCCGGATCGTCGTCGCCCCACTGACCGATAGGGCCGGCTTGGACCGCCGGACCGGCCCCGCTCACCCCGAGGACCGTCTCCGGGCGACTCGCCACCCACGCAAAGCCCTTCAGGCGGACGATGTCGTCCGCCCACCCGTCGAGCCAAGCGTCGAACTGGTGTGGATCGAACGGACGCTCTCGGCGGTAGACGAACGACTCGACGCCGTGGGCGGCGGCCGCGTCGTCGTGGCCGTGGTCGTGACCGTGCCCATCTTCGCTTCCCTCGGCCGCGGCGAGCGCCTGCTTCCACCCCTGCCGGCGTCGCGCCGCCTCGAAGTCGAACAGCCCCGTATCGAGCACCGTCGACGGGTCGACCTCCGAGTAGGTCGTCCGCTGGATCGTCGCCCGGGGCTGGAGTTCTCGGATCGACGCTTCGACGGCGTCGAGTTCGTCGTCCGGAACCGCGTCACACTTGTTCAACAGGAGGACGTCACAGAACTCGATCTGATCGACGAGGACCTCCGTCAGCGGTCGCTCGGGAGTGGGGGCGGCGTCTGGGAGCGACGCCGCGGGATCGAACGCCTTCCAGAACCCGTAGGCGTCGACGACCGAGACGGTGGTGTCGAGGCGGAAGCGGTCGGAGAGACGTCCCTCGTCGGTCCCCTCCGTCAGCGCCCGTGCGATGGGGATGGGTTCGCTGATGCCCGAGGCTTCGACGACGAGATAATCGAAGGATCGCTCTTCGGCCAGTCGCGTCACCTCGGTCACGAGGTCGTCCTGTAGCCGACAGCAGATACACCCGTTCGAGAGGTCGACGATACCGTCCTCGGCGTCGTCGTCCAGTAGTTCGGCGTCGACGTTTACCTCGCCCATGTCGTTGACGACGACGGCGATCTGCCGGTCGCCGGGGTCGTTCAGCAACCGATTGACCAGCGTCGTCTTACCGGCGCCGAGTGGGCCGCTGATGACCGTCATCGGAATGTCTTCGGAGGGATGCGTCATCTGTCCCCGACGACGCGCCGCCGGGCAGCTATCGCCTCCCGGTGACGCTGCGGTACCGCCACGACCAGGTCATCAGGTACGACGACGAGGGTGTCGACCCCCAGACCTCGGTCACCGAGAACCGCGAGACGGTGCGGACCCACGTCACCGTCCGCGTCGAGGACCGTGCGCGCTTCCGCGTCGAGTCGGCGTCGGCGATGGTGCCCGCGGGCGCGGAGGGGCGCGTGACGCTCGTGCTCCGGAACGTCGGCTCCGCGCCCGCGACCGACGCAGCTGTCAGCGTGTTGAGCGCCGATTCGGGGCTTCGCGTCGGTGCCGGCGAGCGGGCGAGTTCGCTCGCGGGAACGTGGGAGCCGAACGCCACGCGGCGGGTAACCGTCCCCGCGACGGCGACGAACCCGACCGACGCCCGCTCGTATCCCGTCGAGGCCGTCGTCACCTACCGCGACGAGGCCGGGGTCGAACGCCGCTCGGCCGTGCTTCGCGCGTCGGTGCCGGTCGCCCGCGAGCGGTTCCGCGTCGCCGTCGAGGGGCCGCTCCGCGTCGGCGAGCGGGGGGACCTGCGCGGCGCGGTGACCTACGACGGCGCGGCCGCGGCGCGGAATGCGACGCTGCGCGTCGAGACGGCCGCGGGCGAGGTGGTACCGGTCGACGCCGCGCTGCCGCTCGGAACGCTTGCACCCGGCGACTCGGTCCCCGTCGTCGTCCCCGTCGACGTCAGCCCGAACGCCTCGGCGGGGCCGAAGGAGTTCGTCTTCCGCGTCGACTACGAGACGGCGGCGGGTACCCGCGCGACGAGCGGCCCCGTTCGCGCCGTCGCGAACGTCGACCCGCGCGCCGCGGCGCTGTC
>ENA-ORCS01000434-ORCS01000434.1-marine-metagenome-genome-assembly--contig:-NODE-434-length-30327-cov-11.269355_pt1 | contig 30327 bp, 21 predicted proteins | sample MGYA00237781_ERZ508513 | MGnify/ENA primary metagenome ERZ508513 (study PRJEB26184, sample SAMN06268793) | marine metagenome | isolation source: Eden Landing Ponds, San Francisco, CA, USA | place...
CGAGTAATGAGCACCGTTGACGAAGTCTACGAGTACGGGCAGGACACCTTCAACGTCCCCGAACGCGGGGAGATCCGGATAGAAGGCTGTCCGTCGTCCATCGGGGACCAGCTTCGTCGCGCATCTTTCACACAGCAGAGTCCCGGCGTCTTCACGAAAAGTCAAGCAGCACTCGACGGCGAGCAGGAGTACGAAGTCGTCACAGTCACCGTAGACGGCGACGAGAACGAGGTACTTCACGTTGAAGCGACGGACATCATCGGCGTTGTGAGCCTCACACCGTCGTCGAAGGTCCAGGTCGATCCGAAGATCGACTGGGAGCACATCTTCGATATGTTGCTGGCGGTCTACGACCAGAACCGCTCCATCGAATACCACGGGATCCCGCTGCAGGACTTCCTCTCCGACGACATCCATCTCGACGATGTCTTCGTTGTGCTGGCGATCAACTACCTCGATGGGTTAGAGACGATCCACCGGCAGGGGTACATCCGCGACTTGGTTATCCGACGGCTCGACAGTCTGGACGGGAGGGGAGAGATCGACGTCGAACAGACGCTCATGAACCACGCACGGGGGACGCTGGAGCCACATTGGATCCGCAACGAGACCGAATACGACAACGCCGCGAACTCGCTACTCCACTTCGCGGGGAAGACGCTGCTTCGGCTCTTTCGACAGAACTCTCACGAGAACGACCACCCTGCATACGACCGTATCTTCTCAGAGGTTCACCGAGAGGTGGAGCGCCTGGAGAGTATGGGTGTTAGCAGCGGGTTAGACCGGATGGACGCGTATCGACGCCTCTCGCTTAGCGACCTTCCGAAGCAGCGCCGGTACTACCAGAAGGCGTTCGATGTCGCCAAGGCGGTGATGTCGTCGTCACTCGGCCAGCAACTCAGAGACGGCCCGCGAGAACTGGTCGTGGACTACGTTCTGAACATGGAGTCGCTGTTCGAGCAGTACTCACAGGTCGTCATTGAGCGGGAGCTCTCGTATATCAAGTCCTACGACCACCTCGGCGGCCTCGATGACGTGACGCCCGTCCGGTCACCGTCCGTGAATCCGTTCGAGGGTGAAGGCCAGATCTACCACGAACCGGACCATGCGCTACAGGAGGGCGACGAGACTCTAGCTGTACTGGACTCGAAATACTACGCAGAAGGCCACGACCCAGTGAAAGAATCGCCGTCTCGGTCTCGGTTGTTCAGCTACGCCTACCTTCTCCACGCTGACCGACTCGCATTCCTGTGTCCGCTACTCGAACCGAAGCGTCGGCGAGTCGCCCAGACCGGAGCCGAACTACAGATCGTCTCACCCGAGCAGTCGTTCACTCTAGACGGATACGGCGACGTCGTCCACAACTACCTACACGATGTCCTCGTCGAGAAATCTGCCGAACTCGAAGCCTTCCGTGCCGTCGCAGAGAATCGCCTGTGTCTCGACGGCGTCGAAGAGACTGCCCTGAGCGAAGCAACATCGATGAGCGGTCCGTTCACGTTCAAAGATACTCGGGACTTCTCGCTTCGCGTCCTCAAGGCCGCTGCCGACGAACACTCGTGGGAAGTTCGCAATCGGTACGACCTAGAGCAAGACGGTGACTGGACGCGAGAACAGATCGAGACGCGTTGTGAACAGCGCTACGAGCATACGACGACGTGCATCCCGGTATTTTGCCGCGAGCACGGGCAGGAGTGGATCGACCTCTATTTCCTCCAGAATGGTTCCGATGAAGTGGAGAAAGAGGGACCGCTGAAACTCCTCTGAACAGTAGTTTCGTCCGACAGTCTCTTTATACCTGGTTTCACACTAATCAGATAGTTAAATGAGTAACGAGATGACATCACATGACCCCCTTTCGAACGATGATGGGTTCTGGGGTCTACTGCTCGGGAAGAAATATGATAAAATCCCGGAGTCAGACCGGACGCTTGAAAATCTCGTATCGGAGTTCTACGTTGGGCGAACGAAACGGATTGACTCCCGGTTTGAGTCAGTCGACGACTTACTCGCAGAATTAAAGGACCAATCACCAGATCGTGCACAACAGCTTCTACTCACCATCTGGGCAGAAGAAAAATGGGCGCAAAAGAGCAGCGGTGGCAACGGTTTCCAGGTGGAAACGGATTTCGAGGACGAACTTCGGCGACTCGAAGATGAGGGTCTCTTCGTCGAAGAGTTGATTGACGGTTTTACACTGGTGTGGCCGAGCAAAGAGGTTCGTGTGACCACTCGGGAAGACGATCGTGTCCGAAGTCGCTTGTTCGAGCGCGCCCACCCACTATTCGTTCGGAAAAATGGTGGGGGTGAGGTAGAGGTACGAGGTGCAAAGAGTCGAATCAAGAAGTTCTCAAAGACCTTTACGGATAGTGATGGAGTTGACAGAATAGAGCGATCACAAACGACTCAGCACGTCATCGATGGACTTGCGTCAATCTTCAACGATGAGATTGAAGCGCTCACACTCACCGAGGTGGAGTTCCAACGAACCTATCTCCCCGATGGATCATCCCTCTCCCTCAGCAACCCTACGGGAGTTCGAAATGATCTCAACTCAGAAGCCGTCTTTCAGGAACTAGTCGATCTTCAGAGCTTATCCGAACTGTCCCATCTCGGCTTCAACCACAACAAGACGGGGAAGAAGGTCGAGCTGAAAGTAGAGCGTGAAGAAACAGGATTTTACTTTGAGATCCAAGACCGGTACCTGCCCGAGTCAGAAAAGGAGGCAATTCGGTTACTGATCGAGGACAAATTGGGCATCTCGTTCGATAGCATCTATCCATATGATGTCCAGCTACGAGATTCATACATCTTCCACCAGATTCTCACTGGGGCAGTTGAGACGTATAACCGATATTTCGAGGATTTACCGGAAGAAGAACAGTCACTTCTGAACGAATTCATCGACGTAGCCGAGATTGACACATATGAGTGTTATCGCTGTCACGAGGTATATGAGGAAGAAAAGCCGGACGAATGCGACGAATGTGAAGGTGATAGTTTCAGAGACGACATCCGTCGGGAGGTCAGCGTTGACGATGAGGCGATCCATGAAGCAGCATTTGAGTCGCTAAAAGAGATCCGTGATACGCTTTCAGATAATGGCATCAACTTCTTGGACGTCTCAATCGATGGGTATGAGACGAAACACAACGACTACATCCGAGCCACATTCCAAGAAGTTGCGAGTGCAGGAAAAGAAGCCAACACACACCGGTATGAGTACATCAACTATTGTCTCGGAAATGGCCGCCTTCCTCGACGAATTAATCAATACCTGCTAAACTCGGTTCTCGTCGTTTACGGGAAAGCGTATCTCAACGGGCGAGAGCACTTCGGGACGATTGACCTACACGACCTGTTGATGACTGATTCTCCAGAGGATCTTCTTACCTCAGCGATTCGTGACAGCAAGTCCCAGTTCAGAAACCGAATTATTGGCCGGGCTGACGAAGCGTTCGAACGCCTTCAGGACCTACATCAGCGGGGTGCAGCAGGCGAATTCGACGACCTCTCACAGGGGGAGCGGGAGGAACTGAAGGAGGAGTACGACTACAACGAGTTTGAACGAGACGTGTTCTATCTCCTGAAATTTATGTTTCTCTTCACCGAGCGGTGGGGTCGAGAAGGAGAGACGGAAACAGATGGCTGTCTCGTAATTCCTGAAGACGACGGTTACTTCATCGCAAGTTACGACCCGAAACTCACCTACACAAAGAAGGGATACGATCTCGATGCCGGTGAGAAGAACAAAGCTGCTTGGTATATGGTTACGGAAAATCTCGGTGGTGCTCTCTCAGTTTCGCTCTCAGATGACGAAAACCTGGACGCCCACCTCTTCGTCTCGAATAACTTCCGAGAAGGTCAATTCCCCTATGTCGCCTCTCGTATACAGGAGTGGTTCGAGCAGAGCGAGGATGTGGAGAAGGAAGATATCCCAGTTGCATTCCTCCCTCTCGAATCATTGTTGTCGCTTTACGATACTTTCGACCGACACTACGATCCGATAATCGAATACCCCTCAGTGAAAGCTGCGTTCAGAAGGGCATTCATAGAGAAGATCAGGAGCGGGGAGGATGGGTACTCTGTTGTGGACACCGACGCCTGCGATGCCGTCGAAGAACGAGTACTGCAGGCTTTGAAAGGCACTACCCGGAGTAGAACCCTCAAAGACCACACTGAATAGGGTGCGGTCAATTCTGTACCCCTTCTGGAAATAGTACGACACTACATACGGCGGTTATGACCACTGCTGGGGATTAAAACGGCGCGACGAGCCACTCCCCACCTTCTTTTCGCTCAAGTTGTGGACCAAAGACCTGCTGAAGCGAGTAGAGCTCGTCATCGTACCGAAGGTCGTAGGTCTTCCCGCTTCGATGAAACGACCCTTCGATGACGAACTGTATCGTGGGACTTTGATACTCCAGATCGTTCGCACGTTGATCCATCTCACGGGCGAGTTCGTTCGCCAGGTCTTCATCACTCAGGGCATCCGACAGTCCGACGACACTCACTGTCTCGGGAACATCATCTTCCTTGAGCCGCTGGATGAACTCCTTCACGGGGATCTGGTGTTCGAAAGTCTCGTAGGCGTCTTCAATGACGAGATTGTACTGTCCGGGTATTTGTCCGGGGGCTGCCATTACCTATAGCACGTCGCCGAGGGATGAAAAAGGGGTGCGGTACCTCAATCGTCACGTCGGAGGTCTGGCGGGGAGGTAACGCGTCGAAGTGCGTTGTACCGATCGCGGTAGTTGTGCGTTAGGTCGGGAGATCAATGCCAAGCGCCTCGTCGGTGGGCGACCAGGTATGCTTGTTCTGCTCAGCGAGACCAACGTTCTGGAGACGGCTCAGAATCGAACCTACCTCATTTCGTTCTGTACCGTTCGAGTTCGGTTCTTCGAACGGTGAGTCTGGAAGCTCGGTCGCGTCCCCGTGGATAACACGACGGACCGCGCCACCAGTGTTCTGGCGGAGTGCCTTGAGAACGAACTGTTCTTCCTTCGTAAGCCGGTCAATCGCGTCCGCCGGCTCTTCGACGTCTCCAAGACGTGTCTCGGGCGTCGCCCATTCGTCGAGGACAAAGTCGATTATCGTCTCCTCGCGGTCCTCGATATTTTCCACGGACCACTCGTCGTAGTCGTTCTGGATATCCCATTGCACCCAGAGCTTCGACTCCACGTATCCCTCATCACACTTGGTCTCGAATGTAGCGTTCCCCCACTTCGAGTTCCACGGTCTGCTCGCAAGCGTGAGATTCCCGAGTCGATCAACGTATGCGTCGTACCGCGCTTCAGGACTGGGATACTCGTTGGCATCCTCGAGGGGTAGTTCGTCGGGACTCTGTGGCCAAATGTGTTCGACCGTGTATTCGTTGCTCATCGCTTCCGTGAGCGATGGTCCACCGCGCTCACCCTTCTCGTCAGCTCGGTGTTCGTTATAAAAGTAGAAGAGATACCGAAGGTCCTGCGAGCTCGCTTTCGAATACAGATCCGCGGCTGAAAGGGATCGTCGGAACTGCGAGTCGTCCTCGTATCGATTCATTAGGGAGACGACTTTGCTCACCCAGATATCGTCTGGACTGTCTTCGCTGATGTTTCGCGTGCGGACGTAGAGGCTGGACTCTCCGGTGTGACTTCGATGGTTACCAATCGAGTAGACGCGGAAGATGTACGTCTCAATCGCGTTCAGGAGCTCCCGCCTGCCATCGTGATCAAGATTCGGCCACGCTTTGAGGAGCAACGGGTAGAACTTCGTCGCGTGACGGAGACGGTGTATTCGCTGGACGAGGGTCGAAATTTCGTCATCACCGGTACAGTCTAACACCTTCGATAACGCGTTGAATCCGCGTTCCAAGCTGTTGGTGTAGTCTTTGATGTATTCCAAGCACGCTCGTGGATCTTCCTGTCGAAGCTTGCCGATGTGCTCTTTCAGCTCGCTAAGGAAGGCGGGATCACTGTACTCGTCGGAGTTCGACCAGTCAAAATACGAAATGAAGTGGTAGCGCTGGACTGCGTCATCGCTAATATCGGTGACATACGGTGATTCCAGCATCGTCTGGTGGTCGTTGTACATCTCCCCGAACGATTGTCGGATTCGGCGGATGATCGCTTGGGCCTCGCTCTCAGTATCCGCAGCGAGGTATGCCATCCGCATCAGGAACGACTTCGTCTTGTCGAACGTAGAGAGCGACCGACCTCGGTCGTTGACGCTATCGAAGATGAGCGTCGCCTTCTCGGGATTGGCTGCGTCGACAACGTACACCATCAGTTCGAGTTCGAGGATGGTCTCCCAGAGTAGCTTGAGTTCCGTAGCGACGTCCACGGGATCGACATCGGGGGATGCGGTGAGGTCGTCGAGTTGGTCGTCGAAGTATTCCTTCGCCTCGATCATCTTCCGCTGAGACGGGCGATCCGGTTCGTGAACGTCGTGGCCCGTGAGTAGCCATTCGAGGTACTTGTTGTCCTCCTCGTCGAGGAGCTGGAGCTGATAGATGTTGTCCTCAACGAGAAGTGTCTCGCGCATCTCTTCGACGTCGGCGAGTATCTCGGCCCCGTGATCCGTTTCCGGTGCAATTTCCTCCAGACACTCCGACATCGAGCGAACCAGCAGCGCAAGCGAGGTGAGACGTTGTTGGCCGTCGATAAGGAGGTTGATGGGCTTTTCTCTCGAAGAGCCGTAGCCGCCGGTGCTTCCACCGCTTTCGGTCTCGTCCGTCTTCTGGATGATGATCGTCCCGAAGTAGTGCTGTTTGTCCGGCGGAAGCGTGTAGAGATCAGTCCAGAGGTCGTCCCACTCCGGTTCAGTCCACGAGTAGTAGCGCTGATACTCCGGGACGTGGAATACCCCTGCCGTCGTCAGTTCCTCTAACGACTTCTTTCCCGATTCCATATGGTCGTGTGTTCAGAGGAGGTAGAAAGTTCCCGGGGTGGTATTCGCTCCAACAGCGCCTCGGTCAGCCATCCAAAGTGCTATTTCACGGCGTGGCTAATCAACTATCGAGCGCAACGGTGCTGCGTAGAGCCTGTGTGACCATGTCCCGGAAGCCTTGGGGTGCAAGCCACTAGGCGTCGAAGACGGACGTGGGCACAGGAACCGCACCGACTTTTCGATTCTACGGTACGGAGAGCTGTTACCGGGCTCAGTAGCTCGTAATGTCCCGATCTCCGAGCACCCGCGTGTACGTGTCGTCGCCGGTCACGTCGGCAAGCCGACCGGCGAGTTCACGCAGGTCGTCATCGACGTCCCACTTTTCGACATAGTTCTGGACCGCCTGACCCTTCTCGTAGCGATATCGGAGGAACTGGAGCTTGTCGAGGTTCGAGAGGTGTTCGCCGCCGTCGCCGTTGACGCGCTCCTGGATGTACGCCTGGCGCTTCTCGTTGTCCCAGGTTCCGAGTTCGAAGCCGTCGTCTTGATTGTACAGGTACGTCTCCTTGAGATCCTCCGGTGTGGCGTTCGTCCCACGGCAGAGTTTGTTGACGTCGTCGTAGGAGACGTTCGACGTGTCGAGCAGGTCGATGAACACGTCCTCGACACCGATGTCGCTTGCCTCTTGGATGATGCCATAGATCTCCTGGACGACGTCCTTCGCGGACATAATCTCGCCGTTGCGCTGCACCTTCCCGTGGTGCTTGGAGTACTCGCGGAAGCACGCGCCCATTTCCATCACGCCGATGTCGCCGCGTGAGAGGTCGCGGTTCTCTTCGAGCTGCTTTCGGGTACGTCGAGCCGTGCGGTAGATGTCGCGGCGGAGAGAGTTCCACGATGCCGGCTCGGTGTCATCAATAGGGCGGGCAACGACTATGATGTCGAAGGAGACGGCTTCTCCGCCGATGAACTTGTTAATGTCCGCAGTAATCGGGTACGTCGCCGTCACCTCGAACCCAACGTTACAGAGGGACTCTAAGAGTTCGCCCCACGACTCAGAGTCACTGTGGTGGTATGTGAACGTGAGCGTCCCGTTGTCCTTGAGTGCTCGCTTGATAACCGCGAACGCCTGTCCGAGTTCGGATTCAAAGTCCTCTGCGGTTTTCTCTAGGTATGGATTCGTAACGATAGACTCCGCACGGGGCGTTTTGTCTTGAGTGAATGCAGGGTACTCATCTTCGAGAAGTACCTTCTGCCAGACATAGAAGTAGTCGGCAACCTCAGAGTAAATGATGTTATCGTAGTACGGAGGATCAGTGATAACCGCGTCAAACTCGTCCTCGTAGTCAAGTTGACGCATATCTCCTTGGTGGATTTTAGCAGATTCCCCGATGGATTGTGAGAACCCCGGCGTCTCCACAGATTCACCATTTTCTACGTAGCGTTCGGTGGGTGAATTTGCATATTCGACGCCTGTCTTCACCATATCGAACATCGCACTAAACGTTCCACTCCCCCATTTTGCACCCCAGACATTGTTTTCAACTGGATAGGTCGGTGGAGTGAAAGAATTATTCCGGAAGAAATCCCCGATTTTATTGTATGTCGTATTATAGGATACCATCTTATTCGTATATCTCAGAGACTCAGAAGCCGCTAAAAGAAGGTATTCAGAGATATTCTGATCGTCCACGGATTCGATTGAGCGTAGGAGCTTAGCAAGCGACAATAGCTGGCGCTCTGTGAACATATCCTGCCAAGTCTCATAGCCGTGTTGGAACACGTCATTACCACTAATAGACGAAGCCGCAGTTATCGCTCCTTCTGGTATCTTCTCATCGGGAACGTATCCGTAGAGTTCTTCACTCTCTTCCCACTCGCTTTTTGCTTCCTCGAAAAGCTCAATGTCGTGGCTCTCTGTCTGTTTGTACCCTTTGTAGGCGCTCTTGTCTTCACCCGCGTTGTCACAATGTTCGCAGTAATACTCCAGAGCATAGAGGCGCAGATCAGGAGACCCCTGCTCTCGAATCGCATCTGTAATCGCGTACTTCTGGCCACAGTCTGGGCAGTTGTACTTCCCACCGCGTGAGACGTTCCCTTCCTTCGGAACGAACCCATGTCCACAGTCGTTACAGACACTCTCCGACTGCCAGTCGTCCACCAGCGTCACTGAACCACAGTCCGGACAGAGGACATTGTACTTGTCGTCGTTCTCATAGCGGCCAGCAGCGACACGGTAGTCCTTGAACAGCGGAACCGTGTGCCCACAGGAGACGCAGTCCAACTCCTTCACCCAGAAGTTGTACATCACGTCGGCGTCATGGTCGCCATTCGGGCAATGAGTCTTGTAGTACTGCGTGATCTCGCCGGCGACGTCTTTTTTTACCTCCTCGAAGGCTTCTTCTAGCTCTTCGACGTCGGTCTGGCCGGCTTCGAGTTCCTTCTTCGTGACGAACCACGCGACAGGGTTCAGGTCGTTGCCGACGACTTCAGCACCGAAGCGTGACGCCTCGACGAGCGACGTGCCGCCGCCCATGAAGGGGTCGAGAATCTTCTTATCCTCGACGCGGACGTCCTTCGGGTAGAGTTCCCAGAGGCTCTCCGGGTCGGACATATCCACACGTTCGAGCAGCGACGCGACATCTAGGTCGGATTCGCCGTCGGCTTCGTCGCCGTAGGACGCCAGTGTGCTACCCTCGTGGCCAGGCTCGAACACCGAGACCTTCTCCGGGTCGTCCAGCAGCGTATAGAGAGAGATCGCGCGGAAGACGCAGCCCAGGCGGCGCGCCCACCACTTGTGCATCGTGTAGATCGGCCGGTAATACATCTTCGCTCGGCCCTCCTTCTCGGCGATCTCGTTCACGCGCTCGATTGGGAACCCGCGTTCGATGGGGAGTTCCGTCCGCTCCTGCCGACCCTGTGAAGACCCAGATTGCTCAGACATTATTCAGTATGTAGAAGCGATTACTCAGGAGCCCCATAAGTGTGCGTTCTTTGTACCCCTCCTGTACTGTGACGAGACCAGTACTGTGTTAGCGGTCTGATCGGGTACTTATAACCAGTTGTCTTATGTGCCCCGGTTTCCATCAAATGATCAATGCCGTCACACACGAGTGGGACGCAACTCATTTTCTTTCTGTATCTTCTCGTACCGGGCTACTTCGCATTTCGAACATATCTCTGGGCCAATATTGCGCTTGATGAAACTTCGAGGCTTACCAAAATCGTTCACATGTCTATGGGCGGATTTGGCTCACTTGCAGTAGTTGCCGTTCTTCGGAACATAGGATTGTTCCAATTCGATTTCATTCCCATATGGCTTGCCGTTAATGACCCGATTACATTTGAAGGAGTTTCGACCCTTACTGTTGCAGAAGCTACGAATTTGATCTTGGCGCAGTCACTCGTAGCAGTACTTGGTGGGGTGCTAGTCGGTAGCCTTCGCATCATCGCGTTAGAGGGGGAGACGAAGGAACGTAAGAATCTAAATAACCCTTGGGAGGAATTCGAATATCAGGCTACGTACGATGGCACAGTGACTGTCCTAACTGAGAATGACGAGCAAATAACAGGACAGCTACTCGAAGTTGGTAACTCAAGTACCGAAAACGACATACTGCTCACAGAACCACGGGAATCTCAGTTTTTCAATGGTGAGTTGGAGGAAGGAGAATCAAGAGGAAAGATATCATACCACCATCAGCGAGATATCTCTCGTGTAATCCTGCATAATGAATGGGAAGGTCACGAACGTAGCAGTGTTGAACGATATCACCGGGACCTTCTGAACCGTGGTCTGACAATCCGGAGCTGGATACTCAAGAAAGTCCAATGGATTCAATCCACCGTAGATGGACTCAAAGAAGCAATATCTTCGGCCTTCCCTGGTGATGAGGAGGGAGACGAATTAGATATCGGAGATGAAGTCCCGTTATCTGAGACCTCTGATGAAGAAGACAGAGAAAATGGCGACGGATAAACTAATATTGGTAAACACTGTTTTCGGTGTACTCTGAGTGCCTATCATAGACCTGTTCGATTAGATCCCGAAGCGACAAGTCTCCATATTCGTCAGCAATGGCGTGGGCAGCGTCAAAGATGATATCCATGTCACTACCTCGACTTGTGAGTTTCTCTACAGCTTCTTCTCCGGAACTCTTGAGTTCGTAATCATATCGCGTATTCCCGCCGACCGTTCTTTCCTTGGATATTTTTACGAGACCTTTCTTCTCCAAGTCCTCAATATCCTCCAGTAGCGATTTAGAGAACGGGCCGTAGTCGTACTTTCGGTAGGTATAGGCGTCAAACTGGTCTCCGAGCTCTTCTTCATCGAGTAAGAAGGCAAGCTTTTGAAGACGGGTTTTCCCCTGGATTTCACCATCCATAGCGTCCAGTAACGCTAGCGGAACCAGGCTCTCGCGATCGATTGTGATGGATCCCATAGGGCCTACACCTTTTCCTTCGTATTCATATTTTAGTTCTGGGGGTATAGTCTTTGTCCGTTAATACACCGAGCGTCTTCTCCCTTGGAAAGACTCAAACAGAGGTGTAGACAGAACTACTTCTGGAAGCTGATCTCGATCTTCAGACTCGACGCTTCCTCAGGCATCCGCTCGAACAGGTCCTGTACCTTCGTGTAGTCCTGTTCGGACCGCAACGTCAAGCTGACCTGCGTGCGCTCGACGTCGGCGGTCCCCTGAAGAGCACCGGGAACACCCTCCCTGTCCGGTAGCATGAAGGTGACGTCGCCGTACTCGACGCTCCCCGTCTGGTGGTTGTTCCGCCACTTGCTCCGCATCGCGGCGACGTCGTCGCCGTTGTACTCGAAGCGCCACGTATCAGCCTCTGTGTCAGCCTTCCGGAACGGATAGCCGGGCACCCAGTCGGTGGCCTTGTCCGACCCAGTCGTGTTGACCACGTACTCCGGTTCCTCGTCCTTCCCGATGTTCTCCAGCAGGAACGTCCGCACCATGTACTCGGTGACGCTGTCGTCGAAGCGGTCGGTGACCTTGTTGACCGTGAACTGGTCACCCGGTTCTAAGTCCTCTATGTACGCCAGAATCTGGTCACCGATTCGGTCGGATACCGTCGGGACAATCTTGACTGTCGTCGGCTCCCGGTCGCCGAGCGATCCGAGATACCGACCGCCGGCCTCCAGTACGTAGTCGTCGACGAGGAACTCGTTGACCGCCTCACGAGCAACCGATTCGGTCTCGTCTGGTGGCAGAAACACCGCTTCGTCCGACCGAACTTCCCCGATGATCGTGTCGAGATTCGCGTACCCGTCGTCGTCGATATGCTCCTCGATACGGTCCACGAGGGACGACGCACCGACGATCTCCGCACCGCCAACGTCGCGAAGCGTCGCGTCGGACTGCGGCTTGTCGAGGATCTCGTTCCCTTTCACGATGACGTACTGGTCCTCACGGGCAAGTCGGCCGATAGCCCGCATCACAACATCGTGGCTATCGCCGTCGATCCAGATCTCGCCGTCCTCAACGAGCTCCAGTTCGAAGTCGCCGATGTCGAGTGCAGTCGTTCCGCTCCCGAAGCGCTGGCGGAGCTCCTGCTCGGCGTCATCGACACCCCACACGTCCACGTCATCCTGCTGAACGAGCACAGTGTCCAGCGAGCTTCCGGAAAGGTCGTCACGGAACCCACCAGTGTCACGGGCGAGTACCGGTTTGCCGTCGAGCGCTTCGACAGTTGCGTTCAACACGTCGTTGGCACTGCCGGGAATCGGGAGCTCCGGGTCACGGAGGAACTGCTCGTAGATGTCCTCGACCGAGATTTCCCCTCGTCGCTCTAGAAGGTCCTCGGCGATGTCCCAGACGTGCGACTGGAGGTCGAACGGGTCAGCTGCCGCAGAGTCCGCAATGTTCGAGGCGTCGAGTTCCGCCTCGTCGAGGACGAAGACATCGAGATCCATCGGCTCCACTTTCGCCCACTCGTCATCGTCCATCAGATTGTCGCCGTCGATCACTTCGCCGTACAGGAGTTGAAGCTCTTCACGGAGCTCGTTCTCCTCCTGCTCCATCATACTACGAATGGATGTACGGATTTCGTCGTCGAGAGATTCATCGGCGAGTACCTGTCGCGCGCCCTCGATATACCGTGCCTTGTCGATGTACCGTGTTCCGGACTCGATGGCCTTGTCCCCCGAGGGCTGGACGAACACGAGTGTGTTGCGCCACTCGCGTCCGCGACCGTCGTTCGTGATGACCTTCTTCACCTCGTCCTGAGTCCACTGGCCGTCTTTCACGACGACCTTCACCTCACGGTCGTCCGGAATGTCCCGCATATCGTTCGTCCGGAACCCGACTGGGTGCGCGTTCGAGCCGAAGATATCCGTGATGAAGTCAGCGATCTCGGCCTTCGCCGACGTCTCCGACACATCCACAGCTGCGTTCCGGATGAGTGCGTTCGGGTTCTGCCGGTCACGAATGGCGTACTTCCCGTTCAGCTTGTGGAGGTGCCATGCAACGCCGTGCAATCGTTCGAGGTTGAGGACGACGTCGGAAACGAGGTCACCTGTCTGGTAGGCACCCATCACGATCTCCGACACCTCCGCACCCTCGCCTTCGCTCGGCTTCAACGAGTAGAGGAGAATCGTGTTCAGGATGCGACGACCGTGGGGCACTTCATCCGTGTCAACACGACTTTTGATGTCACCGGTAGCGGCGTTCAGTCGTTCGTAGTTGATCTTCGCCAGTTCGTCCTCGAACTCGATGGCGTCGATGTCGCCGTGTGTGATCAGGTCCGTCTGATCCTGCATCTGCAAGAGGACCTTCGAGAAGAGGTAGATCATCCCGCGCGTGTTCTGGTTGCCCTCATCGGCGTAGTAACGTGTCTCAAGGGCGTCCAGAAGCACAGGGTGGAACGGATAGAGATCGTGCATCTCCGACAGCAAGTCGTCGGGGAGATCGACATGTCCATCGGCTTGATCGTATGCGTCGAAGTACCCGTTGACGATCTCACGGGCCGCATTCTCGTTTACGGAGTCGATCAGGCGGTGGCGCAGGACCTCGCGCTTGTCCACCTGGTTGTTCATATTGACCTCAACCGCCTGTTCGCGGTTCAGGATATCGTGGACTTCGGAGCCCTCCCGGAGCACCGAGACAATCGTGTAGAGTTCGAGATCCGAGAGCGCGGTCGATTCGAGCAGTGACTGGAGGAACGCCTTGTTCGCGCTCTTTCGATCACCCTGAAGCGTATCGAACCAGTCCTCTAATTCGTCCACGAAGAATGCGACCGTGGTGTCGCCGACGGCTTCCTGAATCGTCTGCATATCGGGATAGCCACCCGACTCGAACGTCCCAGGATCGTAATCAAGCGCCTCGAAGAACGGTTCCCAGAGGTACTCGTACTGTTCGTTCTGCATCGCAACCGTGATCGGCGTCGCCGACTCTGGAAGCGCAGCGTCGAACCCTTCAACCGAATCACTTGCCCACGCACCCGCGGCATCGGGATCATCGAAACAGTGGTACAGTGCCACCATCTGGTGAGACTTCCCACTACCGTACGGGCCATAGAGGATGTGCGTGCCTCGCGGGTCGTCCCCAGTCAAGGAATCACGAAGAATCGAGAGGGCCTCTCGAAGGCCCTGAGTCATCAGCGTCCGTTCGAAAAAGAGTGCTGCGTCAGACTCGAACTCGTCGTCGTCGTCAACATTGTAGAGTTTTACCTGCCCATCGATCTGTCCTTCTTCCCGAAGCTCGCGGCTGAGGGTCACCGTGTCTTCGAGCGTATTTGGTAAGGATCCCGTCTGTGCCATCTTGATACTTAAACAAACCTCAGTGGCACCCAATAAACACTATGGTCCCGCGAATTCAGCGGTTTTGTTAGTAGTCTTCAGCCATATCGGGAGGAATCGGAGTGTGGGTGCAATTCGGCCGACTAGGGATTGTTACGGGCGTGTCGTAGTTCTCGTTATCATACCGTTCTTTCAATCGGTTGAGTAGCGGGTCAATTTCCCACGTGTCGCCAGCTAGTTTCCTGGTACACTCTGACCCTCTGTTTTCGTGTGGCGAATGTGGAATATAGCATTCTGAGTACCCGAGTCCCTTCAGTTGTAGAAATGCCCCGTGGTTGTAGAAGCGAACCGCTTGCATTCGAATCAAGGCCTCATTCCAATCGCTGCTAAACGTATTATTATCGTGTGAATGCGGCGATTCTCGCCGTGGAAGCTCCTGTAGAACACGTTCGTATGCCTCTTGGTATTCAATTTCGCAGTCAAAGAAGTCGATGAGAATATCTCGTGCATTTTGTTCTCGGTCGCCACCTTCTACCCTCTTTCCATAGATTGGGCGACCAGGAATGATGTCGGCGATCTGCGTTTGAAGAGCATCGTTACTTCGGATTGCTTCGGGGATTTCTAAGTAGTGACTGGCCCACTGGGTCATCTTTGATTACCTACCCTAATGTTATTTCACATCCACTTAGTGATTCGGTGGGAGCTCAGCTGCATATGTACACTTCCGAAATGGAGACACAGCTGCTTGGTTGCTGATTGGTAGTCACAAAACGTATTTCACGCACACCTACTTCTACGAACGTATGAGCGGGTACGACCTCGTCGATATCGAGGTCACACACGAATCTGCTGACGATCTTCTGGATTCGCTGTCTGAGGACGGTACTGATGGGAGTCACCTGCAGAGTATCCAAGCAGTCCGTCTGCAAGCAGGCCAGCCTGACTCAGAACTCCGGTCACTGAAGGAGTTGGACGAGAACGCCGTCAAACTTCTCGAACACCAAGTGGATGCAGCCTACCGGGCTCTCTTCGAGATGGATGGAAAAGCACTCCTGGCTGACGAAGTCGGCCTCGGGAAGACCATCGAGGTCGGGATGATTCTCAAGGAGATGCACTTCCGTGAAACGGACGAATCCGTCCTCATCCTCACTCCCGCACAGCTGGCCAAACAGTGGCAGTCTGAACTCCGAGAGAAATTCGGTCTTGACTTCGTCTGCAACTACGACGATGAATTCGAGGATTTCGACGCCCACAATTACATCATTGCGAGCATCGACACTGCGAAGAGCGAGCGACATCGTCAGACGGTTCTTGATCGGGACTGGGACGTTTTGGTACTCGACGAGGCCCACTACGTCAAAAACGAAGAGACGGACCGTTACGACCTGATTGACCGGCTTTCTTACAACTACGCGTTCTTCCTGACGGCGACGCCGATTCAGAACGAACTGACTGACCTCTACAACGTCGTCTCGCTACTCCGTCCCGGGCTGTTCGGTACACGTGACGTCTTTCACCACTACTTCGTGAACAGCAATCAGGAGACACTGGTGAATCGAGACGAACTACAGGACCGGCTGAACAAGGTGATGATTCGGAACCGACGGGAAGACACGGACATCGATTTCACAGATCGGACTATCGACACACGAACGTTCGATCCCACCCCGAAGGAACGCGAACTCTACCAGGCAGTCTCTGACTACGTCAAAGGGGCGTACAGTCAGGACCAGGGTCAAAAGCTCGTACTGATGCTCCTTCAGAAGGAGGTCGTCAGCAGCCCGGTCGCACTCAAGAAGACCATCGAGAAGCGACTCTACGACCAGTCGGAGCTCACGCACGCGGACGAACTGGAGTCCATTTTAGATCTGATCGATGAGATCGATACTGTGACCAAACAGGAACGACTCTTGGATATCGTCGAAGAAGCCCGCGACAACGTCGAGATGGGGAGAGTCATCGTCTTCACTCAGTTCCGAGCAACCCAACAGCAGATCCTCGACAGGCTTGCCTCGGAGGGATACACAGTACACGCATTCCACGGCGGGCACTCAAGCAGCGAGAAGGAGCAAATTGTCGAGGACTTCGAAGAAGAAGGAGGAATCCTTGTCTCAACCGACGCCATGAGTGAAGGCCGTAACCTACAGTTTTGCAATATATTAGTTAATTTAGACTTGCCGTGGAACCCGATGCGTGTTGAACAACGTATCGGACGCGTACACCGGATCGGCCAGAAGCGAGACGTATTCATCTTCAATATGGCGTTGAAAGATACGGTCGAAGAGTACGTACTGGAACGGTTGTACCACAAGATCGATCTCTTCCAGCAGAGCGTCGGAGAACTGAGCTCAATCCTGAGCCGCTTGGAAGAGTCGGGGACAAGCTTCGAAGACGAGATCTTTGAACGGTTGGTGGCCGCGGATTCCGAAGTCGATCTTGAGAACGACTTCGATGCGATGGCAGTTGACCTCCAGGAACAGCGCGAACTTGCCGACAAACTTGAGGAGTTCAATAGCGGCGTGTTCGAAGGATTCGACCTGGGGGAGAGCGATGACTGACGCTTCGATTTCTGTCACGCAATCTGTGGTAGAGCAGTTCACAGAACGGTATCTCCGATCTATCGGCTGTTCCATCAAGCGAAGTGACGATCACTGGCTGGTGTCGGTACCCGATGACATAGACTCCGAGATTACCCACGGGAGACACACACTCATCCGGGGGGAGGGTACTCCAGACGATGACGATGATAGAACGAAAGGGCTGCATCCGGAGAGTGCGTTCTTTCAACAGCTACTCCGTGAGGCGGGTGAACGATCGCCGTCTGGCAAGCTGTCGATAGAGAGTGAATCTGACATCGAGCGTCCGGAGTGGATCCAGAACAGCTCTGTCGAGGTACAGAGCGCACAGTTCACTCCGTATTACGACCGCACAGCCATCGTGGTTCTCTTTCGTATCGGTATCGAGACCGTCAGTGAATACCAGCAAGAGCTTCTCCGTGCCGTCGCTGTAGACAGGCGGTCAGAGGAGAGCCTTCCTAAACTGGCGGAGACATTCCTCGAGACCACCACAGTAGAGAGCGAGTCGGCCACTAGTGGCGCTGTAAAGCTGACCAAGACAGATGTGCGGCCTCTCCTCGAAACAGCCCGGGAACTGTTGCTGGAAAGCGTACAGGGGCAGCTCGACGACATTCATCGAGAAGCCTCGCGTGCGGCAGATTCAGAAGTTGAAGAGTACCGTCAGATGCAACAACAGCGTATCCAGGAGCTACAGGAAGAACACTCGAACCTGTCGTCGAAAATCAACGAGCTGAGTGAGAATATCAACACAGGAGACGAGGATTCACGCGTCCAAGCGTTGCGAGAACGGAAAGAACTCAAATCAGAGTACGAGGAACTCGACGAGACGCTCAACGAATTACAGGAGCGCCGTGACAGTGGATTTCCCAATCGACAACGAGAAATCCGAGAGCGGCACTCACTCGACGTGCAGGTCACACCGCTTACTCTGACGGAAGTTGAGTACGAGCGAGGCGAGATCGATTTCGAACTTATCGACGGTAGCATCCATCAAACCGTTACTCTCGGATACGGGAGTGGGATCGGTGTAGCCGATACTGTTCGATGTTCGTCGTGTGAACGGGAACTCACCGAACGCAACCCGCTTCAAACGATTTCAGATGGTCTCGAATGCCAAAATTGTACCAAAGAGCAGTGATCTGGCGGCCTCACGATGGTTCACAATAGGTGGGTATCATAGAACCCGTCACACACGAAGATACTGCGACTGACAACTGTGTCCACCAGCGCCAATTCCTGTAATATGAAGCTTGTATCGACGTGTTCTTCAATGTCGTGGCAATCGAGACGATCTCCCTGTTCGAGCATCTTTCTTCGAGTTTCTCGCAGAGTTCAACGTCTTCACCCTTCCTCGACAAGGGCGAACACGAGGCTATCAACCACTAGAACTCTTCCGAGTGTTCCGGTACTCTTATTACAAGGATATTAACCGTGTTCGGCCAGTTTCGCGGGAACTCCAGACGGTCGCTGATGACCTGCAGTTGGATGCGGATCTCAAGCGTAACGTCCGGTACCTTCATGATTGGGCCAACAAGGCTGAACGGCGAACCTCAACGAAAACCAAAGAGAAATGCTGACAAAGATTTAACCGACATCGCTGACCTTCTACGTGCGTGCCATTTCCCCGCGCCAAATCGCCACTCCAACTCTACGACGAAGTCAAATCGTACGACCGGGTAATCACCCCGGACGGACCGCTTGCAAGTGCCCTCAATCGCCACCTCGATCGTTCGCATCTCGGTCCGTTCGCGATCCCACCACGCCGACTTGCAGTCGGTCGACGCCAAGAGTCCGAGGACCGTCTCGCTTTCCTCGGCATGCTTGATCACGAGGGCTTCTCCTGGAAGCGCTGTGCATACGCGGTTGGGAATATCCTCCAGTGTTGGGAACACCGGGGGTCACACGACGCTATCTTCGAGTATGACGGCTACGTCGACGAGGCCACCGAACGAGCTGTGGAGCGGATCGCGAAACTCGAGACCGCCTCGATGAAGCTCACAAACGAGACCATCGATCCAAATCTCGACGTGGTCGTCGTCGAGCCGGCGATGCTCACCCAGCTCGAACGAGCGTATCTGCCCGCTGAGTACGACACGGTCGACCTCTTCACAGACACGGCGTTCGAGCTCCCGCCGTTCCGTATACACGATTCGCCGACGGCGATCGTCGAGACCATCGTCGATTCCGTCGATGACGAGAACGCTGATAACGTCGGGATTGTTCTCGACCAGGAAAGCGAGTACTCACCGCTTATCGAGTCCGCGCTCGAAGCGGCCGATATCCCGTTTTTTGGTGGGCCGGGATTCACAGATCGCAGCGAACATCGGTTGTTCCTCCACCTCCTCCGGACCGCCCACCGGGGGACTGATACCCGAATAAGCGAGATCCGGTCGCTGTTGACGGTCTTCGATTGTGACGTCGACGATGCTGACACAGACAAGCGACTACACGAGCTTGACGATGGAGATCTCAAGTGGCTGATCGACTTCTGCCACGATGTCCAAGAGTACACGTTCTCGGATGCTCTTTCAGTGTTTGAACGCCACGCCGGCGACACGTTGGATGCCTTCCGGGAGGAACTGGAGACACTCACCATCGCGGACGAATCCATCACGGAAGCGCGCCTCGACGATTTGTCGTTCTATCTCCAGACCTACGAGGTGCCGGTCGATCGAGAGAACGAGGGTGTCTTGCTCGCCGATGCGAAATCAGCGTCGTACGTGGGTCGTGAGGTTGTCTTCTACCTAGGGCTTGACGACCGCTGGACCCACTCGGCCCCACGTCGTCCGTGGGTCGACCAGGACGCCCAGTTTACACGGAATCTTAAGAGCTTCCAGCTGCTGTTGCAGAGCGGCAGCCAGCAACACTATCTCGTCCAAGATGCGACCGGCGGATCACCCGTGACGCCGTGCCTGTACTTCGAAGAGCTCCTCGAACCGGAGTACGACCGCTTCTCCGATCTACCTTCGACAAGTCATCAGATCGAAACCGCAGCACGAGTTGGTGACGGATTCGAGAACGGACCTGTCGGTGTGACTTCCGACCCGGTCGAGACGATCAGCAAGTCGAGTCTCAACACCTACGTGAACTCACCGCGGGACTACTACTTCAGCCGGGTCGTCGACGGTCCGGAGAAGGCGTATCTTACCGAAGGCAACCTTCTCCACGACTTCGCGGAGTTCTACGTCAACCATCCGGACGCAGTTGGCGAGGAGACACTCTCGGAGGTCGTCGAACTTATGCTCGAGGACGTCCGTCCGCTGGTTCGCTCCGTCGACGAACGGACCCGGCGCACTGAATATCGTGCGAGCCTCGAAACGATCGTCTCATATCTTGACGCGAATCAGCCGACCGAGGGCGCGTTTCTGACGCCGTCCAGTGGGGGTGATAATGCCGTCGCTGCTCACTTCGGTCGCGATGTCGACTCTCCCGTGACTGAACGTCGTCGGTTTACTGACGAAGAACTGGGCATCAACGGAATGATCGACCTCGTTCAGTCGCAGCAAGAACTGCTCGACTACAAGAGTGGCAGCGAGAGCAGCGCCACCTCAATCGTCAAACACGCCGCGATTGACGAGCCGACAGACGAGCCTGACTTTCAGGCAGCACTCTATCTCACCTATTGGCGATCACAACGTCCGGGTGACCAACTCTCGTTCACCCTCTTCTACGTCACCGAACTCGTCGACGACGTGATCGCCGGCGACGCCGACATCGACGACGCGTTGACGACTGTAACATACTACCCTGAATCGCTCACCGAGCACGTGCAACGTGAGGAGTTCTTCGAGTATCTCCGTGAGGAAGGGGCACAGAAGTGCCAAAAGATCCTCTCGAAGATCGACTATCAGACATACGCCGCGCTCTTCGATGCTGCGCCGCTTGTCGAGACGACTGACAGCGACGAACTCATCGACTCCGAGTTCGGAGAGACGATGATTGACCGGCTCGAAGCCGAGATTGGCGAGTACAAGTACGTGACAACAGGAAGCAAGCAGGTGATGCGCGCAATCGTCGACCGACAGAAGGGTGCATTCTTCAAACGTGATCTCGATGCGTTCGAATCGTTTGTCGACGAGCGACTGACAGAACTCAATCGACGCCGCACTGGCGACGAGGCGTTCCCAATCGAGGGGCTCGCCGGTGAGCCGAACTACCGACGGGTGGACAATCGTGACCTTCTCTTAGAGGGTGAACAATGAGCGGCGTCGACCCGAACCCGGAGCAACGCGGCCTCATCGAGGCGACTGATGGCCTCTATCTCGTCGACGCGGGTGCTGGCACCGGGAAGACGTTCACCGTTACCCGGCGATACGCAAACATTGTCGCCCAAGATGGCGTCGATCCCGAAAACGTGCTGTTGGTGACCTTTACGAACAACGCGGCCGAGGAAATGCGAGAGCGGATTGTCCGTCACAGCGAGTACGGGATGCGGGAACTCGCGAACGCGCCGATCCAAACGTTCCACTCGCTGTCACACGACTTGCTCGACGAATACGGACACGACGCACCGATGTCCCTCGGGATTGATGAGACGATCACTGGCTCGACACGGATTATCGAAGACGAAATCATCGAACAGGCGCTGTTTCGTGAGTTCATCGGCCAGTTCATCGATAATCACCCAGAGTATGACGAGTTCTTCACGGCACTGTCGGAGACGTCGGAGCTACTCGATCTGATCAAGGAACTGTCCGCAAAAGGTGTGTTCCCCACTGCGGATGGCTGGTACCGGGACAGCGAGTCACACCTCGATGGGGACTTTGAGGCGTTCGAGACGCTGTTCACCGACCGGAATGAACCACGGAACGGCGGGAGCAAGCAATCGAAGCTTCGAAAGAAGCTCTATCAGTATGGTGAAGACAAGACGTATCTCCCGGAGGCGCCCGCAAAGTGGGACATCCGCGGCGATGGCAAGCAAGCCCCGGCGGACCTCGTCGAACGCGTCTTCGAGGAGGACCGAACGGCTCTCAAGCGGTTCGTCCACGACGTGTATCACGCCTATCTTGAGTTCGCGCTTCGGCGGAACTACCTGAATTTCGGGTTCCTTCAGCTGTTCGCGTTCGTGCTTCTGTGTGAGGATCACGACCTCCGAGAGCAGCTGGGGTACGAGTACGTGATGGTCGACGAGTTCCAGGACTCCAGTGAGATCCAGTTCAAACTCACGCTGCTGCTTGCCGGCACGAACAACATCTGCGTGGTCGGCGACTGGAAACAGAGCATCTACAGTTTCCAGTACGCGGACGTCGACAATATCCGCGAGTTCGACGATCGGCTCGAACGATTTACCGCGGAGCTGAATCGGGACGTAGATCGAGTCACGTTCCAGACGACGCCGGTTGACGACAAGCAGCTGACGCGGAATTACCGATCGACACAGTCCATCTTGGACTTCTCTACCCACGCGCTGACTGCCCGTGCGACAAAGAACGAATCTCTGGATGCGGAGGCTATCTCCGAGCAGGTTACACCACTGACTGCCGATACAGATCGAGATGATAGCTACATCGAGGCGCTCACGAGTGAGGACGAACACGAGGCCATTCTCGCGAAGATCGACGCAATCGTCGACAACGATGATTACGCCGTCGAAGGCGACGACGGCACGTATCGCGCTCCGGAGTACGGCGACATCGCTGTGTTGACGCGAACCCGCGATTTCGGTCGGGATCTGCTCGATACGGCGAGTAAGTTCGGTCTGCCGATGGCCTACGAGGGTGGGATCGAGGTCTTCCGGACCGACGCCGCGAAGCTGGTGTTAGCGTGGTTGCGTATCCTCGAACGTGACGCTGAACGCGGGTGGGCACTCGTCCTCGAAGAGGCTGGCTACACGATTGACGAGACGAAGACGATCATCGAGCGTGAGGCATATCCCGAAGCTATGGTCGCATTCCGAGAGGATCTACGGGATTTGGAGACGTTCGGCGGCGTCGCCCGACGCGTGTTCGAACAGTACGGCCATTCCGGCCCGACCGCAGACGTCGTTCTCGACACTATTCAGTCGGTTCACGGGACGACGACGTTCACCCGTGGAGAGCTGATCCGATTCATCGAGGAGGCGATTGCTGATGGGAGTACACACGACGTCGACGCCGGGGCTGGGACGAACGCGGTGACTGTCCAAACGATCCACGCGACGAAAGGGCTCGAATACCCAATCGTCATCCTCGCAAATATGAACGCGAACAAATTCCCGTCTTCCGGTGGCAGCGGAAGCGATATCGCCTACACCGACCCGATTGGCCTCCGTCAGCGGAAGGTGTACTCAGAGGACGCACACGGCGTTCCACACGTCTACGACGACTGGAAGACTGACGTTCTTAATCGCTGCCTCCTCCAGAACTACGACGAGGAACGTCGGCTTCTCTATGTGGCTGTCACGCGTGCTGAGAGCCACCTCGTCTTGACTGGCGGTACTGACCCAAATTCGTTCCTCGATTCACTCCCCGTTGATGTCGAAGATATCGACCCCGATCTATCTGCGTTCGACCCAGAACCCGGCGAGCATTCGACCTACACGGTCGATATTCCGGAGCCTGATGGACCGGCAAGCTACTCACCACACACCTTCATCGATGACGCAGTCTTCGAAGGGAATACCGGCGGCCGGGGAATGGAGTTCGGGTCAGACGTCCACGAGTTTGCGGAACGGTATGTTCTCGGTGAAGCAGTCGAAACCGGCGATAACCCTGACAAAGAGCACGTCAAGGCGTTACTCGACTCACTCGAGGGTGAGACGAGAGCCGAGATCGATGCGTTCCTTCCGCTTACCGTCGACGGCGAGAAGGTAACGATCGGCGGCATCATCGACTTGCTCCACGTGACATCTGACCGTGTTGAGCTCATCGACTACAAAACCGATCTCACAACGCACGCAGAAGATGAATACCGGAAACAGCTCAGTATCTACTACCATGTCGTCGCCGACCAATATCCTGATCGGTCGGTTACTGCGTCTATTTTCTACACCGATGATGGCACTCGGCACAATATTACCCCTCTCGATAAGGCGGCTCTTCGAGAGCTAGTGGTAACACATAGTGTTTAAATTACTTGTCTCGTGGGTACTGAGCACTAGAAACTTAATGGTCGAAATTCCCAACTCCCTTCGCTCTCTGTTCAGTGCTCCAATTAAAGAGCAGGATGGGACGTACATAGTGGAGGTCCCATCGAGCGAAATCGACTTTGAAGCGTTGTCAGCTGACGAAACGTATCGCGTAGCGATTCTGGAATCTCCTGTCTCGACGGAGTCGTCAGTACAACAGGAGTCACAGAGAGCACCTTCTCGTGAGACTGCGAGCCATTCTTCCTCAGGACCTCCCGTGGAGGAAGGCGAAGTACGTGATGTGACCATCGAGACAGTCGGCGATCAGGGCGATGGTATCGCAAAAGTCGAACGTGGCTACGTCGTGATCGTTGCCGGCGCTCAACCCGGCGACGAGCCAACCGTCGAAATTGAACAAGTTCAGGAGAATGTCGCGTTTGCGAGCATTGTCGATAGCGATCCACGAGACTTCTAACTGCTGTTCTTTCTGTGGATCAATCTGCTTCTCGGTAAACCATCGGTGTGAGAAGGCTCCGTTCGATTTTGTCTGATGGAGGTGGTTCTGAAAGTCACGTTCGCCTCTCCGTTCGTTCACGATGTCACAACCTTCCAAAGCCGAAATTCAATCTATGACAAAGGAACCGATTGAGGTACTCGACGACTTGGCCGACCAGGTCGCCGATGAGTTCGAGGCGTATAGACAGCCGGACGAATTCAAGGATGTCTCGCTCGTGATCGAGAACAGCGACGAGGAACATCCGACGCTGATCGTCCACGTCGATAGGGAGGATGCGGAGTCCTTAGCCGACCGTATTGATGAGTTCCTCCGCGAGCACGGTGCTCGTACTGAACGGGAACGACATTCAGCTACGGACGTCCGTGTGTTAGCGACGGTCGACTGACACCGCCCCTCCATTTTTTGACAGACTGCAGGCACGCCGAAGGCCCCTATCTTCACTTCCGATCTACGAGGTCCCGACCGCTTCAGCTCAGGTGGTCAATCTGCGAAGACAGATACTCTTGAAGAGTGGTGACCGTCTCTTCTGAGACAGCTGAGGCCCCGAAGTCACTCCGATATCCGTGTTTGAGTTCGTCACTCTCCAAGATCTCCAGACCACGCTCAAGTTGCTCCCGGAGTTCATCGTCGTCCCCCCGCCGCAGGTGGGGCGTGACAGCGTCAAGGTCGATCTCTTCCGCCACTGCCAGAACGTCCCGAAGGTCTGTCTCGCGGCCGCTGTGGAGCTTTGCTGCGACGAGGACTGCCCCATCGATCACTCTGGCCGTCGTCGTCACTGTGCCCCCGCTCACCTCCTGTTGGTGGCTGTGGTCGTACAGGTAGTCGAACGACCACTGTGCCTCGGTCTGACGACACCCGAGTCCGTTCACCAAGAGGTCGAAGCCGATCGGTTGTTGCGGCGTGAGTCGCTTCTCGTACTCGATCACTTCGGTGTCGTAGAACCACTCCTTGGCGTGGCTGTCCGTTTCCTCGAAGTCCCGACGTTCGAGGAATTGGACGAACTCGGCCTTGGAGTCCGGTGCGACGACGATATCGAGGTCCGTAGAGAAGCGTGCGTTGAACGCTGAGACTGCGTAGCCGCCGACGAGAACGTATTCGTGGCCTTCTTGGGTGAGCTCTTCGAGCAGTTCGATGAGTGCGTCACTTCGATTGTTGAAGCTCATGGCTGTGCCCGTTCCGTCTCTCGATACGTGACGCCGAGGTCGAGGTCCTCGTACATCCGGTCGAGCATTGCTAACGCCGACTGGAACTGAGCGTAGTTCTCACGCATATACTCGATTGTCTCTGCTCTCGGGATCACTGGGTACCCTTCGACGTGCTCGATATCGAGTGACGCGCGTGGCTCGAGGACGATCTGCAGCGGTCCGTCCAGTTCGTCTCGGGGCTGTCGTTCGAATGCGGTCGGGAGGTCGAACCACTCGAAAAATGTCTCCCAGGCGTCGACGTTCTGCTCACGAACAGCGAGGAACAGTGGATAGTCGTCGGGCTTGCGACCGACCTGGTAGCCGCCCTGGGTCCACACGTAGACGGCGTCGATCCGTGTGAATGCGAACGGCCAGTCACCGAACTGCGGGATGACGTAGGCCTCCTCGATGGATGGTGGACTGACGCCGGCGCTGGCAGCGACGAGCTCTCGTGCTGCGTCCCTCACGCGCTCGTCGACGACTGAGAGGCCGTCGTCATAGCGGACGTAGCCTGCGTCTTCGAGTCGGTTGACGGCCTGTCTTACCGTCTCGTACGGCGTGTGGAGGTGTTGGGCGACACGACGGATGGAGTCACCACTCTCGATAGCGAGGATGACCTGCGCCGCGGTGTCGTCGAGAACCTCGTACATCTGGTAGTTACCAATAATTCGGTAACAGTTAAAAGGCTTACTAGCGCGTGTGATTTCGGGCTACTCTTGTGGTGGTTATGGAGGAGATCCATTAGGCCAAGAGATGGGTTCCTCAGTACTACATCGCCCCCCAGCTATCTCAGACACATCAGATACAGGGGTGAGAAACAATCCTGAATCTACCCAAAGTTTGTCCTCAGATGCCTCGGATACGATTGCAGCTTCAGAGCTGAACAGCTCTGCGTTTAGTATCTGACATCAGATACATTAGATAGATCAGTTACGCTAGTCACTTCACATTCAATAGTAATTCAGTAATCTCAGATACAACAGATAGATCAGAATGACTGAAGGTGGGGGCCTCAGTTCGATCAATTCTCTCAGATATAGCAGAGATTCCCCCTTAGTTTCCGGCATCGCGCTCGGGCCCGATAAGCTCCATCAGACACATCAGACACACCAGATACGTCTGACAAACAATTATATCAGACGCCTCAGATACATAGGACATGACGCAGATAATCGCCATCTCAAATCAAGCAGGTGGGGTCGGAAAGACCACTACCACGATCAATCTCGGTGGTGCGCTCGCCAACGAAGACCACGACGTTCTCTTAATCGATGCCGATCCGCAAGGGACCCTGACCGAGGGAACGGGATTCCGCGACCTCTACGACCAGAAGATTCCGTCGCTCCACCAGGTGATGGTCGACCCCTCACGCACCGAAGAAATCAACGATATCGTCCAGCATCACGACGAATTCGACGTCATCCCGGCTAACAAGGCGATGGACGGCCTCAAGGACATGCTCGTCACACAGGTCGCGAATAGCGAGATGCGGCTCAAAATCGCTATCAACGAGCTCGAACACAGCTACGACTTCATTCTCATCGACTGTCCGCCCGATCTCAGTCAAATTCTGGACAACGCTCTTCTTGCGGCTGAGTCCGTTCTCATCCCTGTCGAGGCAACTCGGCGATCCATCCGTGCAATCGAGAAGATGAATGAAGAGATTGACTACCTCACGAACAGTTTCCCCGGCCAGATCGAGACGATTGACATCCTCGGCATCGTCATCAACTCCGTCGAGAGCGTCCAGAACAACGACACCAAGCAGATGATCGAGTTCTTCAATGATGCCCCGTACGACGTATTCCAGGTCCCTGACCGCGTCGCTATCCGTCGTGCGTGGAACAATGGCGTCTCTATCTTCACCCACGAAGACACCGCGAAAACCGAGGACGCTCGCGAGGCCTATACTGAAATCGCGGCAATGCTCGAACGCCACACGGCGGAGGTGGAAGCATGAGCAGAGAGAATGATCAAGACGACCTCGAGGAGCGAAAGGACGAGATCTGGAGCATGGACGAGGTGAGAGGTGGCGGCGGTGCAGCGGCGGCGGACACCACAGATGCTGCAGTGAGTGAAGATACCTCAGATACATCGGAACCAAATAATGAAGCAGATTCCTCAGACGCCTCAGATACAGACGCCTCAGTAGACGAAGAATCTACCTTGACAGAATCCGAAGTTGTGGATACCCCAGATACCGAAGCTGTGTCAGAATCCTCAGACTCCGAAGATACATCAGACACAGCAGATACGTCAGTTAAGGACGAAGAGGGTCCAGTTTCGCAGGCTGAAGGCGAAACTGTCCGGCAGATGGCGCTCGATGCAGAGGACAAGGGACTCGCCGTTCGTGACCTCCATAACGTGAACGTCTATCTCTTTGAGAGTGTCTACCACGACATGCGGACGAAATTCAAGGAGCTGGACACCGAGTATTACGCGGCTCACGGCGAAGATCTCTCCAAGAATAAGGACTTCTTCAACGCCGTCTTCCGGGCTGGACTCCAGAGTCCGCAGCTGAAAGAAGAGCTCGAAATCGAGTGAGAACACCGACTTCGACTATTGCTGGATTCCTTGCTCGGCCCGACAACCAGACCGTCAGGTCGCAACGCCGCTACTCGCTACAGCAATTTCCGTTCCTGAATCGGTGAGCGATCAGGGCCGACATCAGATAGGTCAGTTACGTCAGTCACATCATGTACAGTCAGTATTTCAGTAACATCAGATACAACAGATAGGTACCACCAACAGCTTGGGGTATGACAAGGCTGACACGGTGACGAAGGACGCTTATGACATCGGAGACACTACGATTCACCTACCGCGAAAAGGCCTTCCAAGTCGCCACGCATCTCCTCGCGACGGTGCCGCCGCTTCTCCGCCTTCGAGAGGTAGTTGTCGAGGACGACGTCGGCTGATTTCGAACCCTGCTCTTCCGCGATATCCTCGAACCGCTCAGCTACCCGTCGGACTGCTGCCCCATACGCCGTGTACCAGTATCGACGCCCCATCTTCGGCGTTGGCGCCGTCCCGTCGACAGTAACCCCAGCTTCGTCAGCGAGATCGCGGAAGTGCCGGCGGGCGGTCTCGGTCGATATATGCCCCGATTTCGAGGACTGCGACGGCAACAGGTAGCCGTTCCAGTCGTCACCGTGTTCCTCGTGGAGGTCGTCAATCCGTGCCTCAAGCTCTTCGACGCCGACCAGTAACGCGACTGTTCCCGGCCCGTTCTTGCGTTCGTCTTCACCGAAGTCTATGTATGGATCCGGGCCCTCGGGGTCGTCCTCGTCGGGAGAGAGCGTGAGCTGGCGTGTATGAAGGGCACAGACCTCACTCGGCCGTAGTCCCCACCCGCAGACACCGACGACGAGGAGGCGGTCAGCCGGCGTCTCGGCCGCCTGGTAGAGCGCCTGAATCTGGTCGGCCTCGAGGGCGGGATTGTCCCAGTCGGGCGCCGAGTCCCACCCGAATCGGCGTTCGAGGCGCGTCGTCGGGTCGTAGTCGGCTTTCCCGAAGTCGACGCGATGCTGGTAGAACTGTCGAACCTCCTGGACGTACTTGCGTCGCGACGCGTGCGTGTTCAGCGTCTCGTCGAGGCGTCGAAGGACGTCGAAGGTATCCGCGACACGGGCTTTCTCCTCGGAACTCCCCTGCTCTGACTGGAGTGGTGAGAGCAGATCATCGGTATCGTTCACCTGCTGGTAGGTCTCGACGTAGCGACGAAGCACCGAGCGTCGGGTCGCAACCGTCGATTCGGCACGCCCCTGCCGGTCCCGGAGTTCGCGCAGATAGGATTCCAGTGCCTGGCGTGTCTCCTGATCGTCGACGAACGCGAACGGGCTGTTATCTTCGTCGACGTCCGGTGGAACCCCGATCTCGGCGTAGAAGTCCCCGGGTGAGAGGTCGAAGTTCCGGGAGAGATGTGCGATGAAGCCCCGATAGTGGTCACTCAGCCACGCGTAGGTCGGCGTCTCGTGGTTGGGGTCGAGCCCGTCGGCCCGCATCTCCTGAGCGATCTCCTCGTGATAGAAGGCCTCGCAGTCCTCGAGATCCATCGTGCTATAGCGTGGTGAATCGGTGGCGGTGTCGGTGGACATGGATGGTGTCGGTCGTGACGGGTGCTGAGTCGAATTCTGTTATGTGCGAGCTTCTCAGTTGGACGGGTGAAATCGCATTACGGAAGGCGACTCGCTGCGTTTACCCCTGATTCTAAGCCGGTTGTTCCCAGTGGGTAGACCGTTACTCCTAGTACACTTACATTTTGTGTGGTGTTGTTTTCTCGTTCAGAAAACTACAACAACACAAATCCCACCGATTTGATGCCCTAAACCGATGAATCATATAACGCTATATCCATTCTGAAGGCGATTTTCTCGCTGGGA
>ENA-ORCS01000436-ORCS01000436.1-marine-metagenome-genome-assembly--contig:-NODE-436-length-30264-cov-4.385365_pt1 | contig 30264 bp, 27 predicted proteins | sample MGYA00237781_ERZ508513 | MGnify/ENA primary metagenome ERZ508513 (study PRJEB26184, sample SAMN06268793) | marine metagenome | isolation source: Eden Landing Ponds, San Francisco, CA, USA | place...
GTGGGAACGGGCGCGAGCAGCGAGACCGCCGACGCGGCTTCGGTCGGCAGTACCCCGTTGTCCACGTCGCGCCGAATCGCGCTCCGGACGGCTTCGTCGCCGAGCTCTGACAGGGACGGTGCGCCGCCGGGTCGCGCGTCGAGCGCGTGAATCTGGTCGTCGTCGAGCACGCCCCATCCCGGCGTCCCGCCGGTCGTGTAGCGAACGAACTGCATACTCCAGTGAGCCCGCGCGCTGCCCATAAATCTTCGCGCCGGACCGGCCGAGAGTGTGTGAGGGGTACGCACAGATTTAAGAGAGTGGCAGCGGAACGACGTGAGCATGGGGCCACGAATCACCCGTATCGAGAGCGTCGAGTTCACGTACCCCCTGGAGGACGTGGGGACCGACGAGGCGGGGTTCAATCTCGTCTACGAGCCCGGAGCGACGACCGAGCGCGCCCTCTACGGTCTGCAGGTCCACACGGACACCGGCATCACGGGCGAGTACGTCGGCGGGAACTCCCCGGGCGCCGCGCAGATCAACATGTTCGCGGACTACCTCGTCGGGAAGAACCCCCTGGAGCGCGAGAAACACTGGAGCGAAATCAAGCGCGCGCTCCGGAAGTACGACCGCATGGGCATCGGCCCGGTGGACATCGCGCTCTGGGACTTCGCGGGGAAGTACTACGACGCGCCGATCCACGAACTCCTCGGCACTTACCGGACACGTCTGCCCGCCTACGCCTCGACGTACGAGGCCGACGAGAACGGCGGCCTCGACTCCCCGGAGGCGTACGCCGACTTCGCCGCGGAGTGTCTGGACTTAGGCTACCCCGCGTTCAAGATGCACGTCTGGGGTGCCGACGAGTGGCGCGATATCGACCGCGAGATCGAGACGGTTCACGCCCTCGGCGACCGCGTCGGCTCGGAGATGGATCTCATGCTCGATCCGGCCTGTCAGTACGAGACGTTCGCCGACGCGCTGACCGTCGGGCGGGCCTGCGACGAGGCGGGCTTTTTCTGGTACGAGGATCCGTACCGCGATGGCGGCATCTCCCAACACGCCCACCGAAAGCTCCGAGAGAAACTCGACACGCCCATCCTCCAGACCGAACACGTCCGCGGGCTCGAACCCCACTCGGATTTCATGCAGGCCGATGCGACCGACTTCGTTCGCGCCGATCCGGAGTACGACGCGGGGATTACCGGCGCGATGAAGATCGCACGCATGACCGAGGCGTTCGGCCTAGACGTGGAGTTTCACGCCCCCGGTCCGGCCCAGCGACACTGTATGGCCGCCACCCGCAACACCAACTACTACGAACTCGCCTTGGTCCATCCCGAGGTCGCGAACCCGATCCCACCCGTCTACGACGGTGGCTACTCGGACTACCTCGACACCGTCGACGACGACGGGACCGTGTCGGTACCCGAGGATCCCGGGCTGGGTGTCGAGTACGACTGGGACTACATCGAGGACAACCGCACGGGCGACCTGCACGTCTACGACTGAGTCCGCGCCGCGCATCCTCACCGCGGCCGGAGTCCCGCTTACTCCGTTTCCTTCACGTACGTCACGGGACAGGGGGCGTTCAGCAACACGTCTTGGGCCGTGCTGCCGAAGACCGCCTTGCCGACCGCCGAGCGCGTCCGCCCGGAGACGATGACGCGATCGCTCTCGGTTCGCTCCGCGATGTCGATGATACCGTCGCTGATGTCGCCGACGACACCTTTGACCTCGTAGTCGACGCCGTGTTCGTCGAAGACCTCCTCGAAGTGTCGAACCGACTCGTGGCGCTCCAGCACCTTGTCGACCTCCGTCTCGGCGAGGTCGGCCATCCCGAGATCTTTCGCGATCTCTTGGAACTGGTCCGGGGTGAAGACGTGCGTAATCACGACCGTGGCGTCGGCCGGTTTCGCGACCTGTACCACCGTCTCAGATAGCTCGTCGAGGCGATTCTTGTCGTTCGGTCCAACGGTGAGGAGCATCGTCTCCAGTGGCTCGAACATCGACTATCCGTACGCCCATCGAGTTGAAAAACCCCACCACCCTGTCGCCGTGGCTCCGGACGGCTGCGAGGGCCAGACGCCGGCGTCGGACTGCCGACCGCCCACGGCCCGAGGCGAGCGCCCCCTCACCGCCGCCGGGAGACATACTTATTACGTGGTCGACGGATTTCGGGGGTATGGCGTTGACCATCACGAACATCGAGAGCCGCGAGTTCGAGTACCCGCTGGCGGACGTGGGCACCGACGAACACGGCTTCAACCTCGTCTACGACCCCGGCGAGACGACTTACCGGAAACTGTTCGGCCTGCAGATCCACACGGACGCGGGGATCACCGGGGAGTACGTGGGCGGGAACTCGCCGGGAGCGGCCCAGATCAACACGTTCGCCGACTACCTGATCGGGAAGGACCCGCTCAAACGCGAGAAACACTGGTCGGAGATCAAACGTGCGCTCCGGAAGTACGACCGGATGGGTATGGGGCCGGTCGACATCGCCCTCTGGGACCTCGCGGGCAAGCATTACGACGCGCCGATCCACGAACTGCTCGGCACCTACCGCGAGCGGATCCCGGCCTACGCCTCGACGTATCACGGCGACGAGGCGGGGGGACTCGACTCACCGGCGGCCTTCGCCGACTTCGCCGAGGAGTGTCGCGACGCCGGCTTCGACGGGTTCAAGATCCACGGCTGGGGCGGCGGCGACGACACCCGCGACCTCCGGCGCGAGATCGAGGCCGTCCGCGCCGTCGGCGAACGCGTCGGCTCGGAGATGGATCTCATGCACGATCCGGCCTGCGAACTGGAGACGTTCGCCGACGCGCTGAAGCTCGGCCGCGCGCTCGACGAACAGGGCTTCTTCTGGTACGAGGACCCGTTCCGCGACGGCGGCATCTCCCAACACGCCCACCGGAAACTCGGCGAAAAACTCGACACGCCGATCCTCCAGACCGAACACATCCGTGGCCTAGAGGTCAAATCCGACTTCGCGGCCGGCGACGCGACCGACTTCCTGCGTGCCGACCCAGAGTACGACGCGGGGATTACCGGCGCGATGAAGGTGGCGCGGATGGCCGAGGCGTTCGGCCTAGACGTGGAGTTTCACGCCCCCGGCCCGGCCCAGCGTCACTGCATCGCCGCTACCCGCAACACCAACTACTACGAGATGGCGCTCGTTCACCCCGAGTGTCAGAACACACAGCCGCCCGTCTACGAGGGTGGCTACTCGGATATGATCGACGCCGTCGACGACGACGGGACCGTGCCGGTACCCGACGGCCCCGGCCTCGGTGTCGAGTACGATTGGGACTACATCGAGCGCAACGCGACCGGCTCCCTGCACGTCTACGAGTGACGACCTAAGCCCCGCCGCGACCGGTTCCCAACCCCTCGCCCGCCGACGATGTCTTTATTTATCGCGGTCACCGACGGTTGGCGTATGACGGTCGGACCCGACGCAGTACACGAACTCATCGTCGAGTCCGGGTGGTCCTATCCCGTGTCCTCGCGACGCTTAGAGCAGAACATGCCGCTCGAGAACATCACCCTCGACGAGGACGGCAACTCCATGATGCTCGTCGAGTTTCTCAACGAGGCCGACGTCGAACGCTTCGAGAGCCGGGAGGATCTCGAACGAAAGCTTCGGCCGGTTTGTGAGGCCGAGAGCGCGGCCCGGCAGTCGAGCATCGTCGGCCGACTCAAGCGGACGTTCTTGGGATGAACAAGCTCCGGACGGTGGCGTGGGGAGGCGGCGGCTTAGTGGTCCTGTCGGCCCTCTGGGCGACGCTGCACTACGGCGACCCCGTCCGATTCCTGCCGACGGCTCTCCTCGGTGTCGTCGCGGCCGTTCTCCCTCTCGGCATCGTGTCCGCCAAGAGCGCGGCCACGTCGCTTCGGCGGCGTTTCGCCGACGTCGACGCGGGACTCAGCGCCGAGAAGGGGTCGATCTTCGTCTCGCGAACCGCCGTCGACGACCCGGTCGACTGTCTCGAAGCGATCCGTTCGGCGGTGCGGACCGACGACGGCTACGACGACGTCCAACGGGAATCCTTCGAGGAGGGACCGGGACTGATGGTGATGTACACGGGCTTTCACAACTCCTTCGTCCGGATCACCGAGGCCGGGCGGGTCGTCGTGACCGGCACCTCCGAACACACACACGACCTCGCCGATACCGTCGCCGAGGTGTGTGCGCTCTCCTTCGATCGCACGCGGAACAACCCCTTCTCGGGGGTAGAGCCGATCCGCGGCGCCCCGCGGGTGTTTCTCGGCGTCTTCGTGGTCGTCCTCCTGTTGGTAGGTGTCGGCGCTATCGGCGCCGCCGCGTACCCGTCGGACGCGTACAACCCCGCTGAACGGACGGTTATCGTGGGCTTCGACGCCCGCGGGGACGTCGACCCCGGAACCGACCGATCCGCGACACGCCTGTCGAAGGCGGCGTTTCTCGTCGACATCGTCGACGAGGAGGCACAGGAGGTGACGTGGGTGCAAAACGACAGCGAACGCGTCACCGAACACGGCCGACAGGCGTTGCGGGTCTCCCGCGACGCGGCGGCGCTCTTGGCCGCGGCGCGCAACGACTCGCTCACGCCGGCACAGGCCGAGCGGGCGACTCGGCTGGAACGACGGCTCCTCGATGCACGGACCGCCGTCGCGGCGGCGATGACCGAACGGGTGGAGAACGGGTCGGTGAACGAAACCGCCGACATGCGACTGGTCGTCGAGCGACTGCGGGCCGCACCGTCGTCGTCCTGACCGACGAGTGGCCGGTCGACTCCTTCGACGGAGATAATCGGGAGACTGGTGGTTCGTGCGTGCCGTGCTCCGAACGACCGCCGACACGCCCGACGCGGTCGGGCGGTGCCGTGGGCGTCAGTCCGCGGTCGTGTCCGACTGCTCCGCGGTCGCGCTGACGTCCGCGCCGGGGAGGCCGTGGACGAGTGCCTCGCCGGACACGCTGTCGAACAGGTGAACGTCGTCTTCGTCGAACGTGAGGCGAACTGTCTCCCCCTCCGACGGTTCGATCTCTGAGGGGGTCCGCACGCGGAACTCCTCGCCGGCGAGATCCAGATAGATGAAGTTATCCGAGCCGACGATTTCGACGACGTCGACGGTCGTTTCGATGCTCTTCTCGGTCGGCGCGTCGGGGTCGATCGTGACGTTCTCGGGGCGGATGCCGAACTCGACTTCGGTGGTGCCGGGATCGAGCGGCTGGAGCAGCCGACTGCTCACCTCGTAGCTGAAGTCTTCGCCGACGAGCGTACCGGAGCCGTCCGAATTGCGCTCCAGTTCGACGTCGACGAAGTTCATCGACGGCGAGCCGATGAAGTTCGCGACGAAGCGGTTCACCGGTTCGTGGTACACCTCCTTCGGCTCGCCGATCTGTTGGAGCATCCCCTGATCGAGGATAACGATGCGGTCGGCCATCGTCATCGCTTCCTCCTGATCGTGGGTGACGTAGACAGTTGTGATCCCCACCTCGGCGTGGATCCGGGAGAGTTCGGTCCGCATGTGCTTGCGAAGCTTCGCGTCGAGGTTCGAGAGCGGTTCGTCGAAGAGGAACAGCGAGGGCTCCCGGACGATAGCCCGTCCGGTCGCGACGCGTTGTTGCTGGCCGCCGGACAGCGAGGACGGCTTCTTATCGAGCAGGTCCTCGATGCCCATCATCTCGGCGGCCTCCTGTACGCGACGGCTGATCTCCTCGCCGTCGAGGTCCGTGCTCAGATGGAGGCCGTAGGCCATGTTCTCCCGCACCGTCTTGTGCGGGTACAGCGCGTACGACTGGAACACCATCGCGATGTCTCGATCCTTGGGCGACTTTTCGTTGATCCGCTCGTCGCCCAGTCGGATCTCGCCGTCGGTGACCGTCTCCAGTCCGGCGATCATTCGGAGTGTCGTCGATTTCCCACAGCCGGAGGGGCCGACGACGACGATGAACTCCCCGTCTTTGATGTCCAGATTGAGCTCTTCGACCGCGACGATGGTCTCGGCGCTCGTATCGAATACTTTCGTCACGTCGTCTAGTTCGAGGCGTGCCATGGTTGTTGTACTCGGGTTCTATTTGACAGCATTTATTATTTGGCTCTCGATTCGTCACGGCGGTTCGGAAACACGGGGCGAGACGGCCCAAGACGCGCTATCCCGGCGTTCCCCCCAGTCCTTCGCCCACGTACCGTCGCGATAGCCCGTAGAAGATCACGGGTGGGGCGACCAGCAAGACGAGCGACGCCATCAGCACGTTCCACTCCCGGAGCACGTCGCTTCCTAGGATGTAGTAGATGGCGACCGTCGCCGTCCTAACCTCCTCGTCGGTCGTGAGGACGAACACCCAGAGGAAGTTGTTCCACGCGGTCAGGAAGGCAAAGAGCGCGGCCGCCGCGACGGCCGGCCAACTCAGCGGCAACACGATCCGGAGGAATGCCGTGAGTTCGTTGTGCCCGTCGATGAGCGCCGCCTCCTCGATATTTTCGGGGATGCCCTGTCTGAAGAACCCTTGGAGGAGCCAGATATTCTGTGGCAGGACGAAAATCGAGAGGGCGACGATCACGCCCACGATGGTGTTCACGAGATCGAGGAAGTAAAACACCTCGTAGACCGGAATCGTCAGCACGATCCACGGGAACATGATGGTAAACACCGCGGTGTAGAACAGCGCCTTCCGGCCCGGGAAGTCGAGTCGAGCGAAGGCGTACGCCCCCGGAATCGCGAAAAACAGCGAGATGACCGTCGCGGCGACGGAGACGATGACGCTGTTCCGGAAGAACGTCACGAAGGCGAACCGGTCCCAGATCTGCGTGTACGATTCGAGGGTGAGCTTTCCGAGTGCCGGAATGAACCCCGTGTCGGGGCTGATCGCGGCGATGTTCGTCAGGAACGAGGTACGGATTACCCAGTAGTACGGGACGACGGCGAACAGCGCGAACGCGACGATGCCGGCATACAGGAGCGCGCGGCTTCGTTTGTTGTCGTTGAGCATGGTTAGACGTACAGGTTCTCCTCTTCGCTGATCGCCTTCACGTAGATGACGGCGGCGGTCATCGACAGCAGGACCATCGCCATGCCCACCGTGTACGCGCGGGCGAAGTTGTTGTTCACGAACGCGACGCGGTACGTGAGGATGCTGAGAAGCATCGTCTTGGTCCCCGGACCGCCGCCCGTCAGTGCGAACGGCTGGGAGAATTCGGCGATGTTCCAAGCGGTCCGCAAGGAGAGAATGACGATGGTCGGGATCAGGAGTCGCGGCAGCGTCACGTCACGGAACCGCTGGAGGCGATTGGCTCCGGATTGGGCCGCCGCCTCGTACTGCTCTTTCGGGATACTCGCGATGGCGGCCGCGTAGATAATCGCCGAGTACGCGTAGTCGTGCCACGTCTGGGCGACGATCAGCGAGAGGAACGGCCAGATCCCCGTCGAGAGGAAGGCTGGGGCGTCGGCGCCGAAGACGGCGAAGGCCTTGGCGATAAAGCCGAAGCTGTTGTCGAGAAACCACATCCAGATCACACCGCCAGCCAGCGGCGCGGCGAAGTACGGCGACATGATCAGGGCCCCGATCCAGTCTTTGGCGGCATCGCCGAGTTCGTTCAACAGTAGCGCGGCGAGCAGTCCGAGCACCAACTGGAGGAACGTCGTCCCCGCGACGAACGCGATAGACCACCCGAAGGCGTAGACGAACAGGTCGTTCGTCACGAGCCACTGGTAGTTCGCGAGGCCGATGAACTGGCCGGGTTCGCCCAGCCTAGTGTCGGTAAAGGTCATGATGATTCCGCGCACCATCGGATAGTAGAACAGCGCCGTGAAGGCGACGAACGTGGGGACGATGAAGACGTACCCCGTCCAGTTCTCGCGGAGGCGATCCGTGAGCGTCCGCTCGTCGAGTCCGTACTGCTCACGGATCTCCTCCCGGGTGCGTCCTTGTCTCTGTGCCATGGTCTCAATCATCAATAATAGGGTGATAAAGTTTTCCGTCCGCTTCGTCGCCACACAGCCCGCCGACGGGTGTCGATCGCCCGACGTGACGGGGATATTCGTTCAGTTGTTCTCCTCTTCGAGCCGCGTGAGGACCCGGTCGCGAACGATAGAGGGCGTCTCTTGGACGCCGTGCTGACCGGCGATGGCTTGGCTGATCGTCTCGTTGATGTCGGTCCAGCGGACCGGGTCGGTCGGCCAGACGTCCCACGGGCCGCCCGTGTTACTGTACTGGCTGCCGTATTCGACTTGGTTGGTGAGCGACTGTTCGAAGTTCTGCGGGAGGTCGTACTCGTCGCGCAACGCGTCGAGTTTGGGCGCCAGCCCCGGGATCGCCTCGTAGTACTCGCCCCACGCGGGGAGGACGAAGTCGTCGTCCTCGAGCAGGTAGCGACCGAGCGTGAAGGCACCCTCCTGCTGTTGGTCGTTCACCTCGCTGAAGATGGTGTGACACTGCTCTAGTCCCCAGACGTGGCCGCCGTGTTCGCCGGAGTGGCCGCTGAGGTCGTCGATGCCGATGGCGTTACCGAAGTCCTCGTCCAGTCGCGGGTGGGGCAGCAGCATGAAGTCGCCCTCGCCGTCGTTCCAGCCGATCTGGGCGTTCTCGTCGACAGAGTACCACCGGTTCGCCGTCGCCAGCGCGTAGTTGAACGAGGCGACGCGGCCGCTGAGCATCAGCGCCGGGATGTCCTCGTCGCCGCGGGAGGCGGCCTCCGCGCTGCTGAACTCGTCGGCGAGGTTGATACACGCCTTGATCATCCCGTCGGTCTTCTGTCGATCCTCTTCCATTTCCTCGTTGTTGATCACGACGGTCGGGTCGGAACCCTCGCCCCGGATCCACGGGTCCGTCCCCTCGGTGTACGCCGTGCGGGCGTAGCCCCAGTACGATTCGAGGTCGCCGGGAACGCCCGTCTCCTCGTAGGCGATGATGTCCTGTTCCTCGTCGATCGTCTGGAGGGTCTCGTAGAACTGACTCCACGTCGCCAGATCCTCCATCGGGTTCTCGACGCCGGCCTGCGAGAACGTCTTGGGCCGGATGCCGAGGTTGCTGTTCGTGTTGCGCATGGCGCCCATCGACCAGTAGTCGCCGCGGAACTCTGAGACCTGTTGGCCGGCGTTCGTCAGGTTGTCGGGAAGGGTGTCGGTCCCCTCCATGAACGAGGTGTGGTCGGCCAACTGGTCGTTGCGGAAGAACTGGAGGCCGAGGCCGCCGGACTCGGCCAGCGCCGGCGGGTTCCCGCTCTGGACGCGCGAGGACAGCGCCTGCTGAACGTCGCCGTACGAGGCGGTCTGGAGGTTGACCTCGTAGCCGTCGTTCTTGGACGCGAAGTCCTCCATCGACGACTGGTAGTGACTCTGGATGTCGCCGTTCTCGACGGCGTTCGCGGAGAGGAAGTCGACGGTGACGGTTTCGCTCCCGCCGCTGTCGTCACCGCTGCCCCCGTCGCCGCCGTCGCCGCCACCGCCCCCGTCACCGCCGTCGCCCTCGTCGCCACCGTCGCCCCCGTCGCCGCCTCCGCCGCCACCACAACCGGCGAGAGCGCCCATGGCACCTGCGCTCGCCGCCCCCGTCGTGATCTTGACGAAGTCACGCCGAGTTGTCTCCTCGTCGTCAGTGTCCAGGGTTGCGCCACTGGACCCGTCGTTCGTGTCTCGGGATGACATACGACTATCGTTGTCAGTTAGTAATATAAATAATTAACCACTCAGGTTCCCCCGACCGGCTCGCGATCACACGATGGCGTGTCGCCTCGCGGGACTCACTCCCGTAGGCACCGCGCCCGTTTCGGTCCGGGTTCGGCGATGCTGAAGCGGTCACCGATGACCGCGTGTTCGATCACCCGCGGGTAGGTGAACGAGGCGGCGTGGTGGGTGAGGACGTTCGGATCGGCGCCGAGTCCGCGCCACATGTCGTAATGTGTCGGGAGGAGGCGGTCGAGTTCGAGTTGGTTGGCTGCCTCGATCACTTGGTTTTCGTCCATATACCAGCGGTTCCGCTCGCCGGCGCCGGTATCGGGGTCGTAGACGGTCCCGACGGAGCCGAACGCGAGTGCGCCGACATCGACGTCGAACGAGTCGGCGACGGCCCCGAAGGCGTCCGGTGCAGGGCGGCTGTCGCCGGCGTGGAAGAACGTCCCCGAGTCGTGTTCGACCACGTAGCCGACCTCGCCGAGTGCGTCCGGGTCGTTGGTCGCTACCGCGTGGATCGTGAGGTCGCCGACGGTGAACGTCTGCCCGGGTTCGACGACGTGTTTCCGCTCGCTCGGCACCCGCATCGCGCCGTCGTAGTCGGCCTCCTCGTAACACGCCGTGGTCGCGTACACGTCGGCACCCAAGTTCTCGACCAGCGGGCCGTAGGACGGCGGATGCATGTGGTCGATATGCTCGTGGGTCGCCAACACCGCGTCACACTCGGTCGCATCCGCCGGATCGAGCGGAACGGGGAGCATACGAACGAGGTTCGGCGGGTCCCCGTCGGCGAAGTACGGATCGACGTAGACGGTGGCCTCGGGGCTCCGGAGGACGAACCCGTTACACCCGAGATACCACAGGGTCAGTTCGTCGGGGACGGCGCCCTCGACCTCTTCGCGGATGAACCAGTCGCCCCATGTTGAGTGAATCACACAGCAACCACCTCCCCATCATTCATAAACTCTTTCGCCGACCCACCGCTGCCACCGACAGCCAGCCGATACATTAGCTAACGAATACGACTGAGTCATCGGTGTCCTCGCGAACGGCATGAACCTAGTCGGCATCCAGTCGTTCGTTCAGGAAATCGTCCTCGGGTTCGTCGTCATCATCGCCGTCGCGATGTCGATGGACTGACGCAAGATCGATATCGTGAAGTGAGCCATCACCCCGGCTCACCCGCCGGGTTCCGACGCTGTCCGATCCGCGTCGGCCGCGGCATGCCGACCGCGGACGACGGACGCCGTCACTGTGCCCGAACGAGCAACCGTACCTGCGACCCATCGCGTCCCTCGTACGGGAGCGGCGTGCAGACGACGTCGTACCGCCCGGGGTCGAGCGATCCGAGGTTTGCGACACCCTCGACGATGCGCACGCCGTTCCCGAGGAGACGCCGGTGGATCTCGTGGTCGTCGATGCTCGCACCGGGGGCGTCCACCCCGAGTGCGTCGGTTGCGACCACCGACACCTCCCGGTCGAGCAGAAACTCCGCGGCCGCCGTCGAAGGGTAGGCGTACTCGTGGAGATACACCTCGGGGGGCGTCTCGGTCGGGTCCATTCCCGTATCGAGAACGACGAAGTCACCGGGTTCGAGCCGGACCGACTCTACCGCGGTCGCGATTCGCTCGCGGGAGATAGCCGTTCCGCGGTCGACATCCCGGCAGTCGACGACGACGCCCTCGGTAAGCATCTCCGTCGGCGAGACGGCGTCGATGGTGTCGTACTCCGCGGCCGGGAAGAAGTGTGTCGGGGCATCCATATGCGTGCCACAGTGTGTCTCCAAGTGGAGCCGTGTGATGTTGACGCCGTCGTCGTCGTACGTGGCGACGTCCTCGAACTCCGGGAGCGTATGTCCGGGTGGGTGGGTCGCGACGTCCTCCGTGATGGGCTGTGTCAGGTCAGTCCACTGTTCCATGACGCTCGGTTGACAGGCGTGCGGTAAAGCTTCACGTGTCCCGTCGTCGAAGTCGGGGATAGCCCGGCTGACCGATACGACACATTATTGATCCCACGGGATACGATGGCGTGCATGGTCAACGAGGAGCTGGTTTCCGGCGTCCGCACCGTCTGTGACGTCGTCGAAACCGCTCTCGGTCCGTTCGGGGCGAACAAACTGCTGATACAGCGGGACGGCACCGTGACGGCAACCGCCTCGTCGGCAGCGCTACTCGACCGGCTCGACGTGTCCGACCCGGCGGTCACACTCCTCGATACGGCCGCCTCGGACTTCCACGACGTGTATGGGGACGGCACCGGGACTGTCGTGACGCTGGTCGGTGCCCTCCTCCGCGAGGCAGACCGCCTCGCCGAACGCGGCCTCCACCCGACCGCGATCGAACGGGGGTTCCGCGAGGGCCTCGACGTCGCACTCGACGCCGTCGACGGCGCGGCCCGTCCCCTCTCGGAGTACGGGCCGGCCGCCGTCGCCCGGACCACCCTCACGGCGACCCGGAACCCACAGGTTCGCCGATCCGTCGCGGCGCAGGTCGCCGACGCTGTCGCCGAGGCCGGTCCCGACGCTCGCGACCGCATCCAAGTCGTCTCCCGGGCTGGCGGCGCGACAGCCGAGACTGATCTGGTTCCGGGGGTCGTGATCCAGCGGGGACCGGTCCTCGAGTCCATGCCTCGGTCGAAACGCGAGACGGGAGTCGCCGTCCTTTCCTCGACGGTCGACGTCCCCCACGCGGGGAGCCAACTCGGCCGGGTCAGCCGCCGCGTCACGCTCGACGCCGACTCCTTCGCGGACCGCGAGGCGCTCCGCGAACACGAGTCCGAGGCGTTCGCCGAACAGTTACAGGCGGCGGTCGACGCCGGCTGTGGCGTCGTCGTCACCGAGCGAGCGATCAACGAACGCGTCGAATCGGCACTCGCCGCGGCGGGGGTCCTCGGCATCAACCGCGTCGACGCCGACGTGGTCGACCGGGTGGCGCGGGCGACCGGCGCGACGGTCGTCCCGACGCTCGATCAGGTGTCGGCGGCGACGCTCGGCACCGGCGACGTGGACGTCCGGCGCAAGGCCGGCCGAGACATGACGTTCGTCACGTCCGGGGCCGGCGAGTCGACCCACACCCTGTTCTGTCGGGCGCCCGACCCGCGGACGGTCGGTGCCTTCGAGCGTTCGGTCGAGGCGGCCATCGCGGCGACGGCGGCGGCGACCCGCGACGAACGGATCGTTCCCGGTGGCGGGGCCGTCGAGGCGACCGCCGCCCGGGCCGTCGACCGGGCGGCTAGATCGCTCGCCGGCCGTCACCAACTCGCCGCCGACGGGTTCGGGAACGCTCTGCTCGCCGTCCCCCGGGCGCTCGCGGCCACGGCCGGCGTGGACGCCGGGCGAGCGGAGGTCCGACTGCGCGTCGCCCGCACCGAGGGGCGGGACGCGGTCGGAATCGACGTCCTCGGGGGGACCACCGGCGACATCCTCGGCGAGTCGCCGGTCGTCGAATCCGCGTCGCTGAAAGCCGCCGTGTTGACGACCGCCGCCGAGGCGGCGATCCAACTGATACGGATCGACGAGCGACTCGACGCGACCGACCTCGGCGACGAGGAGGAGCGAGAGCCCGCCCCCGAGGCGTCCGACGCCGACACCGACACCGAGGCGGTCTGAGTCCGGCGACCGCCGACCGTCGGGGGACACCGACGACGGGACGGCTACTCGCGTTCGGATCGCGGGGTGTAGCCGTACAGTTCGACGTTCGGATATAGCACCGCGTCGATGGTGAGCAGTTGCTCGACGATGGCAGCCGCCGTCTCGATGGCCTGAGAAAACACCCGCCGCGGCTCGACGATGCCGGCCGTCCACGCGTCGATCCGCTCGCCTGTTTCGGCGCTCAAGCCCGTCGCCGTCGGCCCGGATGCGTGTGCCGACCGCAGGTCGGTCACGGCGGTGACGGGATCGTAGCCAGCGTTGCGAGCGAGCACGGCCGGGAGCCGTTCGAGGGCGTCGGCAAAGGCACGGACGGCGAGCTGCTCGCGGCCGCTCACCGTCGTCGCGCCTTCACGGAGTGAGGCGGCGACCGCCGCGGCCGGCGCGCCCGCTCCCGGCAACACTTGGCCGTCGATGGCGGCCGTAGCGGCCGTTTCGAGCGCGTCCGTGACCGCTGCCTCCCGTCGTTGTACCTCCGCCTCGGTCGCTCCACCGGTGACGATGGTGTCGACGGAGCCCGGACAGCCCTCGAAGACGGTCCAGACCTCGCCGTCGGCCTGCCGCTCCACGACCCGGTCGGCCCGTCCTAGGTGGTCCGTCGTCAGGTCGTCGAGGTTCGAGACGACCGTTCCCCCGGTCGCCGTCGCGAGCCGATAGACGTCCTCCTTAGGATAGGTCGCCTTGTCCACGACCGCAAGACCCGCCCGCTCGAACGACGCGACGACCGACGCGTCGAGTTTCTCCAGCGCGACGAGCACGTCGACGCCAGCCTCGACGAGGCGCTCGGCCGCGGCGTCGATCCGCGCCTCCAGTTCGGTCCGGTAGCGGGTCGCCGCCTGCGGCGAGGAGAGGTGGACACCCTCGCCACCGTCGAGGACGCTCGCGGTCTCCTCGAAGTCGATCTCCCGGTCGACGACCGCCACCGTGGCGTCCGTGATCGGCGCGGTGACGCCCTGCCCGTTCGGATCGGCATCCGCCGGACGGGACAACACCAGTCCGTCGTACGTCGTCGTCGCGACGCCACGGGCCGCGAGCACCTTCGCGTGATCGGTGTTGATCCAGTCGCCGTCGCCCGCGTCGCCGAGACGGCGGACGGTCGCAGCGACGCGTTCGGACAGATCCCGCCGCACGTCCCGGTCGAGCGCCATCGTCATCGTCGTCGCGGCGACGTTCGCGAGCATCGCCTCGTCGTCGGCGTCGACGGGGCGGGCGAGGCCGTCGAGCACCTCGCCGGCGTGAGAGCGGGCGATGCCGTACCCGACGACGACGTCACTGGGTGCGAGTCCCCGCTCGACGAGGTCGAACCCCTCGTCCATCAGCGCGCCTGCTATGAGGACCGACGCCGTCGTCCCATCGTGCAGGCGACTCCGCATCCCGTCGACGCCGTCGACGAACAGCGCCGCGACCGGGTGACCGAACCCGTCGCCGTTCTCGATGGCGTCGAAGAGCCGTCCGGCGTCGTCGATCCGGCGCAGGTCCGCCCGGTTCTGCGGGTCGGTCGTATCGACGAGCTTCTCCATCCCTGCCGGTCCGTACGTCGACTCGACGAGGGCGACCGTCGCGTCGACGGCCCCCCGGACGTACTCGCGGGCGTCCTCGTCGCGGAGCGTCCAGTCGCTTCGGTCCCGGTCGTCGAGGCGGGCGTCGTCACTTCGCTGAACGGCCATACGGGCCTCTCGCCGTCGGTCGTGATTAATTCTCGGTGTTCTCGCTAGCCTGCGCCGCCTCGGCGACCCGCACCACTTGCTTGCCGATGTTGTCGCCGCTGAACAGGCCGAGGAACGCGTCCGGGGCATGCTCTAGGCCCTCGACGACCGTCTCGCGGTGCCGGAGGTCACCGTCCGCCACCCACCCCGCGAGGCGCTCGGTCGCTCGGTCGAAGCGGGGCGTGTAGTCGCTCACGAGCAAGCCCTGCACCGTCGCCCGCGGCGCGATGAGCTGCGGGAGCTTCCGTGGTCCCGTCGGCACCGTCTCGTCGTTGTAGTGGGCAATCTGTCCGCAGACCGCGACGCGGGCGTCGACTTCGAGGCGCGTGAACACCGCGTCGGTGATCGGCCCACCGACGTTGTCGAAGTAAACGTCAACCCCGTCCGGCGCGGCATCGTCGAGGGCCGCCCGGTAGTCGTCGGTCGTCGCGTAGTTGATCGCGGCGTCGAAGCCTAGATCGTCGACGAGCCAATCGACCTTCTCGTCGGTGCCGGCGAAGCCGACGACCCGACAGCCTTGGAGCTTCGCGAGTTGGCCGACAGTCGAGCCGACGGCGCCCGCGGCTCCGGAGACGACGACCGTCTCGCCCGCCCGTGGCTCGGCCACGTCGAACAGCCCGAAGTAGGCCGTCCGGCCCGGCATCCCGAGAACACCGAGGTAAGCCGGGAGGTCGGCGACCGACGGGTCCACCTCGGTCACGTCGTCGGCGTCGAGGACGGTGTAGTCGGCCCACGACCCGCGGCCGGTGACGACGTCACCGACCGCGTATTCGTCGTGTTCGCTCTCGACGACTTCGCCGACGACGCCGCCCGAAAGCGGGTCGCCGACGGCCCACGGCTCCGCGTACGACGCCGTATCGCGCATTCGGCCGCGCATGTACGGGTCGACCGAGAGGTACTGAACGGAGACGAGGAGTTCGCCGTCGTTCGGCGTCGGGCGTTCGCCCTCGCGCATCTCGAAACAGTCCGGCTCCGGTTCACCCTCGGGTCGCGCGGCGAGGTGCCATCGGCGGTTCGAATCGCGCATGGATCGGCTTCGAGGTGGGGACGTAGATGCCTTCCGACCGCGGAACCTCACTCCCGCATCGGGGACTGCGACAGCGCGACGGTGTCTCCGTCCGCGAGTGTCGCGTCCCGATCCGCGTGCTGGCCGTTTACCAGCACGACCAAGCCACCGGAGAACGACCCCGTCGCCCCTAGGGCCCCGAGCAGATCGTCGACCGTCGCGCCGGTCCCGAGGGTACGCGGGCCGTCACCCTCGTCGACCGCTGCCGCCACCTCGCCGTAACATCGAACGTCGACGCGCACGGGCGAACTGGTCGCTCGGCGGGTAAAAGTTCCCGGGGGCGAGAGAGGGACACCTACAAGACCGCGCGGGGCGTCGTGCCGACGATGGAGGTCCACTTCGACTTCTTCGGTCCGCTACGGGAGGCCGTCGGCCGAAAGCGCGTCACCCGCACGTTCGAGGCGGAGACGACCGTCGGCGCGGCCCTCGACGCGCTCTGTGATTCCTTCGACGGCTTGGACGACTACCTGCGGACCGCGGACGGCTCCCGGCGGGCGACGGTAACTGTCGACGGACGGAACGTCCGCCAACTGGACGGCGACGAGACGACCCTTTCGGACGGCGTCGTGATTCGGCTCGCACCGCCGGTTGTCGGCGGTGGTTAGTCGGCCGTCGACGACTGGGTGGCGGCGTACTCGGCGACGATGTCGTCGGAGACGGTGCCGTCCGGATTCCACCCGCGCAGCGAGTAGTACTCCTCGATGGCCGCCTCCATCCCCGGGATGTCGTAGGGAAGGCTGTCGGCCGCGCGGTCCATCCCACGCTCGTTGTTGAAGTGTCGCTCGAGTTCGACCGTCTTGGCGCCCATCTCTTGGAGTTCCTCGTAGTCGCACTCGAACAGCGCCTCTAAGGTCTCCTCGGTCACGTGGCCGGTGCCGCCGGCGAAGGCACAGACGATCCCCGAGTCGCGGAATGCGGCGTGGTTCTCGCGGCGCATCACGAGTTCCGGCTTGCCGTCTAAGGTCTCGGGATCGACCTCCCCGTCGTACTCGACGCGGAGCGTGGTGGAGTACATGTGGTCGCCGCCGCGGTTCGCAACGGCGTAGCTGAGCGCCTGCCCGTAGAGGACGCGGCCGTCGTGGGCGGCGAACTCCATGTCCTTGACCGTGTAGTTGCGGACGCCGAGTTCGTCGGCCGCGCGCGAGATTCCTTCGGCGAGCAGATCGCCGACTCCTTCGCGGGTGGCGATCTGTTCGATGGTCTCGTGGATCAGGTCGGCGTTGCCGAACTCGTCTTCGGCCGCGAGGTAGGCCGCGATGGCGTTGCCACAGGAGATGGTGTCCATCCCGTAGACGTCACAGAGCTCGTTCGACTGCATCACGTCGACGATGTCGCCCACCTCGCAGTTGCTCCCGAACGAGAACACCGTCTCGAACTCCGGCCCCTCCGTCTCGAGGCCCGTCTCTTCGTCGCGGGTCGGCAGTTTACAGGCGAACGCACACATCGAACACGACCCCTTCTTGTACTTCTTCTCCTCGACGGCGTCGCCACCGATCTTGTCGGCGTCCTCGAAGTGATACTTCTCGAAGTACCGCGTCGGGAGCGCGAAGTTGTCGTTGATGAACTCCGTGCCACCGGTCGTCCCCTGCCGGCGCATCAGATCGTCGGAGGTGGCGGCGGCGCTGTGTACCTCCTGTTGGACGTCCTCCGGGAGGGATACGTCCGGTTCGCTGTCCCCCTCGAAGGTGATGGCCTTGACGTTTTTCGCACCGAGAATCGCCCCCATCCCGCCTCGGCCGAAGGCGCGACTCTCGTAGGTCATCACGCAGGCAAAGCGGACGCGGTTCTCGCCTGCGGGGCCGATGCAGGCGATGTTTTCGGCGTCGAGGTCCCGTTCGCGGTCCACGTACGCGGTCACCTCGGGCACCGTCGCGCCCGCCAGTTCCGGGGCCTCGACGAACTCGACGCCCTCGTCGGTCACGTGGAGGACGAGAAGTTCGTCGGACGCGCCGGTGATCTCGACGGCCGCGTTCCCCGTTTCGACGAAGTTTCGCGAGAGGTAGCCGCCGGCGTTCGTCGACAGGAGGCCGTCAGTCAGCGGCGACAGCCCCGTGCAGTTCATCCGTCCGGTAAACGACATCCCCGACTGCTGGAGCGGGCCGCTCGCGAAGTAGATCCGGTTCTCCGGGCCGAACGGGTCGGCATCGAACGGGATCCGGTCGTGTGCCAACTTCGTACAGAGCCCTCGTCCCCCGATGAACGACGACAGCTCCGTCGAGACGTCGACCGTCGACGCCTCGCGTGCTCCGACGTCGATGCTGAGTAGTGGTCCTTTCGCGTGATTCATTACCAACCCTCTAGCGTCGTCGGCAAAAAATCCATAGGCTCACGAAGTCGCTCCGCCCGTCCGTCAGCGCTCGATGTCGGTCTTACCGCCGTCCTCGACGAGGGCGCGGACCTCGTCCGGGGAGACGCGGGCCATATCGCCCTCGACGGTTCGCTTCAGGGCGGCGGTCGCCGCACCGTAGGCAAGCGCGTCCTCGACAGGCGCGCCGTCCATGCGCTCGGCGAGGAAGCCGCTGGCGAAGGCATCGCCCGACCCGAGCGGATCGACGGTGTCGGCCGGGAACGTCTCCTGCCGGGTGACCGTCCCGTCGTGCAAGGCGAGGGCGCCCTCCTCGCCGAGCGTGACGACGACCGTCTCGAAGTCGTACTCGGCGGTCAGGTCGCGAGCCATCTGCTCGGCGTCGCCGTCGAGTGCGAGCACCTCGCGGGCGTCCCGTTCGGCGACGAACAGGACATCGACCGACGGCAACAGGTCGACGAGCGCCGTTCGGGCCGTCGCGGGCGACCAGAGTTTCTCTCGGTAGTTGACGTCGAAGGCCGTCCGGACGCCAGCGTCGCGGGCCGTCTCGAGGAGGGCACCGGTCGTCTCGGCCACCTCCTCCGACAGCGCCGGCGTGATGCCGGTGGTAAAGAACACCTCGGCGTCGCGGATGCGGTCGAGTGGCGCGTCGGCGGGTGTCGCGTCCCTGATCGGTGCCCCCTCGCGGTCGTAGATCACGTCGCGGCCGCGGGGCATCCCCCCGCGCTCGAAGTAGTACGTCCCGACGCGACCCGTCTCCGTCCACGTGACCAGCGGTTCGACCCCTTCCCCGCGGAGCGCGTAGGCGATCCGCTCGCCCAGATCGGTCGCGGGCAACAGCGACACCCACGCCGCGTCGACACCGAGGTTCGCGGCCCCCACGGCGACGTTGCTCTCGGCGCCACCGACGTGGACGTCGAGGCGGTCGACACGCGAGAGGCGGTGGCCCCGGGGTGGCGTGAGACGCAGCATCGTTTCGCCGAACGTGACGAGTTCCGACATACTCGGTTCCAGAGACCTGTGGTGGTTAATACCGGTGGTTCCGTGGGCGGCCTACAACATCCCGAGTTCGCGGAGCTCCGATCGCAGGGCTGCCCGTTCGTCGTCGTCCATCGTCCGGAGCGGCGCCCGGAGGCCGCCGGCGTCGAAGGGGAGGTCCCGCAGCGACAGTGCGGTCTTCACCCCGGCCATGTAGGGGCCGCGTTTCAACGCCGACCGGACGGCAAAGACCCGCGACTGGAGGCGCCGCGCCTCCGCCTCGTCGCCGGCGTCGTAGGCGTCGTACAGGTCGACGACGAGTTCCGGGAAGGCGTTGGCGACGGCGCTCACCAGCCCGGCACAGCCGGCCGCCAGCCCCGTGAACAACAGCGAGTCCGACCCTGCGAGGAAGGTCAACTCCGGGTGGGCGTCGATAGCCTGCCCGAGCCAAGGTACGTCCTTCGAGGAGTCTTTGACACCGGCGACCCCGTCGATGGCAGCGAGACGGTCGAGGGTCGCGAGCGAGAGTTCGTTCCCCGTCTTGCTCGGGATGTGGTAGACGTACACCGGCACGTCGACGGCCTCGGCGACCGCCCGGTAGTGGGCAACCGCGGCGTCGCCGTCCAGCGGGTAGTAGTACGGCGTGACGACGACGACGCCGTCGGCGCCGGTCGCCGCCGCGTGTTCGGCGTTGGCGACCGTCTCGCGCGTGCTCTCGGTACCCACGCCCGCGATGACCGGGACGTCGACGGCGTCGACCACCGTCTCGACGACGGCTCGACGCTCGTCGCCGGTCAGGAGCGGGAACTCGCCGTTCGTCCCCAGCGGGAAGACCGCACGGGCCCCGCCGTCGACGACGAACTGCGCGTGTGCGGCGGTCGCGTCGTGGTCTACGGCTCCGGACTCGTCGAAGGCCGTCACCGTCGGTGGAACGACACCGTCGAGGTCGAGCGGATCGGCCGTCCCCGGACTCGGCGCTAAGTTCGGCATACGCCTCGTTCGATCCGCTCCGGTGAAAAAGACGCCGACCGCTCAGTCGAGTTCGGCTAGGCGGTTGAGCGCGAGGACCGTCCGGAGCATCTCGGCGGCACCGCCACGGCCGAAGACGAGGTCGTCGGTTCCACGAACGTGATCGAGCACGTCCCCCGAGGCGTGTTCCGGGGCCGCGGCGATCCCTGCGTCGTGTGCCGCCACCCACTCCATCACCCGTAGATCGCTCTTGCTATCGCCCATCACGAGCGCGAACGGGTCGTCGACGCCGAGAACGTCGAGTGCCGCCTCGACGCCGACGACCTTGTTGAGTTCGCGACTCCCGACCTCGGCGGCGTCGGCCTCGTAGTAGGCCACGTCGATCCGTTCGAAGCGCCTCGACAGCGACGGGGGGACGGCCGCCGCGTCCGCGTCGGGATGCTCGTCGGCCGCGCCGAGCACCCGGTCGATCTCCGGGTCCGCCGCGGCGTAGTGGGCTCGCGCCCACCCGTTCGGCTCGACGGCCGCGTCGGCGACGTCGGTCACGGCCGTCTCGAGTAGGTCGAGCAGGTAGATGAGCCCCTCGTCGATCACCTCGCGGGCGCGGTCACTCCCCGTCTCGAAGTTCGGCTTGAGCGTGACGTTGAACTCGTTGCCTTGGAGGTGACAGCTCCGACGGAGGCGCTCGGGCGCCGCCGAGAGGACACGAGAGCGGAGCTTCCGGAACGTCGTTCGGATGTCGTCGTCGAGGTCTTCGTAGAGCAGCCGCTTCGTCCGGGCGCCGTGACCGGGGGTGAACACGCCCGTCCCGGCCTCGTAGACGACGCTCACGTCGCCGGAGTGGACGAGTTCGTTCCCCAGCCCTTGGATGAGAAATCCCTTGACGTTTTCGAGGGTCTGTCCCGTGCAGATGACGATGGGGACGCCGGCGTCGTGAAACCGCGTGAGGAGGTGGAGCGTCTCCCGCGGAATCTCGTTGTCGGTGCTGCCGGCCGAGCGGAGCGTCTCGTCGACGTCGAGGACGAGAACGTTCACCGGCCGGCCGTACGCGGCGTAGAGATCGAGACCGGTGAACGCCTGCTCCCGGGTAGCGAGACTCGCTACGGTCGCGAACGCCTCCCCGTCGGCGGCGTACGCGGACCCGATCTCTCCTTGCATCGCACGGAGTTCCGCCGCCGCGCTCCGCCAGTGTTCGAGGGCGACGGGCGAGTCCACCGGGGGAAACAGGTCGACGAACTCTTGATAGGTGCGCAGTCGCTCCGTGTCGAACTCGTCGTACAGCCGGTACAGTTGGTCGTAGCGTTCCATGGCTCGGTCGGAGACGGCGCCCGAGGGATCGTCGGATGCGCGTCCGATACATTAACTCGGAAACCGATAAATCTTTTTCGACAGCGACCCATCGGACGGATATGAGAGCCATCGGTATCGAGACCGGCGGCGACCGGCCGCGACTGTTCGACGTGGCCCGCCCGGATCCGGCGCCGGGCGAGGTGCTCGTACGGACCCTCCGCGTCGGCGTCGACGGGACCGACCACGAGGTGATCGCCGGCAACCACGGCGGCGTTCCCGCGGACGCGGAGTATCTCGTCCTCGGTCACGAGGCGGTCGGCGTCGTCGAGGACCCGACGACCACCGCGTTCGAACGCGGCGACGTGGTGGTGCCGATGGTGCGTCGGCCCCCACCCAGCGGGACCAACGCCTACTTCGAGCGCGCCGAACCCGACATGGCCCCGCCGTCGGCCTGTGTCGAGTGCGGGATCGACGGCGCACAGGGCTTCATGAGCGAGTACTTCACGAGCCCGGCACCGTATTTGGTCCCCGTCCCCGCGACGGACGCACCGTGGGGGTTTCTGGTCGAACCCCTCAGCGTCGTGGAGAAGGCACTCGACTTGGCGCGGGCCTCGCGGTCGTCGTTCAGTTGGACCCCGGAGACGGCGCTGGTGCTCGGTAACGGCCCGTTGGGCTTGCTTGCGGTCGCCGTCCTCGCCCCCGAGATGGACGTCTACTGCTTGGGGCGCCGCGACCGACCCGATCCGACGATCGACGTAGTCGAGTCGCTGGAGGCGACCTACGTCGACGGACGACAGACTCCGGTCGAGTCGGTGCCACGCGCCCACGAACCGGCCGACATAGTCGTCGAGGCGACTGGCGATCCGCAACACGCCGTCGAGTCGGTCGACGCGCTTGCCCCCAACGGCGTCGCCGCGTTGCTCGGCCTCCCCGGACCTCAGGACCTCTCCGTCGACGTGGGTCGGTTCCACGAGAACCTCGTGATGCACAACAAGGCGATTGTCGGGAGCGTCAACGCCGGGCCGACGCACTTCCACGCGGCCGTCGACCGTCTCGGCGCGCTCCCCGCGTGGTTTTTCGACCGCCTCGTCTCCGACCTCGTGCCGGTCGACCGGTTCGAGGCGGCGTTCGACGCCAGCATAAAGGCGGCCGTGGAGTTCGATACCGTATGAAAAACGTCGACGACCTCATCGAGAGCGCGGGCGCACTGTCAGAGCGTGGCTTCTCGAAAGGCGAGATTGCCGACGAGTTGAACGTCTCTCGGGAGACGGCGAGGTGGCTCGTCGAGCGGACGGGCGAGGCCGACCCCTCGTCGGCGCCGACGCCCGCCGACGCCGGCGGACCACACGACATCCACGTCGACTGGAGCGCCATCGGACGCGATTCGGCCCGGCTGACCTACGCCGCGAAGGCGATGGCCGACCTCCTCTCGAAGCAGGGCGATGCGGTGGACCTGACGGTCGGCATCGAGAAGGCTGGCGGTCCGCTGGCGACGGTCGTCGCCCAAGAACTCGACACGGACGTCGCGGCGTACGCCCCTCGCAAACACCAGTGGGAGGAAGGCGACATCGGGGAGTTCGAGGGAACGTTCTCCCGGAACTTCGCGGACATCCGCGACCGGGCGTGTTACATCGTCGACGACACCATCACCAGCGGGACGACGATGACCGAGACCATCGAGGCGATCCGCGAACGGGGCGGCGACCCGGTCGCCTGCGTCGTCCTCGTCGACAAGCAGGGCGTCGACGCCATCGACGACGTGCCGATCTACTCGCTGGTGCGGGCGATCCGTGTCGGTGACGACGCATGACCGACGACGACCTTCGCCGGATGCTCGCCACCGTTGGCGAGACGTTCGACCTCGGCGAGTACGAGACCGAGGCGTACGTGACGGTGCTCGAACACGGGCGGTTGACGGCTACCGAACTCGCCGAGCGGACCGATATCCCTCAGCCTCGCGTCTACGACACCGTGCGGGGGCTGGCCGAACACGGGTTCGTCGAGGTTCACGAGTCTCGGCCGATGCGGATCGTCGCAGTCGATCCGACGGAGGCGTTCGGCGACGTGCGGACGACCCTCGCCGACCTCGTCGAGGGACTCGAGCGCCGATACACCGCGCCCAGTCGCGGGACCGAGGCGGCGTCGCTCGTCAAGTCCCGGCGAACGATCCTCCGGTATCTGGAGGACGTGATCACGACCGCGGAGTACGAACTGCTGATCTCGTTGACGCCCGACCTCTTCTCGCGGTTCGAGGAGACACTGGCCGAGCGACGCGCCGAAGGCGTTGCCGTCGACCTCCTGCTCTCGCCGGCCGCCGAGGTGCCCGACGCCGACGCGTACGACTACACGGACGTGGCATCGAGCGTCCGCGCCCGACGAGGCGTGACGACGCCCGTCGCCGCCGTCGCCGACGGCGAGTACTCCATCTACACCGCGCGCGCGGCGGTCCGGACCGGCCCCGAGCGATACGGCGTCGTGTTCAACCGCTCGGATCTCGGCCTGCTGGTCTCGGGATTTCTGAACACCGTCGTTTGGGGGTCGGCCACGACGCTGCTCGACCGGGTCGACGGGCGCCCCTACCCGCGGCGGTACGCCTCGCTCCGGCGCTGTGTCAACGACCTCAGCGACCGGGACACTCCTCAGTACGTCACCGTCCGAGGTCGAGACGTAGAGACCGGTGAGCCACGGACCGTCGAGGGTCGGATCGTCGACGTCGCCGGCGACCGCAGTCGGATGACGGCCTCGTTGACGGTCCGCACCGACGACGGCGAGGTTGCCGTGGGTGGCCAAGCGGCGGCCTTCGAGGACGTCGAGGCGACCGAACTCGTCGTGGCACCCGACGAACCGCCGGGCGCGTGAGTCGGCGGTGCGCCGGGAACGGTCAGTCCACCGACGTCGTCGGCCCCTCGATGTCGACGATTTCGAAGCGAGCCCCGCCGTCGGCGCTCTCCGTGACCGAGACGGTCCACCCGTGTGCGGTGGCGATTCCCTCGACGATCCGAAGGCCCAGCCCCGTGCCGTCTGACGACGTCGAGTAGCCAGCCTCGAACACCGACTCGCGGTTCGCTTCGGGGACGCCGGGCCCGTCGTCCGCGACGTAGAACCCGCCTTCGCAGTCGCCGACGGTGACGGTGATCGAATCGTCCGTCGACCCGCCGCCCTCCGGACGGCGATCAGCGGAGCCACGCTCCACGCTGTCGTCGGACTCCGTCCGACTGCCCGTGGCGCCATGCTCCACGCTGTCGTCGGACTCCGTCCGACTGCCCGTCGAACCGTGTTCGACGCTGTCACCGGACCCCGTCCGGTTGCCCGTGGAGCCATGCTCCACGCTATTCCGAATCAGATTCTCGATCAGTTGTCGGAATCGGCTACGGTCGGCAACGACCGTCCGATCGGTGCGGACGTTGAGGCTGGCGGCGCCCGTCTCGACGGTCTCCCAGCAGGTTTGCACCAGCGTCGCGAGTTCGATGGGTTCCATCTCTCCGACCTCGGTGCCCTCGCGGGCGAGTGTCAGGAGGTCGTCGATCAACGTCTCCATCCGGCCGAGCGACCGCCGGATCGTCGGCAGATGGTCGCTGTCGCACGACTCGGCCAGCAGTTCGAGTTGGCCCATGGCCACGTTCAGCGGACTCCGGAGGTCGTGCGAGAGGACGCTCGCGAACGACTCTAGATGGTCGTTCCGTCTGGCGAGTTCCCCCTCGTGAGCGCGGAGTCGTTCCCGCCGGCACACCTGTTCGAGCGCCGTGGTGAGGCTACCGGCTAGGATCTCCCCGAGAACTAGGTCCCGATGGTCGAAGGCATCGGAGACCGTCGATCCCGCGATCAGGATGCCGTCCTCGCCGAGCGGCAGGTAGAGTTCGCCCTTGATGTCGGAGTCGGGGTTGTAGATGTCCGGATCGGCGTGTACGTCGTCGACCGCGAACGCCTCCCCTTGCGCGTAGCTCCGCCACGCGATGCTCTCCGCTCTGTCGAACACCGGTGGTTCGCCGATAATCTCGGCGAGTGCGTCCGTGTACGCGACCGGCACGAGCCCCGCCTCGTCGGTGCGGAGGTGGACGGAGTTCGCATCGAGGCCGAGTATCGTCTGTGCCGCCTCGATGCCGATTTCGGCGATTTGCTCTCGGGTCTCCGCCGTCATCAGCTCTCTGGTCGTCTCGTTCAGGGCTTCGAGTCGCCGCTCGCGTCGCTCGCGATCGGTAACGTCGCGGTACATCCAGAGGTGGCCGTCGCCGTCGGGCAGGCCGATTCGGCGGTGTTTTCGGGTGAACGTTCGACCGTCCCGAAGAGACAGCGTCTCCTCGTGGACGTCCCGGTCGCCCGCCAACGTCGCCGCGATGTTGTCGACGAACGCCTCGGGGTCCGCGAACAGGCCGCTGACCGCCTCGGCTAAGCGCTCACAGTCCTCGCCGACCGTCTCGGAGGGCGTTCCCTGCATCCCGAACAGGTCGAACAGTTGCTCGTTTGTCTTCAGCACGCGTCTGTTCTCGTCCTCGACGAGCACGCCCACCGGGAGCGTGTCGACGAGCGTCGAGAGCACGGTGTTCGTCCGCTCCAGCGCCCGCCGGTTGCGCTCGCGTTCGCTGACCTCGCGCGTCGAGATGATGATCGACGTCACGTTGCCGTCGTCGTCCGCGACGGGGCGGAAGACGCCCGTGACCGAGTAGGGGTTGCCGTTCGGTCGCGTGAGTTCGAGGTCGAACTTGACGTACTCCCCGTCGGCGGCGCGGTCGATCCACGCCTCGGTTCGTGACGGGGTGTCGTCCTCCTCGTCGAACCACGGCGTCTGCGGGAGGCGTCGACCGACAACGTCGGCGTGGTCGGCGTCCACGTACGTCAGCGCCGTCCGGTTGATGTCGAGCACCGTCCCGTCGGTGTCGAGCAGCCCGACGGAGATGTTCGGATCTTCGAAGACGGCGCTGTACCGTCGCTCCTTGCGTTCGAGCTCCGCCTCACGTCTCTTGTACGCGGTGATGTCCCGGGAGATGCCGACTGCCCGGCGATCCGGCGCCCCGTCGGTATCGACGGTGGCCCGGAGCCAGCGGTGCTCGCCCGTCTCGGCGTCGGGGATCGTTCGGTATTCGATCTCGCCGCGCTCCCGTTCGCCCTCGATCAACTCTCGGTGGAAGCGCCGAAATGCCGCCCGATCCTCCGGGTGGACGACGGTCTCGCAGTGGGCTTCCCACGTCGGCACCTCTGCGGGAGAGTGGCCGAAAAACTGCTCGTAAGTGCCGTGACGGACGACGGCCCCGGTGTCGAGGTCGATCTCGAAGATGATTGACTGCGTCCGGTCGAGTGCGAGTTGCATCCGCTCTTGTGCTCGTTCGAGCTCGTGCTTTCGTTCCTCGCGTTCCGTCACGTCGACCGCGATGCCGAGCACCGCCTCTTCGCCCTCTGCGAGGTCGTACGGAAGCAACCGAGGTTCGAGGATGTGTGTCTGGCCCGTTGCGTCCGTCAGTTCGACGTCAGTTACGCGCTTTGGCTGGCCCGTCTTCAGCACCTCCTCGACGTCGCTCCGAACTTGGCCGGCCATCTCGTCGCCGAGGACTTCGGCGGCGGTGGTGCCCTCGATTTCGTCGACGGTGGTGTCGTGAAACTCCGCGAGGGTCTCGTTCGCGAGCAGATACCGCCCCTCGCGGTCCACGACGAACAGGGAGTGCGGGAGGGAGTCGACGATCTCTCGCAAGCGGCGCTCGCTGCGTTCGACCAGCCGCCGCGAGCGGTCGTGTTCGACGGCGTTGACGATCCGGTTGGCCAAGACGGCGTACTGGTCGGTTCCGGTCTCCTTCTGGAGGTAGTCGGTCACGCCGGCGGAGATGGCGTCACTGGCGACTTCCTCGCTACCTTTCCCGGTAAAGAGGACGAACGGAAGCGAGAGGTCGGTCTTCCGGACGGCTTCCAGAAACTCGATGCCGTTCCGACCGGGCATATCGTAATCCGAGACGACACAGTCGTACTCGTCGGCTCGAAGCCGTTCGAGGGCCTCGTCGACGTTGGTTGCCGTCTCGACGGTCAGCTGGTCGTTCTCACGTTCGAGAAAGGTGGCGGTCAGTTCGGCGAAATCGGGATCGTCGTCGACGTGCAGGACGCGAACGGGATCCGGGGGCTCCCAGTTCATCGGCGGCTGTACAACCGACGAGCGAATAACCGTTCGGACGTGAGTATCAGGGATGAAAACCTCACTCCGTGCCGTCCCACCAACCTATATCTGGACGCCCCGCACAGGCACAGTAGATGGCTCCCTACGAGGCTTTCGACGAGGACGTCGACGTCCACGGGCGGACGATCCTTCGCGTCGTCGACGACGCACTCGCTCGGTTCGCCGACGCCTACCGGGAGACGGCACGCGACGCCCTCGCGGCGAACGGCATCGACGATCCGTCGCCGGACGAGTGGTATCCCCAGCAGGCTTGGTTGCACACGTTCGAAGTCATCGCGGCGGAACTCGAACCGCACATCCTCGACCGACTCGGCGAACAGATCCCCGACGTCGCCGAGTGGCCGGCCGATCCGGATTCGGTCCCCGAGGGGCTCCGTGCCATCGACGACGCCTACCGACGAAACCACCGTGGCGGCGACATCGGCTTCTACCGGTTCGCGGCGGTCGGTGACCGCGAGGCCGAGATGACCTGTCGAACCCCGTACCCCTGCCCGTTCGACCGAGGCCTGATCCGGGCCGTCGCTAGGAAACACGCCCCCGTCGAAGCCTTCGTCTTCGTTGAGGAACGGGGCGACCGGTGTCGCCGCGACGGCGACGACGCCTGTGTCTACACCGTCTCTTGGTAGTCAGTCGTCCTCGTAGGCCTCGATGGCGTCGATCAACTCCGTGACAGAGTGATCCATCGCGAGTTCGAGGAGTGTCTCGAACTCGTCGTATGTGGCCGCCAACGCCTCGATACGGGCGCGTGTCGTCGTGTCCTCGTCGTCGAGGCGGGAGAGGGACCGGTCGAGTGTCCGCCGGGTCGTCCCCATCTCCCGAGCGACGTGTTGCTGGAACACGTCACGGACGACGAACCACAGGTCCGCCTCGGGTTCGAATCGGACCCGCCGCCCGCCACCGCCCGAGGAGCGCCGGCGGATCAAGCCGATCCGCGTGAGCCGTCGGGTCACGTTGCTGATCGTCGACTTCGCGTACCCCGTCTCCTCGACCAGTTCGGGAATCGACAGCGGCTCGGCGGCAAAGTAGAGCACGCCGTACACCCGCCCCGCGCTCCGACTCAACCCGTACACCTCCGCCGACCGCTCCATCGACTCGATGACTTCCTCCCGAGCGGTCCCCGCCTCGTCCCCGCTCATGGTCGCTCCCCGTCGCCGACCGAGGGGTCCGTCCACCGTTCGTTCACGGCCGTACGTGACGAATCGTAAGCATTAAACTGTTCGGTCTGGTTGTTCGGAATGAGCCGAACAAACAGAATAAGCGGCTCACTCCCCCGCATCGACGCCGGGCCAGCCTCCCCTGTGGTCCGTGCGACGCACGCTTCGGCCCTCCCTCGTAGATGTACCACACGTCACCCCGCACGCGTCCCCGCTGTGATCGTCTTTCCGACCACGCCACTGGGAGTCGGTTCCCCCACCCCTGCCTCGTGGCGCTACCGGTTGTCTTCCTCCACCCTGCGGTCCCGGCCGTCACCGTCCTTCTCGGACGCCTACTGGCACGGGCCGTGACCGAGCGCCCGGATCGGACCCGTTCCGCCGACCCGCGGAGCCCCGCTGGACGACCCTGATCCCGTGGGCGGCCCCCCGAGGCCGGGGTGTCACGGACGGTGGCTCCCGACGACCGATCGCTCCGCCGATCCACCACGCTCGTACCGTTCGAGTCGACCGCCGTTGTCGTAACGCCTAATAGTCGAACAGTCCTTTTTTCGACAATGAGCTATACACGAACGCAACGGAGGTGGAATCGTGGGGGTTGAGATCAAGGAGTCGGCCGTCTCGGACGAGGAGTTCGCGGAGATGAAACGGTTCGTCTCGGATTACCTCGTCGCGAGCGTCGAGAACGAGCGCGACGGCGGGCGGATGCGGTGGTATCCGTGGCACAGCGCCGAGTACCGCTTCAACCACACGCTGAACGTGGTGGACCTCGCGACGGAAATCGCCAGCCACGAGGGGGCTGATCCCGACGTCGTCCGCGTGGCGGCGCTCTTTCACGACATCGCGAAACTCGAAGCCGAACAGGAACGCCACGCCGACGAGGGGGCCCGCGTCGCCCGCGAATATCTCGCGACACACGGCGACTACCCCCAGTCGTTCGTCGATCAGGTGACACAGTCGGTCCGAGAGCACTCCTATCAGGGGCCACTCTCCGACGTCGCCTTGGAGACGCAGTGTCTCATCGAGGGCGACATCCTCGATAAGGTCGGTGCCAACGGCACCGTGTTGATGCTCCTCCGCATGGGATACGAGTCGCGGACGCACATGGACGCCGGTGAGATGATCGACCGCGTCCTCGAACGCGGCCACGACGCCGCCCGGCGCGTCGAGAGCGACGCCGCCGAGGGCATCGCCCACCAGCGGCTCAAGCGGGTGAAGTGGTTCCGCGAGTGGCTCGAAGACGAGATTCCGGGGCTCGACGGGCCGGACGACCGCGACGACGCCTAACGGGTTAGTCGTCGCCGGTCTGGACCGTTCCCGCGCCCATCTCGCCGCTCCGGGCTGCCGACGCGGG
>ENA-ORCS01000438-ORCS01000438.1-marine-metagenome-genome-assembly--contig:-NODE-438-length-30214-cov-3.449149_pt1 | contig 30214 bp, 29 predicted proteins | sample MGYA00237781_ERZ508513 | MGnify/ENA primary metagenome ERZ508513 (study PRJEB26184, sample SAMN06268793) | marine metagenome | isolation source: Eden Landing Ponds, San Francisco, CA, USA | place...
GGGAGCCGCTGATTTTCGAGGTCGGTTCGAGCATCTCCGGCATTCCCGGACCGCCTTTCGGCCCCTCATAGCGGATCACGACCACGTCGCCCTGCTCGATTTCCCCGTCGTCGTAGGCCTGTAACATCGCCTGCTGGGATTCGTATACTCTCGCACGGCCCTCGAACTGTCGCATCGAGTCGTCCATCGCACCGGCCTTGACGACTGAGCCTTCGGGAGCCAGATTGCCGCGCAGCACCGCGAGCCCGCCCACCTCGTGAACTGGATTGTCTCGCTCGCGGATGACCTGTCCGCCGGGCTGACGATCACTCATCCGGCCGCTGATCGTCCGGCCGTCGACTGTCGGCGTGTCCAGGTTGAGCAAGTCCTCAATCCGGTGATACAGCGCCGGGAGGCCGCCGTCGTCCCGGAGGTGCTCCATCCGCCAGGGGCCGGCAGGACTCATATGCGCCAGGTGCGGCGTCCGTTCGGCTATCTCCTCGAAGTCCGTCAACGTCAGATCGAGTCCGGCTTCCTGGGCGATCGCCGGCAGATGCAACATCGTGTTGGTCGAGCCACCCAGTGCCAGATCGACGGCAACGGCGTTCTCGAAGCTCTCGCGCGTCAGAAACTCAGACGGTCGGATATCTTTTTCGACGAGTTCGAGGATTTGGCGGCCGCTCTGGCGTGCGATTTCGAATTTACGCTCGTCGGTCGCGCCGTAGGTCGCACACTCGGTCCAGGACAGCCCCAGGGTTTCGGTCACGCAGGCCATCGTGTTCGCGGTGAACATCCCCGCGCAGGATCCCTCGCCGGGACAGGCGGTACATTCGAGTTCGTAGAGTTCGTCGTCGTCCATCTCGCCTTCTGCGTGCTGGCTAACGCCCTCGAAGACATCGACTAGATCGACCGGCTCGCCCTCGTACTCGCCGGCTTGCATATGTCCACCGGTGACGACGATCGCGGGGATGTCCAGCCGGGCAATAGCCATCAACATTCCGGGGACGATCTTGTCACAGGACGCCAGCGCGACGATCCCATCGAACTGATGGGCATTGGCCATCAGCTCGACCGAATCGGCAATAACCTCTCTGGACGGGAGCGACGATCGCATCCCCTCGTGGCCCATCGCGATCCCGTCGTCGACGGCGATCGTGTTGAACTCAAGCGGCGTCCCACCGGCCTCGCGGACGCCTTCTTTGACGTAGTTGGCCAGTTCGTCTAGGTGGACGTGACCTGGCACAATCTCGTTCCAGGAGTTGGCGATTCCGATATGTGGATTATGGATCTCCTCGTCGCTCAATCCCGCAGCGCGGAACAGTGATCGATGTGGTGCGCGATCGGCACCTTCGGTCACTTCCGCACTTCGGAGCTTCTCGTCTTTCTCCGACGGTAATGGGTCTCCAGGCATGCTGTTTAGTATCACTGTACGTTGCTGGTCAAGGTGGGTGTAGGTTTCGGTTCCCGCCCGGACGGGCCAGGAATTAGTGACGGTTATAAACGATCTTTCGCGAAGAGTGGGATTCCAACGTGTCGGAGCCGCTGAATCGTATACATTGGGGTGGCTAGAAATGCGCCGACACCGAGTGTGAGATGGAGTACTACGTATGCCTTCCAGCGAGGTGAGTAGTCGACTTCTAGCGTGTCGAGATACTTGGCATCGTAATAGTAGCCAAACAGCGCCCCAATCCATGACACGGCAAGAACGACAATGAGCACTCTGAGAGCCACATTCAGCACGGCTCGAACGGCTTCTACGACCCCGAGAAGCTCCCAGAGACCTCCGAAGATCCCATTAGGAGATGTGAGGAGGATGACCGGAAACGCGATGAATACCCCAACGAAGAACGCCAGGTGATACTTCCACCACGCGAATTCCTCGATCGGTGTCGATCGGACGGTTACCAGCCATTCCGCTATCGGCGAAGCCATACGTCACTCCTAACTTTACGTGCCGACGATTAAAGGCCCCGATCCGGTGTTTCTAGCAGTAGCGACAGTTTCTAGTCGGCTGTGACCAAAATTGTTGTCGATTATGGTTACTCTTCCGCAAGATATTGGGTATGGTCGTTACTCTTATGGCAATATTCCCCGATATTCGGGTATGATGAATCGCCGTGCGTTCCTTGGAAGTGTTGGCGTTGCCAGCACGACCGCCCTTTCAGGCTGTACGGTGTTCGGGCAAAACAGCGGCGCTACTGGGCCGGTTCAACTGGCCTACGACGCGGCACCGCCCCACTTCCAGGCAGTCGTTATGGATCGGGAAGGCTGGTTCGAGGCGATGGATGCCGACTTCGAGACCGAAGAGGCCAACTGTAACAGCATCGTCCAGTTGCTTACGACTGGCAAAGCGGATATCGGAATGATCGGCGTGGTTCCGGCACTCGTCGTCGCGGATTCGGACGCCGAGGCATCTGTTGTCTCGGCGAGCTCGAAAAACGGGTTCGTCGTGCTGACCGCGGAGTCGGTCGCTGATCGATTCGAGGCAGACAGCGGCGGGTTCGATGCGGTGGACGGGCGACGATTCACACTCGGCACGTATCCGAAGGGGAGTGTCTCGGATATCACTGCTCGATACTGGATCAGCAACGAACGCGAGGCGTCTCTCGAGGACGTCGACCTCGTCCATCTCGGCGGGCCGGGTGCTGCCCGTCAGGCACTACTCGCCGGTGAGGTCGATGGGGCTGTTATTCCGGAGCCGACGCCGACGCTGATCGAGGAACGCACGGACGCCCCCTACCAGCGCGTCGCACGTGTCGAGCAGTTCATTCCCGGCGAACCGGCCGGCGTGACTGTCGTCCGGGACTCCTTCGCGGAGAAGCGGCCCGACGCCCTCGAGGCGTTCATCGATCGGCACGCATCAGCAACCCAGTTCATCCACGACAATCCCGACCAGGCCGCGACGTATATGAGCGACGTCTACGGTGGTGAAAGTGCCCTTGACGCCTCAACAGCGCGGGCGGCGCTTGACTCACCGGCGACGCAGTACACTACTGACCCACACGAAATCACGTCCGGGGCCGAGGTGCTGGCCGAGTACGCCCACCGACTCGGGAAGACCGACTCGCGTCTCACGGCCGATGAGTTGTTCGATACGTCCTATTACGACCGGGCCGTCGGGGATCAGTGATGGCTGGCAGGTCGCTGTTGCCGATCACGGTCGGCAATCCGCGACGCAGTCGGAGTGAGTCGCTACTGAAGGCGCTGGTCTACCGGCTGTTTATGATCGTCCTGACTGTCGTCGTCGCCTACGCCGTCACGGCCGACTCGACGGCCTCGCTACAGATCGGGGTCGTCACCAATATCATCAAGACGGGGACGTACTACGCCTACGAGCGAATCTGGGACCGCTTCCGATTCGAGGAGGGCAGCGATGGCTAGTCGCCCGTCCGATCGCAATGACGTATTGTCAGCCACGCGTGATTCATCCACTGTGGTGTCCGATGCGACCGACCGATCGTCGGTCGTTTCCGGTCAGATCGGGCGCGGTCTCGTCGGCGCGGCCGTCTTTGTGGCCGGCTGGTGGTCGCTCGCGAGTACGGTTCCGTCCTACCTGCTCCCGACACCCACAGCTGTTCTTGGGGCGTTCGTCACGGAGCTGACGACGCCGGCGACGCTCGCGTTCGGCGGCGTTACACTCCAGTTGACGGAGCTTTCGGCCGTCCTGTTGCAGAGTCTGCTGCATTACGTCCCCGGCTTGCTTCTCGGCGTTGGGCTGGGTGTGCCGCTGGGAATCGCGCTGGGGTATTCGACGCGACTGGACGAGTATTTCACGCCTGCTGTGGGGCTGCTGCGGCCGATCCCGCCGCTGGCGTGGATGGGGTTTGTCATCGCTTGGGTCGGCATTGGCCACGCCGGCGCGGCGGTCATCGTCGCCATCGGTTCGTTCTGGATCACGCTGCTTGGCGCCCACGACGGGGTCCGGGAACTCCCGACGGAGTGGATTGAGGTCGGGGAGAGTCTCGGCGTCAGGAACCACCGGACAATGGTCCGGACGGTCGTGATTCCTGGCGTTGCGCCGTCGGTTTTCACCGCCGTCAGAACCAGCCTCGGCCGAAGCTGGATGATCATCGTCGCCGCCGAACTGTTCGGCGCGCCGGGGCTCGGCTATCGAATCATCCACACGGCCCAGAGTCTCGCGATGGACGTCAGTATGGCCTATATGCTCACGCTTGGGCTCGCGTACCTGGCTACGGACGCACTCTTTCAGGTCGCTCGCGAGGTGGTTGCACCGTGACTGACGAGGCGGCGTTTCTCGCCCTCGAAAACGTCTCGAAGCGCTACGAGACTGGCGATGGGACTATCGCCGCACTCGAGGGGGTCGATCTCTCGGTCCCCGAGGGTGGGTTCGTGAGTCTCGTCGGCCCGTCCGGCTGTGGGAAGACGACGCTTCTCCGTCTGGTCGCGGGTCTGGAATCACCGTCTTCCGGGCGCGTCCGCGTCGGCGGCGACGTGGTCACCGGGCCGGATCCTGACCGGGGCCTCGTCTTCCAGTCGACAACGCTGTATCCCTGGCGGACAGTGGCCGAGAACGTCCGCTTCGGGCTGGAGGTCACAGACACGAGCGCGACTGTGGCCGACCGGCGAGTCGAGCGACTCCTTTCGATGGTCGGACTCGCCGACCGGGCAGACGCCTATCCATCGGAACTCAGCGGCGGTATGCGAACCCGTGTCGGAATCGCTCGCGCGCTCGCTCTCGACCCCGAGGTCCTGTTGCTTGACGAGCCGTTCTCGGATCTCGACGTGGCGACACGGGAGTCACTGCAGGAGGATCTACTCGGGATTTGGCACGAGCTGGGAAAGACCGTCGTCCTCGTGACACACACCGTCGGCGAGGCAGTCCGACTCTCTGACTCGGTCGTCGTCTTCGATGGGCGCGGGGCGATTTCGACTGTCGTTGACGTAGATCTCGACCGACCGCGGGACTTCGAGACCGACCGATTCGACCCCTACGTGAGCGCTATCCGAAACACGATCCGGAACGGCCGAGGAACTGGCCAGTCGACTGATCGACGTTTCGAACAACACACGACCAATCCAAAACACTGACCGAACAACGCACAAATAACTCAGACACTCACCAGACACCCTCCAAATAACCTATGACACTGAACGCACTCGCACTCGCGGCGGATCGATTCGGTGATCGCTCGCTCAGTTACCCCTACTACCGCCTCCAGGAGGCGGGCCACACCGTCGATATCGCCGCTCCCGGCGGACAGCCGATCACCGGGCGCAACGGGATTGACTTCGAGGCCGACCTCCCGATTTCGGCGGCCGACGCGGCGGCCTACGACCTGCTTGTGCTCCCGGGCGGGTACTCCTCGGAGGTGATCCGGATGCAAGCCCCCGAAGCCATCGACATTGTTTGCTCGTTCGACGAGCGGGACAAACCGATCGCGTCGGTCTGTCACGGCGCACAGTTGCTTGTCAGTGCCGGCGTCGTCGAGGGGCGGCGACTGGCCTGCCATCCCTCGATCAAAGACGACGTCGAGGCCGCCGGTGGGACGTTCGTGAACGATGCGGGCGTCGTCGACGGCAACCTGATCACGGCCCGGGATTACTCCGATGTGGCCGACTGGCTCGCCGCCGTCCTCAGGGAAGTCACGACGCCGACGACGACCGACGGCAGCGGGGTAACGGCTTCGACCGCCGGACCCGACCCGACCCGATCGTCGAACGGGCCAATCCAGCCGATCGGGACCATCCACTCGCCGTACACCGAGGAGTCAGGGATGCCGATTCAGGGTGCCTTCTCCGAGGCGATGGGTGTCGTCGAGGTCGATCCCGAGTACGAACCGGGGCTGCTCGATCTGGTGGAGTTCTCCCACGTCGTCGTGCTCTATCAGTTCCACGCTGCCAAGGACTACGACCTGCAGCCCCAGCCGTTTATGGAAGACGAGGTCCACGGCGTCTTCGCGACGCGGGCCCCGCGACGACCGAACCCGCTCGGGCTGTCCGTCCTCGAGTTGGAGAACGTCTCGGACGGCTCGCTGTTCGTCTCCGGGGTCGATGTGCTCGATGGGACGCCACTGCTCGATGTCAAACCGTTTGTCCCCGAGTTCAACGGGGTCGAAGACGCCCGGATCGGGTGGCTGGAGGGCGCTATCGACAACGAACACCGCCGGACGTCGGACGACCGGTTCGTCGAGTAGGCATCCTCGGAGACACGGGTTTTTGGTTCCGGCCGGCGTTCGATTCTACTATGGGAGATGCTGAGTCAGTCCGAGGGTCGGGATTCGTCGAGCGGACGCGCGTCCGTGAGGCGCTTGAGGCCCTCAGAGGAGCAACGAACGTCTCGACGGGGCCCCAGACGGTGCCGCTCGCTGACGCGGACGGACGAGTCCTCGCCGAGACAGTGACGTCGCCACGGAACGTCCCGGACTTTCCGCGGGCGGCGATGGACGGCTACGCGGTCAGAGCCGAGGACACCTTCGGTGCGGCCGATCGATCACCTGCCACGCTCACTGTCGGGGACAGCGCTGGCCCGCAACGGGCGACCTGGGTTCACACGGGCAGTCCCGTCGCGGAGCCGGCCGACGCCGTCGTCAAGACCGAGAACGCCCGGGAAGTGGGCGACACCATAGAGGTCACCAGCGCCGCCGCGGTCGGCCAGAACGTCAGTGAGGTCGGCGAGGACATCGAGGCCGACCAGCACCTGTTCGATCCGGGGCATCGACTCCGACCGTCGGATCTGGCACTGCTGCGGTCGGTCGGCATCGAGTCAGTCACGGTTCGGGAACGGCCCTCAGTCGCCGTGATCCCGACGGGAGAGGAGCTGGTCGAGAGCGATCCCGACCCCGGGGAGGCGATCGAGACCAACGGGCTGATGGTCTCCTCGCTGGCCGAGCGCTGGGGCGGCGACACCCGGTATCGCGACGTCGTGACCGACGACCGGGACGCGCTCGTGGACGCGATCGAGGCCGATCTCGACGCGGACGTGATCGTGACGACCGGCGGCTCTTCGATCGGCAAGCGGGACCTGCTGCCGGCCGTCGTCGAGGACCGTGGCGAATTGCTCGTCCACGGCGTCGCACTCAAGCCGGGTCATCCGGTCGCGCTCGGCCAGGTCGAGGACACGCCGGTCGTTATGTTGCCGGGGTATCCCGTTGCCTGTATCGTCAACGCCTGGCAGTTCGTCCGACCGGTCCTCAACTGGACGGCCGACACGGAGCCCGACGAGCCAGCACGGGTCGAGGTCGAGCTCGATCGGAAGATCCGGAGTGAACCCGGGATCCGGAGTTGTGTCCGAGTGACCGTCAGCGAGACTGACGAGGGCGTCGTCGCCGAACCGGTCCACGAAAGCGGCGCGAGCATCCTTTCCAGCGTTTCGCTTGCCGACGGCTGGGTGCAGGTGCCCGAGTCGATCGAGGGATACGACGCGGGCGATCGCGTCACGGTCGAGTTTTGGGAGGCCCAGCTGTGACCGAGCGCAAGCAGTTCCGTGATCTCGCGACGCCATCCGAACTGCAGGCGGCAATAGGGGCGCTGGATATTGGGGCCGGTACGGAATTCGTTGAGCTACTGGACGCCGACGGTCGTGTCGCGGCCGAGCGAGTCGACGCTGCCATCGACGTACCGGGGTTCGATCGCTCGACGATGGACGGCTATGCCGTCCAGGCCGCCGACACGTTCGACGCCTCCGAGAGAGATCCGCTCGTGGCCGACCTCGCCGGCGCCGTCGACGCCGGGGAGCGCCCCGAGACGGATGTCTCCGCGGGAACGGTTGTCAGCGTCGCGACGGGCGCGCCGCTGCCCCCGGGTGCTGACGCAGTGGTCCCGGTCGAGCGCACGACCCGGCGGGAGACCGACGACAGCACGGTCGTCGAGATCCGAACGGCCGTCGCGCCAGGGGACAACGTTATGCACAGCGGCGACGACGTGGCCGCTGGCGACCGGGCCGTCGGTCCGGGGACGGTGCTTACGACGCGGGATGTCGGTCTACTTGCTGCCCTCGGCGTGGAGACGGTCCCGGTCGTCGAGCCGCCGTCGGTCGGAATCGTCTCGACCGGGAACGAACTCGTGCGACCGGGCGAGCCGCTCGAAGCCGAGCGCGGCCAAATATACGATCTCAACACGTATGCACTGGCAGCGGCAGTACGAGCGGCCGGCGGCCGACCGGAGGTCGTGCCACACATCGGCGATGATTACGAGAAGATGCACGAGACGCTACAGTCTACCGGCGAGCGATGTGAACTCGTCCTCTCTTCGGGCTCGACGAGCGCGAGTGACACTGACGTCCTCTATCGGGTCGTCGACGACCACGGATCGCTCGATCTCCACGGCGTGGCGGTCAAGCCCGGCCGCCCGACGATCGTCGGGGAGATCGCCGACACTCCCTACGTCGGGCTCCCTGGCAACCCCGTCTCGGCGCTGAGTATCTTCCGGGCCTTTGTCGCGCCCGCGATCCGGGAGGCGGCCGGTCGACCACCCGAATCTGCGCCCACGCTTGCGGGGGAGATGATAGCCTCCAAGCGTTACACTGAAGGGCGAACCTACCTGCTCCCGGTCGCCGTCATCGAGGACGAGGCGGGCGACGTACTCGTCTACCCGGTCGACAAGGGAAGCGGGGCGATCACCAGCCTCACCGAGGCCGACGGCGTCGTCGAGATGGCGCCCGAAACCGAACTGCTTGACCGCGGCGAGTCTGTCACTGTCGAGCTGTTCTCCGCGGAGACGCGCCCGCCGTCGGTGCTCGCCATCGGCGAGTCGGACCCGCTTCTCTCGCGGTTGCTCGATCGACTCGACGGGCCACGCTATCTCCCGTATGGAAGTGCCGAGGGTCGCCGCCGTCTCCGCGATGGGATCCCGGATTTCGCCCTGCTCGACGAGGACGACGCCGCTGTCGCTGATGGCGATACCCTCGCCACGTACACCCGCGAATGGGGGTTGATCGTCCCGGCAGGCAACCCCGCGGACGTGTCGGATCTGACTGACCTCTTCGAGGTGGAGGGGTTCTACAACCTCCCGCAGTCGTCGGCCCTACGGTCGGCTTTCGACCACGCCCTCGGCGAGATGGCCGCCGAATCCGGTGTGTCAAGACACGAGATTACCGATCGGATCCACGGCTACGACCGGACGGTGTCCGGCATTCGGAGTCCGGCCCGTCGCGTGGCCGAGGGATCGGCGACAGTCGGACTCGGGCTTCGCTTCGCCGAAACGGCGCTCGACGTTGATTTCGTGCCGATCGGCACACAACGGCTCAGCGTCGTCGCGGCCCCCGATCGTCTCGGCAAGTCCGGTATGCGGACGCTCCAATCAGTGCTTGAACGCGAACTCGATTCGATCGCCGAGTCGACGCCGGGATACGATACCGAGTGAACCGCGCGGGAAACCCACTCGCCGATCAGTGCGTGAACAGGAGTAGTTGGTCGTCGGTCCGGACCACACAGAACGGACCGGGGGGCGACTGGAAGGTGTTTGCCCGCTTCTCGGAGACAAACAGTTCCTCGAAGGGCTTTCCGCAGGCCGGACACTCGAAGTCCCCGCGGTTCTCCAGTTGCATCGTCTGTCGGGTTTCCTTGCGGAGTTTGAATCCCTCTCGATACTCGTGGACGTCGAACCCGTCCGATACGTCCAGTCGTGCCATACCGTCGTTTCGGGGACTGTCACAATAAGCGCCCGGCTGACCGCTGGCGTCCGGCTTTCGCCAGTCTGCGTGTTCAGTTCCAGGTGCGATGTCTGCCGTCTCCAGTGTACATATACGCCTCGCGCCGGTAGAGAGAGGTATGACTGACACTCAGACGCCAGACGACATCCCGGGGAGCGACGAGGAGTGGCGCGAGATCCTGACCGAAGAGGAGTATCACATCCTGCGCGAGCGCGGTACTGAGCCGAAGTTCAGCGGTGACCTGCTGGATGTCGACGACGATGGCGTCTTCCGGTGTGCTGGCTGTGGCGCGCCGCTGTTCGACGCCGATTCGAAGTTCGACTCCGGGTCCGGCTGGCCGAGTTTCTACGACGTCGTCGAGGAAGGCAACGTCGAGACCGAGATTGATACTCGCCACGGGCGGAAACGGACAGAGGTCCTCTGTAACTCCTGTGGCGGTCATCTCGGCCACGTCTTCGAGGACGGCCCGGAGCCGACCGGCAAGCGCTACTGCATCAACTCGGCGGCACTGGAGTTCGACCCCAGCGAGTAGTCTGACCTGGACCACCGGAACGTTTTTGATGCTATTCGAGGTGGTTTGAGACGTGTCTACAGACGATTCGCCTGAGGAGGACCCGTTGTTCGACCCGCGGATAACGAGTTACAACTGGCTGGCTGGCGTCCTTGGCGGCGTTGTGACGTTCGTCGCCGGCTATCTCGCGATGGCCGCCACGATCCTTGTCCCCGACGGCCCGCCCGAGGGACTGAGCCTTCGTGAGTTGTCCGCCGAGATTGGACGTGTGTTCTACAACGCCCATCAGGTGACGCTGGATCTCCGGCCGGCCAGCGATAACGTCGTGATAGAAGACGCCCCGAACACGGTCAACTGGAGTGATGTCGGGTCGGACAGCGTGATCACGATAAATACGGAACTGCTCGACCCAAACCAGACGATCGTCTGGAATGCAGATGTCGAGCAGATGATCCCGTATGAACAGGTCGGGCTCTATGTGTTCGATTTCAGTCAGTACCAGGAACCCGTACAGCACGCCCAGGAGAAGCCGGAACTCCTCTATTATCTGGTGCCCGTCATCGTATTGATCGCGGCGGGCGCGACGCTGGCGTATCTCACGCTCTCGGATTCGGATTCGATCCACGAAGCAGTCCTCCCGGCAGTCGCGTTTTCCGGTGGGTATACTGCGGTCGCAGTTCTCGGAACGTTTTTCGTCGGACGAGAACTCGCGGGTGGTGCAGTCGTTCTCTCGCCGAACCTCGGACAGACGGTCGTGTTCGCGCTGATCTACAGTCTCCTGTGTGGACTCCTCGGCAGTTACGCGGTCTCGGTGTGGCGTGACCGGAACGGTCCGATTGCTAACCACTGAACTCCTCACGTGACGACAGGATCGAGCGGTGGGCTTTTGCGGTCGCCGGCCGGAAGGAGGGTATGGATGAGGGCGAGCCGACAATTTTGCTGACGAACGACGACGGTATCGAGACGGCGGGCTTTCGGGCCCTCTACGACGCGCTCACTGATGTCGGTGACGTGATCGCCGTCGCTCCCGATAGCGACCAGAGCGCCGTCGGTCGCGCGCTGTCTGAGTCGGTGACTGTCACCGATCACGAACTCGGTTACGCGGTCGCCGGGACGCCCGCCGACTGCGTCGTCGCCGGCGTGGAGGCGTTAGTTCCCGACGTCGATCTCGTCGTCGCGGGGTGTAACGACGGGGCGAACCTCGGCGCGTACGTGCTGGGTCGGTCCGGCACGGTGAGTGCGGCTGTGGAGGCGGCCTTCTTCGGCGTGCCGGCGATCGCCGTCTCGATGTATATCCCAGTCCGAGAGGACATCACGTTCGAGTCGATCTCGGCGGAGTATGACGCCTACAGTGAGGCGACTCGGGCGGCAGCCTATCTTGCGGAGCACGCGCTTGGGGCCAGCGTGTTCGACCGCGCCGACTACTTGAACGTCAACGCGCCGATGGCTGGCGGGGAGTACGGACCGCTCGATGACGGCGAACACGCACCGCTTGCGATCACCGAGCCCTCGAAAGTGTATCAGATGGATGCGGTTCGGGACGGCGAGCAGGTACAACTCTCCGATCGGATTTGGGAACGGATGGCAGAAGGTGATATTCCCGACGCGAACGGAACTGACCGCCGCGCTGTCGTCGATGGCAAGGTCAGCGTTTCACCGCTGGCTGCCCCGCACACGAGTGAGCATCACGAAGCACTCGATGCGCTCGCGGAAACGTACCCCGTGTAATCGTTGTTCGAGGCAGGGATCAGTCTTTCATCTGCTGGAGTTTGTCCAGCAGTTCGTCCTGGTCGGCCTCGGCTTCGAAGCTGACGCCCCCGTCGTGGTCGTTGTCGTGGACGTTGATGGCTTCGTCATCGTCGTAGTCGGCATCGCTTTGCTGGTTCTCCTGTTCGGATTCATCGTAGCTACCGAAGCCCATTGTACTAGTCGTTTCGGGCGGCACGCGGAAAAACCGTCCGGCTTTGCGTGTACTATGGCTGTCATTCACATGCACTGTAACAGTCGACAGTCTCAATGGAGGACCACGCATGACTGGTCATATGGATCAGACCATCCTCGAAATGCTAGAGGGCAACCGCGAGCACGCTCAAACGTTCGAGACACGTTTCGATGACGTACAGGACGGCCAGCGACCGGACGCAGTTACCGTCTGCTGTTCGGATTCTCGGGTATTACAGGATCAGATGTGGGATAACGAGCAACCCGGCCAGTTGTTCACTTGTGGGAACATCGGCAACAGAGTCATCCAGCGGACCTCCGAAGGAGATGTTGTTTCCGGCGATGTCCTCTATCCCATCGAACATACAGGTACCGAAATCGCAATTGTCGTCGGCCATACCGGCTGTGGGGCGGTCACGGCGACCTACGATCATCTGACGGACGGACTGTCGGAACCCGCGGGGATCGAGCACTCGATCGGACTGCTGGCTCCGCACCTCCAAGACGGTGTCAAGACGTTGCCGGACGATCTTGATCGCGAGGAAGCGATTAACCGACTTGTCGAGTACAACGTCGACCGCCAGGTGCAGTTCCTTCGCGAGAGCGACGACGTTCCCGACTCGGTAACTGTCGTCGGTGTTGTCTACGATTTCCAAGACGTGTACGGGGACCGACGCGGTGAGATTCACATCGTCAACATTGACGGTACCCGCTCGGTCGCGCAGTTGCAGGCCAACCACCCCGAAATCGAAGACCGGATCGATCGACTCTGGGAGTACTGACAGCGACCCCGGCCACAGCAGGTGCGCGACTATCGGGTCGTGCCTGCTGTGGTAGACCGACTGACCTATCGTTTGTTTAGGTTGTCGACAGTTTCCGGCAACTATCGATGATTTAATTGAGACGCGTAGACAAGCACGGACGAAATATGAGCAATTCAAACGCGGAACGTGAAACGTGGTCAACGCGTATCGGATTCATTCTCGCAGCGGTCGGGAGCGCCGTCGGACTCGGTAACATCTGGCGGTTTCCTTTCCAGGTCGGTCAAGAGGGTGGTGCCGCGTTCATCATCATGTATCTTGCGTTTGTCGTGCTGATTGGCTTCCCAGCGATGATGGTTGAGTTCGTCGTCGGTCGGAACACTGGTCTCAACGCTGTTGGCGGGATTCGGGAGTTTGCCGGTGGTGCCTGGAAGTATCTCGGTGGGTTGTTCGTTTTGATCGGGTTCATCATCCTTTCGTATTACAGTGTCGTCGGTGGGTGGGTCCTCAGATACGTTCTCGGGAGTGCGACAGGCGGCTATATCGGCACTGCTGGTCCCGATGAGGCACCCATTGCTGAACAGTACTTCGTCGATATCGCGTCTGGTCTTGACGCGCTTTTGTTCCATGCGCTGTTCATGGCTCTCGTTGTTCTCATTGTCGCGCTCGGCATCAAACGCGGTATCGAGTTCGGTGTAAAGATCATGGTGCCTGCGATTATTGCGATATTTGTCATCCTAGCCGTGTACGCATCTACGCTGCCAGGTACAGCTGAGGCATACAACTATTACCTGTCGCCGGATCTCGGATATCTGATGGACAACTGGCGGAGTATCGTTCCAGCCGCGGCGGGACAGGGGTTCTTCACACTCTCACTCGGCATGGGTGTTATGATCACCTACGCTTCGTATCTCTCCGAGGACGAAAATCTCGGCATCGACGGCAGTACGATTGTTGTATTCAATACAGGCATTTCGATTTTGACTGGGCTGATCGTCTTCCCGATCCTCTTTTCGGCCGGTGTTAGTCCCGGTGACCCCGGAGCTGGCGCGATTTTCGTCAGCGTTGCTGAGGCACTCGGAAATCTACAGTTCGGACGGATCATTGGGGTTCTGTTCTTCGCGACAGTCGCTATCGCTGCGTTGTCGTCGGCTGTCAGTCTGATTGAGGTCGTCGTTTCCTACGTGATCGACGAATTCAATGTGCCGCGTGTACGTGCAACCGCTATCATCGGCACTGCAATCTTCCTGCTTGGGGCCCCTGTCACGATTGATCCCGTGATGGTTGATCTATACGATATTCTTGCAGCCAAGATCCTACTGGTGTTGGGTGGTATCCTGCTCGTTACTGCGGTCTCCTGGGTCTATTCCGACAAAGCGCTCGCCGAGCTCAGCAAAGGAATCGACTCTTTCTCGGGTATCGGCACGGTCTGGCTATGGACGGTCAGGGTCCCGGTACTTCTCGTGTTGGTTGTCTCGTTGTATCTGGGCATCAATTCGTTCATCGAGTTCCTTACCGGTCCGTTCGCTGAATTCCTGGTGTAGGTACACAATCGACCGTATCAAATCCTGGACTTGAGCAACGACGGCCGATTATGGCGTAGCGACCGTTCCCTCCGATTTTCCGATTTGATACGCCGGAGCGTATTTTTATAACGCGTCGTACCGGAGACTCTGTTACCAGTAGAGATGAGTACCGATATGGGGTCCGCGCGCGTCTGCGTCACGAACGCAAAAGGCGGGACCGGCAAGACGACGATTGCGATCAACGTCGCGGGGGCGCTCAACGAGCGCGGTCGCGATGTGTTGTTCGTCGATCTCGACCCCCAGGGCAACGCGACGGAAGGTCTGGGGTTGCTGGACGCCTATGACAAGGACCCGCCCACGTTCTTCGACGTGCTTACCGACCGCCGACAGCGCGATCGAGTCGAAGAGTTGATCGTCAAACACGAGGAGATGGATGTCCTGCCGAGCAATATAGATCTCTTGCAGGCCGAACACGAGTTGACCATCGCCGATCTCGTCGCGCGCGTCAAGCACGATCCGAACATGGACATCGACCCGTCAGCGCTGGCCTCGCTTGGGATCAACGTCTCCCCCGATGCGGTGACGGGTCCGCACGCGCTGGACGTACTCGACGAAGTGCTGTCGGGTGTCGAAGACGCTTACGACTATGTGATTATCGACTCACCACCGTTTTACGGGAAACTGACCGACACCGGGATCTACGCGGCCCAGCACATCCTCGTGCCGGCGTTGACGGAAGCAACCTCCGAGCGAGCGATTGAGTTGCTCATCGACCAGATGGCAGCTTTAGAGGGTCAAACCGACATCACTGTCGAGACGCTGGGTGTCGTCGCGAACCGTGTCGAGAAGACCAACGAAGATCGGATGATGCTCGAGTGGCTCAACGAGGTGTTCGACGAGTTCCCACTCTGGGAAGTCCGGAAACGGGTCGCGCTGCAGCGGGCGTTCAAGTCCGGAAAATCGGTCTTTGCGGCCGACGAATCGGTCGATATGGCTGATGTCTTTCTCGATATCGCCGCGGAGTTCGACGAGCGATTCGGGTTCGAAACTGCTGATAACACACACGAGGTGACACATGACTGACGACGACCGTATGGAACGGGCGAAACGTATCCGACGAATGCGCGAGGGCCGGCGCGGCGACTCGGCCGAAGTCGATGAAGACGAGCCCGCTGACGGCGGCGAGCCAACGGGCGACGACGCCGGTCGTGACGATACTAGTACTGAGCAGGACAACGACGCCCCCGCGGATGAAGAGCCTGCTGATGACCACGGGAGTGGGACGGATTCAGAACTGGGACCGGAGGCGGAACCGGCCACGGACGAGACGGGCTCGGAATTGAAGCCGGACGACGAGAGTCGGGCCACTGATGATGGGTTACCAGCTGAGGAAACCGGCGAAGAGACGTCCGAGTCTGAGTGGTTCGAGGGTGAGACGACCGGCGACGACTCCGAAGACGACGACCAGACCGAAATGACTGCACACGATTCATCGGCGACTGGCGAACCGGCGATAGACGCAGAGACAGACGACACTGCCGAGGGCGATGAGCCGACAGACGCGCTTGACAGCGACGAACAGTCAGACACGGGTAACCAAGCTGAGTCTCCGGCTGACGATGACGATGCGGCGGCGCCAGCCTCGTCAGCGGCGGCCGCAGCCGCCGCGTTCGAGAGCGATGACACGTCGGCTGCCGACGGCACAGACGGATCTGACGAGACGAGTGCAGCAGACCCGGGTGGAACGGACCCCGACACGGCCGGTCAGTCAGACGATACTGAGACGGTGCCTGCGGACACAGACGCGCCGGCGGAGATTGAGGGTCCAGCGGCCACCCAACCAGCGGAATCCGAGGCTGAAGCGGAGATCCGCGTGCTGGAGTTCCGGCTTAGCGACGAGCAGTACTGTCTCAACATCCAGCACGTCGAGGAAATCGTCAAAGAGGAAGCGATAACGCGGGTGCCGAACACGCCGGATCACGTCCGGGGTGTCGTCGACCTGCGGGGGCAAATCACGACGATCCTTGATCCGAAAGTCTCGCTGGGTATCGACGAAACTGACGAGGAACAGCTCATTATCGTCTTCGACGAGGAAACCTTCGAAGACCAGGGCCATACCGGCTGGGTCGTCGACGAAGTCCGGCAAGTCATGCCGATCACGGAATCTGAGGTCAAAGATTCCCCACTCGACCAGCAGGCGGTTAACGGCGTTATCGAGCGCGACGGGGAGTTCGTCATCTGGACGGAACCCGAGGTCGCGCTACTTGAGGACTAGCGCAACTCTTCTTCGAGTAGCTCGATAGCGTCACGCACCGCACCGATTGTCGTCAGATATCCGGCGCCGACCGACCGTTTGACCGCTGCTGCCGGCGGCCCGCGGAGGAGTTGGGGGCCGACCTTTGCGACCGCGCTATCGCCGACACTAACGAGCCAGCCGAGCTGATCGTAGTCGTAGCGCTTGAGTCGTGGCTCGAACCCACGCCCGCCTTCGCGGTCGAACGCGAGCAGCGCTGCCAGATTGTCGGCTGCGACAGGTGCCTGTCTGATCGCCGTATGTGCGGTGGCGGGCGCGAGGCGTCCGTCGATGTCCGTGACGCGCGCTGCGTCACCGAGCGCAACGGTCCGGTCTGCGAGCCGTAATGTCGCCGGCACACTCGGGCGATCGGAAACCGCGTCCGTCCCTTTGATCCCGCCAGTCCAGACGAATTGGTCGTACGGGACAGTCGAACCGTCTTCGAGATCGATAGTCGCCTCGTCGGCGCGAGTCACGCCTGCACCAGTCCAGGTCTCGATCCCGCGGTCGCTCAGCTCCTCGCGCAGTCCGCGGCGCAGATCCGACGGGAACGACGGCGCAATCTTCGATGCCTGTTCGAGCAGCGTGATCGTCACGTCGGCGCCTTCTTCGCGCGCCAGCGCCGCAAGTTCGCCCGCGACCTGGATACCCGAGAGACCGGCCCCACCGATCACGATTTGGCCGTCGGCTTCGAACGCCTTGAAGGCGTCTGCGCGGATCCGGTGGGCGTGCTTGACTGTCTGTAGTGGCGTCGCGTGCTCGCGAACACCCTTGAGACCGTAGAACGCAGTCTCGATACCGAGCGTGATCGCACCTGCGTCGTAGGTGACCGTCTCGCCGTCTGTGAGCGTTGCCACCTGTTGGTCGGGGTCGACATCGGTCACGCGCCGCTGTCGGTGTTGTGCGCGATCGAGCACCTCTGAAAAGGGAATCGTGATCGCGTCAGCCATATCCGGCCGCCGAATGACGCGATGGACCTCGTGGCGTACTGTGTGTGTTGGGCTGTCGTCGAACAGGACAATCTCGTCGGTTGCCGGCAGTTGCCGTTCGAGTTGTCGAACGAGCGGGAGGCCGGCGTATCCGCCGCCGAAGACTGCAACTCGCATAGACGATGTTCGGGTCGGATAGACGTAAACGCGTGGGTCGGGGATACGCCGGCGAGACATATCTCCCTGTTCTGGCAGTGCTTCGGGTCACTTCTGCCGAGAGACCGTGGCCGCCGGTGGCCAGCGACATACACAACTAGCCCGACCGTCGCCATACAGACGGATTTCGGCAGACCCTCCTCATACTGCCGGCTGTAAGTTCGTAAAGATATTCGCCACCCCAGGGTGGCGAATTCCTTCAGTTTGTTACAGCCGGCAGTATCAGCGAAGAGTAATGGATCACAGCCGTCATCGAGTTCGATCGACTCGATGACACCTCGAGACAATAACAAAGGACTGATTTATTCGCTTGTAGAATAATGCTGTAATGGCGTCAGACGACCTCCTCTCGTCGCTGGAACATATCGCCGAACGGCTCGATTTCGGAGAGTACGAGGCGAAAGCATACCTGACGATCCTCGAACACGGTGAACTCACGGCCGCGGAGATCGCCGAATACACTGATATTCCCCAGCCGCGGGTGTACGACACGGTGCGGAGCCTCAGCGACAGTGGGTTAGTCGAACTGCGCGAATCCAGGCCGATGAAGGTGCTGGCGATCGATCCCCAGGAGGCATTTGCGAACTACCGGGATTCGCTGTCGACGCTCGTCACCGGACTTAACGAGCGATACACCCAGCCCGCTCGCGAGGCAGAAGGTGTCTCGCTGGTGAAATCGCGGCCGACGATGTTGCGGTATCTCGAAGACGTGATCCGGTCGGCCGAGTACGAACTGATGGTGTCGTTGACGCCCGATCTCCTCGAACGGTATCACGAGACACTTGCAGACGTCCAAAGTGAGGGCGTCGCAGTCGAGATCCTGCTCTCACCGGCCGCCGCAGTACCGGGACCTGACGAGTTCGATTATGTCGATGTCGCGACGACCGTTCGGACGCGACGCGGTGTGACGACGCCGATTGTGGCCGTCGCCGATGGCGAGTACGCGATGTACGCGACCCGGGAGGGCATCGAAGGCGCGGAAGACCGCTACGGCGTGATCTTCAATCGTTCGGAATTGGGCTTTCTTCTGTCGGGCTTTTTGAACACGGTTCTGTGGACCACGGCCGAGACAATTGTGGAAGAACCCATTGCCGACCAGTTCCCGCGCCGGTACGGGACGATTCGGCGGTGCGTATCCGACCTGCGACAGTTGGACGGAACGTACTACGCCTCGATTGAGGGCCGAGACGTGGAGACAGGCGAGCACACTCTGGTCGAGGGGGAGATTGTTGCGGTTCTCTCGGAGAACAACTGGGTCGCGGCCTCGCTAGTCGTCGATACCGGCGACCGCGAACTCGAAGTCGGCGGCCAGGTCGCTGCACTCGAAGATATCGAAGCCCACGAGATTGTCGTCGGCACGGATGGTCCGCCGGGCGTCTAATACTACTTCAGTCGCGCGGATACCACGAACGTTTCTCGGCGGTCGTTCGCACGGTCAATCTCGAAGCCAGCCAATTCGAGTGCTGTCGCTGCCTCGTCGGCATCGAACCGTTCATCAACTGGCGGGCCGCGTTCGCCTGCACCAGCGCTGCTCCAATCCGCGATTCCGATGTGTGCGCCAGGCTGACAAACGCGTGCCAACTCGGCAAGCGACGCCTCACTCGCGAACTCGTGGTATGTCATTGTCGAAAAGGCGCCATCCAGCATGTCGTCTTCGAACGGGAGGTCAGCGATTTCGGCCGTCACCTGTTCAACGTTTGCCGGAATCCCCTTCTGTCGGTAGTGGTCGTGCATTTCGGCCTGCATATCGACCGCGTAGACCGTCTCGACGTATGGGGCCACCTCGTTGGTATAAAACCCGGTCCCGCTGCCAAGGTCGGCGATGGTCGCATCCTCTCTTGGCTTGAACAGCTCGAGCAGTTCGTCGACGGAGACGTATTTGAACCGGGACTGATCATCGAGGCCGTCGGCGTGATTGCTGTCGAACGTATGGAATCCCATGCTAACATGAGAGAGACATGCGGGTTTATATTGCCGGATTTCGGGGAATTTCGGTGGTTCCGTATCTTTCCGGGCCCTCGAACTGCTACCGGCTGTGCCCGACGCTCTGAGCAGGTTCCATAGGTGCCGTCACTGCTGCGATCCCCGTTTGATCGGGTACGGTCGGCAGTCTGAAAAGGTTGGCTCGCTACAGAGGATATATGGCGACAATCGTACCGCCGACCAGACGAGAATGTGAACGGTGTGGCCGTGTGGATGTCTGGGACGACGAACAGATGAACTGGGTCATTAGCGAGGCGGACAGTGAGAAGCGTGTGGGTAATCCCCAGTGTCTCCACGAGTGGGATATTAACGGCGACTACAACCCGTTCGATCCTGACCGGTGACACGGCTGCTTGACCTCTCTGTACGGTCGTCTGCGCTTTCGTCGTGAGGACACAGGTGGAGCGACACTGTGCAACTGACCGTATTACTCTTGTAAGTCCGCCTCAATGAGTGCCTCGTTCAGGTCGGCACGGACGTGCTCGCCAAGCTGGCGCTCGCCCGCGGTTGTCACGACGCGGTTTTCTTGGACACTGGAGCCGTCACGGATGAGCAGCCGGACGTTTCCGTCATCGCCCGCACGGGTCGCCTTCGCGCGGACTCCCGTTCGCGATCCACTGCCGCCGGCATCGATCGGGCCCGGAATGACCTTCTTGACGTGGGGGTGGCCGGCTACTGTCTGGATGGCGCGTTGGCCGTCCCGACCACCGATCAGCGTCGAATGGCTGCCGCCGAGTTTCTCCGCGGGGGCGGCCTCGACGACTTCCAGCGCTGGCTCTCCGCGGCGTTCAAGGACGTGCTCGATGGGGTCGTCCGCCCGAACTCGGTAGAACGGGTAGTGTAACTGCCCGCGCAGACGCTCGATCACGGTCCGGTCGCCGGTGACGTAGACTTCCTCAGGGCGCTTGCGTCGGACTTCATCGGCCACGAGCCCGGCGAAATTTCGGAGTTCGACTACCTGAGCGTCCCCGTCGTCTTCGGGTGTGGTCGTGATCGTGTGCTCGCCAATGACCGACTCCTCGAACAGTGAGACGATTCGCGCCCGTTCGCGGTCGAGATCAAGGACGACGGCGTCCGCATTGTGCGTCCGGCAGACTAGACAGTAATCGCCAGGACGTTCGAGTGGCGAAGCACACTGCCGACACTCCATGTATACCACGTTTTGCATTCGCCACGAATAAGCCAGACGGTTGAGTGAGCGAGTCCACGCGGCTCTGTCATCGCGCGTCTCGCCGTCAGCAATTTCATAGGGCTAGCCCTCGGTGGTATGAGTGATGAGCGACGAGCAGGTCCGCGCGGCAGTGACTGTCACCGGTGTCGTCCAAGGCGTCGGATTTCGGCCTTTCGTCTACCGAGTGGCCGTCGACAACGGCCTCTGTGGCTGGGTCAAAAACACCGGCGATGCAGGCGTCGAGATCCGTCTGGAAGGCGAGCGGACAGCAGTCGAGTCGTTCCTGGGGACGCTTCGAACCGATCCGCCGCCGCTGTCCCGCATCGGAAGCGTCGATGTGACCTGGACTGATCCAACAGGTGAGCAGTCGTTCGAGATTATCGCATCTAGCGATGCTGCTGGCGGCTCGGGAACAATCCCGCCGGACACCGCAATGTGCGAGGCCTGCTTGGAAGATATGCGTGATCCGGACTCCAGATATCACAAGTACTGGGCGACTGCCTGCGTCGATTGTGGCCCCCGATACACTGTTATTCGATCGGTACCGTACGACCGGCCCACGACCTCGATGGCCGAGTTCCCGATGTGTGTGGACTGTCGTGCGGAGTACGACGATCCTGCAGACCGACGCTATCACGCCCAGACGATCGCCTGTCCGGAGTGTGGGCCCTCCCTCCGGCTCCTCGATAGTACGGGACGAACGCTGAGTAGCGCCGACGAGACAGCGATCGAGGCGACCGCTGAGCTACTCGCCGACGGCAATCTCGTGGCGGTCAAGGGTATTGGTGGCGCACATCTGGTGTGTGACGCGACCGATCCGGCGGTCGTCGCGGACCTGCGTGAGCGAACTGGCCGGCCCCAGAAGCCGCTCGCCGTCATGGCTCCGGATATCGAATCGATCGAGTCGTTTGCCAGCGTCTCAGCGACCGAACGGGAGATACTCGAAGACACGCGTCGGCCGATCACGTTGCTGGAAGCGGCGGGCAATCGGCGATGGCTCACTGCGGTCTCTCCCGGCTTGCACACCGTGGGAGTGATGCTCCCGTACGCCGGGCTTCATCACCGGCTGTTCGAGCAGGTGACAGGTCCGCTGGTGATGACAAGTGCCAATCTACCGGGTGTCCCGATGGCGACGGCGACTGCGGATATTCTCTCTGACCTGGACGGCGTCGTCGACGCGGCGTTAGTCCACGACCGGGAAATCGTCCAGCGGTGTGACGACAGCGTTGTCCGTGTCGTCGACGGCAAGCGGCGGTTCATCAGACGTTCCCGTGGATGGGTGCCACAGCCAATCTCTCGATGGCCCGCACCCGACAATTCCTCCGATACTGGCGCCATGCCGGACGTACTCGCGCTCGGCGCCGAGTTCGACGCTACGGTCGCGCTCACCCAGCGGGCGGATGTTTTTCCCTCGCAGTACCTCGGGGATGTGGACGGCCCCGAAACTGTGGCATTTCTCACTGAGACAGTCGCCCACCTTCGGGATCTGCTTGGGATCGATCCGGACGTTGTCGCCTGTGATCTCCACCCGAACTTTCGTACGACCGAACAGGCTCACGAGTACGCTGCGGAGGGTCTGGACGGCCCCGTGCAGGTCCAGCACCACCACGCCCACGCCGCCTCGCTGCTTGCCGAACACGAACGCGAACGGGCGATCGTCATCACGGCTGACGGCACTGGATACGGTCCCGACGGGACGATCTGGGGTGGGGAAGTGCTGGACACAACACCCAGCGACTACGAACGCGTCGGTGGGCTGGCCCCGTTCAGACTGCCTGGTGGTGATGCCGCCATCGAGTCACCGACTCGGATTCTGGCAGGTCTCCTCGACGCCGACGAGCGGATCGAAACGCTTCTCGTTGACCGCGGTGTCGTCGAGCGACGCAGTGACGCCACGACAATCCGACAGCAAGCTGAGCGGGGTGTCAACAGTCCGGTCACGACCAGTGCCGGGCGCATACTCGACGCCGCGAGCGCCCTGCTGGGAATCTGTCCGGAGCGCAGCTACGAGGGTGAGCCGGCGATGCGACTTGAGGCAGCAGCGACTGAGGGAGCGCCGCTTGAGGTTCCCGTGGCGCGGACCGTCACCGGCGGGCGCCCAACAGTCGACGTGGCGGCCCTGCTTCGGCGTCTCGATGACTGGCAGCGCGAACACGCGACGGCCGATCTCGCGGCCACTGCACAGGATGTCTTGGCCCGTGGGCTGGCTGACATTGCAGTCGAGTCGGCGATCGAACGCAATGTCGGCACGGTCGGCTTCACCGGCGGCGTCGCCTACAACGACGCGATCACCCGGACGATCCGCCAGCGAGTCAGGGACGCGGAACTCGAGTGGTTGAGTCACGAGCAATTACCGCCCGGTGACGGCGGTGTCGCAGTCGGACAGGTAACCGTCGCCACCGCTCGCCGACGGTAGCGTTTTCAGATCTGTTAATCGGATACGACCCTTTATGTCCAGTGAGGTCTATTATTCAATAGAGCACGTGCACACACGGACACGACAACGTGTCCCGATATATCGGGCACCCGGTTGTCATCGTCCGCACGTGAGTTACAACCCATGAAACTGAAACAACTCTTCACAGACGACGACGCAGTGAGCCCGGTCATCGGTGTCATCCTGATGGTCGCGATTACAGTGATCCTTGCGGCTGTCATCGCGACGTTCGTACTTGGACTCGGCGAATCAGTGAGCGACACGTCTCCACAGGCAAATTTCCAGGAGGACTTCACAAATGATTCAGGACCATCTCTTGACTTTACCGGCAATACGTTGGCGGTCGATGGCACGTTGACTGTCACTCACACAAACGGTGATCAGATCAAAGCGGAAAATCTCTACATGTCTGGCGGTAGTGCGTATGATAGCCGTGTTAGCTGGTCAACTGTAGTCAGTGGCGACAATGTCAACGCCGGAACGTCCGTCAAATATGGCGCCAATACTACCGATGTCGTCCGTGTCATCTGGGACAACGGCCAGGGGAACTCCGCCGAACTGAGCAAGTGGACAGGGTCTGACGCGTAATCTCTTCCCGGAATTTGAGTTTTGTTTTTCACGAAGTAGTCGCAACGCTGTGACAGCGGTGAACTCTCCCCAGTGCCAAGCCCCGGGCCAGTCGCCCTGTACCGCTTGTACAACGCAGTCATTCTCATAGTGATTACTGTAAGTCTGTTCCGGGTCGACCGCACGACTGCGTGCGGTCACACCGGTAAATCGTTACAGCAACCACTATGAGTTCCCAGTGGCAACGCTGTCGTCGTCGGCGGCAATCAGCCGCCGACTGGACACCAGTCACCAGTTGCTGTCTACTCGGTGGGATGCTCAACGCCCAGATACGCCAGCAGCAGCGTTCATCTGCGGTCGCGGTGCGGTATCAGTACCGAACTTCGTGAGGTACTGATAATGGGGTAGCCAGCAGGAAAACCCGGGCCGGCAGATCAGTGTAGCGTACGGTCTTTTTCCTCGAGTCCACGGTCGTCTTTCGTCGTCGGGCCGGGGACGGCCGTCACCTCGACATCGGAGAGGTCGTCGCCGACGTAGATGATGTTCGGATCCGAGGCGTCCTCACGGAGAGTGAACGTGTTCTCGGGGTACTCCTCGATGTACTGTTTGGGACCGGCCTCCGCATCGTCGAGTTCGCCGACGGTCTCCCGGAGGTACTGCCGGGGTGCGCTTTCAGGGTCGTGGAGGTCCCCGAACTGGATCGCATCGACCGGGCAGACGTCCTCGCAGGCAGTCGTCGAGCCGTCCTGTTCGTCGTCGATTTCGCGGTGGGCACAGAACGTACACTTGCTGCAGGAGCCATCCGGCGGGGTACCAGCGACCCAGCGCCCTTCCTCGTCGCGTTTCTCGTCTTCGAACTCCGCGGTCACGTCGTCGAGGATCGGTTCGTAGTCCTCGTTCTCCTCGGGGTTTTCGAGGTAGTCAGGCGGCCCTTCGTGGACGAAGGAATTGACGTGATACGGACAGGCGACCTCACAGTAGGCACAGCCCAGGCAGGTATCGTAGTCACAGAGGACCCGACCGTTCTCGGTCTTAAAGCGGGAGTTGTTCGGACACACCTCGATGCAGGGTGCGTCGTCACAGTGCATACAGGGGCGCTGCAACGGGTCGGACCCCTCAAGTGTGTTCGGCGCGGCGTCGTACTCTTTGTCCTCGCGTTGGAAGCGGAAGACGTCCTGCCAGAAATGTCCTTCGGGCGTGTTGTTTTCCTCTTTACAGCCCTGGACACACCGGAGACACTCGATGCAGGTTTTGGTGTCGATGACCATCCCCATCTGGACGTCCCTGCCCTCCTGGGCGGCCGCAGTACCGCCGGCACTGCCGGAGACGAACTCCCCGGCCGCGCTACTGCCCACGCCGGCTGCCACCGCGCCCGTTGCGAGCGCGCCGGTCGCCTTGAGCATATCCCGTCGGGAGGCCTTGCTCTCGGTCGGCGGGACGCCCGGCGTGGCTTCGGCGCCCGCTTGGGAGTCCGATCGGAGATCGACACCGAACTCCTGGCGGACGTCGTCGACGTACTTCTCCTCGAAGGCCGCTCGCGAAAGCTCGTCGTTCGAGACGCGCCGGGCGTCGCGTGCCATCTGCTTGCCGAGTTCGGTATCGAACTCGACGTGTGCAAGTCGTTCCTCGGCCCGGTCCTCGATGTCGTCGTAGTTGGATTTGTCACTCATAGTACTCACACTCCAAACAGCGGCACGTTCAGCGCCGCATAGATAACCGTCAGCCGAAGCATTAATCCGCCGAAGATGACGAAGCCGAACTTTGTCGCGTAGCCGGCGGTCGCCAGCCGTTTAAGTCGCGGGTTCTCGTGGAGGTCATAGCGCCACTCCAAAGCGAGCAGACTGGCGGAGATTGCAAGCGGCAACAGCAAGCCGGCGGCGACGACGCCACCCCAGAAGATCACGTTCCCTTCAGTCAGGAGGTATCGCTGGGTCTCGACGGCGGTCGAGCCGCCGTTGACCAGCGTCGCAAGTAGCATGTAGATGACGACCATCTCGGCGACGATGATCACGTCGTCGGCGATGCTGAACATCGTCACGCCCGTGCCGTTGATGCCCCGCGTGAGTGTCGTCGCACCGACGGCGGCGGCAATTCCCATCGAAAGGCCACTCGCCAGGAACAGCGGCGGCAGCCACGTTGCGTCCCACATCGGGACGACTTCCGAGGAAGCACTGAGCAACAGCGCCGTGTAGACGATCAGCAGAACGCCGACAAGTGCACCGACGGCGTTGAGCCCGCGTCGGACAGTCTCGCTCGGTCGGGTCGCATCAGCGACCGTGTCGATCAATCCGGTGACTCCCGACAGTACGTTACCGGGAATCGAAAAGCCCCTGTCGGCACCGAAGCCGAGCCACAGCGCCTGCAGGATCGAAGACACCATAAACAGGACGATGACCCAGATGCCGATGGTCATCCACGAGTCGAAGTTCGTGAACAGCCAGAACATAACGACGTGCAGGGGCTCACCCAGGTGAAAGAGCAGGATTGGGCCGCCGATCGCCAACGCGAGGACGCCGAGCACGACGCCCCAGCGAGCCGTCGCCAGGTACCCCTCCCGGCGGGACGGATCGCGGACGCTCAGGAAGTCAGCGACCGCACCGGTGACGTACGCGCCACCAGCGAGCCCACCTAGGAACAGGTACACGCCGATCGAAAAGCTCCAGAACTGGCTGGGCAGGAGCGGACTGACTGCGGTCATAGCGGGTCCCTCCTGTACGTACGCGTTCGTCGCGACGATACGCCGATATCCGCACGCACTGGCTTCACGCACCACTTCATACGACGTACTCAGACCGTCACAGCGATACAGATGTATATTCATTTTACAGCCCTTTATATACCCAGTCGTGTCCGCGATAGACGGAGTTGGCGTGTGTCCCAAACAGCAACGATAGAAGAATGAGGCCGGGCGTGCGGGAGTAACACGCCACGGAGACGGCGATCAGACCTGATCGGCTTCGTCCTTCACACCAGTTTCGAGCGAGAAGTCCGAGCGCGGGTACCCGACACAGGTCAGCACGTACCCCTCCTGAATCTGCTCGTCGCTGAGATACTGGTTGCCGTCGTGTTCGACCAGTTCCGATCCGTCGCCGTCGACCTTGGAGGTACACTGGCCACAGACCCCGACCTCACACTGATAGGGCACGTCCAGATCCTCGTCGAGAGCGGCATCGAGCATCGCCGTATCGCTGCTGATGGTGAGCGTCGTCTCCTGGTTGAGGAACTCGATGGCGTAGCTCTCGGTCCCGCCAGGTGTGGGGGTCTCCTCGGACGGCGTTTCGGTCCCGCCGCTGACGGAGTCGGCCTCGTCTTGCACGCCGGTCGTCAGCGAGAAGTCGCCGCGCGGATAGCCCACGCAGGTCAGCACGTATCCGGCTTCGATCTGGGCGTCGCTGAGGTACTGGTTGCCGTCGTGTTCGACCAGCTCGGTCGTGTCGCCGTCGCCCTCGACCTTCGAAGTGCACTGCCCGCAGACGCCGACCTGGCACTGATAGGGCACGTCCAGGTCCTCGTCGAGAGCGGCGTCGAGCATCGCCGTGTCGCTGCTAATGGTGAGCGTCGTCTCCTGGTTGAGAAACTCGATGTCAAACGCGTCGCCGGAGGGCGTACCAGCGTCGGTTTCGGTCCCATCGTACGGCGTCGGCTCGCCCGGGCGTGGCCCGGTCTCGCTGCCGTCACCCAGGATGCCGAGACAGCCGGCCGTCGCGAGCGCGCTTACGCTCGCCGTGCTCGCGAGTAGCCGGCGGCGCGTACTGCTATCGAATTCGACAGCCTCTGATGTGCCACTACCGGTCGGCTCTGTCTGCTCGCCGCAGTCGTCAGTCGCATGATGTTCATCCATACAGGTCGATACGGTCATCCCCTGGATTCGGATTTGGGTTGAATATACAGATATTTAAATAGTCACGGCGCGACCACGGTGATTGCTGGGAAAGACGTCATGGCCAAGACAGTATCAGTTCCTGAATCTGGGCTCCGTGAGACGACCAATGATTTACGGGTGAGTGCCTAACACCATATCTATCGAAATGGTTTCGTCGCTGTATGTGCCGTTGATGTTGCTTGCTGCCGTCGCCGGGTCGGGACTGGCGTTGTTCGCCTGGCTACACCACGAAACGCCGGGTGCGGCACCGCTCGCGTTGTTCCTGCTCGCGGCCAGCCTCTGGTCGCTGACGGACGCACTGAGCGTCGCGACAGATACGCCAGCGCTCTGGGCGGCGCTGAAGCTGTCGATCTCGACGCTAGTGCCGCTTTCGTGGCTCGCGCTCGTCTTCGAGTACACGGGCCGCGAACGCTGGCTGTCCGGCTACCGATTGCTCGCACTCGTTGTCGAGCCGATCGCCTTCTCGGCGCTCATTTGGACCAACGGGGGCCACGGGCTCGTCTGGCGCTCAAGCCGGGTAGTGGTCTCGGGCCGATACTACGTGCACGACATCACGCCTGGACTGGCGCTCTGGGGCCATCAAGTGTACGTTTACGGGCTGGTCGCCGTCGGTGCCGCGCTGCTGGTCGGCGTACTCTGGCGGACTGACGGTGTCTTCCGCGATCAGAGCACTGCGTTGCTGGTCGCGATCGCCGTCCCGATGGTCGTCAATGCGCTCTACATATTCGGGTATCTCTCTGGAGCGGCTGATCCGACCGGCATCGCATTCGTGTTTTCAGGGGCTGTCATTTCGGCCGCGATCCTCCGTGAGCACCTGCTCGATGTCACGCCGGCGACGCGACAACTAGGACGGGAAGAGTTAATCGGACAGTTGGACGACCCGGTGATTATCGCCGATTCGGGCGGGACAGTCGTCGATTTGAACCCTGCTGCCGAGTCGCTGCTGGCTCCCTCTGTGACGGACGCGATCGGCAGTGAGCTGGCGACACTCGCGCCGAAACTGGCCGATCTCGATGGGGCCGCCGAAATCACGATGGGTCGCGAGGGAATGCGCCGTTATTACGACGTTCGCGTCTCAGAACTGGATCGCGCCTACGGGACTGTGACCGGGCGGATCATCAGCCTCCGGGACGTCACCGAGCGCACCCGTCGCGAACAGCGCCTGGACGTGATGAACCGGCTGTACCGACACAACCTCCGCAACGAGATGAACGTCGTCCGCGGACACGCCGAGTTGCTCGCCACGCGCGTCGAGACGCCGGAACACCGCGAACACGTGAGTACGATCATCGATACCGCAAACGACGTGATCGGCCGCAGCGAGAAGATCAGTGCACTGTCTCGGTCAGTTGCAGACGAGCCGACCCGGTCGCTAGATCTCTGCTCGATTCTGCAGTCGCTCGCGACGTCGGCCCGAGCTGACCACCCTGGGGCGTCGGTCACGCTCGATTCGCCCGACTCGTGTGTCGTCGTCGGTGACCCCTCGATCGAACTCGCGATCGAGGAACTGCTCGCAAACGCGATCGAGCACACTGACCGCCCGGACCCGACGGTTCGGATCGATCTCACGATCGACGACGGTCGGGCCCGACTGACGATCGCTGACGACGGCCCTGGGGTCCCAGACGAAGAACTCGAGGTCCTGGAAGCCGGCACTGAAACGCCGATGGAACACGCAAGTGGCGTCGGGCTGTGGCTAGTCACCTGGGCGATTGAACGCGTCGGCGGGACGGTCGCGTTCGAGACCGGCGACTCCGGGACGACAGTCACGGTTACGCTTCGGATGGCCGACTCGCGGGCGTGATCGGCGGTATTTTGACTGGTCAGGCCCGAGCCACCGCTATGTCACTCGCTGCGGACACTCGGGAGGCGGTTCGAGCACACCCGTTCGTCTACGAGGGGCTGCGTGCGGGCATCCTCAACTACTCCGCCGCGGCCCGGTTTCTGGACGTCGGCGAGACCGACGCCGTCGCGGCGGCACTGCGGCGCTACGCTGAGGAGTTGCCCGAACGCGACAGCGACGAGTATGAACTCCGGGTGACGATGCACAGCGGCGTCGGTCCGGTTGCGGACGGCGACGACCCATTGCTCGAGGTGGGTGAGACGGCACTCGCGGCCGACGGCGGCGACGCGACTGCGGTCGTTGCGACCGGCGACGTCAGTCCCGATCTGCTGGGGACGGTGCTCGGGCGCTGTCGGGTTGGGGACGTGGCCGTCGAAGCCGCGGCAGTCGGGTCGGATACGCTCGTGGTCGTCGTCGGGCGCCGGGACGGGCCGGACGCGGTACGGCTGATCGAGCAAAGCGGGGCGTGATAGTAACTCCGACGGATTGAAACGCTGGCTCGCGTAGTGACGGGCAATGACGCTGCGCGTGCGTAACACGCTGACCGGCGAGCGCGAGGAGTTC
>ENA-ORCS01000439-ORCS01000439.1-marine-metagenome-genome-assembly--contig:-NODE-439-length-30175-cov-7.747359_pt1 | contig 30175 bp, 30 predicted proteins | sample MGYA00237781_ERZ508513 | MGnify/ENA primary metagenome ERZ508513 (study PRJEB26184, sample SAMN06268793) | marine metagenome | isolation source: Eden Landing Ponds, San Francisco, CA, USA | place...
CAGGACCATCGCGATGAACACGATGAGCGTCCCGATCCCGACCTGCCCGCGGTCTCGGTCTCGTCTGTCGTCAGTTCCGTCGAACATTGGTTGATCACACCTGGGTAGCCAGGTTCTACTCCAAACTCAGACGTGATCCAACTTAACGTTAGTCCCCTAGTTATCACGACTGAATACAACTGTACTGGCGCTATGCCTAAATCTCAGCTCTGAAAACAGACAGCTGCAGCATAGAACAAGCAGATACTCAGCGAAGAGGGTTTCACTGCCTTCACAGTCCGTCGGACGTTCAATGGCCAGACCACGAATATGTTCAAACAGAGTTCGAGCAATTCGTCTCAGACTGTATGCTGCATAGTACCAAAACGGAAAGAAACGACGGCGTTACAGTTGGACGGTATTCTTGTTCGACAGCGAGTCCGGCACGACCAACGTTACCGTCGTCTGGCCACCCGAGCGCGTATCGATCTGCAACTCAGCCGATTGCCCGGCTCCAAGCGTGTTCAATCCAGCCTGTGAGAGGTCAATCGTGACTTCGGCCCGATCGACCGGATCGTTGAGCGTGTCGTCGTTGGCGATTGACTCGTCGTTGTCCTGAACAGTCGTCCAGTTGAATACTGGGAAGTCTCCCGACGTCGGCGTGTCTCTGGCGACGAGTTGGTTACTGCCGTCGGGTGAGACCCACTGCATCGTCGTGTCGTTGAGATTCACGTCGCTGGATCCCGGCGCCAGACGGGTCGTCATATTCACCCAGTCGATCGTGCTGTCGCCATCAGCTGTGGTCACATTGCCGACGGTATTCACTTCGACCAGGCGATTGGTTACCTGCTCGGACGCTTGTTCACCGCTTTCTTCAGCACTACTCTGAAGGAAGCCGGCCGTGTTGATCAGTACACCCGCGGCAATCGCCGCGACCAGGACCATCGCGATGAACACGATGAGCGTCCCGATCCCGACCTGCCCGCGGTCTCGGTCTCGTCTGTCGTCAGTTCGGTCAAACATTGGTAGGTCACGCCTGAGTCCTCAGGCTCTACTCCAGACTGGGAAACGTTCGAACTTAACCCTGGCCCCCAGATTATCACGTCTGAATACGGACGTACGCGAAACACAGGTAGATCTCACCGATGAAAACAATTGAGAGAGTACTGTATACACGAAGGCAGTGCGGATCGCCACTAAGAGGGTAGTACCACGAGTCTGTGACAGCTCGTCTAATATCCGACAGTCGAGACGACAGGTAGATCCTCTCTATTCCAGTGTTATACCGACAGGCCACGGAAACGGGGTAGTTGTGCAAGCAGAAGTGCGAAGGCAAGAAAACGAGACGGGCGCGTTACAGTTGGACGGTATTCTTGTTCGACAGCGAGTCCGGCACGACCAACGTTACCGTCGTCTGGCCACCCGAACGCGTGTCGATCTGCAACTCAGCCGAGGTACCCGGCCCAAGCGTGTTGAGCTCAGTCTGATTGAGATTGATTGTGATCTCTGCCCGATCGACCGGATCGTTGAGCGTGTCGTCGTTGATGATCGACTCGTCGTTGTCCTGGACGGTATTCCACTCGAACGTCGGGTAGCCATCCTGCGTATTGTTGGCGACAAGTTGGCTACTGCCGTCCGGTGAGACCCACTGCATCGTCGTGTCGTTGAGGTTCACGTCGCTGGATCCCGGCGCCAGACGGGTCGTCATATTCACCCAGTCGATCGTGCCATTTTCGATACTATCGTTCACGGTATTCACGTGGCCGACGGTATTCACTTCGACCAGGCGATTGGTTACCTGCTCGGACGCTTGTTCACCGCTCTGTTCAGCACTACTCTGAAGGAAGCCGGCCGTGTTGATCAGTACACCCGCGGCAATCGCCGCGACTAGGACCATCGCGATGAACACGATGAGAGTCCCGATCCCGACCTGCCCGCGGTCTCGATCTCGTCTGTCATCAGTTCGGTCAAACATTGATAGGTCACGCCTGAGGACTCAGGCTCTACTCCAAACTGAGAAACGTTCGAACTTAACCCTACCCCCCTGATTATCACGTCTGAAATAGCGATATAGCAGCCAGATATGGATTGTCACTGGTGAAAATAGCAGGAATGAGAGGCCATAACAGCCGATACTGGGCTAGTCTTAGTTGTGCTCCGTCACGCCTCGTAACTCACGAGGCTGTAGATCACAAACAGGTATCCAAAGGTGGTCAACGCGCTGTTGACCAACAGCAACGACTCCGGATTAGTGGTCGAGGACGCACCGAAGTTCGTCATAAACGCACTAATCAGCGTCGCAGCCGCGCCGGCGACTGCGAGCGCGAACCCCAACGAGAGGTGCAACATCGCTCGTCGTGATGTCTGTACGTACGCGCGCATCGCCATACCTACCATAGTCAGGCCCGCTACGACGAAGACGAGTGTCAGGACAGCATAAAGGAACTCAATCATCCTATACGTGTCTCTCTCGTATCTACTATTAAATCCACCCTCGAAAATATCGCCGTTGATAACTGTTCTCGCGAACGCGTAACTACCCTTCGGACAGCGTGCGCCAGGCCTCATCGAGCTTGTTTGTCACTTCAGAGCGTTCCTCGACGGAGATCGACATCGACTGGTCGAAATCAACAGTTACCGACTCGACGTTACGACGATAGACTTTGATCCGGCGCCGGTCATCGGAGAGAACGCTGTCGTGTAATTCGAGTAGTCCGTGTTCAGTCAGCTCGTCGATGCGTCGATAGCAAGTCGCAATCGGAATATCGAGTTCATCACTGAGGTCCTGGGCAGATTGTGGCTCGTCCGCTGCGTCGAGGATCTCCGCACTGTATTTGTTCCCCAACGTCCGGAGAAGATCCACCGAAGCCATCGTTATCAACACTTGAATTCATCTACCAATAAATGTACCGTCTTCCACAGCTCTCAATTGGACGGGAGCCGTAGCTTTCAACTGTGATATTATCAGCCCAGCGGCGCTGAGCACGCTACACCGGCGCGTCACTCACTGGAGGCGTGAATCGCCGTGGTTCATCATCGAGAACTCGCTGGCGTTCTCGTGGACAGTGATACCGCTGTCAGTTATCTCCATCGGGAAGATATCAGTCTCGATGTTCTGCTTTCGCATCTTCGAGACCCAGACATAGCGTTTGACTCCCGAATCGGTCGGCGTCTGCAACAGGTAGATGTTCCCGTCAGTGAGATAGTTCTCCAGGCCGATATCAGAGCGTGGGAGCATCGCTCCCTGTTCGTTTGTCATCAGGGTCGTTAGCCCGTTTTCCTTGAGGATGTCCGAGAACTTGAGCAAGTACGTACGCCGCTCGCGTTCGTCGTCGAAAAAGAGGTTGAACATCGCAAGCGAATCCAAGACGAGTCGTTCGTAGTCGCTGTCGGTGAAATCTTCAAGGAGTAGATCCAGCGACGACGAAAAGTCGTTTTGCCCGAGGAGTTGTTTCTTGTCGTAGACAAGAATGTCGCCGCGTTCGACGTACTCCGACCACTGCTCAAGCCCAATCGCCTCGGCAGCTTCCCGGAGGTCTTGCTGATTTTCTTCGAAGGACAGATAGATGCCTTTCTCGTCGAACAAATCGACGCCGTTGTAGATGTACTGCAATCCCAGGATGCTCTTTCCAGCACCGGGGTTGCCACTGACGAGCGTCGTCGAGTCTTTCACGATGCCTCCGTTGAGAATTGCGTCCAGGCCGTCGATGCCGGTTTCGGTGAGTTCGATCATTGCTCTCCCTGCGTCACGCGACGCTCGGTTGGATGTACTTCAGATGGCAAAGCAAAAAAGTCTTGTTCATATCGAGTGGGTGTCCGGAGCGCACAGCGAAATGACCGACATAGGGCGAACACGACATCCCGACAGCAGCCAGGTACGTCAGGACATCTGGATCGCGTCCGGATTGACCCAAATCACGAACCCGTCATCGCGTTTTACTACCCCACGAACGGAACTGACGTCTTCGGTCGTCGGTGACTGGTCCACGTTTGCAGGATCGACTTGGCTGACTTGGTCGACTTCATCGACCAGCCAACCGACAGCACCTTGTTCATCAGTGGCGACCTCAGGGTCGAACACGATGATTCTGGACGGTTCACCGCCGTCGATATCGAAGACGACTTTCGGGTTGACGATCGAGGTCGTTCGACCTCGGAGGTCCATAACTCCCTCAACGTGTGGCGGTGCGTTGGGCACTGTCGTTAATTCACCGACGTCGACGATTTCCGTCACATAATCGATACTCACGCAGTATGTCTCGTCGCCAAGCTGGAATTCGAGGACTTGATTCGTTGCATCTGACATATATTGTTGTATGGAGTATGTCCGTCTCGGTTCCGGCAGTCGATATCTGAATACTCCCGGCAAAATCCCTTAAGCGTGTCTCCTGTGGTATCAAGATTGATTACCAGGGCGGTGTCTTTATTTCGTCGCTCCGGATAAATGAGGGCAACGTGGACGGACGACCGGATGAGATTTAGGTCGTGTCCACATATTTCACAGGTAACCGACCTATGCCACGATCATCGCCGCGGGCTGTCGTCGCCGACGACTCGCATTTTATGCGGAGTGTCATCTCCGACATCCTCTCGGAAGGCGGGATCGACGTCGTCGCACAGGCGAAAAACGGCCGCGAGGCCGTTGAAGCCGTTCGCAAACACGACCCTGACGTCGTTACGATGGACGTCGAGATGCCGGAGATGGACGGAATCGAGGCCGTCGATCGGATTATGGCTCGGCATCCGACGCCGATCCTGATGTTGAGCGCACACACTGACGAAGACGCCGACGTGACCTTCGAGGCGCTCAAGAAAGGTGCAGTGGACTTTTTCACCAAGCCCGGTGGCGAAGTCTCGATGGAGATGTCCCGGCTGAAAGACCAGCTGGTCGAAATCGTCTTATCCGTTGCGGAGGCGGAGCCACGGACGGGGTCCAGCACCTCGAGTTCCGAGAGATCTGCCAACACCACAGCTGCCGGGAAACAAAGCTACGGCGGTCGGCCAACGCTCGTGATTGGCTCCTCGACGGGCGGCCCCACCGTCGTCGAGGAAGTGTTGTCGTCGCTCCCACTCGGCGCGGATCTTCGAGTGTTGATCGTCCAGCATATGCCCGGCGGATTCACCGGTCGATTCGCCGAACGGCTGGACGCACGTAGCGAATACGACGTCTCGGAAGCGCGTGACGGTGTCCGCATCGGCGGCGGGGAGGCACTCGTGGCGGCTGGCGACCAACATATGGAAGTCGCCAACTACAGCCACGGCCGACTCCGCGTGTCACTGACCGACGACCCGCCGGTCAACAGCGTTCGTCCATCCGTCGACGTGACTATGGAGACGGCAGCCACGGCGGTCGACGACACGCTCGTTGGCGTCATTCTTACTGGGATGGGCGAAGACGGTGCCGACGGAATACGAGCGCTCAAACAACAGGGCGCTCGGACGATTGCCCAGGATGAGGCCAGTTCGGCGGTGTTCGGTATGCCAAAGCGGGCGATCGAAACCGGGTGTATCGATACGGTCACATCGGTCGAATCGGTCCCGACAGCAATTCTCGACGCGATACCACAGGAGGCCCACTAATATGGACGATCAATATCTCGACGCGTTCATCCGCGAAAGCGAGGAAGCGATCACGGAATTAAACAACTCACTGCTCGAACTCGAATCGGACCCCGGAAACGCCGAGGCGATGGATTCGATCTTTCGGACAGCACATACGTTGAAAGGCAATTTCGGTGCGATGGGCTTTGACGATGCGTCCGACCTCGCACACGCCATTGAGGACCTTCTCGATAAAATGCGCGACGGCCAGCTAGAAGTGACCCCGGAGATTATGGATCTGATCTTCGCTGGCGTCGACCAGATTGAAGCAATCGTCCACGAGATCGACGAAACTGGCAACTCGACGGCTGACACTAGTGCGATCGTCACCGACATTCGTGGGATTATGGACGAGGACGGCGATGCTGACGGTGACGAGGCTCCAACGACTGACAAAAGTACACCGGACGAACAGGGCCCTGACCCGTCTGCGCTTACGGCTGGTGTCGAAATCGCGGACAGAGACGGGCCAGTGTATCACGCCTCGGTGTCGGTCGGTGATTCACAGATGCTCGGCGTCGACGCGATGTTGGCTCTGGAGTCGCTCGAAGCGGATCTGGATCTCGTCGCGACTGACCCGGATCGCGATGCGATCGAGAACGGCGAATTTGAGGACACCTTTGGCGTGTTCCTCGCTGGCGCCCAGCGCTCCGCGGTCGAGGCGACGTTGTCAGCAACAGGGAAAATCGAAGACGCGACGGTCACCGACGTCACAGATGCTATCGGATCGGACACAGCAGCCGAGAGCGATACGGCAGACTCCGGACGTACCGACACCGACCCCGATGGAGACGGCACTGCCAGTGGCGCATCGTCGTCTGCGGGATCGACAGACCAAACAGGCAGTAGTGATGACGGGTCTGGCGCCGGCTCAGTCGAGGAGATCAAATCGGTACGAGTGGATGTCGACCAACTCGACGAGCTGCACGGGCTAGTCGAGCAGTTGGTGACAAGCCGAATCAAACTCCGGCGGGCCGTCGAACAGAAAGAGCTCGATTCGGCCTCGGAAAATCTCAACGAACTCGATAAAATCACCGCGAACCTCCAGAACACGGTGATGGATATGCGGTTGATCCCGCTAAAGAAAGTCGTCGGGAAGTTCCCGCGGCTCGTCAGGGATCTCTCACGAGACCTCGGCAAGGAAATCGAGTTCACCATCGAAGGCGAGGACATCGAGCTTGATCGGACGATCCTCACCGAAATCTCCGACCCGTTGATGCACATCCTGCGCAACGCGGTCGATCACGGGATCGAGTCCCCAGAAGAACGTGAACGGGCCGGCAAACCGCGAACGGGAGAAGTCACGTTGTCGGCCTCTCGCGAGCGCGATCACGTCATCATCAAAGTCGAAGACGACGGGGCCGGACTCGACGTGGAGGCGATCAAAGAGCAGGCGCTCGATAGGGGCGTTCGCTCGCCGGAAGAAATCGAGGCGATGACCGACTCAGATCTGTATGATCTGGTCTTTCACCCCGGGTTTTCGACTGCCGAGGAAGTCACTGACACGAGCGGTCGCGGTGTCGGGATGGACGTCGTCCACGACACGGTCACGAAACTCGACGGGAGCGTCAACGTCGAGTCCACACCCGGGGAAGGGACGACTGTCTCATTGCGCCTGCCGGTGACGATGGCGATCGTCAAAGTCCTGTTCGTCCAGGTCGGCGAGGAGCAATACGGCGTCCCGATCAAGAACGTCGACGAGATTACTCAGGCGACGGACGCACAGACGATAAACGGTACCAAGGTCATCAAACACGACGACGAGATCTATCCAGTCATCGACCTCGCGGAGACGTTCGACGTGCCAGGAGAGACGAAAAACGGCGACGGTATGCTCGTCCGAATCCGCGAATCGGAACGTCGAATCGCTCTCCACTGTGATTCCGTCGAAAGTCAGGAGGAAGTCGTCGTCAAGCCCCTGGAAGGGATTCTGTCAGGCACGCCTGGCCTCTCCGGAACAGCCGTGCTGGGTGACGGAAATATCGTCCATATCCTCGATGTGGTGACGCTGTAAGATGCTCCGAATACTATCGAGGTGGGAGCGATGACGCGTCGATCCGGATCACAGCAGGGGTTTGAGGGGCTGCTCGAGTACATCGGCGAGCACCTCGACTTCGAGTCGGGGTTTTACAACGACGCATATATGGACCGCCGGATCACCGCACGGATGCGCCGGACGGACACGGACAGCTACCGGGCCTACCGGCGGTTGCTCGAACGTGACGATGGCGAGCGCGAGGAACTGCTCGATTCGCTGTCGATCAACGTCACCGGCTTCTTCCGCAATCCGGACGCCTGGGACGGCCTCCGGTCAGTATTGCGGGAGTTGACGGCAGACAATCGGCAGGTGGACGTCTGGAGCGCACCGAGTGCCGACGGACGCGAACCCTACTCGGTCGCGATGCTCGCACTCGACGACCCCGAGATCGACGCAAGCCGGGTCGACATTCTCGGGACCGATATCAACCGCGACATTCTCCGGACTGCCAGGGCGGGAGTCTACGAAACCTCGAAGACGACCGATATCGCTGACGAGCTTGAGCCGCTCTCGGAGATCGAGCCGTACGTCGATCAAGACGGCGACACGTTCGAGGTGCGTGACCGCATCAAGGAGATGGTTCAGTTCGAACAACACGATCTGATCCGTGGCGACCCGAAAGGGACCTTCGACCTGATCCTGTGTCGGAACCTGCTGATTTACATCGATTCCTCGTACAAAGTGCCGATCTTCGAGACGATCAAAGGATCGCTGCGCGACGGTGGGCATCTGATGATCGGGATGACTGAAACGATTCCCACAGAGATGCGCGATACCTTCGAGGCAGCGGACAAACAACACCGTATCTACCAGAAACGCTGAGATGTCACTGTATCAGCTCGAACGCGATGGCGACGCCCAAGAACTGATTCGTCTGCTCCGGGAGAGTGACAACCCAGAAATACGGGAGCGGGCGGCCGATATGCTCGGCGGATTCGACGACCACGACGACCGGCGCGACGTCGTAAACGCACTGGTCAACGCCGCCGAGAGTGACGATGTCGACAGCGTGACAGCGGCCGCCGTCGACTCCCTTGAGGAGTTGGGCGGCGACGCTATCGAACAACTGATCGCCAGTATGGCTGGGATCGATTTCGATGACGGGGCCGACTGGGTGAAAGCCAAGGCGTTCACTCGTGCATTGGACAGCGACATTCCCGAGCTTCGGATGGCCGCTGCCAACGGGCTCGGACAGTTCGGCGAGAGTGACACGCTCGAGCAACTGGTCGAGACCTTCACCGACGAGGACTACCGGGTGCGCGCACGGGCGGCCCGAGCAGTCGGAACGATCGGTGATCCGCGCGCGACCGACGCGCTCGAAAAGCTGCTCGAAGATCGGAGCCCGGCGGTCCGGCGGGAAGCGGCCGACGCACTCGGACAGATCGCGAACCGCCAAGCACTGCAAGCGCTACTGGAGTTGTACGACGATCCAGACGAGCGCGTCCGCCGGGTCGCGATCGGCGCGTTCGGCAACTTCGACAACGGCCGCCCGGTCGAACACCTGGTCGAAGCGCTCGATGACGAGTCGGCAGTGGTGCGGCGAACGGCAGTGTACTCGCTGATCGAGTTACTCTCGAACGTTCCCCGCCAGCGCAGCCACGAGATCAGAGAGTCGATCGTCGACGAACTCAGCGCGACCGAAGACGAGACGGTCGTCGTCCCGCTGGTCGAGATCCTCGAAGAGAGTACCCAGACGGCTCAGCGACGCAACACGGCCTGGCTGCTCGGCCGGGTTACCGACGGCGAGCACGAGCGCGTCATCGGGGCGCTGATCGACTGTCTGGACGACGACGATCAGATGACTGGCCAGTTCGCGGCGACGAGTCTGGCTGAGTTCGACAGCAAGACCGTCGAAGACGAGCTGCTCGACGTGGTCGAAGACGACGACCGCAGCAGCGACGTGCGCGCGCAAGCGATTTTCACACTGGGCAAAGTCGGCGGACAACGCTCGCGAGACGCCCTGGAGTCGATCGTCGACAAGACCGAAGACGAACAGATCCGCAAGCGGGCGTTTTCGGCGCTGTCGAAACTCGGCGGACAGGCCAGTGACGTGTTGTAGAGAGCGGAGACCAACCGTTATTAGCGCGGCCGGCTAACCTAGCGATATCGAGAGACGATGGCCGAGGGCGAACAGAAACTCGCGGACGTGCAGGGCAGGTTTATGCAGGTCGTTTCGGACGGCCGCAAGGCCAGCGACGTCGAGTGGCAGTCGTGTCGCCTGTTGCTGTCCAACAAGCGGCTGCTGATCCTGACCAACGAGGGCAAGCAGACGATCCCGCTCGGCAAGGTCTCGAGCATCAAGAGCCGCGGGGACGTCAACGAGGCGATCGCGCAAGTATCGAGTTACCTCTCGGTCCAGATCGGCTCGGACGTCTACCTAGTCGCCCCACAGGATCAGGCGCCGTTCGAGGCGAAACTGTACGGCGCGGTGCTCGACCAGGAGGTCGTCTACGTCAAGCACCCGGCAGTCGAGGGCGGCGTCGTCCAGGACGTGAGTTGGCAGAAAGCCCGACTCAAGATCAGCGAGGAGACAGTCGACCTGGCGATCGCCTCCGGCCAGTTTGTCGAAGTCGAGCGCGACGACGTCGGGACAGTCGAAATAACCGAACAAACCGTCAACGATGCCCAGCGCCGCGTCGCCGAGATCGAGCACCTCGTCGATGAGACCGTCGTCCAGACACACGTCACCGGCCCCGGCCGGATCGTGGCGATCCTAGCCGGGCTCGTGCGACAGGAACACGAACCGGACGCCGACATCAGCCAGGCCGAACACGAGGTACTGATGGCACTGTACTCGGGTGTCTCGCCGTTCAAGATCCCAGATTTCGTCGGAATGGACGTCGAGCAAGTTGAGGAGATCTACGACGAACTCATCGAGGAGGGACTGCTGCAGGAAACGCGGGCACGGCGGGAAGTATCGCTGAAACCACGCGGGCGCAATATCGCGAGCGACGTGATCGAAAACCAGTGACGCCCAGCGCGGTCGCGGTGAGCGGTTCGGTCGGTTTCGAGAGGTCTATGAGCCACGAGTGCCTGCGCGTTCGGTATGGACGCGGCACTCGGAGCACCCGAGAAAATGGCCGAACGGGCCGAGGAGTTGACGCCGATGATGGCCCAGTACTTCGAGTTGACCCGCGAGTACGACGACGCGCTCGTCCTCTTTCAGGTCGGTGACTTCTACGAAGCCTTCTGTGAGGCCGCCGAGCGCGTCGCCCGACTCTGTGAGATTACGCTGACCAAACGCGAGGACTCCACCGGCGAGTACGCGATGGCCGGTATCCCGATCGACAACGCCGAAAGCTACATCGACACGCTGCTTGATGCCGGCTACCGGGTCGCCATCGCCGACCAGGTGGAGGACCCCGACGACGTGAGCGGCATCGTCGACCGAGCAGTCACCCGCATCATCACGCCGGGAACGCTTACTGAAGACGAACTACTGGGCGGGGCCGCGAACAACTACGTCGCCGCGCTGGCCCGTGAGGACGACCGCTACGGGCTAGCAGTGCTGGACGTCTCGACCGGTGACGCCTACGCGACCGGGAGCGATTCACTCGCGACGATCGAGGACGAACTCGGTCGTTTTGCCCCCTCAGAGGCCATCGTTGGCCCCGACGCGCCGACCGATCCCTTCGAGTGTCTGGTCTCCCCGTTCGACGAACACAGCTTCAGGATCGAGCCAGCACGCCAGCGAGTCGGGGAGTACTTCGGCCCACCAGAACGGCTACTCGCAAGCGACGCGGAGGTGCGGGCTTGTGGGGCATTGCTCGCGTACGGCGAGTACACCCGCGGCGGGGCCGGAGTCGGCGAACACGGACGCCTAGAATACCTCAATCACCTCACACGGTACGATCCACGCGAATATATGGTGCTTGATGCCGTCGCGCTGGCGAGCCTCGAGGTGTTCGACCGCCGCTCGGTTCAGAGTTCGGAGGGGCTGACGCTGATCGAGGCCGTCGACGAGACCGCCTGCGCGATGGGGCGCCGAGAGTTGACCGACTGGCTGCGCCGGCCGCTGATCGATCGCGACCGAATCGAAGCGCGTCACGAGGCCGTCGAAGAACTCGTCGGCGCGGTCCGGACACGGGAACAGTTGCACGAGCGGTTGCGGGAGGTCTATGACCTCGAACGGCTGATCTCACGTGTCTCTCGTGGACGTGCAAACGCCCGCGATCTCAACTCGCTCGGTTCGACGCTGGATGTCGTCCCCGAGATACGCGAGACGATCGCCGACAGCGACAGCGCGAAACTACAGGAACTGCACGACCGCCTGGACGACGTGCCCGAGATACGGTCGCTCATCGCGGAGGCGATTGCCGACGACCCACCACCAGAACTCACTGAGGGCGGTGTCATCGCCACCGGTTACGACGAGACGCTCGATGCGTTGCGCGAAACGGAACGCTCGGGGAAAGCCTGGGTCGAGGATCTAGAGCAACAGGAGCGCGAACGGACCGGGATCGACTCGCTGAAGGTCGGGCACAACACCGTCCACGGCTATTACATCGAAGTGACCGACGCCAACCTCGACCGGGTGCCGGAGGACTACCAGCGTCGACAGACCCTGAAAAACAGCGAGCGGTACTACACGCCCGAACTCAAAGAACGCGAAGAGGAGATCATCAGTGCCGAGCAGCGGGCCGACGACCGCGAGTACGAGCTGTTCGTCGACGTGCGCGAGACCGTCGCCGCCGAATCCGAACGCGTCCAGGACCTGGCGGACGCGCTGGCACAGCTCGACGTACTGGTGTCGTTCGGGACGGTCGCCGCGGAATTCGACTACACCCGCCCGGAGATCGTCGAGGACGGCATCGAGATCGAGGCCGGCCGCCATCCGGTCGTCGAGCGGACCGAGGACGCGTTCGTCCCGAACGGTGCCAGCCTCAATCGCGAACGTCGCGTGATGATCGTCACCGGACCGAATATGAGCGGCAAGTCCACCTATATGCGCCAGATCGCGCTCACCGCGTTACTCGCCCAAGCCGGAAGCTTCGTCCCTGCCGAACGGGCGAGTCTGCGTATCACTGATCGGATCTTCACACGCGTCGGGGCCAGCGACGACATCGCGGGCGGACGATCGACGTTTATGATCGAAATGTCCGAGCTCGCCGATATTCTCGAGCACGCGACCGAGGACTCGCTGGTCTTGCTCGATGAGGTCGGTCGCGGCACGTCGACGACTGACGGGCTGGCGATCGCTCGTGCGGTGACGGAGTTCGTCCACGACGAACTGGGTGCGACGACGCTCTTTGCGACACACCACCACGAGCTCACAGCCGTCGCAGCGGACCTGCCCGGCGTGTGTAACCGACACTTCAAGACCAGCCGCGAGGACGGCGAGGTCGTGTTCAAGCACGAAATCGCCCCTGGCGCGGCAGAGGCGTCCTACGGCGTCGAGGTCGCCGGCGTCGCTGGCGTGCCCCAACAGGTCGTCGAACGGGCAGCCGACTTGCTCGATGGCGCCGAGTCGAACACGGCAGACCCCGATCAGACGCCGACACGGGCCAACGGCAACGGACCGGCCGTGTCTGAGCAGGATGGTACCCAAGCGGGCACCGATAGCGATGACGCAGTCGAATCTGACCCGATCCGCGACCGCCTGCGCGAGGTGTCGATCGCCGAGACGACGCCGCTTGAAGCGCTGCAATTGCTCGCGGAGTGTCAATCCGAGATCGAGGAGTGACGCGTCACGGCGTTTCGGGGCCGACACTTTTGCTAACACGCCCCGAAGTTACTGAGGATGACCCGTTTGGGGCGGTACGTCGGCAAGCGCCACCGCCTGCTCGTGTGGACGCTGCTGCTCGCCGGCGGAGGCTGGATCGCGTTGACCGAGTACCCGGCCGAGGTCGCCGTGTACGCGGATCGGCCGGCCGTGAGCGCCGCGCTCGCGGGCGTGTGGCTTGTAGGGGTGATGATCGTACGGCGACGCGAACGACGCGCCTGGCAACGGTTGATAGCGGAGACACCGTTCGAGCCACAGCACACGGAGAGTCGGCGACCGCCGCTCCAGCGATCGCTGAAAGGGAACGTACTCACAGCCGAGACGGTGAGTCGCGGGCTCGTCCGCCAGCGAGGCATCCGCGTCGAAGCAACGGCAGGTAGCGTCACTGAACCGATTGAAGTTACGCTCACGTATGTCGGGAGCGGCGGCACAGAACGCGGACTCAAAACGGGGACCGACGCGCTCGACGAGACGTTCGTCTTCGAGGTTGAGACCGGATCGAGCCTCGCGTCAGTGTTCAACGCCGAGGTCCAGTCGGTGCTGCTGGATCTCTCGACTCCCGGCCGACTGCGGATCGACGGCCGGCACGTCAGCTACGAGATCCCATTCACACGCGTGCGACCGGCAGAACTGGGAACGGTCTCGAAGGCCGTAGCAACGATAGCGGCCCGAATGGAGCATCTCAGCAACTCCGGCCGGCTATAATCCGATCGAAAAACGGCCCATCACGGTTCGAGAGACACGAATTCCAGACCGCGCTCGGCCAGCAATGACCGGGCACGGTCGGTGACTGATGGCGCAACGAGGATACCGCGGATACCAGTATCGGCGTGGAGGTCCCGTTGTAAAGCGTCGACATAGCGCGCCAACTGGCCGACGGCGTCGGGACCGACACGACGACGCTTCAACTCTAGGACGACAGCCCGACCCTCCTCGTCTTCGCCGTAGACGTCGACAGCACCGGCTGAGGTCTCCCGTTCGGTCGCCAGCGGCGTGAATCCGGGCTCGATCAGCGAGGGCGCTTCGAGGATCCGCTGTCTGAGGTCTTCTTCGGTGCCGGACAGCGACAGCTCCTCCGGGTCGGTCACGTCGAAGGCCGCAACGTGCTCGACGGCGTCAAACGCCACGACGAGCTGTTCGTCGGGGTTGTCCCGCTGGCTGTCGAGCACGAGCGTGTCATCGGCGAGAGACACCTCGTGAGTGCATCCTGGGGGTTGCCAGTTGACCGGCTGATGACCCTCGTCTGTATGAACGAGGACGGTACCGTCAGGCTTGCACATAACGTGACGGTCGCCGGGACCGAGCGTACTCTCGGCTCGACCGTCGTACTCGACCGTGCATTCGCCAAAGATCGTCACGACGGCACCGCTGTCGAGGCCCGTCTCGACGACCGACTGTGCCGTCTCGATCGAGGGATCGGTCCGAGCGCGAACGTCTGCTGTCACGTCACCCCATATTCGATCGGGCCACTAATACCCGTCTGTTCGCCCCGGATCGTAGATCTCACCGTCGACGCGCGTTCGAACTGCGTTTTCGAGGATTCTGTCGGCGTCGGCCACGTCGAGCACCCCCTCCGAGATGCCGTCCGCGAGGACACCCTTCGCGGTTTGGAGCCATCGGCGAAGTCGCGCCGCGTCGTCCGGACCATCGACGGCGACAACCAGCCCGCTGGGCGACGACGCCTCCGGACCGAGGTAGTGGTCGAGCCCAAACCACAGCGGCAGATACGTTCGGACCTGGTAGTCGGCCTCGACGCGGTAGATTGCCTCGTGGCGAGCGGGATCAACCATCGTGAGGGCGTGTTCGAACGGCCGTGCCACGACGTTCGGTTCCGGATCGACGTCACCGCCGGCGTACGGATCCGCCGGCGAGATCGTGCGGGCGAGTCGACAGTCGAGCGCGCCGAGTCGCGAGGTGTGCACGTCGTATCGGCCGTCCGAGCGCTCGTAGGCGACCAGCGCACGGTGGGCCACTATCGTCCCCCCTGTCCGGCTATCGTTTCGATCACGATCCGGCGTGGGTCGGAACCGAATATAAGTGTCCGGGCGCGTCCAACGGTGCGTCTATTCCGGCGACCGAGAGCGTCGTACGCGATCAATAGCTCGAAGCGCGAGGTATATCGGCAAGAATGGCAACAACAACAGTGCCACGCCCAGGCCAATGAGATACCCGATGAAGTTTATGTGCAAGACCCGTTTTGCTCCGCTGGATCGTGCGATACTCTCTGCCATAGATACTGGTACGTCCAGCGGCGCGAAATAGCTTTGTGAACTTCTTCCCGAATCAAGGGCGGTTCATCGCAACCGCCCGGCAAGGCCGGATGTCGCCTCACCGTCGTCATCCTTGTAGTAGTGCAAGTAGCTGTACAGCCCGATCTGAACGGCCAGTCCGACGACGAAGACGCCGTACAGCCACGGTGAGACGAGCGCATCAACGACCTCGGTGACGTTCGTGACGTCCTCGATCGGGGGCGCAAGTGCGATCGAGACCAGCGACGCCCCCCAGGCAGCCGAAACGCCGATGACGATCACTTTTCGGAGGAACCATCCCGCAACTACCCCGACGATGACACCGGCAGCGATCACCGGGTCGACAAGCGTCATCGGTTTCGTGATCGACCCTCCGGTGGCATACAGTCCGACCGCAAACCCACTTACCCCACCGGCTGCGAGGATCGCCAGCCGGTAGCCGGTCAACACGAGCCAAATTCCGAGAATTGACCCGACGAAGGCGGCCCCAACGAGTACGATAGGTTCCGCGGAGGCGCTAGTTCCGGCGAGCAGTCCACCCGCGGCCCCGGCCAGTCCGCCGAAGCCGTACAGCGCTTTTCGGTAGATGAACACACCAGTCGTCGCCAATACGAGCCCGATCGCCACCAGCAGTGGATCGAGTGGGAGTCCCATATCACGATAGTGATAGTCCGACCACAAAAGCCTGTTCGCCGAGCGAATTTCGACCGTTTGATAGGGGACCGCACCTACGTCTCGAATGCTATGGCAACCTGTCCTGAATGCGGTGGCGACGTGACACTGCACGATGACGTCGAGATCGGTGAAATCGTCGACTGTTCGACCTGTGGTGCGGAACTGGAGGTCGTCGCAGTCGATCCCGTCGAGCTGGAACCCGCCCCGGAACTCGAAGAAGACTGGGGCGAGTGAAGCGACTCCGTTTTCGAGGAGTGGCGCGTCGGTCTCGCTAGTGGTCAGTGTCTGCCGGTGGTCCCGTGTCGCCGGCGCCCAGACGCGCACAGTAGCGAACGTCAGCAGCAGGATCGAGCAGATGCGTTCGGCGACAGAACGCCTCGACCGGTTCGCCAGTCACGGCGACAAATTTCCCACCATCCAGTAACTCCCGCTGCTGTTCGAGACTGCCCAGTCGCTCCTCAGCCCAGAAGTACGTGGTTCGCACGCGGATACAGTCCGCACTGTCACTGACGAAAAACGCCCGCTCGACGCGTGCGTCGCCTGCGGTGTGTACACCTTCATACTGCAGCGCCACGCCGTCCTCGACAGTCACCGTTCGTGCTGGTTGAAACGTCGACTCGACAGCCACGTCCAGCGAATCGTGGTCCGGCCGCTCGCTGTCGAGACAAAACCGAATATCCATTGCGGGAGCCTCGAAGTGGTGTGCCCGACAGAACTGCTCTATTGGCTCACCCGTGTGTCGGAGGCGATTCCCCTCGAGCAGCCAGCTCTCTGAGACAGTCGTTATTTCGCTGCCGGCAGCGATATATGCGGTCTCGACGCTGAGAACTGATCCGTGCGTGTAGTAGGTCCGCTCGACGGTCGCGTGCTCGTAGTGATGTGCCCCTCTGAACAGTGGCTGAGTCGTCGTCGCCGTTTCCAGGGCTTCGAAGTCCGAGTCGATGTCGTCCTCCGATGGTTCGGCAGGCCCCATCACTGTGTTATGGGATGGCAAGCACCAAAAGTCACTCGCCAGTCAGCGACTTTCGCATCTTGATGTGTGGAATGTCTGCTTCGAGGAACTGCTCGCCGACGCGCTCGTATCCGAATCGGGCATAGAAGGGGGCGGCCTGGATCTGGGAGTGCAATCGCATCGTTTCGAGGCCACGGTCGCGGGCCACCGATTCGAGTCGCTGCATAAGTGCAGTACCGACGTGTCGATCACGGTACGCCGACCGTACCGCGACACGTTCGACCTTGCCAGTTTCCTCGTCGGGTCGCCGAAGCCGAGCCGCCCCGATGGGGTCGACACCGTCATACGCGACGAAATGAATCGCGTCCGATTCGTGTTCGTCGACTTCGAGATCAGCGGGGACGTCTTGTTCCTCGACGAAGACAGCGGTCCGAACCGAGAGGGCGTCCTGATACACGGGATCGTCTTCGGACGGGGACTCAACAGTCCGTATCTCGGGATCCATACACGCCGGTACGTCCCGTAGCCCAAGAACCTGACCATCGGTCCGGAAGGAACTTACAGATGTCACTCCGAATAACCAGGTATGGATCCACGCGTTCGTGAACACGCCGAGATTATCGTCAACCACTCGATCGACTGCAGCGAGGGCGATCACGTCGTCATCGATGCCCATCCGGTGGCGGAGGACCTCGTCACGGCCATCGTCGAATCCATCGCCGAGGTGGGGGCTCACCCGCTCGTGATCCAAGAACGGCTGGGCAAACGCTTCCGGCGGGCGTATCTCAAGCACTACGACGGCGAGTTCGAAGAGCCAGAGCACACCCACGCACTCTACGACGCGATGGACGCCTACATCGCAATCAAAGGCGGGGACAACGAGACCGAACTGGGTGATGTCGACACCGAAACGCAGTCAGCCTACGGGAAGGCCTACGCACCAGTTCGCGAAACCCGACTCAACAAGACCTGGAACTTGACGCTACACCCGGCGGCGGCTAACGCCCAGCAGGCGGAGATGGCGACCGAGGAATACGAGAACTTCGTGTACGACGCCATCAACAAAGACTGGAGCGAAGTCCGGGCCCACCAACAGGAGATGGCAGATCGACTGACCGACGCCGAGGAGGTCCGAATCGTCTCGGGCGAAACCACTGACATCACGATGTCAGTCGCCGGCAACGAGACGCTCAACGACTCCGGAAAGAAGAATCTCCCCGGCGGGGAAGTCTTTACCGCCCCGGTCAAAGACAGCGTCTCCGGGGAAGCGTACTTCGACATTCCGATCTATCATCAAGGCCGTGAGATAGACGGAGCCAGACTCGTTTTCGAGGAAGGAAAAGTCGTCGAACACAGCGCTGAGAAAAACGAGTCGTTGCTGACCGACGTACTCGAAACCGACGAGGGGGCCAGCTACCTCGGTGAGCTCGGGATCGGGATGAACCGCGACATCGATCGGTTCACGCGAAACATCCTCTTCGACGAGAAGATGGGCGACACCGTCCACATGGCCGTCGGCCGCGCATACCCCGAGACGGTCGGCGAGGACAACGAGCAAAACGAGTCGGCCGTCCACGTCGATATGATCCTAGATATGAGCGAAGACAGCTACATCGAACTCGACGGCGAGGTCGTCCAGCGTAACGGCACGTTCTGGTTCGAAGAGTAGCGAAGCGCGACCAAGGAGAGACCTCGAATCGAATCTGGAACGGAGCGTCCGCCGGCCTGCGCAGCGTGGCGGTCACCGAAACCGACGTAGGATAGACGACTCACAGAGGGCACTTCGAGAGGGGTGGCGATCGCGGCCGACAGTAAGCATACGGCGACGCAGTCGCCGTTTCACTTCACGCGAGACGCGTCGAGCGTGAAGGGTGTTTTTCCCCAAGTTTTTCTGACTGAGAGGTTCCCACAGCGAGCGCTGAAAGCGCTCGCGAGGAAACCCGAAGGAAGAAAAAGTGGTCTAGAAGTAATCGACCATCTCGGGCAGCTCAGTCTTCATACCCTTGCGCTCGCGGATTTCGGCGATCTTCTCAGGCTGCAGGTTGTCGGCCATAACCCGGAAGCCAGCGTTCTCGGTGTTCCAGGAGGCCCGACCTTCAGTGGCACTCCGGATGTCGGAGGAGAAGCCGATCATCTCATCGACAGGTGCGATACCCTCGACGACCATAAGGTCACCTTCCTGGTACATGTCGTCGACACGGCCACGACGGCCCTGGATCTCACCGGAAGCAGCGCCCATATGCTCGTTGGGGACGTCGATGCGGACGTCCTGGATCGGTTCAAGCAGGCGGATCTCGGCGTCCATCAGAGCGTTGTGGACGGCCTGTCGGACGGCCGGGATGACCTGCGCGGGGCCACGGTGGATGGCGTCCTCGTGCAGACGGGCGTCGTGCAGGCGGATGAGCGATCCCTGAACCGGCTCGTTGGCCAGCGGGCCATCGTTGAGCGCCTCTTCGAGCCCCTCGATCACCAGTTCCATCGTCTCGTTGAGGTGCTGGATACCCTTCGTGTCGTCGACAAAGATGTTGGATCCGTGAATGGTCTCGACCTCCTGAGAGGTGTCCTTGTCGAGACCGGCCTCCTGAAGGGCTTCACGCCGCTCCAGTTCGGGCATATCCATCGACGCCTCGCCACGCTTGATTGCTTCGACGATATCATCGTCAAGCTGCTCGACGGTGATGTAAAACCGGTTGTGGCGGTTCGGCGAGATACCCTCGACTTCGCGGGAGGATTCCTGGGGCGCCTCGCGATAGACGACGATCGGTTCGCCGGTGTTGACCGGGATGCCCTGGTTGCGCTCGATACGCTGGGTGACGACTTCGAGGTGAAGTTCGCCCTGCCCGGAGATGAGGTGTTCACCGGTGTCCTCGTTAATCTCGATGTTGATCGTCGGGTCTTCCTTGGCGACCTGCTGGAGCGTCTCGATGAGTTTCGGCAGGTCGTCCATACTCTGGGCCTCGACGGACTTGGTGATGACCGGCTCCGAGATGTGCTCGATCGACTCGAAGGGGGTCATCTCGGTGCTGGAGACCGTCGATCCGGCGATAGCGTCTTTCAGACCAGTGACGGCAGCGATGTTCCCGGCCGGCACCTTCTCGACTTCCTCGCGCTCGCCACCCATGTAGATACCGACAGACTGAACGCGGTTTTTGCCCGCAGTCCCGGACACATACAGTTCCTGGCCTTTCTCGATGGTACCCGAGAAGACACGACCAGCAGCGATTTCGCCGGCGTGAGGGTCGATCCCGATGTCAGTGACCATCAGGACGATTTCACCGTCTTCGTCGACCAGCTGCATCTGCTCGGCGACGTCGGTGTCCTCGTCACCGCGCCAGATGCGGGGGATGCGGCGTGGCTGAGCGTCGACTGGGTTCGGGAAGTGCTCAACGACCATGTCCAGCACGACATCGGAAAGCGGCGTCCGTTCGTGGAGCTCCTGGCGCTTGTCGGCCCGCTCTAGCTCCATAATCTCGCCGAAGTCCATACCAGTCCGCTGCATCGACGGCATCGAGACGCCCCACTTGTACAGGGCGGACCCGAAGCCGACGGTCCCTTCCTCGACGGAGACCGTCCAGTCCTCGTCGATGTCGTCCATCTCCTCGGTCATCCCGCGGATGAGTTCGTTGACGTCTCGGATGACGGCGAGCAGACGCTCCTGCATCTCCTCGGGACCCTCCTGGAGTTCGGAGATGAGGCGGTCGACCTTGTTGATGAACAGCGTCGGCTTGACACCCTCTCGGAGTGCCTGTCGAAGCACCGTCTCGGTCTGGGGCATTGCGCCCTCGACGGCGTCGACGACCACCAGCGCGCCGTCGACGGCACGCATCGCGCGAGTGACGTCGCCACCGAAGTCGACGTGGCCCGGCGTGTCGATGAGGTTGATGAGGTGGTTGGTGCCCTCATACTCGTGGGTCATCGAAACGTTGGCCGCGTCGATGGTGATCCCACGTTCCTGTTCGTCTTCCTCGGTGTCCATCATCAGCTTCGTCGCCTCGCCCTCGTCGGCAATCATACCGGCTCCGGCAAGGAGATTGTCTGTCAGCGTCGTCTTACCGTGGTCGACGTGAGCAGCGATGGCAATGTTCCGGATGTTCTCCGGTTTGTCCATCAGTGTCTCACATTCCTGAACAATTTTCTTACGTCGGCCCATTATGCGCGACTCTACCGGCAGGAGGGTCAAAAGGGTAGTGTTTCGGTGTGAGCGTGCCATTAGCACGCGAACACCGAAGCCCAAGAGGCACAAGCGGAGTGAAGCGCCGTTTGCTGTTTCCGCGTGAGCGTGTCAGAGACGCGTGAACGAAGCGGCTTGGCGGGAAATAAGCCTGTCAGACCGACTGCCGGCGTTTCGGTCAGAGTGAGATACCAGGACCGAAGCTCAAAAACGCAAGCGAAAACGTCACCCCGTGTGTCGACGTGAGCGCGACAGCTGGAGCGAACACGGCAAAGACCACGAGCGATTGAGAGTGAACTATCGGTACGTGTACGACGTGGCAGACAGTAAGTCACAGAATCGAACCACCGAACGGGCACAACAGTAATACGTGTGCACACCCTGGCAATGCCACACATGGACGTACAGGTTCGGGGCGATGGTCCAGCCGAACCGTTTCTCGGCGCAGCGAGTCTCTTCGAGACCGAATACGACCTCCAGCAGCCAGTGGAGATTGAGATACGAACTGATCCAGACGAGCGCACGCGCGTCGGTCACACCGGTGACCACCACCGGCTGATCATCTCCCGACAGGCCGCGACGAGCGCGATGGCCCGTGAGCTAGCGTTACACGAATTTGCCCACATGTACCGCCACGAGCGGAGCCATCCCTCGCACGTCCAATCGACGGACGAAGTGCTCTTTCTGGCGCTGGCCGGGCGCAGCGTCGAACGCCGGAAAGTTACCCATTGCTATCAGATCGCCAATCACGTCAAGGACATCTACGCTGACGATCTGTGGTTAGATCTGGCCCCGGGTGAGAAACTCGTTCGGTTCTTCGAGTCGACGCTGGCGATCGCCGTCTCCGACCGACCGGTCGACCGCCAGCCGACCTGGACGCGCCGGACGTCCGCGTCCGATCCAGACATCACGGCCGTCAACGCCGCCTTCGCGCTGGCGCAGGCGGAACGACACAGTCTGGTCGGCCGCGACCATCGACTGTACGATCTCGCTCACGCGGCCGCCGAAGACGCCCCAGACGTGAGCCTCAACGCGTTCAAACACCGCTTTCTGGCGCTGGAATCCGATCCAGACGAGAGTGGATTCCGCAAGGCGCTGGTCGATCTCACCCGAAAATACGTACTGAGCGGCGGGCGAGCCGCCGACTGACGGCCTAGTGCAGCGGAGAAGACAGAGAGTCGTTACCGGGCAGCAGCTGCGACGCGTTCTTTCTCCTCTTTCTGGGAGACAGCGTAGGTCTGGACGTCGTTGTTAGCGGCACCGATGAGCTGCTGGGCGAGTGCCTCGGCCGCGTCGGTCGTCGTCTTGAACGAACTGTTGTAGACGCCCTCGGCGATGAACTTCAGGGCCTGATCGACGCGACGCTGCGGTGCGACGTCGACGGCCTTCGGAACGGAGATCCCACCGTATTTCAGGCGGACAGTCTCCTCGCGCGGAGCGCTGTTCTCGACGGCGGTGACGAGGATCTGGACCGGGTTGTCCTCGGTTCGCTCGTGGACAATTTCGAAGGCCTCACGAGTGATCCGGGTCGTCTGCTGTTTCTTGCCCGTGTTCTCGTCGGTCTGCATCAGACGGTTGATGAGTCGCTCGACGATGGAAATCTCGCTTTTCTTGAACTGCTTTTCGGCGTGACGGCCCATCGTGTGTGCGATCGGAGTGACCGTGATGTAGCGCTCGGTCGAGGGATCGCGGAACTCGATGTCGTCGACGCTGTAGACGCCGAACAGCTGTGCGCCCGTCTCGGTGTCGGGAGATTCTGCCTCGGACATAGTTATCGCACCGGCTTCTCGGCGTTACCACGGACCAGTTCGATCAGCGAGACGCCGTTGACTTTTTCGACCTTGTAGTTGACACCCGAAAGGTCACCCATCGCACGACCCTTTGCGCCACCGATCCCGGCGATGGTGACCTCGTCGTGCTCGTCGATAAAGGAGATCGCCCCGTCGCCAGGCGCGAACGCGGTGACCTGTTTCCCGTTCTTGATGAGCTGAACCCGGACGCACTTCCGGATCGCGGAGTTGGGCTGTTTAGCCTCGATCCCGACCTTCTCGAGTACGATACCTCGACCCTGGGGGGCGCCTTCGAGAGGGTCGGACTGCTCGCCCAGCCCACGCTCTCGGCGCGCGTAATCAGAGTCGGACCACCGGTGTTTCTGGCGGTCCTTCTTGAGTTTGCGTGCGGCGTATTTGCCGTTCGCCATAGTACAAGCTCGTACCCTGCCGAGGCACTTAAGCGTCTTCTTTTGGATTCCGCGCCGTGTGTCGGTGTCACAGACGCCTCATCTCGCGGTTCCACCGGCCTACTGAAAGAGAAGACGAGTCCGGAAGGTCGGGACGAACACCAGCCGAAAAGCCGAAACCCGGCGGTTTTGTGTGCTGAGTCTAAGGCAACGACGATGAACGCGATACGTCCGGACGAGTTGGACGAGCGTCTGTCTGCGGGGCCGGAGCCGCTCGTCCTCGATATTCGACCGGCATCGTCCTACGAGGGCGGATCAATCGAGGGCAGCGACAACGTCCCGGTGTACAACGAGCTGCGAGGCGGTAACGAGTCCGCCCTGCGAGATCGACTCGATGAGATACCGAACGACCGAGAGGTGGTCGTCGTCTGCAAGATGGGGATCGTCGCGAAAAAGGCCACCAGAATACTTAACGCGGAGGGCTACGACGCAACCACGCTACGCGGCGGGATGAGCGGGTGGAACGGATACCAGAACGGGTCGCTGACCTACAAGATTCGGTCGGTGTTGTGGAAGCTCCGGTAGCTACTCCATATAGCCGAGTTGCTTGAGCCGTTCGGAAACCGCCTCGCCCGCGTCAGCGCCGCGGTCGGCGTCGGTCAGTGGATCGCGGTTCTCGATGTCGGGTTCGTCCACGAAGATATCCAGTACCTCGCCGCGCATATCCGTGGGAATCGCACACCCGGCGTTTGCCAGCACTGTCGGGGCGATATCAGTGATCGAGATTTGCTCGCGTTCGCCGTCGGACCGGAATGAAGGCCCCGAAGCGACGAAGATGCCGGTGTTCGTGTTCTCGGCGGCCCAGCGGGCGGGTTCGGTCATAATCTCGCCGCCGCCCATCCCGTCGTTGACGTGGACGCCGGGCCGCTGTTCGACGACGACCTCCGGGGCGTCGTCGACGTAGGGACCGTCGTAGATGTCCTCGCCCCGGTAGACGTTCGTGAAGATACGGCCGTGCTCGTCCTCGACCGTTCGGAGGTCCTCGATCAGCGACTCGGCCACGCTGTCGACGTCGTAGGCGGGGTTGATGTAGATCGGCCCCTGAGAACTGGCCACGGCCCGAGTGTTCGGCAAGTCGATGGCATCGAGTTTCTGCCCGCGCTTGAGTCCGGCTTCCTGTGGAACGAGTTGCTGGACGCGCTCGGGAACGACCCGCGAGAGCAATCCGACAATGCCGAGACGCTTGGCGATAGCCAGCGCGTTCTCCCGGGTGATACCGACTTGCTGGAATACATTCCCAATCGAACGCGTGCGGGCCTGATAGCCGTTCTCGGCCAACCACTCGTTGACGTAAAACTCCGTCTGAGTCGGACCGCTCCCGTGATCGGACATAACGATCAGGTCCGTATCTTCGAGGTCGTCGATCCGGCCGATCCACTCGTCGACCAGTTTCCAGCCACGCTTGGTCGATTCGGCGTCCCAGAAGAAGTGATGCAAAACGTTCAGGTAGAACAGCGTTAAGTGCATAAACTCCAGCTCCCGCTCCTCGAACAGCGTGAGCGCGGCCTCGAAACGCGCCTCGAACAGTTCGAGGATCGCATCGACCTCCGCACCGGTCTCGTCGTTGCTCGACAGCAGTGGCTCGGGATGAACCCGGTAGCCGAATCGGTCCTCAAGCTCCGTGGCCAGTTCGGGTGGGGACGTATACCCCTCTTCGAGCGACCGGTACTCTCCTTCGGCGGCGTCGGGGCCGCCCGAGATCATAAACCCGTCCAGTTCGCGCGGCGGATACGTCGAGGGCATATTCATCACGCCAGCTGACTGTCCTTCGTCGTTGAGGTAATCCCACAGCTCCGGCGTATCGAAGTCGCTCCCGTTGCAGACGGTGATCTCCCCTGTCTCGAGATCGACGTTTTCGAACCAGAAGACGCCGAACCCGCCGGGGTTTTTTCCGGAGGCGTAGCACTTCCAATTGGGAAACGTCACCGGCGGCAGACAACTGCGGCTCTCCGCCCAGGTACCCGACTCGCGCAGCGCTTCGAGGTTCGGCAACTCGCCCGCCTCGATCCAGGGCTCGAGTAGCCGCCAACTGGCGCCGTCTAGCCCCAGTACGAACGTTCGGCTCATTAGGTTCCGTTCGGTGGGTGCGTCATATGTAGTTTTATACTGACGATAGCGCGTGCCCGCGAGAGGACGTGGGAGTTTGCCCATAGCGCTGTGACAAGGTACCGAAAGTCTCAAACGAATACTGAGTGATGTACCGTCTGATGGACGATATCGTCTTCGTCACCGCGGACTCCGTGCGGTACGACTATATGGACGCAATGGAGTTCCTCTCGTCGTTCGACGTGTTAAAGGGGGTGACTGCAGCCCACTACACGCGACCGAGTCTCGCGAGCATTCAGGCATCGAGTCTCAGCTCGGTCCTGTCCGGTCGCGTCGAGCGCCCGACGCTCGCCGAGACCCTCTCGGAGTCAGGGTATACGTGTCTCGGTCTGTCACCGAATCCGAACACCGACGGGGAGTTCGGGTTCGACGCCGGCTTCGATCGCTACGACAGTTTCCTCGAAACCGGCAACCGGGGGAGTAGTCTGCGGCAGTACCTCGCAAGGTTCGATCTCCTTCGGCGGATCTACTACAAGTTCTATCCACCCCAGGCCAAAAGTGAGGATCGACCGAGCGATCGTGAGGTCGTCGAGCAAGCCATCGAATGGTTCAACGACGCCGAGCCGCCCCGATTTCTGTGGATCCACTTGATGGAGACCCATCGACCGTACGGTGCGGGGGAAACGGCCGTCTCGAAGGAACTCGACCAGAAGGCCTTCTTCAAGCCCGATAAACTCACAGCGGCCGAGCGAGAGGAAATCGAAGGCAAATACCGGGACTCGCTTCGTCGAGCCGACCGGAACGTCAAACACCTCCTGTCGGAACTGGACAGCGATCCCGCACTGGTGTTCACAGCCGATCACGGGGAGGGATTCAACGACAACGGCTACTACTTTCACCAGCCACAGCTTCGCCGCGTCGACGACTGTCTGATAGACGTACCGGTCGTCTTCGACGGGATCGACGTCACTGACGGCCCGCTGAGTCTGCTCGATCTCGCCCCGACGATCGCCGCCAGTGCTGAGGCGCCGATTCCGGACCGCTGGCTCGGCAACAACCTCCTGGAGACGACGACTGACTCCGCGGTCACGATCGCCCCCTGGCACGAACAGGCCACGGTCGCCTGGCAGGACTTCGAGAACAAGCTCATCAGCCGTAACGCAGACGTGACTTTCGAGGGCGGTTCAGGGTCGACCGACGCCACGGACGAACAGGAGGTGCCCGAAGACCTCAAAGAACAAATGCGTGACCTGGGGTACGTGAAGTAATGACGAGCGACAGTACGGTGCCGGCCGTTCTCTCAATCGATCTAGAGTATTTTTCGCATACGCCCGCCTACCGGACGGCGGCGGGGACAATGGACGACTCCGCAGTCGGCCGCGAGGCGATACCGGCGATCCTGGATGCGCTCGCGGGGACCGACTCGACAGCGACGTTTTTCACCGTCTCCGAGATACTGGAGGAGACGCCGGACGTCGTCGAAGCCATCGCCGACGCCGGCCACGAAATCGGGTCCCACACGCACACACACCAGCACCTCTCCGAACACAGCACCGCACGGCGACGGGAAGAACTGACAACGTCACGGCGACGTCTCGCGTCGGCCACTGGCCAACCAGTGACTGGGTTCCGTGCTCCGTCTTTCGACATCGCCGAGGACCACTTCGAGTTGCTTGAGGCGGCGGGATACGAATACGACTCGAGTGTCGTGCCGTGCCGTTCAATCCCCGGCTGGTACGGTGGCGAGTACGACGAGACGAGGCCGGTGTCAGCGACCGACATCGATCCGACGGCACCGTCGACAGTGACGGAGCTGCCAGTCGCCGTGATGCCCGGAGTCGGCCTGCCGTTGACCGGCACCTGGATACGGTTTTTCGGCGTCCGGTACACGATATTGGGTATGCGACTGCTCGCCCGTCGCGGGATCCCGCCCGTCCTGTACGTTCACCCGTGGGAGCTCGTCGATCTCCCGCGCGTCGAGGGAGTGCCGGCGCGGGTCTACGTGCGGACAGGGGCGTATATGCGACGTGCACTGCGGCGGATTCTGGCGGAACCCTACGAGTTCGTCGCGGCAAATACCGTCGTCAAAGACCGTGTGCTGTACGGTCGGGGGTGACCGACGTGGCCAACTGGCGACGGATCCTGATCTTGGGGCTGCAGGCTGTCATTGCCGTCGGGACACTCGCGTACGTCACGACGCAAATCGAGTGGCGTCGAGCCGGAGGGCAACTACTCACGCTCGACGCGACAATCGTCGGTGTCGTCGTCGGCCTCACGGCCATCGAGTTCCTGACACGGTTTTCGATGTGGTACGCACTGCTTCGGGGGCTGAACGACAGTTCGTTCACGACGAGTGCGCGTGTCGACCTTGTAGTCAAGTTCATCAACCACGTCCTTCCCTCGAAAGCCTCGGGACACTCAGTCGCACCGCTGGTCGTGCGCCACTACACGGGCGTGGACTGGACGGACGCAGTGTCCGTAGCTGGCGTGAATACCGGCCTGTATGCGACGCTGTACGGTGTCGTCTCGGCTATCGGCGTCGGGATATTTGTCACTCGCCTGCCGGAGGGGGTAGCGGCGGTCGTCGCGCTCTCGACGGCGATGTATCTAGGGGCCGGCGCTGTGGTCCTACTGGCCGGTCGTCGCCTCGAGGTTGCGGGTCGGCTGTTCGGCAGGCTCGAACGCCTCGCTCGGATGCTCCCGCGAATCGGGGACCGGGTCGCGTCGCTTGTGACCTCGCTACCGACGTTTACTGCCGACTCGGCGACGACGTTTCGGACGCTGTCGTCTCGTCCGACAGTCGTCGTCCCCTACGTTCTGGGATGGATTGGGACGCTTGCCGTCGTCCCTGGACTGCGCGTCCTGGTGTTGCTCAACGCACTCGGAAACGGGTTCGCGCCAGGTGTGTTGTTACCGCTCGTCCTCGTGATGGCATACAGCGTGACGATTCTGCCGCTCACCCCCGGAGGGATCGGCGTCTCGGAGGCCTCGGCCACGCTCGTACTCGTTGCGCTCGGTGTCGCACCCGACGTCGCCGGCATCGTCGTGTTACTGGATCGGTCGTTCGGGGTCTACCTGCCGGCACTGATGGGATGGGTGCCGGCCGCACGGATCGATCTCTCCTCGGTGCTGTCGTAACAACTACGGCCAGTCGTAACAGGCACCAGAGACCAGGACACTTATTTCGAGGGGGCTGTACAGCCCATATAGCAGATGACAGCCGCAGGTGCGGTCCTTCAGGCAAGCGGGCTCAACAGCCCGGAGTTGACGGTGGCGCTCGTCGGCGTCGCGCTCGTCACGCTCGTGTGGGGGCTCGAACGCTATCGGACGACGTTCTCGAAGGGGGAGCTCGGCCTCTCGCTGGCGCTGGCGTTCGGGATCGCCGTCCTCGCGCTCGCGCCGGACGTGTTTGCCGGTATCGGTGAACTGCTGTCGATCGAACAGCGGCCGCTCGCAGTGGCTCTGATCGCGAACGTCACGCTGGTGTTTCTGGTCTTGTACCTGTTCGCCAGGACTCGCGATAACAAGCAGACGATACACGAGTTGACGCGCAGCCTTGCCGTCGAGCAGCTCTCAGAAGTAGAGACGGTCACTGACCCGTCAGTGTTCATCGTGATCCCGGCGTACAACGAGGCAACACAGGTGGCTGACGTGGTCGCCGAACTGCCCGAACGGGTCGACGGCTACGACGTGACACCGGTCGTCGTGTCGGACGGCTCGACGGACGGTACCCGACGAGCGGCCGCCGAGACACGTGCGCTCGTCGTCGAGCATCCGATCAATCAGGGTCAAGGCGGTGCGTTACAGACAGGCTTCACGATCGCTCGCGAACACGATGCCGACATCGTCGTCACTATGGATGCAGACGGCCAGCATCCGGCCGAGCAACTGGACGAGATGATCGCTCCCATCGTTGCGAACGAGGCCGATTACGTCGTCGGGTCACGCTATCTCGGCACCGATCGATCGGGGAACAGCCTGGCGCGCCAGTCCGGCATCCAGGTGTTCACTGCGCTGATCAACCTCATCGCGAAGATGGACATCACCGATTGCACGAACGGATATCGGGCGATCCGCGGGACGGCACTCGAGGAGATGACGCTTACCGAGGAGCGGTTCAGCGCACCTGAACTACTCATCGAGGCCCGAAAAGTGGGGCTGCGCATCGCCGAAGTCCCCGTCACGATCGAACAGCGCGCCGCCGGCGAAACCAAGAAGCCGCAGTTAGGTTACGCACTGGGCCTCACACGGACGATACTCGTCACTTGGCTTCGGTAGGGAACGCTCCGATACACAATTACGGTCGGATTGAGACAGGACACATATGCGGTTTTCGCCACTCCATCGCGCCCGCCGGCAGGTCCGTGAAGACCTCGAGGCGGACCCGTATCTCAAGTATATCCTGTTGCTCTCGGCAGTGCTATCACTGTTCTGGATCTGGCATCGGCTCCCGAACTTCGCGACCAGAGACGAGCGCTGGCGAGTCGTCGATAGCATGGAGAT